>JGI12109J20283_10848808_pt1 | contig 18091 bp, 16 predicted proteins | sample ElkSlonscriptome_12_FD_20283 | JGI IMG/M metagenome (IMG submission 20283)
GCACGCCGCCAGCGTTCATCCTGAGCCAGGATCAAACTCTGCGTTGCGGGTGAAGTTCCCGCCCGAAGGCGGACCTTCCCCCAGCGTCACTGGTGAACCCTCATCATCGTCACATATCAGTTGTTCAGGTGCGATCTCAATCCTGATTTTGGGCGTCAAAAAACCAGGGGATTTCTCCTCCTGGCGACGTCTCTAGAGTTGCTCTCTAGCGCGGTTCGCATTGTGACTAACCCAAAATTGTATCTATCTGCTCCTTTCAGAGCTAGATAACAGGATTGTTATTGTGCAGAGTAGTATATCACAAACGTATTACTCTGTCAATACCCTCTGCAATATCCATTACGCTCTCGCGTGCCAGGAAGTATAGCACCGATGAATTTTTGTGTCAAGAATATTCCTGGTCCGTTCGGCATCATTGGCTTCTCGTTGTTGAGAAGATTTTGATGTCGCTTGCGTGCGGAGCAGTATAGCACGCGCGTGTGAGAGTGTCAAATGCTTGGTGTTCTGCACGTTGCTGTATATCTATTCCGGCAACGGGTGAGAGTATAGCATGAGGGACTGGTTCTGTCAATGCCCACACACAAATACGCAACATTCTCCGATGTTGGCTCCAGGGTTGGGAACACGGACGTTTTGCACACGCAGAAGAAGCGTGGAATAGTTACTGCCTTTGCACACTTTTACATGCTCTACTCAAGCTGTATTACCACCCCACCGCACAACCGTCACAACGCGGTTCGCTGCCTGCCGTATATGCCCCTGATGGTAACTGCCGGATGATCTGGCCGCGCCCAAAACTACCCGGCTCGGCCAGCACCCGGACGGTATGCCCACGGGCTTCCAGTCCCTCAATGATATGCCGGGGTGTTTCCAACTCGACATAAACAATGTCATTGGCAACACGCCAGCGAGGGGCATCCAGTGTGGCCTGCGGATTCAGGCCATAGTCAAGTGTGTTGATCACCACCTGAGTATGCCCTTGCGGTTGCATTTCACCACCCATGACGCCGAATGGTCCTACCGGCCGGCCCTGGCAGGTCAGAAATGCCGGGATAATCGTGTGGTAAGGACGCTTGCCCGGCTTGAGCAAGTTCGGGTGTTTGGGGTCCAGGGTAAAACCATAGCCCCGATTATGCAGCGCTATGCCCCATTCAGGGACGACAATGCCTGAGCCGAAGCCCCAGAAATTGGACTGGATCATACTAACCATTTGCCCATTGCGGTCGGCAGCACAGAGGTAGACCGTGCCGCCGCGCGGCGGTTGGCCGGGTGCTGCCGGGCGCGCGGTTGAGCCGATCTGTGCGCCCCGTCGGGCGAGATAGTCGGGGTCAAGCAACCCCGATACCGGCACATCGGCATGTTCCGGATCGGCAATATAGTGATAGGCATCGGCAAATGCCAGCTTCATTGCTTCAATCTGGAGATGGTAACTGCCGGCTGAGTCGCGCGAATAGCGTGCCACGTCCAGTCCCTCAAGGATACCCAGCGCCATCAGGGCGGCCAGTCCCTGACCATTGGGCGGTATTTCCCAGATTTCATGGTCGTGGTAGCTGATGGAGATAGGTCTGACCCATGTGCTCGTATGGGCGGCAAGATCGGCCAGGGTCAGCAGTCCATCCGTGCGTTCGGCGAAGTCAACCAGCGCCTGGGCAATCTCTCCCTCGTAAAAATCGCGTGCGCCGCTGGTGGCGATGCGCCGTAGGGTGCGCGCATGCCCGGGGCTGACAAAGCGAGTGCCGGCGGTGGGAGCGGTGCCGGTGGGAGCAAAAGTGGGCAGGAATCCGCCATACATCGGCCCATCAAGCCGGCGGGCATAGGCAATCCCGAGCGCCCAGTTACGCGCAACAACCGGCGCTACCGGATGGCCTTCCTCCGCATAGGTGATGGCCGGTTCAAAGAGTTGCGCAAACGGCAGCGCACCAAAGCAGGCGTGGAGATCATGCCAGGCGGCAGGCGCGCCCGGAACCGTCACCGAAAACCAGCCGGCGGGGGGGATCTGCGTATGACCGGCCTGGTGAACGGCCTCAACCGTCAGTCCGGACGGAGCCCGCCCTGAGCCGTTCAGTCCATGTAATTGCGCTCCATCCCAGACCAGCGCGAAGGCATCGCCGCCGATACCGTTTGATGTCGGCTCAAGCACCGTAAGTGCTGCTGCGGTTGCAATCGCGGCATCGACCGCCGTACCACCGGCCTGGAGCATGGTTAGTCCGGCTTGCGCTGCCAGCGGGTGGCTGGTTGCCACGACCCCATTGCCTGCCAGGAGGGGTATGCGCCGCGAGGTGTAAGGAAATGTCAGTAAATCAGGGTTCATAGCATTCCCTCAGGCTATGCGAAAAGCGCTGATATGGTCTTTTTCAGCGTTTGTACGCGTCGGTTGGTGCATATATCAGGGTAATACACGACGGGTATTTTGGCAACTGTCCTGCCAGGCTCTCACTACACCCGGCGGTATTGGTTTCCCTTAGTCTATGGATACTGCCTTCCCTTAGCCTGGCTCGAACTGTGGTCGCTCGTCTGTTCGTCGTGCGGGTATTATCCTGAAATTGGTAGAAGAGTTATAAAAATCCGAGGAGGATATGATGAAGCGACTGCTTTTCATCCTGGTAGTTTTGGGTAGTATCGCTTTTCCGGCGATACAGTCGGTGTTGGCGGCCCCCAACATCGGCAATCTTCCGTTCCGGAGCGTCTGGATGCGGCAAGATTGGGTTGTTGCCAATCAGGGAGCAAACCGTTCGTGGACCTGGGGCCCGGCCCCGCTCAGCGAAGTCTTACGTGAGCCCTACGCTGAGAGTCCCGGTGGCGAACGTGAGGTGCAGTACTTTCCCAAGAGCCGCATGGAGATTACGGTTCCTGATGCGCCGATCTCGGCCTGGTATGTCACCAATGGCCTGCTGCCAATCGAGTTGATGACGGGGCGGGTACAGACGGGTGCCAACCGCTTTGATCAGCGTAGTCCCGCAAACATTGCTGCTGTAGGTGATCCGGGCGGTTTCCCCACCTACGCCGATCTGGGACCGCTCCATCATAGCCCGGGAGCGGGCGACTTTCAGCGCCTTAATTTCCCGGCAACGCTGTTGCTAACGCCGGATCAGGGCACCGCTACCTTTGAGGAGTATGTGAACGACCCGGCGACCTATGTCATTGCCGAGCAGAACAACTATGGGGTTATACGCGCATTTGTAGAATTTATGAACCAGCAGGGTCCGGTTGCGGACGATGGCATGGTCTATGAGGCGCAGGTGTATGACCCGCTCTTTATCTTTGGGTTGCCGGTCACGCAGCCATTCTGGGTGAAAACCCGGGTTGGTGGTGTGGAGCAACACATTTTATTTCAGGTGTATGAGCGGCGGGTGTTGACCTACAATCCGGCCAACCCCGACCCGTGGAAGGTCGAGATGGGCAATATAGGACAGCACTACTACGACTGGCGTTATGGTGACTAACTGACCGAAAGATCGTGCCGATTTGCACCAGGACGGGTAGGGACGCACGAAAGTGCGTCCCTACCCGTAAATTACACGCGTTACGCGGTTGACATGCAACCCGGACGTTTGACCCGATGGAAGCCCGATTCGCCTGCGGCAGCATGGTACGTTTTTATCTTTTTTCACCAACATGTTGCACAGTAACATGTTGGTGAAAAAAGATGGCTTCTTCCGCCCTGCCGGAGGCGACATGACCTTCCATGTCATAGACGGCGTAACTCCCGTCAATTATCGCCTTTCGGCCTCACGTTTCACGCGACTCACCCGCGGCCACGCCGGCTTCGCGGGTCAGGCCCGCGAAGAACTGCCGGGCCGCCTCACTCTCGACAAAGCCGACGGCAATACCGGCAAAGGGCGTACCAGCCAGCATCCCGCCACCCATCCCGGCGGCGGGTCCACCCAGCGTCTGCTCCAGCAGACCGGGAGCACTCCGCTCAACATGGGTAATGGTCTGCGCCAGACTCGCAGCATCATCTGCCTGCAGGTTAATTGATGCGCGGGTCTCATCGGGAAGTGCGGCGGCAAGTTCTTTCAGAATACGGGCGCGTTGCGACTGCGCCATCCGGGTAAACGCTTCCACATGGCCGCGCTCCAGTGTTTCGGGCGGAGCTGTTTGCAGCAGATAGCGATAACGCTGAATGGCCTGTTCTTCGGAGAGAATATCGGGAGGCGGACCGGGTGGTGTGTTGATCTCCCGCGAGTTACCCGTAAAGGCATCATATTCTAACGCGGACTGGCCGCCAAACTCAAACCCTTCGGCAGCAGCCTGATGCCCATAATTTGCTTTTTGTCGAGCCGATTGTTGCTTTTGCGGTTCATCTTCAAACCCAAACAGACGGCGCAAGAATTTCATTGCCTACCTCCTCGGTTTGCCTGAATACTCCTGGCGATTTCTGATTCCTTCGGCACCTGTATATGGAGAACACAGAACAAAAGAACAGAGAACAAAAAGCGCCTGACGCATTCTGACGGGCTATTACGTCTGTTCTTTGTCCTTTGTTTGTTTGTTCTTCCTATATGTAGTATAGCAGAAGAAGCGCAGGTAGCAGGAGTCCGCGTCATGCCTGTGGTATGTTGCCGAGGGAGGTATGCACACCGCTCAGGGAACAAATCAGGGAACAAATTTGTAGCCCTGACGACGCACCGTAATGATGTGGCGCGGTTTGCGTGGGTCTGGTTCAAGCTTGAGGCGCAGGCGGCGAATGTAGACCGGCACCAGATTACTGTCGGCACCATCCTGATAACCCCAGACCGTATGCAGAATATATTCGGGAGTCAAGATCTGATTGGCATAGTCAATGAGATGATGCAGCAGACGATACTCACGCGGGGCGAGGGGAACCACCTGCCCCGTCGGGTTGATCACCGTGTAGCCGATTGGATCGAGCGCAAAACTTTGCGGTGGTTGTAATGTGGGACCGGAAGACAGGTCAGTCATAGTTGCGATAGATCTTTCGGGTCGTTGTAGAGCTTGCCGGACTTTCTACGAGTATCGGTCGTGAAGGTGAATATGCAATGAATTGGTGGCCGATATTGCTGACAGATTTCTTTTCAACACCGGGCAACTCTGCTCCATAAGACGCAACGCTTTATGCCGGATCATGAGCGCATATGCACCACTGGCAAAAGGTGAAAGTCCACAATGTCAAAATTGTTATATTCGCAGTGTGAAAATAATTTGCGCTGTTTGCCGGGGAAAGGCAATGGATAGACTGGCGCTATCGGTTTTGTGGGGAGAAAGAGAACGTCGCCGGCATTTTTAGAATGCCGGCGACGTTCCCAGGAGACGTTCCACTGTCTAGCGGATCTCGAACGGAATAACCTGTTCCAGGTTACTATCGACGCCACGCGCAACCATCTCCCAATTTCCGCGCATAGCATCGCTGGGAGAGTCCCAACTCCAATCAACGCGGCCGCCCTCGGTCGTATTGTCCTTCTGGTTAATATCTACAATACTGCCGTCAGGCGCGTTCAGCCAGAACCCGACATCCTCGTTTGACTCAAAGCCATTTGCGAAGAACTCAAACTCGGTGCCGGGAGGACCGGCAAGGGGTTCAACGGCATAATCGCCATTCGTGATCCGTGGGGCAGGTGCACCACTCTCAGGCAATCCCGACTCGACCTCGAACGGAATAACCCATATTGTGCCACTATCTTCCCCCTCGGCGACCATTTCCCAGGTACCCAACATGGCATTATCGGGGGAGTCCCACATCCAGTCGGCACGACCATCATCGTTGGCAAAGGTCTCCTCGTTGGTAGCAACAATGGCACCATCGGGAGCATTCAGCCAGTAGCCAACCTTCTCACCGTCTTCAAAATCGGTGGCAAAGAAGGCAAATTCTGTACCTGGTCCCCCAACGGGCGGGATAACGGCTGCATCGGCCTGGGCCGTTACTGCGCGAGGTACCGCGGTCAGAGCAATCAGCGCTATCAGCGCCGTCACTATGCCGGCAACCTGCGTAAAGCGTGAGATGTGTCCTGATAGGTTCACTCTCATAGATTCCCTTCCTTCACTAAATCAATCCTTCTCTCTCTGCACACAGAGGTAGTAGTCTTTTATAACTACCTGTTTTTATATCTGCAAAAAGTGTGCCAACATATGCAAACACTGCATCCAGAGATAGCGGTCGTTCCATGACCGCTACTCGGCATGCATACAAGAAGCGTGCCACAGGTGCGAATGAAGAGAAGTAAAAAGCTATAATTATCAGCACAGCTTTTACCCTCTCACACACAAGTGAGAAGGCAAGCTGTTCAGAGTAATAATCAGTTAACACGCGTTACGCGGTGGGCGTTTGGATCACGAAAACCACGAAACGAGCGAAAACCGTGAAACGGCCAATGCTGACATATATCCGGCGATCTCGCGTTTGGTGGGGGATATTGCCTCCGGCAGGGCAGAAAACCCTATCCTTTTTCATAAACAATGTTGCACGGGTTGCAACATTATAACTCGTATTAAATCAATTAATACGAGTTATGCGGTCACTGACCCGGAAGAGCGTTGAGCCTCCGGCCGGGTGGAAGATTCTCGATCTTGTTCACAAAAAAATTCACAACGTGAATTTTTTTGTGAACAAGAGAAAACAGTACCCTGCTGCCATCGGGTGAAACGTCCGGTTTGCAAGGCAACCGCGTAGCTCCTATTCATTACCTGATCTGGGCAGATGTACGGTGCAAGGGGCGCAGGCCAGTTGCGGCCTGTTCCGGAGTGGGATAGGATGCTTCGGACGGCTTGTCGGAGGCGGCCAGGCAGAGCACACCGCGCTCGATCAGTGTACGCGCTGTGGTGACTACCTCGCGGCAGAAGGTCAACCGACCATCGGTCATGCGTGCCACCGTAGCGGCGAACTCAGCATGGCGGAAGGCTTTGAAGGGCGTGGGATCACCTGTGGCATTGGCGGCATGAACTGCGGTATGCAGGTCGCGCAGGGCTGCCGGTAGCCGGGGCACAACCGCCTGGAGCAGCGTGGTAAAGTCAGTCAGCACGCCATCCTGCATTCCCTGCCGAAGTTCATCCAGCGAAAGCACGCCACCGGCCACAAGTAGCGTCACAAACACGGTGTAGTCCTGGTTGTCGAGTGTCAGGCTGTGATATTCGGAACGGCAGAGGCTGGCATACAACTCCCGGAAGGCGGGTTCATCAAGGGGAGTGGCACGATCAGGTCGGCCTACACCGAGAACTTCTTGCGCTACCAGAAATGCCCCATCAGCACGCGCCGCATTAATCGGCGCATCAGCGCGACCACGCGGGCCAAGCAGCGTCTTGTCGATATCGATCAGCAGTGCAACCCGGGACCAATCCAGCGGTGTCGCGCCGATGTGCCCGCGCTGCATCACCTGATTGTGCCAGGCATCCAACATGGCCCAGCGGGTTGCCTCAGCGGTGTCACCCTCCCAGGTGATCCGGGGCGGGACATCGTTCTGATCGACGCCGATGAAGGCTAGCACGGGCAAGTGACTAACTGCGCGCAGGTGGGCCGCCATCCGGCGGTCATTCTCGGTGTCACCCAGAACCAGCAGTATCTGGAGAGGGGCTGCCCCCCGACTGGATTGGGCATGGTTGAGGAGCGCCATGATCACGCGCGCATATGCATTATCCCGCTTGCGGGGCAGCATATCGGTTGGCACACCTAACGTATCCCGTAGCTCGGCCAGGCCCGGCAGCGAAGGATCGCAGGGCTGAAGGTCACGATAGACCACCCGGTCGCCGGTGAGTGCCGCAATTGTTGTTTCTGATTCTGTCATAGTTTTTAGAGCGGTCGCAACTCTTCCTTATACTCGATATCTAATACTTCCTGGTCATAGATCTTCCATGTGCCGTTGTAGGGCTGGAGAATAAACACTCCCGTGATCTCATTATTCCGAAATTCGGGGCCACGCAGCTTGCGCGTAAAGAGTATAAATGCAATCCGGACCTCCTGGTCGGACTGGCTCTCCAGATCAACCGTGCTCAGATGGTAATCAAGATCATAATTCTCGAACATCCAATAAATAGTACGTTTAGTGCTGTTATAAAAAGGGCTTTCAGGGTGGATAGTCGCCATGTATGCATCCATATCTTCAGCGTTTGCGGCCGCGATATTCTGATAGACGACTGCAATCATCTCGCCGGCAAGATAGTCGCTGACGGCGTAGGAGGGTGGCGACACCAGGGTGCTATCGAGCCAGCCGATGGTTGCCACGGGTACCCGTTCCGGGTCGCAATTCTCGCCGGTAGCCGTAACTTCGATCTCATACCAGCGCCCCTGGCCGGCACGATCTTCGCCCACAACCGCAACCTGATCACCCGGACAGACCTGGCCGCGCACAGTGGAGGTTGTCATGTCAGGCGCGTCGCGGAGGATGCCCATGTTCAGCACCTCGGCGACGGGCGGATCATCAATGGGTGGCACGGCCGGTTCAGTTGGTGGCACTGGCGTCGGCGGCGTGGTTGATGTGGTGGTCGGTGTGGGCGTTGTCCCGGCAGTTGGTATAGTAGTTGCAGTTGCGGCAACCGAAGGAGTGATTAGCGCACCTGGGGTGGGTGTGGATGTGCCGGTAATGGCAACCGGGTCTGATGCTGTAGAAACCTGAGCGGTATTCCGCTGGACGAACAGCAGACCTGCAACGCCAAGCAAAATCAGAAGCAGGAGGACAGCGAAGATAACGGCAATGATCTCCTTGAGGCTTCCGACGTGCTGTTTCATCAGGTTGATCTCCTCCCGGCAGTTATCCCATTGCCTATAGTGTAGCACGATTGCGCGAGAATGGGGAGATTGCGTTGGCGATTGCAGCAGGAGAACATGGGGAAGACGGTACAGAGGGTTACGGGAGACGGGCATGGGTCTGATAGATCCATGCCTGTGCGGGGGGATTTACCGCGCTACCAGCGGCAGGAAGAGTCGTAAGACTGCCTGCGTTTTCGCATCTGTTTTCATTGATGTAACCTGTTCGCTCGCAAGCCGGGTGCCCGCACTGATGCGGTATATGCCGGTATCGGCTTCTTCAAACAGGTGGTACACTTCAACGTAGAAGTAGGGGTCCATGCCGAAGGCCATCTGATCGATGCGGACAACAATTCCTGGATACATTTGCCTTGCACAGGAGTACTATACTAAAGTATTGCGATAGTGGTTGTATGTCGAATGATGTGTCCCGAAGTGCAACGGCGGCTTGTAGCATCAGGATGCCGATCTCACCCTGATGCGATCATTCACGACTCAGCCACTACCAGTATTGCAACTATGCAATCCGCGTCATAATTGGGTCGGATAATTTGTCAAGGGGTAGTGCCGCACGTCACACTCGGTGTGGAAGCGACGAGGCAAGGAGGAGTGGATACGCATAGGTATCAATTATGCGGTACAATAGTATGCGTTTGGAAAATAGCCAGACCCTGGATCCGCCATAGACACTGAGGCAGCGCCATGTATACCATTGAAACCCCATTGGCGGGGCGATCAATTCTGGTGGTTGAAGATGATCCCGATGTAGCGTTTGATCTGAGTGAAGGATTACGCCTGGCAGGAGCCGCCATGGTTGATATCAAGGCGAGTGTGCGTCAGGCATGCCGCCGGCTCACCCGATCCGGCCTGCCCGATGTGGTCATTATCGATCACGATCTGGCAACGGAGGACACCGGTACAGCATTTGCGCTCTGGTTGCGCGGCTACGATGTCGCCGATCAAACGTTGCGGGTCTCGTATAGCGGCTCCGAACCGGAAACCGTACGTGAGACCTGGCCCGATGATCAGGTGTGTCACCTGGTGATCACCAAGCCGGTGGATCTGGTCGATCTGGTGGAGCAGATTGCGGCCGCCTGGCAGCAACTCCACGCAGTACCACCCGAAGCCGCTGTCCCTGGCTAGGAATGAACCGGGGGATCATCGCTACGGGGCGTCAGGTCACGCAGGGTTGCGCGCAGCAGTGCCAGCCGCTGCCGCTGTTTCTCATCGGACAGGGTAGGGATAGCCGCTGGTTGTTGCGCCAGTGTGGTGATAGCCTGCGTAAGCTGCTGCACCTCATCCGGGGTGGGCGGCGTTTCAACCAGGGCGATCCAGGCATTGGCCTGCTGCTCGCCGGTTGTCGCCGTTGCATAGTGATCATGCATCAGGTGCTGTACATCGGACACATTGCCGCCAACCGCCTGAGTCAGTGCCAGCAGCAGCGACCCGCGTGTGTCGATATTGCCCTTTTCAATGCGATTGAGCATCGACGGATCGGTGCCCACACTGGCCGCAGTCACGGTTGGTGTCATCTGCCGATGAGTACGCAGTCGGCGTAAATACGCACCCACGGCAACCAGTCCCTTTTTATGGGGGGCAAGTGCCATAACCTTGTTCCATATCTTGCTGATGATCGTATACCAACTACTATAGACGAAGACAGGCAAAAATGCAATGCTGATTATTTGACAGGCGTTACGCGGTGGGCGTTTGGATCACGAAAACCACGAAACGAGCGAAAACCACGAAACGGCCAATGCTAACCTGTATCAGGCGATCCCGTATTTGGCGAAAGATATCGCCTCCGACAGGGTGGGAAATTTCCGGTTTTTTTACAAAAAAATTCACAAAGTGATTTTTTTTGTGAAAAAAGAGATCAAGTACCATGCTGCCGCAGGCGAATCGGGCCATTACCATGCGCAAACGCCTGGTTTGCAGACCTACCGTGTAACGCCTGTTATTTGACAAACCAGGGGCAGAGGACCATGATTAATGTGTAAATATGCAATGCGTTTATGCCAGAACAAGAGGCTCATCAGTGAATGCTCCCCTGCCCCTCGCCGGACTGCATATCGTGGTTGTGGAAGATGACGCGCACGTTGCTTTGGATGTTCAAACCGGGTTACGCTGGGCGGGAGCCGCCGCCGTTGATGTGGCCGTGACTGCACGCCAGGTGCAGCAGCGGCTGGCGCTTCCACCAGGCCCCGATATTGTCCTGATCGATTTTTACATCGGTGGCGATCAATTCGGGCTGGATGTGGCCCGCTGGTTGCGCCGGCAACCCACCCTACAACATACCTTGCGGATACTGCATACCAGTGCTGACCTGGGGATGATTCGGCAGCAGAGCCCCGATGATCAGCTATTTCATGCGGTCATCAGCAAGCCGGTTCCCCTGCATAGCCTGATCGAACAGCTTACGCGCGTGCTCCAGCAGCGGTAGCGCCAAGGAGCCATAGCAGGAGGGGTGCGCATGCCAATTCTTAGCCGTACCACTGTTTTTGTGACCCTATGGCTGGTCTGGCTCTTCCTCCTGCCGTTCGGTGTACCCTCACCTCCCACTGTCCAGGCTACCCATATACCGTTACCGTTGCCGGCCAACCAGCCGCTCCGCTTCGAGCGTCTGGGTATTCCGGATGGTCTCTCCAGTAGTTTTGTCACCGGGATTCTCCAGGACCGGCAGGGGTTTATCTGGATTGGTACCCGGGATGGATTGAACCGCTTTGATGGCTACTCCTTCCGCACCTTCCGCTATGATCCGGTCAATCCCGGTTCGCTCACGAGCAATATAGTGCATGTGCTGGTGGAAGATACAGCCGGGATGCTCTGGGTGGGCACCGACCAGGGCCTTGACCGCTTCGATCCGCAGACCGAGACTTTTACCGCCTATCAGCCCGACCCGACCGATCCACACAGCCTGAGCAACCAGCATGTGTTTGCGCTGGCTCCTGCACCGGACGGAACGCTCTGGGTGGGCACCGATGCCGGGCTCAATCACTTCGATCCGGCCACAGAAATCTTTACCCACTACACGGCCGATCCGGCTGATCCGCACAGCCTGAGCGACAATATTGTCAACACGCTGTTGATTGACCGCGCCGGAACGCTCTGGGTGGGCACCGATGCCGGGCTTAATCGCTTCGACCCGGAGCACGCCTGGTTTACCCCCTTCTTTGACAACACGCCCATTCACGACATTGTGGAAGATGCAGCCGGGATGCTCTGGGTGGGCACGGTGTCTGGTCTGGCGCAGTTTGATCCGGGCAACCGGCGCACGACCTGGTATCGCCACGATGCGGATACGCCGGGCAGCTTGAGCCGCAATGATGTCTGGCGGGTGTTGATTGATGCATCCGGGGTGCTCTGGGTAGGCATCGTTGATGGTGGCCTGAATCACCTGGACGCGGACACCGGGCGCTTTATTGCCCACCGCTATGACCCGGAACGCGCCAACAGCATAACCAACAACGCGATCACCGCGTTGTACCAGGACCGCGAAGGGTTGCTCTGGATTGGCACGGAGAACGGGGTGGCACTGCTTAACAAATATAAACAGCAGCTTCGTCATATTGCCGCGTTCCCCGGTGATATTGTGGTCGATCTGGTCGAAGATCCGGCGGGGTTGCTCTGGATCGGCACCAATGATGGATTTAGCGTGGTTGACCCGGATACGCGCCGGCAGGTGCGCTACTATCCGGGTGAAAACTCGGCGCTGGCCGGCCCCACGGGACTACACGGTAATTTTGTCAACATGATTTACCACGACCAGGCGGGAAATGTCTGGCTGGCAACCGATGCCGATCTGCTGCGGTTTGATCCGGCAGCCGGGACGTTTGAGCGCTACGTTGACCGAGGCTTGAGTGACAATGTAGTGCTGGCGGTGTACCAGGATCGCGCGGGCGTTCTCTGGGTTGGGACCGATGCCGGCGGGCTCAATCGCTATGATCCGGAGCGTGAGCGCTTTCGGCACTACCGGCATGATCCGGCCAACCCCAACAGTCCGGCCGGTGATCGGATCGAGATCATCTATGAAGACCGTGCCGGAAATCTCTGGTTTGGTGGCGAGGGACTGACGCAGCTTGATCCGGCGCGCCGGCAGTTTACCACCTACCCGCTTGACCCGAATGGTACTGCCGGGATCATTGCCGAGAGTGTCATTGATATCTGGGAAGACTGCCAGGGGGTAATCTGGGTTGGCACATCGCGTGGGTTAAGTCGCCTCGATCCGCAGACCAGCACCTTTGCCGCGTATACCACCGCCGATGGGTTGCCCAATGCCGTGATCAACGGCATGCTCCCGGATGCGGAGTGCAATCTCTGGCTCAGTACCAACCAGGGTATCAGCCGCTTCGATCCGCAAACCGGGACATTCCGCAATTATGACACCCGCGATGGGTTACACAGCAATGATTTTCAATATGCGACGCGTACGCGGGGCGCAGACGGCACGCTCTATTTCGGCGGTGTTCACGGCATTACCGCATTCGACCCATCCCGGATTATTGATAACCCGCATGCGCCGCCGGTGACGCTGACCAATTTTCTCCTGTTCAACGAGCCGGTTACGGTGGGTAGCGCCGCCGGCCCGTTAACCGCAGCGGTGCAGTACACGGATGAAATCATCCTCTCCTACCGGGACACGCCGATTATGTTTGAGTTTGCCGCGCTGAGTTATGCTGCACCGACGAAAAACCAGTATGCTTACCGGCTGGAAGGGTATGATACACGCTGGTACGCGGTGGCGAGTGACCGCCGGTTTGCGACCTACACGGCCCTCCCGGCGGGAAGGTACACATTGCATGTGCGTGCGGCGAACAACGCCGGGGTCTGGAATCACACCGGAGCCACGATCAGGTTAACGGTCAGGCCGCCCTGGTGGGAAGCCTGGTGGTTTCGCGGAGGCGTGATCGTGAGCATGATCGCGGCCGTGCTGGGCGTCTTCGGCTGGCGTACCCACAGTATTCGCGCGCGCAATCGCTGGCTGGAAACCCAGGTAGACCAGCGCACCGCCGAGTTGCAGACGGCCCTGCACGAAGTGCAGACCGCCAAGAGTGAGATCGAGCGGCTGATGCATGCGCGCACCGATGCAGTGCGCACGGTGGTGCATGATTTGAAACATACCGTGCAGGCGGTGCAGTCGGCGCTCGATGTCTGGCGGCTCAAGCTGGACAGCACCTTCAATCAGCATAGCACTATTCAGCAGGGGCACGAACGGGTGGCAAAGGCGCTCTGCCGGCAGTATGATCTGCTGGATGAACTGCGTGACGCGGCGCTGCTGGAGAGCGATAGTCTGGTGCTGCAACTGGAACGGATCGATGTGGGGCAACTGGTGCAGGAGGTGGTCGAGCAGATGCGCCCCCGCTTTGCGCTTGCCACTTGCGAACTCACTCTTGAGGAGAATGATGCACCGCTGTGTGCCGTGTGCGACCCGCGCCGGTTGCGCCGCGTCGTCCATAATATCCTCGAAAATGCCTACCGCTACACCACTTCTGTGCGTGATGACGGCAGCGTGCAGGTGACGCTTACCGCAACGGATCAGCAGATCACCTGCACAATCCGGGATAACGGGCGGGGCATTGCGCCGGACAAGCTAGAGTTACTGGGCCGGAAGTTCCTGCGGCTCAGGCAGGGCCAGAATGACCCGGAGGGGATGGGGTTGGGGTTGAATTTCTCGATCGGCATTTTACGGCTGAGTGGCGGCAATTTGCAGTTGACCTCCGCAGGTGAGGGGCAGGGCACGACGGTGACGGTGACACTGCCGCGCAACCTGAATGAGGCGTGAGGCGTGAAACGATTGCCTTCACACCTCACACTTTACATAACGTAACTACGCCTGCACAATCCCCTGCGCTACCATCAACTCGGCGTTGAGCAGCGATCCACCGGCCGCACCCCGGATGGTATTGTGCGCCAGTGCCACAAACTTGTAGACCAGCAGCGGGCAGTGCCGCACTCGCCCCACCACCGTTGCCATGCCCTTCCCGGCATCGCGGTCGCGGCGCGTCTGCGGACGGTCCGGCTCATCGCGGACGATGACCGGCTGTGGCGGCGCGCTGGGTAGGTTCAACTCCTGCGGCAACCCCCGGAAGTGACGCATAACATCAATCAGTTCCTCCATGCCGGCTTGCCGCTCCAGCGCAATCGAGATGCATTCGAGATGGCCCTCCAGCACCGGCACGCGGTTGCAGTGCGCCGAGGTCAGGAAGCCGGCCGGTGTTACCTCTTCGTTATTCAGCACTCCCAGGATCTTCTGCGGCTCCGACTCAACTTTAGGTTCCTCACCGCCAATGAATGGAATGACATTATCCCCGGCGTCATATGAGGGCACACCCGGATAGCCCGCGCCCGAGAGCGCCTGCATGCTGACGACCAGCACCTTGCTGATGCCAAAGGCGTTGTGCAGTGGGTGGAGCGCCATCGTCAGCGGTGTAATGGTGCAGTTGGGGTTGGTCACGATAGCGCCACTCCAACCGCGTCGCTTGCGTTGCGTTTCGATCAGCCCCAGATGTTCCGGGTTGACCTCCGGGATCAGCAGGGGCACATCCGGCTGCATGCGATGGTTACTAGCATTCGAGCAGACGATATGCCCGGCAGCGGCCAGACGCTCTTCGATAGGTCCGGCGGCACTGCTGGGCAGCGCCGAGAAGATCAGCGGGACATCGTCGAGCGGATCTTCGCTGCCCCGCACCGGCATATCGCGCAGATGGGCCGGCATATCGCTGTCCAGCACCCAGCGGCAGGATTCGCCGTAGGTGCGCCCGGCACTGCGCTCGCTCCCGGTCAGCGCGGCAAGCTCAAACCAGGGATGTCCCTGGAGCAGTTGCACGAAGCGCTGTCCGACCATGCCCGTTGCGCCAAGAACGGCGACTCTGATTGTAGACATAGCTGCTCCTTCTACTGATGGCAACATGGCCTGTACTGTCGAATGAAGGGGTCTGGGTATTTCTTTGCCTGATAGTACCATACGCTTCAACCGTTCGGCAAGACCATTCTCACGGCGGGCCGGGTTGCCCAGGTTTTGAACATAGGCAAAGGATATAAAATCTGTTAAAAAATATGTGGCATGGCGGCGCAGTTTGTTGTATAATCAACAGAACTCGTTACAAGATGAACAATCGTTTGAGAGGTAACGGCATATCCTTCTAATGGTTCTCGCTAGTAGCTTAAGGGTTCGGACATCGGCTTCCTCCCAGGATGCAGGAGGCAGCCTCCGTGCTATGAGGCTCCATACGAATGGCGTCCTTTAGCTCGGCTGAGAGATCATTGGGGATCTCGTGAAGGAGAACGTCGATGATTGACCCAACCGTCCAGTATTTGCTCGAACAGGCTATTGACACACCTACCAAACTGCAACTGTTACTTATTTTTTTTGAAGATCCCCGTCTGGAGGTAACTCCGGACAAAATGGCCGAACGTTGCTGTCGTGACATCTGGAGCGTGATGCAGGCATTGCACGAACTCGCCGAAGACGGCATTTTGCATGTAGGTACATGCATTGGCATGGGCGACCCGTTCTACAGTTATGTGCCGCGTCGGGAGTATCTTGAGCCAATCCGGCAGTTGATGCATGGCTATGATGATCCCCTCGAACGGGACCGCATTCAGCGCACGATTCGTGATCTGGCATCGTATGCTCCCTTCCGGCGGGATAGAACCTGGGAGTCTCCCTTCGCATCCGTCTCATAGCAAAAACAGGTGCGCTGCAGCAGTCGTACATTGTTCTCAGAGACTGTCTGAAACGGGTTGGTCATGGAGCTACGGCCCCGGCGCGGGAGTCCCGGCGTCAGCCGGGGTGTGGCCGGACCCGGCTGACGCCGGGACGCCGGGGACGCGGTCCGGTGTCGCAGGGCACCGCGCATGCCGTGGGACCGCGCGCATCATCTTTTCAGACAGTCTCTCAGGTGCATTGTTCGCTGTTTGCCGGCGGGCATACCGGCTGTACAATTGTGTGCAGCCGGCTTTCTATGTCTGCGCGATGGTATATCGTAACCTTGACAGCATTACCCTCAAGTTCTACTATAAAAGCGAAGAAAACGAAAAAATGTACTTCCAAATGAGGAGTTGTGCGTAATGGCATATAAGGATTACTACCAGATACTGGGTGTGGACCGTAACGCGGGTGAGCAAGAGATCAAGCGGGCCTATCGGAAGCTTGCGCGTAAATACCATCCTGATATTAACCCGGGCGACAAAGCGGCCGAGACCCGGTTTAAGGAGATAAACGAAGCCTACGAAGTGCTGTCCGACAAGGATAAGCGCTCCAAGTATGATCGCTTTGGGCGCGACTGGCAGCGTTATGAGCAGGCCACGGGAGCCGGCGGCGCGGGGGGCGCGGAGGGCTTTGACTGGAATGCGTATGGTGGAAACGCCAATTTTGACTTCCAGGATATCTTCGAGACCTTCTTCGGCGGTGGTGGTGGCGGCGGCGCGCGGCGGCGCGGGGCCGGGCCAGGCGCGGGACCGGGCGGCTTTGGCATGCATATGGATGGGCAGGATATTGAGCATTCAGTTGACATAACATTGGAGGAGGCATTTAGCGGAACGCAGCGCCGCGTGCAGTTTACTAACCCGGACGGCACGCCTCGCTTCATTACCGTGAAGATTCCCGTCGGTGCGGATACCGGGACGAAGGTGCGCGTTCCGGGTGAAGGTGGTGCAGGCGCCGGTGGCGGACGTCGGGGCGATCTATTGCTGCTGGTGCGCCTGCAACCCCATCAGCGTTTTGAACGCGAGGGTGAGAATCTCAAAGTGCAGGCGCACGTTGATCTCTATACGCTGATGCTTGGCGGCGAGATGCAGGTTTCAACGATTGACGGCAAGCGCCTTACACTCAATATCCCGGCAGGTACGCCCAATGGTCGGGTGTTTCGGCTGGGTGGGCAGGGTATGCCCCGGCTGCGCCAGACTGAGCAACGTGGGGATCTCTATGTAACAGTCGAGGCGCAGTTGCCCACAAATCTCTCATCGCGCGAGCGAGAACTCTTTGAGGAACTGCGAACCATGCGGAGTTAGGCTCTGCAAGCATGATGATCAATACATGGACTCGTATGGAAGCACTTCGTAAGGTGGCGATTGCACTGGCGAGAACAAATCAACGAGAAGTAGCAAGACCGATATTAGAGACTGTCTGAAAAGCTGATGCGCGTCGGTCCCACGGCATGCGGGGTGCCCTGCGCCACCGGACAGCGCCCCCGGCGTCCCGGCGTCAGCCGGGTCCGGCCACACCCCGGCTGACGCCGGGACTCCCGCTCCAGGGCCGTCGCCCCATGACCCAATACCGTTCACATAGCAGAACCTGTGCGGTAGCCTGACAAACCGGGTGGTTGCTCCGCTACAGAACGGTTCCGCCTGCGGCAGCATGGTACGGTTTTCTCTTTTTTCACAAAACATTTTTCA
>JGI12109J20283_10017494_pt1 | contig 18070 bp, 17 predicted proteins | sample ElkSlonscriptome_12_FD_20283 | JGI IMG/M metagenome (IMG submission 20283)
GTGCCGTCCTTGTGCCGCGTCAAGCATCCGATAAGATACAGTCCGAGGACCGTGGACAGGGCGCAGAGAAGCACGATCGCTCGGCCAAAATAGAGAACGCCGGGGCCAGTGAAACCGAGTACGCGATATAGCCCAAGGACATCCCAAAGCAATGGCATGTGGTGCTCGAAAAGGTCGCGAAACGGTTTCAGTCCGCGCTCACTGTTGAGCCAGGCGACATGTGCATGCCATGTTTCGTCGTAGACGACCGGCTGGAAGGTGACGACCAAAAACCAGGCGGCGACAAGAGCCAAGTAGATGCGAACGATACCGTTGTTGGTCATGGATTGGAAAGGCGAGGATGACGGGGGCGATTGCGATACACTTAAGTTACTTCAGCGGTTCTCGTGGTAATCGTTCTCTGTATTGACCGCCCAGATATTCGATTTGTCCAGCCGACCCGTGAGTATGTTGTCGACTGCGGTCATCGCAGTCAGCATTGAATGGTCTTGGTTGTTGTAGCGGTGCATGCCGTTGCGGCCAACTGGAAAGAGGTTCCCGATGCCATCGAGGTATTCGCGTAGGGAGGAGAAGCTGTGATAAGTGCCGAAGTAGGCGGGATAGGCCTTAGGCATCCGGACCAAGGTGTGGTCAAGGACATCGTTACGGCTGATGACACCAATATCCTCAAGCTCTTTGATGGCGAAACAAATCATCTCCTCTTCTGGCAAGGTCCACAGCCGGTCCCCCTCGTTGACGAAGTACTCCAATCCAATCCAAATGTGCCCTTGATTGTGCACCATGTACGGACTCCAGTTGTTGAATATCTGGAGCCGTCCGACTTTCACTCCCGGTTCCTGTATATAGATCCAGTTGTCGGAGAGCCGGCATTGTAGCTCTCTGGCGTCCACGCCTCCCGCCAGGCTGAGTCGCCTTAGCAATAACCCGACGGTGAGGAAATCACGGTATACGAGGCCATCGGCGACCTCGCGCAAGGTTGACGGTACGGGAGGCGTTACGCAGTTAATTAAATCGCTTACGGGCATGGTGGAGATAAACCAGTCGGCCGTAACTCGGCGCTCCCGGCCTGCGCGATCCTTCACGGTCACTGATTCGATGCGGCCGTCGCTGCTCCGACAGATGGCCGTGACGCGGGTCCGCATGCGGATTTCCCCGTTGTTGCGTTCGATGAGATCGGCGACGCGTTCCCACAACTGTCCCGGACCGAATTTCGGATAAAGGAATTGTTCGATGAGACTCGTCTCTAGGGCGTTGGCGGATGCGTGCTTGCGATCGGGCCGCAATGTACGGAGAGCATGCTTGAGAACAGCGGTGATCGACAGACCTTTGATGCGTTGAGCGCCCCATTCGGGAGAAATTTCAGCGCAGGGTACTCCCCATACTTTTTCCGTGTATTCGCGGAAGAAAATGTCATAGAGGGTTTGTCCGAATCGGTTGATGAAGAAATCCTCGAGCGATCGCTCAGGGACAATGGGTGCAAGGCGGCTCCGGAGATAGCTGAAGAGGATAGAGAAAGTGCAGCGCATACCCAGCTGACGGAAAGTTTTCAGGCTGGGGCGGATGGGGTATTCGAAGAGGTGGCCGCGGAATAGGATGCGAGAAACGCGAGGCCGGATCAGCATAACATCGTCGTTTTTGGCCGGGTCGGGCCCGGAGGGATCCGGCCGCAATAAGCTTCTATTGTTGCGATAGCCGATTTCGATGCCGTCGTTGTTCGAGTTGCTGGGGCCCTGCAATGGCAGGATGTTGCGCCACCATGACATGATCCGTTCCGATTTGGAGTAGAAGCGGTGCCCACCGATATCGATTCGGTTGCCTTTATAACTCACGGTACGCGAGATGCCGCCAAGATGGTCGTCAGCCTCAAATACGACCGGCCTGATATTGCAGCGGGTTGCGAGTTCGTAAGCAGCGGTCAATCCGGCCGGTCCGCCGCCGATAATGATAGCCGTCTCTTGCCGGACAGCGTCAGGTTCTGACTTCATGCGAGCGTCGTCTCAAAAGATGGCGAAATCCCTTGCCGAAACTGATGGTCCGGTGCGCAATAAAGGAGTAAAACGTGACAAAGGCAACGGCGATCGCGTGACTGAGAAGTTCGATATTGATGTCTCCGAATTCATGGACGGCTAGGTGAATGAGTCCAGGTATAACGCCATTTCGCAATAGGCTCGCTAGGCCGGTGGTAAGCAACAGGCCGCCGAGTGAGATCAGGAGAAAGGCCCGGACCTCTTGGTGGAGGGTGCGGCCGCTCGGGTCGAAGGTATAGCGTCGGTTTAGCGCAAAGCTCACGAAGACTCCGACGAGGAACGCAGCTGCCAAAGTGGCGGTGTAACGCCAACCTGTCTTAAATCCGAGGACGCCGTAGAGAAAGTAGCCCGAGCCGAGGTTGGATACCGCTGCAATGCCGGAAAACACGAGGAAACGAACGACTTGCGTGAGCAACTTGGCGTTCCCGGCGCCCCGCGCCGTTACGGAAGAAAGGGATGTTGTCGAGCGAGTCAGGAGAGCTTGTAGTTCACGGCTTTGCGTGGGCGGTCTGCGTGTCCGCGCGTTGTCGCGGCCAAGACCACGCCTGATTGGGTATTTTCGTACGCCGGAGTCTAACACGTTGTATTGCTGTTCGGAACGCGGTCCCGCCGGTCGTTCCGCCCTAGATGCGGTTCGCGCCGATCAGGTAGAGTTTTGTCTGAAGTCTCGGATCCGTCGAGTCGGATCGGCCCCAGGGCGAGAACGGCAGGGGTCGCGCGCCAGGGGGTCCGACTGATGGACAGGTTCGTGACTCCCCCCCTGTGATTGACCCGTCCAACGCGTCGTCTTCCGAGTGGTGGTTCGGGCGTCCCTGAAACTCTACCCGATTTAGAGCTTGCCCCGTTATCAGCGCTTACAATTGACGGCCTGTTCCTTTCCTGAGACTGAAGACAATGGTACGACCGCTGCCGCTAGCAGAGCGCTTTGCGACGGTTCGCGCGCAAACGCTGGCCCTCATGCCGCTGCTATTCCTGCTTGTATTGGGCTTTATGACGGCGCCCGTTTTTGCCGGCGATGACAGGCCTCGGGTCGGGCTCGTGCTCGGCGGTGGCGGCGCACGGGGCGTTGCACATATCGGTGTCCTCAAGGTGCTCGAGGAGATGCGGGTGCCGATTGCCTGCATCGCTGGCACGAGCATGGGCTCGTTGGTGGGGGGCGCCTATGCATCGGGTGTCTCGATCGACGAAATGACGGAGACGCTGGGCGAGATCGATTGGAACGCGATCTTCACCGACGACCCGGGCAGAACACAGAAGCCCTTTCGCGCCAAACGCGACGATTACGAAAACCTGACCCGTCTGGAGCTGGGGCAGCGCGGTGCCAAGCTGCTGCTGCCGCCCGGGACGACGGCTGGGTACAAGTTCGAGTTCGCGCTGCGGGAACTGGTTGCCCAGGCGGGCAACTTTGCCGATCAGGATTTCGACAGCCTGCCGATTCCCTATCGCGCCATGGCGACGAACATCGAGGACGGCACGATCAAGGAGTTCCGGCGCGGTGATCTGGTCAAGGCGATGCGCGCCAGCATGTCCGTGCCGGGGGTGATCGCGCCGGTCGAGATCGATGAGGTCCTCTACGTCGATGGTGGACTGCTGCAGAACGTGCCGGTCGCCGCGGCCCGAGAGGCCTGTGCCGACGTCGTGATCGTCGTCGACGTCGGCAGCGAACTCTTGCCGCGCGAGAAGCTCAACTCTGCGCTCGGTATCTCGCTGCAGATGGTCAATCTGTTGATCGCGCAAAACGTCCGAGCTTCTCTGGCCTCGTTGCACGCCGAGGACATCCTCATCAAGCCGGAGCTCGGCGATTTCAGCGCCGCGAACTTCGAGGAGGGCCTGAGCCTGGTCCCCAATGGGGAGGCGGCGGCCCGTCGTCAAGCCAAAGCACTGCAGGCACTCTCGGTCTCGGAACCGGAATACCGCGCCTGGCGCGCCGCCGTGGCAGCGCGACTGCCAGCGGTGCCGCCGGTCTCAGAGGTGCGCATCGCGACCAAGAACCGGCGCGTCAACGCGGCCGTGATCGATCGTGAGCTGGCCGAGGTGCCTGGGATCGACCTGCGCCGCCGTCCGGAGACGGATTTCAGCCTGGAGAACCTGAACGAGCGGCTCGAGCAGGTCTACGGACGCGGCGACTTCGAACGGATGGACTATCAGATGGTCGACCGCCAGGGCGTGCGGACCGTCCTCGTCGAGGGCGTGGAAAAGTCCTGGGGGCCGAACTACCTCAAATTCGGCCTCGGGTTGGCCTCCGACTCCGAGGATACACGCTTCAACGTCAACCTCAGCCATCGCGCCACGTGGCTGAACTCGCTCGGCGCCGAGTGGCGCAACGACCTGCAGCTCGGCTACCGCAAACGCCTTGTCAGCGAGCTCTATCAGCCGCTGTCGTTTCGGTCCGGGGCCTTCGTCGCCCCGCGCCTCGATGTGCTCGATGAGCCGATCGTCTTCTACCGCAACGGCAACCGGATCGGGGAGTACCGGACCACCTACGGGCGCGTCCATCTCGATATCGGGATACAGAACAAGTACGGGCAACTACGCCTCGGCCCATTCATCGGTCGTTTGGATGCCGATCAAGACTTCGGGCTCTTTCCCTTTGCCCCGGATTTCGACCGCAAGCAGGTTGGTTACAGCCTCGAGGCGGTCTACGACCAGGTCGATAGCCCGCGCTTGGCGCGGGAAGGGACGTTGGCGATGCTTCGGAGCTTCGGTACCCTCGCCGAGTGGGGCTCGGACGACGATTACAACAAGACCGAGCTCTTCCTGCTCGGTGCACGGAGCTGGGACGCACACTCGTTGCAGCTCGCCGCTTATGCCGGCGACACGCTCTACGGCCAACTGCCAGCCTATGATCCCTTTCTTCTCGGCGGCTTTCTGCGCGGCTCGGGCTACATGATGGACGAGCTCGTTGGATCGCGCGTCGGTCTGGCCAGGGCCGTCTATACCTATCAGCTCGCGGCGCTACCGCCGCCCTTGGGCCGGGGCGTCTATCTCGGTGGCTCGCTCGAGGCGACGAGCGCTACGCTCGGGATCGATCTCGAAGGCGACAGCGAGATCCGGCCTTCGGCGAGCGTCTTCCTCGGTGCCGATACCTTCCTCGGGCCGGCCTACTTGGCTTGGGGGCAGAGTTTTGACGGCGACGGCCCTGGGGCCTTGTACTTTATGCTCGGCTCGCCGTGACGGCGATTCAGGCTCCGTAGCGGCGTCGTGTCAGGGCGGCGCTCGGTTCTTGGCGCAAGGCGCGACCATATCGTCTCTGTGAGGCCGGAGGCCACAGGGGATTGGGCATTCTCAGACTGCGCATAGATCGGTGTCGATCGATATCATTGAAAATATGATTTTCTATAAATGGGTTTGGCGCGCAATCTAGGTAGATCAACCGGGGGAGGGAGCCAAGCATGCGCGTTTTCAACGAGGTTCGGTTCGACAATCTACGGGGTGACCTGTTCGGCGGGGTCACCGCGGCGGTCATCGCACTGCCAATGGCGTTGGCCTTCGGGGTGGCCTCGGGGGCGGGGCCGGTCGCCGGGCTCTATGGGGCGGTCCTCGTCGGTCTGTTCGCAGCCCTGTTCGGTGGTACGCCAACCCTGATCTCGGAGCCAACCGGTCCGATGACGGTGGTGATGACGGCCGTCATCGCCAACCTGATCGCGGCGAATCCGGAGCAGGGCATGGCCATGGCCTTCACGGTCGTGATGCTGGCCGGCGTCTTTCAGATCCTCTTCGGCCTGCTGCGTCTCGGCAAGTACGTGACCATGATGCCGTATACCGTCATCTCCGGCTTTATGACGGGAATCGGAGCGATCCTGATCGTCCTGCAGTTGGCGCCCTTCCTCGGCCAGGCTACGCCGCCGGGTGGGGTGTTGGGGACCCTCGGCTCTTTACCCAGTCTGATCGATGATATCCAGCCCGTCGAGACACTGCTCGCAGTGCTCACTCTGGGTCTGATTCTGCTCTATCCATCGCGCTTGCGTCGCTTCTTGCCGCCGCAGCTCGTTGCACTGGTGGTCGGGACGCTCGTTTCGCTATTCCTCTTCACAGAGGTCGATGTCCGGCGTATCGGCGAGATTCCGAGCGGCCTTCCGTCGCTGCAGCTGCCCGTCTTCAGCGCTGCGCAATGGCAGCTGATGGTTGTCGATGCCTTGGTGTTGGCGGTCCTCGGCAGCGTCGATGCCCTATTGACGTCTGTCATCGCTGAGAGCATGACCCGCAAGGAGCACAGCTCGAACAAGGAGTTGATCGGTCAGGGTGTCGGTAATCTGGCCTCGGGGCTGTTTGGCGGCATCCCCGGCGCCGGCGCGACCATGGGGACGGTTGTCAATATCCAGACCGGCGCCCGCAGCGCCCTCTCGGGACTCACCCGAGCGGTGATCCTGCTGGTCGTCGTCCTCTGGGCCGGCGGACTGACGGCGCATATTCCCCTGGCAGTGCTGGCCGGCATCGCGCTGAAGGTCGGCCTCGACATCATCGACTGGTCCTTCCTGCGCCGCGCCCATCGGGTCTCGATGCGCGCCGCCTTGATCATGTACGGGGTCATCGGTCTGACGGTCTTCGTCGACCTGATTACGGCCGTGGCCATCGGTGTCTTCGTCGCCAATCTGCTCACGATCGAACGCCTGATCGAGATGCAGAGCAATGCGGTGCAGGCGACCAAAGGCGCGGGGACCGACGCCCAGCTCACGCGCGACGAGCAGGCGATCATGGAGCGCAGCGGCGGACGGATACTGCTCTTTTCGCTCGGTGGCGCGCTGATCTTCGGTATGGCCAAGGCGATCTCGCGTCAGCACGCCGTGCTCGAGGATCACGACGTGTTGGTGGTGGACCTCTCCGAGGTGCCGATGATCGGCGTGTCTTCCTCGATGGCGATCGAGAAGCTCGTGTTGGAGGACCTCGAAAGGGGGCGCGCGGTGTTCGTCGTCGGGGCCAAAGGTACGGTGCGGGAGCGCTTCGATCGCATGGGCCTCACCGCGGCGGTCTCTGCGGATCACATGCTCGATACGCGGCAGGAGGCACTCGCAATGGCCGAGCATTCGGTTGGCAGCGGCTCGGCGCCCGGAGGGCCAGGCCGGGCGGGCTCGGAGTCGCAACCGGCGACACGGGGATGAGTATCAAATCGGGTTCGATTGTCTCGCGGGTCGCCGCATAGGGGTCGCCGTACAACAATCGGCTGCGGGAGTCAGCCGTCGGCCTCGTTGATATCGCCGACGGTCGTCTCCCGGATCGCCTGGTAGCGCGCTGCGATCTCCCGGCGAAGCTCGCGTCGCATTTTGGCGCCCTCATTGCGGCGCCGCTCGGTCGGCGTCTCGACGACCAGCGGCGGCACTGTCACCGGTTGGCCTCGCTCGTCCACGGCGACCATCGTGAAGTAACAGGTCATCGCGTGGCGGGTGGTCTTGCGGATGATGTTCTCCGTCAAGACCCGAATTCCAACCTCCATAGACGTGGTGCCGGTGTAGTTGATCGCCGCGAGAAAGGTGACGAGCTCCCCGACGTAGATCGGTTCCCGAAAGAAGACCTGGTCGACCGACATGGTGACCACGTAGCGGTTGCAGTAACGCGAGGCGCAAGCGTAGGCGGTCTGATCGAGCAGCCGCAGCGTGGCCCCGCCGTGGACATGGCCCGAAAAATTGGCCATATCCGGCGTCATCAGCTGGGTCATCGATAGGGTTTTGTCTTGTTGTTCCATCCTCAGGCACCCTCACTCGTCGCGGCCGAGCGGTTGGCGAGCATGAAAGCAGCAGCGCTCTGGCCAGGAATCCGGATCGATCACTGCGCATGACGCGAAGCACCTTTGCTCCCTTGCCCTCTTGGGGAGGGTTGGGGCAGGGTAGCATCAGGGGCGAGGCAGGGATTGCTCATCCGGGGCGGCTTGGCCCGCCCCTGATCGTTAGCCGGTCGCCCGCTCCGGCGCCCCTCGACGAAACCATTGCTCTTTCTCGATAGATCGGCAGCCGAAATTGAATTTCCGTTTGCGCTGCTTGCCCCAATCCCTAGCGCTAATGTCGGGTATGTCCTGCCCGATGGTGTTCAGCTAGGTCGGAGGCGTCGACCTCCAGCCTTCGATGCGGGGTTCCGAATATGGCAATTCAGCAGCACAACATCGGCAACGGGCAAGCAACGCCCTCGTGGATGCCACCGAAGCTTGGCGAATGTATTCGTAAGGGCTGTTTCGTCTGTATCGAGCACGCGCCGGCCGTGAAGCCCGGCTATACGCGCTGGGAACTTTGGGGTCAACCCAGTTGTTACAACGGCGACGCGATCGTGCTCGATCGGGAGGTCGAAGCCTGCAAAGCGGCGCACGCCGATCACAATATCCGCTTGAGCGTCGAGGACGTGGGGTCGCACAGCCGTATGAGCCTCTTCGTCCATCGTCCGGACGTGGCGGCGGCCGCTTGATCCGTCGTTGCGAGGCGCTACGCGCGACGTATTGAGGGTTGCAAAAGTAATCGGAGGCGGCTCGCTGCGACACGCTGCAAGGACGTCCCTGTCAGCTCGACGGCGGGATCCCTCCCGCCGACGGTCGCCGCGACCCGCCTCCGTTTACTTTCGGGACGATTGATAGCGCCTACGGAGATCTCGAGTAAGGCGCGAGTCGTTGTCGCGAGCGAAGGGCCGGGTCCCCTGACGAGACGGGGGCTTCGGAACGTTACTATGAAATTCGCGCAGCACGTTCGCTCCCTCGCCCTCTGGGAGAGGGTTGGGGTGAGGGAACGATCAGGGGCGAGGCGACATTTCATAGTCCGGGGTGGCTCGCCTCGCCCCATGATCGTTAGGCGCGGTGCAACAACAACCTCAACAGGTTGCCGCAGCTTTCTCCCCTCACCCCAACCCCTCTCCCCGCTGGGGCGAGGGGCTCTCGGGCAAGTTGTGCGAGTTGTTCTTGAACCTTTCCTTATCAGACATGCGTAAGTCGGCCGGCCAGCACGGCCGCGATCCCCAGACTCGGGCGGGGACACCCATGAACTAGCGAGTTGCGGTCGGCGCCTCGCCAACCAGATCGCAACGCGCATTCCCACCGCATAGCCGCTTGTGGCGCGGCAGTTTGCATGCCGCGCATCGCCCCGCGTTCCGAGAGCAAACCAAGCGCCGACGAGCCGCTTCGTAGCAGGCGGTTCGAATCCAGCCTCAAAGCGGGGCTATACTTGCGTCGCCGCATCAGAAGGCGCAGAGAACTTAGCGGCTACACATTGAGATGCGTCTATGGTATAGATTCCATTAATTGATTGGAAATGCGCGGGGATAATATTTATCGTCTCCGCACGTTAACGGGGATTCCATCGACTGGAGTAAATCATGGCTACGAAGACGTATGACGCTGGCGTCAAGGACTACGCACTCACCTATTGGACGCCCGACTATGTGCCGCTGGACTCCGATCTGTTGGCCTGTTTCAAGGTAACCCCGCAGGCCGGGGTGCCTCGGGAGGAGGCCGCAGCGGCCGTCGCGGCAGAGTCGTCGACTGGCACTTGGACTACCGTCTGGTCGGATCTGTTGACCGATCTCGACTACTACAAGGGCCGGGCCTACCGCATCGAAGACGTGCCGGGTGATAAGGAAAGCTTCTACGCCTTTGTGGCCTATCCCCTCGACCTGTTCGAGGAAGGTTCGATCGTCAACGTACTGACCTCATTGGTTGGTAATGTGTTCGGCTTCAAGGCGGTGCGACATCTCCGCCTTGAGGATCTGCGTTTCCCGCTGCACTACGTCAAGACCTGCGGCGGCCCCCCGAACGGGATCCAGGTGGAGCGCGATCGTTTAGACAAGTATGGTCGACCCTTCCTGGGCGCGACGGTCAAACCCAAGCTCGGCCTATCGGCCAAGAACTACGGCCGCGCCGTCTACGAGATGTTGCGCGGCGGCCTCGATTTCACCAAGGACGACGAGAACGTCAACTCCCAGCCCTTCATGCGCTGGCAGAACCGCTTCGAGTTCGTCATGGAGGCGGTGCGCAAGGCCCAGGAGGAGACGGGCGAGCGCAAGGGCCACTACCTGAATGTCACCGCGCCGAGCTGCGAGGAGATGTTCAAGCGCGCCGAGTTCGCCAAGGAGCTCGGTTCGCCGATCATCATGCACGATTTCTTGACCGCCGGCTTTACGGCCAATACCAGCCTAGCGAACTGGTGTCGCGACAACGGCATGCTGCTGCACATCCACCGCGCCATGCATGCCGTCATCGATCGCCACCCCAAGCACGGGATCCACTTCCGCGTGCTGGCCAAGTGCCTGCGCCTCTCCGGCGGTGACCACCTGCACACCGGCACGGTCGTCGGCAAGCTCGAGGGCGACCGGGCCTCGACCATGGGCTTCGTCGATCAGCTACGCGAGGCCTTTGTCCCGGAGGACCGCGCGCGCGGTCTCTTCTTCGATCAGGACTGGGGCGGTATGCCCGGCGTGATGGCCGTGGCCTCTGGCGGTATCCATGTCTGGCACATTCCGGCGCTGGTGACCATCTTCGGCGACGATTCCGTGCTGCAATTCGGCGGCGGCACACAAGGTCACCCCTGGGGCAATGCGGCCGGGGCGGCGGCCAATCGGGTGGCGACTGAGGCCTGTGTCAAGGCGCGCAACGAGGGTGTCGAGGTCGAAAAGGAGGCACGCGAGATCCTCGCCGATGCCGCCCGTCACAGTCCTGAGCTGGCCGCCGCGATGGAGACCTGGAAGGAGATCAAGTTCGAGTTTGAGACCGTCGACAAGCTCGACACGGCCTGATTGGTCCGAGCGAGCGGATGAGACCCAACAGCGGAGAGGACTGAGTCATGAGCATGACCAACAGCATCGGCGATCACGCGACCGTCGGCCGCCACGAGACCTTCTCGTATCTGCCGGCGCTCAATCGCGACGAGATCCTGGAGCAGATCGCCTACATCCTCGGGGCCGGCTGGAACGCCTCGATCGAGCACGAGCACCCTGCCCGGGCCTTCGAATACTACTGGCCCATGTGGAAGCTGCCCTTCTTTGGGGAGTCGGACCCGTCGGTCATCCTCGCCGAGATCGAGGCCTGCCATCGGGCCTATCCCGACCATCACGTGCGGTTGGTGGGGTACGACAACTATGCGCAGAGCAAGGGGCACGCCTTCCTGGTCCATCGGGCGGTCTAAGCGGTATTGGTTGCACCGCCCCGACCGGTTTGAGCGCGACACAATCCAGCGAGACGAATGGAGCGAGGCATGGTTCAGGGTGCAAATGAGCGAGGGTTGTCCGGCCGAGCGGCGGCCATTGCGCGGCGCCGGCGTATCGCTGACGGCGGCAAGGTGGGCGCGCCCCCCGCCGGCCCGAATCGGGCGGCCAAGCCGTCCGAACCGAGACCGGAATCGCGACGGGAAGTGCCCAGCGGCTCGAGCAGCGCAACCGGCCCGGCGCCGAAACCTGCCAGCCGTGGGGCGGGGAACAGTGTTCCATTCTCGGCCGGCCGTCAGCGGGCGATGGCGCAGCGCAGCCGCATGACGCAAGGCCGTACCGCGGTCCAGCTCGCGGCCAAGGGCGCGCGGACGGAGCGGCTCACCGGCTTGACGGGCCGTGATGCGGCAGTCGCCCGGCGCCGGCAGATGACCGGCGCGCCCGTTAACCCGGCCGGGGCGAACGAGCAGGCGGCGCCCACGCCTGCGGCGACGGGCCGCTCGGTGCGCACCGACTTGGCGGCGACTTCGGCGCCGGCCGCAGGGTCATCGCGACGGACAACGCCGGCGAGTCGGCCGCGGACCCTACCCAAGGCCGCGCCGGCGATGAGCCGCGGGCGCCGTCTGTCGATGGCACGACGCGCCGCGACGGCCGCGACTGGGCGCAACGGGCTCAAGGCGATGGGCAATCAGTCGGGCGGCTCGGCCACGGCCGCGATCTGGCGCGAGGCCGGGGCCAGCTCGCGCGAGATCGCCAAGAAGGTCCGTCAAGAGCGCTGCGAGCAGGGCAAGTCCTGCTCCGTGGCCACCCGCCCGACAGGTCGCGTCCGGCCCAAGGCGCGCACCGGCCAGGACAGCTCGTCAGACGCGGACGGCAGCTCGACCGCCGCCGGTCAGCGCCTTAGCGGCACCCGGGTGGGTCGCAGCAGCCGGACAACGGGCGATGAGCCTGGCGCCTGTGCCCGCGTGACGGGCACCGAATACTTCGGCTCCGAGGTTTTCCAGGAGTTCTGCGGCCTCACCCCGGAACCCCAGCCCGCGGTGGAGCCCGTAACGACCGAGAAGGGGCAGACCGTCACGGGCAACCGAGTCGGCCGGAGTGCGCGCGTGACGGGTGACGAGCCCGGGGCAGGTCGTGTCCTGACCGGCACCCCTTACACCGGTGCTGCGCAGGGCGGCAGCCCGACTAAGGTCGGTGTGACAAAGACCTACAGCGGCGGATCGGTGACCGGCTCGCTCGTCGGGCGCAGCACGCGCGTCACCGGCGATGAACCGGGGAGCTGCCGGCGGGTCACGGGCAACGAGTACGTCGGCTCGGAGCAGTATGCCGACTTCTGCGAAACGAAGCCGGAGCCAAGTTCCTACGAGAAGGTTGGACGGGACGCGACCTGGCAGAACCAATCGGTCACCGGTACGCGGGTCGGGCGCGCCGAGCGGGTGACCGGCGACGAGCCGGGCACCTGCGAGACGGTCACGGGAACCTCCTATGTCGGGCCGGTGCAGTATCAGTCCTATTGTCCCCCGCCGGCCGCCGAGGTGGCGCGCCAACGGGTCCGGACCTGGCGGGACACGCCGGGTGCCAGCCTGACCGGCCAGTCGCCGGGCCCCGGCGGTGGCGTCACGGGCGATGAGCGCGGCGTTTGTCACGCCGTCACCGGGACCCCGTATGTCGGCTCCGATCAATACTTCGCTCAGTGCGGCCAAGGTGCCGATAGTGCACCGGGCAGTGCCGATTTTCCGCAGCCGCTGACGGGCGGCAATTGGGGCGCCTTCAGCGTCCAGTCGCCGGCGCGGGCCGCGCAGGCGACGCGGGTCGCTGGCATGGTCACCGGCACCAGTTATTCCCAGGAAGAGGGGCGTATTACCGGGTCCTTTAACCTCGGGCGTGGTGTCGTGACAGGGACCGAAGATTTCCGCCGGCGTCAGGACGGCGACAACCAGGCGAGCGCCTTGCCGATGGCGATGCATCCGGCGCCGCAAGACCCGCCGACGCAGTCGCCGGAGCCAGCCGCTGTTCCTGAGGTGCCGCGCTCACGCGTGACCGGCGAGGGCATGGACCGCGGCGCGCGGATCACTGGCGACGATTGGGGGCGCAACGAGCGCGTCACCGGCACCGAGGGACACTCCGTCGCGGGCCGCAACCCGACCCGTCGTGGTGGCGTGATGGGTGCTTTCGCCGGCGCCCGGGCCTTCCAGGAATCACAGGCGCGGGAGGCGGCCCAGTTGCACGTCACCGGCAGCAGCGGTGGCACCGACCGCGGGGCCATGGTGACCGTGTCCGGTGGGGCACGGGGCTAAGCCATGCCGCTCGCGTCCCGCAAGGCGGCCAAGCCGAGCGCCCGCCCGGCGCTTCCCGGCCTCTCGCGCCGGCCGGGCCCGGGATCGGTGCGCGCGGTGGCGACGCCGGCGCCGCCCCGCAATCGGCGACTGAGCCCGGCGAACCGACCGCGGCCGCCGATCGCTGCCGGTGAGCCGGTGGGCGGAGATCTCCAGCCGGCGGCGGGCGAAGACGTCAGCCAGAGGGCGAGCGCAGCGCTGCCGATGCCGCCTGCGGCCCCGCTGCCCGAGCAGGGCGGCCCTGAGCGATACACCATGACCCGGCAGTTCCCTAGTGGCCGCGCCGGTCCCCTGCATCCGCTGACGCGCGCCGATGAGAACGAACAGCTCTACGCTTACGAGGCGCGCATCAAGGAGGGATTCGCTCAGATCGTGCCGACGCTCAAGGCGGTCTCGGCACGCCAGTATGCGACCGATTTCGTCCCCTGGGCGCAGGCCGAGGGGCAGCGGCGGCTCGGTTTCGGCTTCCCGGAGCCCATCCTGGCAGACGCTTGGGTTGACCGGCTCGACCTGCGCTCGCTCTTTGCGCAGGCGACCTTCGAGACCTTCCGCCAGGCGAGCCGTGAGCACTTTGCAGGGGGGCCCTTGGGTGTCCTGGGCGACGGCGAGGCGTTTCGGGCCTTCCTGCTCGACTGCGGCTTCCACGAGATGAACGTGACGCCCTGCGCCGATGGCCGCCTGGCCCATGCGATCAGTTATGTGCTGAGGCTCCCGGTCGGGGCGGTGCGCCGCAAGTCCTACGCGGGCGCCCTGTTCGATGTCGAAGAGGCCGTCCAGCGCTGGTCGTCGGTCGAGGTCGGGCGCCTGCGCGCCGGTCAGCCGAACCCGGCCGACGCGCCGACCCGCTATCTGAAGGCGGCCATGTACCACTTCAGCAGCCTAGACCCCGAGCACCAGGGGTGCGCCGCGCACGGCAGCGATACACGCCGCGCGGCAACGGCCGCCCTCGACCGCCTCGAGGCGTTTCGCGAGGCGGTCGAGAACAGCTTCTGCTGCGGGGCCTCGATCGACGTGCTGCTGCTCGGAGTCGATACGGATACCGACAGCCTGCGCGTGCATTTGCCCGATGCGCAGGGGCGGATCGATATCGATCGGTATGTCGACGCCGCGGCGATCTATGCGGAGACGGCGCACCTCGAAGCGGAGCGTGCGCGTGCGGCGATCCGCAAGCAGTTGGGCGGCACGGCCGTCGGCGACGGCCTGCAGCGGCTCGCGGCGCGGCTCATCGAGAACAACCTGTCGCAGATCGACTATGTGCTCAGTTACCACGGCGACCACTACCCGGATCCGGGCCATGAGGAGCGCTTCATCGGCGTTGGTATGGACTTCGCCGATGTACAGCTCAGGAACCTGACTTATTTCGCCTTCATGCGCACGGTCGAGGAGGGGCGGGCGGATCTGGACGTCGGCATCGGGATTTTCCGGCGCCTGAATGTGGCGCATGGTCTCCCGATCCCGATCCTGGTCCGCTTCGAGTACCCCGGTGCGGTTCCCGGTGCCCGCGAACGCGCCATTCAGCGCTGCGAACAGGTGGCTGCCGCGATCAGGGCGCGTTACCCGGATCTGGCCGAAAAGGGCCTGCTGCATACTTATCTGACGGTGCGCGACAGCCAGGGTACGGGATCGGTCGAGTGCATCGGCAGCTCGATCCGCGCCTGGGGAGCGAATACGCCATGAAGATCTGCCAAGTCGAGAAGCCCCTGGTGGCGACCAACCGCATTCCCGGCCTCGAGCACCGCCATCTCCAGGTCGTGCGCGACGGGAAGAGCCGCCTGGTGGCCGTCGACGCGGTCGGCTGCATACCCGGCGACTGGGTGATCTGCGTCGGCAGCTCGGCAGCCCGCGAGGCGGCGGGCCACAAGGAGTACCCGAGCGATCTGACGATCGTCGGCATCATCGATCACTGGTCTGGGGACTAGACGTGGAGATCATGCAAGTCGAGGGCTCGCTGGTCTGCACGCGACGCATCCCCGGCCTGCAGGCGGTCTCGCTGCGGGTGCTGCGCGACCTCCAAGGCAAGCGTGCGGTCGCCGTGGATACCGTCGGCTGCCGGCCAGGCAACTGGGTGTTTACGATCAGCGGGTCGGCGGCCCGCTATGCGGTCGGTACCCGGATCCTGACCGATCTCTGCGTTGGCGGGATTGTCGACCGCTGGGAGCCGCTCGCGACTGATCTCTGAGCCTCGCAGCAGGCGCCAAATTTCTTTGTACGTTAGACAGGTGAGAGAGGAGAACGGCAATGGCTGAAGAGCATTACGGCATCGCATTGGGCATGATCGAGACGCGTGGCCTGGTGCCCGCGATCGAGGCGGCGGACGCCATGACCAAGGCCGCCGAGGTGCGCCTGATCGGGCGCGAGTTCGTCGGCGGCGGCTATGTCACCGTGTTGGTGCGCGGCGAAACCGGCGCCGTAAACGCCGCCGTACGGGCCGGTGCGGATGCCTGCGAGCGTGTCGGCGACGGTTTGGTGGCAGCACACATTATCGCCCGTCCGCATCGGGAAGTGGAGCCGGTGTTGCCGCCCGGACGGCCGCGCGAGGCGCAGGCGGCCTAAGCTGCATGACGCCTGGCGGCGAAGTCTGGAACCGGCCGCTCGGCAGAATGCGGCTTGTCCCCTCACCCCATCCCCCTCCCCACGGGGAGAGGGCGATCGGGGAAACCGTCGGCGGTGGTGCCGCCGTTACGCGAGGCTGATGGCTGGCCGTTCGCGGCGAGGATCAGCGGAGAATTCGAGTCTGTTCAAAAGGAGACCGCTTCGATGGCGAGCGAGACCATTGGAATCGCACTGGGAATGATCGAGACACGGGGGCTGGTGCCGGCCATCGAGGCGGCGGACGCCATGACCAAGGCCGCCGAGGTGCGCCTGATCGGGCGCGAGTTCGTTGGCGGCGGCTACGTGACCGTGCTGGTGCGCGGCGAGACGGGTGCGGTCAACGCCGCCGTGCGGGCGGGGGCCGATGCTTGCGAGCGCGTCGGCGATGGCCTGGTCGCAGCGCACATCATCGCCCGTCCCCATCGCGAGGTGGAGCCCATGCTCCCCGATACGCCGAGCGCCTCAGGCGGCGACGGGCGCCGCGGTTGCGCATGAGTGTCAGGAGAACGGCGGCGGTGCCCGCGCTCGGAGCGAATGAGGGCGCGCTGTGCTGACTCCATCGCGTGAGGATGCAGAACGATGATGGCGAATCCGCGGGTCCTTGGCTATCTCGGCCGGGCCCTGAGCCACGAGCTCAGCGCGGTCCAGCAATATCTGACTCATGCCGGACTTGCTGAGCTATGGGGGATGGCTGACGTGGCGCAGCACTTCCAAGGCGAGGCGCGCGAGGAGCAGGAGCATGCGGCGCGCCTGACCAACCGGATGCTGCGGCTCGGCGCCATGCCGAACGCGTCGCAGCTCACGCCGGCTCGGGCCGGACCCACGCTGCTGGATCTACTCGAGAGCGATCGCGCAATGGAACTGCGGGCAGTGGAAATCTATCGCGAGGCCGCCAATTACTGTGCATTGATCAACGATCTCGCCGATCGGGAGCTATTTGGCAAGCTGATGGAGGAGGAGCTCGAGCACGCCCGCGAGCTCGATGCCTGGATCGCGCAGTTGAAGCGGCCCGATCCTATGGCGAGCCGGAGCGCTTGATGAGCCGTGAAAGCTCGACTTGGCAGCAACGCAGCCGGCCTCCGCGACTGGAGGGACGCTTTGAGTTTGCCGATTACGGCGCGACCCGTGACTTTCTAGATGGCGTCGCGGACCTCTGCGAGGCAGCGGGATACTACCCAGATATCAGCTTCGGGCGGACTTACGTCAATATCACGATTCGGGCGGAGGACGGCGCCGCCGAGGTGAGCAGCGCCCGCGCCGACGTCGCTCACCGCATCGATACTTTGGTGAAGGCCGCCGACTAGGTGGCCATTCATAAAGCGCTAGCGCCGCCGGTATCGGGATGGCTTTCAGGGGCGAACCGCCGCCGATCACCTTCAATGGTACATCCGCGCGCAGTTCACGGACCCGTCTACCCAAGGGGCTGTCGAAGTCGAAGGGCTCGCGGTGCACTGTCAGGTGGTAGCCATCCCCTTGGCGATTGCGATTTCGGTCTCGACGAGGACGTTGAAGATGAAGGAGCCCCGGCCTGCGGGTGCAGGCGGACGGCGATAGCGTGCCCGCACGCGGCCAAGGCTGGCTCCACTTGCTCCTGACAGATGCCCAAGCGGGAGGACGCAATGAACGCAGACGGTGGAGACGCGAGCAAGAAGTCGGCGCCGCGACGACGCGCCGGCACGACGGCTACGGCGCGCCGCTCTAGGTCGGACAGAGCGGCGCAGACCGGCAAGGCGCCAACCGAGACACCCGACACCAGCAAGGGGCAGGGCCAGGTCGAGACCGGCCATGCGGCTCAGGGCAATGCCGGGGATACACCGCTGGGGTCCTCCGATCGGCCCAGCTACATGCCCCCGCGGCGGGTTTGGCCGGATTGAGGCATGCCGAGCCTTCACTAAAGAAATGCGCCAAGCGGGTTCGCTCCCCCGCCCTTGACAATGAAATTGGCGAAGCTCGTTGTCTCCTTCTCCCTCCGGGAGAGGGTTGGGGTGAGGGGTGGCTCGGCTC
>JGI12109J20283_10775605_pt1 | contig 18060 bp, 12 predicted proteins | sample ElkSlonscriptome_12_FD_20283 | JGI IMG/M metagenome (IMG submission 20283)
TCTGTTGTCTCCGACTCACGGTAGGGTCCGGATCGGAGGGCACGACCTGGTCGACGACAGTCTGGCCGCCCGCTCCCTGCTCGGATACCTGCCGGAGAACGTGCCGCTGGACAAGGAACTCCGCGTCCGTGAATTCCTGGCCTTCGCCGCGCGGGCCAAGGGAGTTGCCCCGGCCCGTGTGGCCGGTGAGGTCGACCGCGTGGTCGAGGTATGCGGACTGGAGTCGGTGCGTGACCGCCTGATCGGATTCTGCAGCCGCGGCTACCGACAGCGCACCGGTCTGGCGCAGGCGCTGATCGGCGATCCGCCGGCGCTGGTGCTGGACGAGCCGACCGTGGGCCTTGATCCTTCGCAGGTCGTCGACATCCGCGATCGCATCGGCGAACTCGCAGCCGACAAGGCCGTGATCCTGAGCACCCACGTGCTGAGCGAGGCCAGCCGCCTGTGCAACCGCGTGTTGATCCTCCACCACGGAGAGCGCCGCGCCGAGGACACGCCGGACCGTCTGGGTGAGGCGCTCTCGGAGCGCCCTCGCCTGCGGATCACGGTCAGTCCCGTCGAGCGCGCGGTCGGCGCGCTGCGCGGGGTGGAGGAATGGACGGTCGACGCGACCGACACCGGTGTGCTCGTCGGCGAGGCCGGGGCACCCGAAGTCGTCCGTCGTCTCGTCGAGGCGGGGTGCGACGTCCATGAGATCCGCCCCGAGCGTCTCGGGCTCGAAGAGGTCTTCTTGCGCCTCGTGCGGCAGGACCCCGGGGAGGATGTGGCATGAACGGTATTCTCGCGGTCGCCGGACGTGAACTGCGCGGCTTGATCCGCCAGCCGGTGGCATGGTCGGTCACGGGAATCTTCCTGTTCCTGCACGGTCTCTTCTTCGTGCAGCTCATGGAGCGCTACTCGGAGAGCTCGGTTCGCGTGCTCTCGGGATACGCGGCACAGGACCTCGCCTTCGTCGACCGCGTCGTGCGTCCGCTGCTGGTCGGCGATGCCTTCGCTCTCATGATGATCCTTCCCGCGCTGACCATGCGGCAGATGGCCGAGGAGTGGCGCAGCGGAACGAGCGATCTCCTCCTGACCTATCCACTCACCGAGACGCAAGTCGTGCTCGGCAAGTACCTGGGAAGCGTCATCGTCACCACGATGATGATCCTTTTCGGGGCCCTCCATTCGGCCTCGACCGCATTCTGGGGTGATGTCGAGGTCCCCGTCGCGCTCCTCGGTCACTTCGGATTGTGGTTGTACACGATGATGGTCCTCGCGATCGGGCTGGCGATGAGCACGGTGACCGAGAACCAGGTGATCGCCTTTGCTTCGACGCTCGCGGTCCTGCTGGGGCTCGTCGTGGTCGGGGGATGGGGAACCGACGTCGGTCCGCCGTGGGACGCGGTATTGCGTTTGGTGAGTTTCACCGGGCACGTGGGTCACTTCGGATTCGGCGAGCTGCGCGCCTCGAGCGTCTTGTTCTTCGTGGGCCTGACCGTCTTCTTCCTCCATCTCGCGATCGGGACGCTCGGTCGGCGTCGGTGGAAACACGCGGGACGGCGTGCAGGATGAGTCGTCGTGTGGGACTCGAGTTCGCGATCACGTCGGCGCTGCTGGCATTGCTGGCCGTTCTGGGCACGATCGCCCTTTCGCGGAACGATCTGCGCATCGACGTGACCGAGGGCAATCGTCGGACCCTGGCGCCGCAGACGCTGCGCGTGCTCGACCTGATCGAGGAGCCGGTCGAAATCCTCTCCTTCTACGCGGACGTGCCGCAGGACCTGGCGCGTTTCCTCGATCTCGTCGATCGCTACCGCGAGGCCCAGCCCTTGATCACGTTGCGTCGTGTCGATCCCGACCGTCGACCGGATCTGGCGCAGGAGTACGGGGTCACCGCGAACGGCACCGTGGTGGTCGCCGACGGTGATCTGCGGGTCCGCATGGTCGATCCCGACGAGGCGCAACTCACGGCGAGCTTGGTGCGGCTCCTGTCGTCCGAGCCACCGGTCGTGCTCTTCGTGACGGGTCACGGGGAAGCTTCGCTCGAGGACACCTCGCCCGGTGGGTGGTCGGAGATCAACAGCTTGCTCCTCGAGCAGAACTTCGACGTCCGCCTTCTCGCCACGGCCACGGTCGAGCGTATTCCAGAGAACGCGTCGGTGTTGGTGCTCGCCGGTCCTCAGTCCGAGTTGTCGTCCCGCGAGACGGACCAGATCACCGAGTTCGTTCTGCGAGGAGGAAGTCTGTTGGCCATGGTCGAGCCCTTCGGGGCGGCTACGGTCGACTCCTTGCTCGGCGAATTCGGGATCGGAGTCGACCCGGGCTTCGTGATGGACACCAGTCCGGAGCAAGCCAACCTGACCCGGGGTGGCGACGGCCGGATCGCACTGGCCATCGGCGCCGCGAGCAATCACCCGATCATGCGCGACTTCAACTTCAACGCCTTGTTCCCCATGGCGACCAGCTTGAGTGTCGTCCAGCCGGTTCCGCCCGGAGTTCGTGCCCAGCGCCTCGTGCAGACGCAGGGACAGTCGTGGAGCGAGCGCGGGAGCATCGAGGACAACCGTGGTGGCGTGACCTACGACGAAGCGGTCGATCGACCGGGTCCCCTTGCACTCGGCTATGCAGTGGAGATCGACCTCAGGCGCTTCCACTTCGAATCGGCGGAGCTCTCCGCCTCGACGGCGACGATGTTCGATCTCATGGGCAGAGCGATCGACGTGCGTGACAGCTCCGCAGTCGATACGCTGCGGGTCGGCGACTCGAGTTTCGAAGGTGGACTCGCCGAGCGGGCGCGCCTGGTCGTCGTCGGGGACACGAGCTTCTCCGACAACGCAAACCTGCGCGTGCAGGGTAATCTGCAGCTGCTGCTCGCATCGATCCTCTGGCTGACGGAACAGGAAGACCGCATCGCGTTGCCCCCGAGCCCGGACCGCAACGATCCGGTCGTGTTCACGCCGACGACGGTCCGCGCCCTGCGTATCGTCGCGCTCGGGGTCGTGCCGGCGATCTTCTTCCTGGTCGGGGGCTGGATGCTCTGGAGGCGTAGCCGATGGGTCTGAGTTGGAAGACGATCGTCCTGGGCCTGGTCGTGATCGCTTTGGCAGTATGGATCTTCGGGATCGATCTTCCGGGCGAGCAACGGCAGATCGAGCAACAGGCCGAGGCCGCCGTGCTGTTGCCGATCGATCCCGCCGTCGTGGACACGCTACGCATCGAGCGGGCCGGACTGCGGACCACGATCGTGCGTGGGGACGGCGGCTGGCGCATCACCGAACCGATCGACGAGCCGGCCGAGCGACGCACCGTGGAGTCGGTGATCGAGCGCCTCACCAGCGCGACGAGTGCGCGCACCGTGTCCGATGCCATGGGTGAGGACCAGTGGTTCGCCTACGGTCTGGAACGAGGACAGGCTGGACGCGTGGACGTGGTGTTGGCATCGGACACGGGTGCTCGGGCCGTTCTGTCGGTCGGCAATCTCATCCCCGCTGGCGCGGACTACGTCTACGTCCGGCGCGGTGGCTCGGATGCCCTCGAACTCGCCGAGCAGGCCGTGTTCGACCTCGCGAATGCCACACACCACGGCTACCGAAAGGTCGATCTCTTCGCGATCTCCGACGACGACATCGTCCAACTCCAGTTCGACGGGCCGGGGGGACGCTGGATCGCGCGACGCGACACCACGACGGGTCTCTGGTACGACCTCGCCGCGGACGGCGCGACGCGGCTGAAACGGTGGGAGATGGACGACATCGCCCTGGCCGTGGGCGAGCAGCGCGTACAGGCCTACCTGCGCGACGAGCTGCGCGAGTCCGATTGGGCCGCCTACGGTCTCGATGCACCCTGGGCCGAGATCACGGTGACCACGAAAGACGGGCGCAGTCAGCAGTTGTGGCTCGGCAACGAGGACATGCAGCGGCAGTACTACGGGCGTCGCGACGGTCTCGACACCGTCTTCCTCTTGCGACCGCAATTCCTGGCAGCGTTGGACGAGGGAACCGAGTTCCTGGAGGACTTCAACCCGTTGCCCCGAAACCTGCGACGGGCAACCGCCTTTCGGATCGAAGACGCCGAGGGACGATGGGCTGAACTTCGCCCCGGCACCGATGACGCATGGGAGCTGTGGACCGAGGACGGCCGCGTGTCTTCCACGAGTTTTCGCCAGACCGCGGCGGACAACGTCGCGCGGGGCCTCGAGGAGATGCAGCCCGAGCGCTCGATCTACCTGCCCTCGGGGGCCGATCCGCTCACGCTCCTCGACGAGCGTGCCGGGCGCGCGGTGATCCGCTTCGAGAACGGGGTGCTCGAACTCGACTTCGGATGGCGGGACGGAGACGACGGCTTCTGGTTCAGCACTCAGGGTGACCCGGCGCTCTATGAACTGCCACGCGGCATGTTCCTGCGCCTACGCTCCTTCGTCGACGCGCTGCATCGCGACGACGACGCCTCCTGAACGTCGTCTAGCGTTCGAAGACGACTTCGCCGTCGACGACGGTCATCGTGACCGTCGTCTCGAGCAAACCCTGGGGATCGTTCGCCAGTGGATCGCGGTCGACCACGATCAGGTCGGCGCGCGAACCCACGCCGAGAGTACCCCACTCCGGAACGTCGATCGACGCCGATGCCCATACCGTGAAGCCGAGGAGTGCTTCGAGCGGTGTCATGCGTTGTTCGGGCGACCAGCCGCCGGGCGGTGTGCCGTCGGGCTGTTGGCGGGTGACGGCCGCGTAGAGGCCGAGCCAGGGCGAGGTCTTCTCGACCGGGAAGTCGCTACCGAAGGGAAGAATCAATCCCAGGTCGCGGAAGCTCCGCCACGCGTAGGCTCCTGCGAGACGATCTTTGCCGAGGCGCTCGGGAGCCCATGGCATGTCACTCGTGCAGTGGGTCGGTTGCATGCTCGGGAGGATGCCGTGTTCGGCGAAACGCGCCAGGTCGTCGGGATGCACGATCTGCGCGTGTTCGATGCGCGCGTTCAATGCGTCGAGCGACGGGAGGTCCGCGTCGCGCGCGGCCACGGCGGCGTGGCCGGCGACGATGCGGTCGAGCACGACGCGATTGGCCCGATCACCGATCGCGTGGACGGCCAGGCCCAAGCGTCGTGTGAACACGCGTTCGATGTGTTCCTGGAGGACGTCGGGATCGTCGAGCAACAGGCCACGGTGGCCGGGACGGTCGCTGTAGTCCTCGATCAACGCCGCACCGCGACTGCCGAGAGCACCGTCGGCGTAGAGTTTCACGCCTTCGACGCGCACGCGCGAAGAAGGGTCCAGTCCGGCACGGCTGCCCTCGTAGGCCTGCAGCGTCGCGTCTCCAGAGAGATAGACGATCATGCGAAGGTCGAGCCAGCCCTCGCGCTCACCACGTCGCAGCACTTCGAGCTCGCGCAGGTCCACGCCCATGTCGTGCACGCCGGTGATGCCGAGTTCGACGCAAGCCTGGACGGCGCGACGGTAGCGTTGCTCGATCACCGGGCCGGTCGCCTCGGGGATCACGTCCAGGACGAGATCATCGGCCTTGTCGATCAGGATGCCGATCGCCTCGCCGGTGGCGGGATCACGGAGGATTTCGCCTCCCTCCGGATCTTCGGTATCGCGCGTGACTCCTGCGAGTTCCAGCGTCGCGCTGCTCACCCATGAGGCGTGGCCGTCGACGCGTTCGAGGTATACGGGACGATCGCCGAAGGCCGCGTCGAGCATGGCTGCGGTCGGGTAGTCCTGGACGTCCCAGTCGTTCTGGTCCCACGCGCGCCCGATCAGCCACGCTCCGTCGGGCAGCTCCTCGTGTCGTGCCCGTGCACGCTCGATGCACTCGGCCGCCGAGCGCGCGCCACGCAGGTCGACGTTCGAGAGCATCGCGCCCAGATTCTGCAGGTGCGCATGGGCGTCGACGAGGCCGGGCACGACGGTCGCGCCATCGAGGTCCACGACGCGTGTCTCCGGCGTGCGGTACTCCTCGATCGCAGAGCGTGGCCCGGCCGCGATCACGGCACCTGCGTCGACGGCCAGGGCCTCGACCGTCGACGGTTTCTCGTCGACGAGCGTGTGGATCGTGCCATTGACGAAGATCAGATCGGCGGCCGAGACCGGAAGCGCGCAGACGACCAGTACGAACAGGACGATACGGTTCATGTCGAGGCCTCGCGTTCGCGTGGTCGCCGGGATCAGAAGGGCAGTCCGAGAGCCGCGGTCAAGGTGGTGAAGCGCGGATCGACCGCGTCGTCGTCGCTGCCGAGCCCGATGTGAAGGCGTCCTTCGACTTCGACGAAGACCGCTCCCAGGTCGAAGTTGAAGCCCGCGCCGAGCGTGGGTCCGAAGGCGTCGCTCGACCGATCGACGTCTCCGAGTTCCAACTCGCTCGAGATGTACTCGAGCCCGCCGTGCAGGAAGAAGGGCAAGGCGATCGAGTAGACGCGGATGCCCGCGCCGATCGCGAAGAGCGATGCACTCGCGCCCTCGATGTCCTGGGAGAGCTCGAGGTCGCCATAGCCGGCCTGCACCACGATGCCGAGATTCGCGACCTGGCCGAGGGAGTTCATGGCCTGGTATTCGCCGCGCGCGCCGATCCACGAGCTGGCGTCGACGGCGTCACCGAAGTCGCCGTAGGGAATCAGGGGGCCGGCCTCGATCGAGAAGCGGGTCTGCGCGGTGGATTCACCGGCGAAGACCACGACGGCGACGAGCGTGAACAGGGTCGTGAAGCGACGCATGGAATCGTCTCCCGGACACGAAGAAGTTTCTCGGCGACCACGGTGGGTGGTCGCGGGTCCGGGGAGGGTAGGGCGTCACGCCCGTCGCGACAAGTCAGGTCAGAAGTCCTCGGGGTCGAAGGCCCCCGGTCGGTCGATCACGAAGCTCGCGTTCAGGTCGAGGGGATCGGGTCCATCCGGACTCAGGGCGACGATCGGGAGCGGTTCGTCCGGGTTGCCGGGCTCGTGCGGATAGCCCCACCAGTCGACCTGCGGGACGTAGTAGCCGTCGCCGTCGGTATCCTCGATCGCGAGCAGGATGTAGGTCCGATCGGGTACGAGTTCGCCGAATTCGAATCGGCTGATGAGTTCGTCGGGCGTGGTGTTTTCGTCGATCTCCTGCAATCCACCGAGTCGCTTCACCCGCTCGACGGGCAATCCCAGGAAGGAGAGCGCCTCCTCCGACAGCGCCTCGCCGCGGGACGAGAGTGACAGGAGGAACAGCATCGCGTGGCGTGCCGAGCGCAGGCCGTCGACGATGCGGACCCCGCCGCGAATGACGCCCGTGTTCGCCCCGGGGCTCCCGGTCCAGAAGCGGAGCACGATCGGCTCGACGAACTCGGGCCCGTCGAGGAACCAGGTGTAGACCGGGACGTCGGGGTCGAATCCGATGCCCGTCCACTGCAGCTGTCGTCGGCCGCTCGCGACGAAGTCACCCGGCCGGGTAGGGAGCGGGACGATCCAGTTCTGACGCAACGCGATCGCATCGAGGTTCCGATTCATCACCGCCGTCATCGCGAAGTCGTTCAAAGGGTCGAAGGCTTCGACCGTCGAGTCCGGAGGCGTGCTGCTGTTCAGCTGGATCGGCAGGAAGGTTCCCGAGGGATCGGGCCCTTCTTCCGAGCACGCCACGACGACGAGTGCACAGAGAAGCAGGAGAGAAGCACGGGTCACGGTGGATCGGTCCTCAGCGAAAGGAGCTGGGTCTCAATCTGCCCGGGGCCTCGATCCGGAAATCGATCCCAGGATGAATGGAATCGGGGTAGGTCGAATGAGGCTCGTGGATGCGATCCGGCTCGCGCGGATAGCCGAGCCAATCCTCGCCGATCTCGTAGCGGCCGTCACCGTCGCCGTCGACCATTCCCAGCACGAAGTGCGGCCGTGAGGGCCAGAGGTACCCGGTCGAAAAGCCGGCTCCGATGTTCGGATCTCCAGAGGAGAGACGCTCGGCCGCGACCACGGGAAGGCCGAGCAATCGCATCGTTGCCGGGCGGTCCTGCTGTTCGCGGAGCGTGAAGTCCAGGAAGAAGAGGATCGCGCCCTCGGGGTTCAGGATCGGCGGGGCGATCCGGACGAGGCCGTTGATGTAGTAGCCCGTCGGGTCGTTCTGGTAGAACGGCTCGTCGGCGAGAGGGCTGACCCACACGCCTTCGGGAGGATCGAGCACGTCCTGGACGCCGTCGTCCCCGGTGAAGAAGACCATGAGGATCGGTTCGATCACGTTCGGGCCGTCGAGGAACAACACGGTACGTCGCTCGAGCGAATCGAACACCACGTCGTGGAAGATGATCTCCGGACTCGTCGAGTAGTCGGGACCGACGAAGGAGAGTGGTGCTGGCAAGAAGTACAGCGACGTGAAGTCTTCGGGCTGTGGATCCCGGTTGAAGCGGACGACGAGCGTTCGTCCGTCGGGATCGTAGACGTACTGGGAGGAGTCGGCAGGTGTGGCCGAGCGCAGGCGCAGCGGCAGAGGATCGACTCTCTGATCGTTCTCGCTGAACACACAGCCACTCAGTCCGGCCGCCGTCGCGGTGATCATCGCGAGAGCCAGCAGGACGCGTGACGGAAGCGCGCGATGAACGGACGCCGCGGGGTGCGAACTCGGGTTCACGGACAGCCTCCGGGTGGGGCGCGGATCGTCGACGCGTCTTCTGGACACGAGGCAGTGGGAGCTTCTCGCAGTATACGGAGCGCACGGACTCCCGCGCCAGACCACTTCCGGGAGGTGGTTCAGAGAGCGATCACCGAACCGCCGTCGCCGTCGAGGACGACGCGATCGACACGCGCGAGGGCTCGGCGCGCGTCGGGGACGTCGACGACGCAGGGAATCCCGGCTTCGCGGGCCAGGATCGATGCGTGCCCCAGGACGTCGCCGCTCTCGCAGACCAGTCCACCGAGGAAACGCACGTGAACCGCGTCCGCGGGGAGGACCGATTCGACGACGGCGATCGTGTCCGGCCCGATCGCGTGAAGGTCGCCGAGATGGATCGCGCGTGCGACCCGTCCTTCGACGCGTCCGGGAGATGCCGCGCGGCCGGTGAGCAGTGTCGTGTCGGCAGCGACGCGGCGAGGACGACGCGTCGTCCATTGGGCGGCGAGCGCGCGTCCCTCGCGGACCGCGCGTTTCCACTCGGTGGGATCGTCGTGCTCGAGTGCGCGTTCGAGGGCGTCGAGGGTGACGTCGAGCACCTCGTCCACCGGAACCTCCAACGCGCCCGCGATGCGGACGACGGCTCGGCGCCAGCGCAGGTAGAGCTGCAGGAGCAGGTCGTCGTCGTTCTCGGCACGCGTCACGATCGCACGGGCGCGTTCGACGACCGGATCGTCGCTCGGCGTCGACCTGACCACGTTCACGTCGTCGCGGTGCCGCAGGATCGCGCGCAACAGGGCACCGCGATCCTCCTCCCAGGGAATCGCGCGCCCGTCGTAGGGCAGAGCGCACAGATGACCCGAAGCGATGCACTCGTTCCGTAGTGTGTGCGATTCCAAGGGACTTTCGGGGTCGAGTTCGCTGGCCAGCCGGCGCCAGCGCTCGGCACGGAGTTGCGCGATCGAATGGTCGGGATCGGGCGCGATGCGAATGTCTCGTTCGCTCTCGAGAGCCGCGACCGCGCGTCTCAGGGCCCCGCTGGGCGTGTCGAAGTAGAGAGCCTGCCCCGCGAGCCACGCGTCGACGAAGGCATTCCAGGTCGTCTTCGAGCCGTCGAGGGCGGAGACCGTCTTGTCGAGGGATGCGAGGTGGGCGCGCACGGCGTCCATGGCCCGATCCCAGGCTTCGATGCCGGATGCGATCGCGTCGTCGTCGAGCGTGGGTTCGTGGGTGGCGCGGGGACGATCGTGCCACCGACCGTCGATCAGGCGACTGGGATAGTGCCCGTCGCTCGAAGCGATCCAACGACCGAAGAGCGTCGCGAGCAGAGGGCACAGGGGAACGGGGGCATGGGCGTGATCCCATCCCCACGCGACGTTCTCGTCGCCCGCAGTGACGACGGGACCGAGTCCGACGGGGTCTTCCACCGGGTGGCGTGAGGCCCGACGAACTCTTCGCGCGGGTGCAGGGCGGATCTGAAGGATCCACACGGTGTCGTCGGCGACGCCGACTTCCAGGAGCGCGTTCTCGATCCCCGTCGCTTCGCGTGCCGCGTCGCAGGCGGTCCGGATGCGTCCGTCGTCGTCCTCGGTCCAACGAAACGGAGCGTCGCCGCGGAAGTCCCATCCCTCGAGTTCGAAGTCCTCTCCGTCGGTCTCGACCGTGCACCAGGTTTCGAAGGGCACGTGGGGTTGGGCCAGAACGGCGACGTCGATCGCGTCTGCATCGAGCGCGGCCCGTACGTCGGGATCGTCGGCAGCAGCACGAACGCGCGCGAGGGCGGCCTCGAGGTCTTCGGGGATCGCGGCGGCGACCACACTGGGGAAGATTCCCGCGGCCGATGCGCCGGCGCGGTCTTCGAGTGGACTCGAGGAGCGGAGGATCCAGGTCCGCGTGTCGTGCAGATCGAGAAGGGCGCGGACGTCGAAGGGGGCGTCGGCGGAAAGCACCCAGCCGGGCAGGACACGGCATCCGGCGCGCGCGAGCTGGGCCAGGCGGTATGCCTTGTTCCCGCAACGCGCGGCGTCGGCGGCGTCGTGAAGTGCTGTCCAGGGCTGGGACATGCGGGCCCCGCCGGATTCGCGGATTCGGGTTCGGTCGTGCCGTCAGTTCGCCGTCGTCAGGCCGACCGACGCACCGAGGGTCGGTGCGAGCTGGCTCTCGAGCACCACGTTCGTCGCGTCGTCGGGAACGGTGTCGAGCTGCGCGTCGAGTGCGGCGATGTGTTCACGGTACGCCGCGAGCGCCTCGGCGTCGATCGGGTCCGCGGGAGGAAGCGAGAGCGTCCGCGGATTGATCCACTTCCCGTTGCGCTTGATGCGGTAGTCGAGATGCGGGCCCGTCGACCAGCCGGTGTTGCCGACGAAGCCGATCACCTCGCCCTGCTGGACGCGGGCACCTTGCTTCTGGCCGCGCGCGAAGCGCGACAGGTGCAGGTAGTAGCTCTCGTAGCCGTTGCCGTGGCGAATGCCGACGAAGTTGCCCTCGGACTTGCCGCGCGTACGCTTGATCAGCACGCCGTCGGCGGTCGCGTGGACCGGGGTCCCGACCGGGGCGGCGAAATCGACACCGTAGTGAGGACGCCGTCGTTTGAGCACCGGATGCAATCGGCTGTAGCTGAAATTGCTGGAGATACGCGTGAACTTCAGCGGCGCGCGCAGGAACTGACGCTCGAGCGACGTCCCGTCTTCCTTGTAGTAGGCAGGCAGGTCGAACTCGTTGGCGTAGCGGTAGGCGCGGACCTCTTGGCCTTTGTTCACGAAGCGGACCGCGAGAATCTCCGGATCGCGCACGGTCTCGCCGTCGTGGACGTACTCGGCGTAGAGGATCAAGAAGCGATCGTCGACGCGCAGGTCGCGGAAGAAGTCGATGTCCCAGCCGAGGATCTCGGCCATCTGGTCGGCCAGGGCCGGAGCGGCGCCCTGCTGCACGAGGGCGTCGAAGAGGTTCGTACGAATGGTGCCGCGCGCGGCGCGTACTCGGCGCTCCACCGGATAGTGGGCGACCTCGACCGAAGCGATGTCTTCGCGCAGATCGATCACGCAGTAGTCTTCATCGGAGACGTCGAAGCGCATTGCCTCGAGCGTTCCTTCGTCGTCGCGGGAGAGCAGGAAGCGGTCGCCGCGGCGGACCCTGCGCAGGTCGGTGTGCGGCTCGGCCGCCGTCACGACGCGCATGATCGCGTCGTGCTCGAGACCCACCCGTCGCAGTGCGACGTAGAAGGATTCGTTGCGGCGGATGACGAGCTCTTCCCAGTCCTCGACGTCGGCCCCCGGGATGGCGTCGACCTTCGGGTCCAGAGCGAGGAGATCGTCCTCGACCGGCGGATAGCCGAAGGCTGGACCGTCGTCCGGTCCGCCCATCGCCGTGGTGTCCACCGAGGCACGCGCCGAAGAGGGCGATTCCGGCCCCTGGAACGCGCTCTCCGGGCGGTCGAAACCGCCCAGTTGCCAGTAGAGGAAGGCCAATACGGCCAGACCGAGAAGTAGGCGAATGTATCGCGTCATCGAGCTGAACTCCGGAGGCGGCGGGCCGGAGGGGAAGCGACGTCGAAATCCGTACAACTGAAAATGTGACAAGGACTTCGACACGGTCGACCGGAAGGCTAGTTCGTGGACCTTCCCGGTGCAAGCTCGTATGCTAGGTCCGTTCCCGAACGGAGGTTCCGAAGTGAGTGACGAACGGCGATTCAGCGAGGCCTTGGACTACCACGAAAATCCCCGACCGGGGAAGATCCAGATCGCGCCGACCAAACCCACGGCAACGGCCAGCGATCTGAGCCTGGCCTACTCCCCTGGCGTGGCCGAGCCCTGCCTCGAAATCGAAAAAGATCCCAACGACGTGTTCCGCTACACGAATCGCGGCAACCTGGTGGCCGTGGTCAGCAACGGCACGGCAGTGCTCGGACTCGGCAACATCGGCGCCCTGGCCGGCAAACCCGTCATGGAGGGCAAAGCCGTACTCTTCAAGCGTTTCGCCGACATCGACGTCTTCGACATCGAGTTGAATGCGTCCGACCCGGACGACGTGATCCGGGCCTGCGAGATGCTCGAGCCCACCTTCGGCGGGATCAATCTCGAGGACATCAAAGCACCCGAGTGCTTCGTGATCGAGGAGACGCTCAAGGCCCGCCTCGACATCCCCGTCTTCCACGACGACCAGCACGGGACCGCGATCATCGCCGGCGCCGGGCTGCTCAATGCCTGCGAGATCACCGGGCGCGACATCGCCGACGTGGTGGTCGTCGTCAACGGCGCCGGCGCCGCGGGCATTGCCTGCGCGAAGTTCGTATGCGACCTCGGCGTGAAGCAGGAGAACGTCCTGCTCTGCGACAGCAAGGGCGTGATTCACGACGGCCGTGACGATCTGAACGAGTACAAGCAGCAGTTCGCCGTCACCACCGACCGCCGGACGCTCGCGGACGCCATGAAGGGCGCCGACTGCTTCATCGGAGTCAGCGTGAAGGACGTCGTCGACGAGGCCATGGTGAAGTCCATGGCGCCCAAGCCGATCGTCTTTGCCCTGGCGAACCCCGATCCGGAGATCACCTACGATCGCGCGAAGGCGGCCGTCCCGGATGCGATCGTCGCGACCGGGCGTTCGGACACGCCGAACCAGGTCAACAACGTGCTCGGCTTTCCTTTCCTGTTCCGCGGTGCGCTCGACGTGCACGCGAAGAGCATCAGCGACAAGATGAAGGTCGCGGCCGCGTACGCGCTGGCCGACCTCGCGAAGGAGCCGGTGCCCGCGTCGGTGTTGCGCGCTTACGGCGTCGAAGCCCTGGAATTCGGTCCCGACCTGATCATCCCCAAGCCTTTCGACCCGCGTGTGCTCTGGCACGTGGCGCCGGCGGTCGCGCGGGTGGCCACGGAAGAGGGAATCGCCCGGCGTCCGCTCGAGGACCCCGAGCACTACGCCGATTCCTTGCAGGCGCGATTCGAAGCCACCTTCGGCGTCATGCAGAGCGTGCGCGTGCGCGCGCAGCGTCGGCCGCAGCAGGTCGTCTTCCCCCAGGGCGCCGATCCGCGTGTCCTGCGTGCCTGTCGGCGTATGCTCGACGAGAACATCGGCAAACCGATCCTGCTGGGAGATGCCGACGAAATCCGTGCGCAGCTCGACACCATGCACATCGAACCGGCGGGAATCGAGATCGTCGATCCGAACGCGCGCGACGCCCGGAGGGAGAAGCTGGTCGACGGGTTGTTCGGTCTACGGCAGCGGCGCGGTCTGACGCGCGTCGATGCCGACGACGAGCTCGCCGATCCGCACGCCTTCGGCTGCATGCTCGTGAACGAAGGAATGGCGGACGCCCTGGTGGGTGGTCTCACCGACTACTTCCCCGAGACGATCCGTCCGGCGTTGCAGATCATCCCGTTGCTCCCGGGCCGTACGGTCGTGACCTCGACCTACGTGGTTCTGCTCGGAGGGCGATCGTGGTTCCTCGCCGACTGCGCGCTGAACTTCGAGCCGAACCCCGAGCAGCTCGCCGAGATCGCCATGGCTTCGGCGGCGCTCGCGCGGGACATGGACACCGTTCCCCGGGTGGCCATGATCAGCCACTCCAACTTCGGGAGCGTCCGCAGCGAGGAAGCGCGCCGGGTCCAGCAGGCAGTGCGGATCTGCCACGAACGCGATCCCGAACTCGAGCTGGATGGGGAGATGCACGCGGATACCGCCGTCGTGTCGAGTCTGTTGAAGGGCCGGCATCCCTTCTCCCGTCTGAAGGACGCAGCGAACGTCCTGGTCTTCCCGAATCTCACGGCTGCGAACGCGGCATACAAGCTGCTGTATCGTGTGGGTGGAGGGGAGTTGATCGGGCCCATTCTTTCCGGATTTTCCCGCTCGGTCCACGTGCTTCCGCGCGATGCCGAGGTCGGCGACATCGTCAACCTCGCCGCCTACGCGGTGCTGGACGCGCAGAGGAAGTCCTCGGCCAAGGCGGCTTCCGGTTCCTGAAGCCTCTCCGCCCCCGACGCATCTCGACAGGAGACACCTTGAAGCGCTTCACCAAGACGGTCCTCGGGGGACTGACCCTGACTCTGACCCTCGGCCTGACCTTGGTTGGCGCCGGTTCGTCCGGCGCCGCCGTCGATCTCTTCCAGAGCCCGGCAGGCGGGAACACGGACCGCTTCTTCGGCTGGTCCGTGAGCCCAGCCGGCGACGTGAACGGCGACGGCTTCGCGGACTTCGTGGTCGGCGCGCCCTTCGACGCGGCGAAGGGCGCCGAGGCCGGCCGTGCCTTCATCTGGTTCGGCGGGCCCTTCATGAGTGACGTGCCGAACGTGATCCTCGACGACGGCAGCGCCGAGGACTGGTTCGGGTTTTCGGTCGCGGGAATCGGCGACATCGACGACGACGGTTTCGACGACGTCGCCGTTGGGGCGCCGGGTGACGATCGGAACGGTCTCGCGAAGAGTGGCTCGGTCTACGTTTATCTCGGTCGTTCCGAAGGCCAGGACGAAACGCAGCTGAACTGGAACGTGGAACAGGTCGTCGCGGGAGAGGTCGCTGGGGACCGCTTCGGTTGGTCCGTGAGCGGAGCCGGTGACATGGATCGCGACGGGATCGACGACTTCGTGGTCGGCGCCCCCTACAACGATGCGACCGGGACCGACCGTGGACGGGCCTATCTGTTCACCGGAGATCGTGGCGACGTGGCCACGACACCGGCGGTGATCTGGGACGGACCGGCCGTCGCGGGTCCGCAGAGCACCACGCGCTTCGCGAATTTCGCCCCCGACGGTACGTCGATCCAGGGACCCGGCTTCGGCTGGGTCGTCGCCGACCTCGGGAACTTCCGCGGACTCAACCGCGCGGCGATCGCGATCGGTGCGCCGGGAGCCGCGGGCGCGATCGGTGAGGTCCGCCTGTTCGTGGCATCGGCCATCGCCGGCACGTTGCCTTCTACAACGCCCGAAACCGTGTTCGGTAACAGCGGTCAGGCCGGTGATGCCTTCGGTTGGTCGGTGGCGTCCGGCGGCATGATCGACGGCGACGCGCGGAACGACCTGTTGGTCGGTGTTCCGGGCGACGAGAACGGACGTGGCCAGGTGAAGATCTTCTACGGATCTTCCGATCCTCCGGCCACCGATGACGTGGCGAGCGTCGTCTACCAGGGTCAGACCACGGGCGACCAATTCGGCTACGCCGTCGCGGGAGCCGGCGACCACCTCGGCTCGCCGGGAACGTGGCTCGTGGGCGCGCCCACGCGCGACGACGCCGGACTCGACGGCGGATGGGTCTACGTCTACGACCGCACGGCCCAGCTGCCGACCAACCTGTTGCCACGCAACCGTTCCGGCTCGGCCGAGGCCGGCGACCGTTGGGGCTTCGCCCTGTGCGGGCTCGGCGATCTCGACCTCGACGGTTCCGACGAGTTCCTCGTCGGGGCACCGCAGGCGAACGACGCGACCTCCACCCGGGGTCTCGTCGGTCTGATCTCATCGGACGCCGGCGTCGTCTCGGTCGACACGCCCGAGGACGAGGGGCTCCCACTCGACGATGCACGGCTCGCCCTTCGGGCTGAGAGCATCGATTCGGGAGACGTCGAGATGCGTTTCAGCACGGGGAGCGACGGGCCTTGGTCACTGCGCGTCTTCGACGTGCGCGGCCGCGTCGTGACGACGTTGGCGTCGGGCATGGGAGCCGTGACCGAACGGGTCGTGCGCTTCGACGGGCGTGACGAGCGCGGCAAGCTGGTCGCCCGCGGACGCTACTTCGTCGCTCTCGACCAGAACGGTCGCCGTCGCGCGGACGGCTTCGTCCACTTGCGATGACGCGGTGTCAAGACCGGAGCGCCGTGTCGATCCGTAGCGGATCTTCGGATGGGATCACGATCGGTTCCTCGTCTTCGACATGAGCGGGGAGCATCACGTGGAAGGTTGCGCCCTCGCCAGGCAGGCTTTCCGCCCAGATCTGTCCGCCGTTGCGGCGCACGATCCGCCGACAGATCGCCAGGCCGAGACCGTGCCCTCGGAATGAGTCGCTCCGTCCGTGCAGACGACGGAAGGGTTTGAAGATCTCGGTCGCGTAGCGCGGATCGAAACCGACCCCGTTGTCCTTGACCGTCATACGCACGGCCTCGAGTTCACCGTCGGCGACCAGGAGTGAGCCTCGTGCCGCCGAGATCAGGACCTGACAGCGCCGGTCCGGGTGGCGGAACTTGATCGCATTCGACAACAGGTTCAGCAGCAGGTGGTGGATCGAAACCGGATCGCCGTGGACCGGGGGAATCTCGCCGAACTCGACGATCGCGTCCGCCTCGTCGATCAGGGTCGCCAAGTCGTCGACCGTGTCTTCGAGAATCTGTTCGCAGTCGACCGCGCGCGCGGGGTCGATCTGTTCTCCCGCGCGAAGAAGGGCGAGGCTCTCGGTGAGGAGGTCCTCGAGTCGCTCGGTGGCGCTGCCGATCCGACGCACCATGTCCAGCGCCTCGCCGTCGAGCAGATCCTGGACGTCTTCTTCCAGTAGGCCGGCGAACATCCGTACTTTGTGTAGCGGTTCGCGGAGATCGTGCGACGCCATGTAGGCGAACTGCTGCAGCTCGTCGTTGGCAGCCTCGAGGTGATCCTTCTGCTGTCGGAGCGCGAGCTGTTCGTCCTGACGGCGTGCGCACTCGCGGATCGACTCGTCGCGCGCGGCGCGGATCTCGTCGTTCAGGGCGTGGAGCGTGGACACGTCCTCCAAGGTCATCAAGCCGAAACGCTGCTTCGAGCCGAAGTCGTAGAAGGAACCGACGTGCGTGCGCGTGTGGGTCGGTGCCTCCGCGCGACGGTCGGGCTCGACGAGAGGCGGGTGCAGGAGTGAATCGAAGGTCGCGGCGGGACCGCCGTTCAGGACTTCTTCGATGCGCAGTTCGAAGCGGGGGCTGCGCAGTACCGGTAGCAAGCTGCGCAAATCGTGACCGCGTGCGCGTTCCAGGGCAATGCCCGTCCAATCCGCAATCGTGCGATTCCAGTGCAGAACGGTGAGATCGTGGCCGAAGAGCACGGCGCCACAGCCCATGGAGTCGAGTGGATTCGCCAACATGCGTGCGCTCGACACGAGCGTCGACGCGGTCGGGTTCGGCGACGGAACCGTGACCATCAGGCGACCGCCAGGAGGGATTCGAGTTCGTTCAGGATCATGTCCAGACCCCGGGGGCCCGTGAGGAGTGCGAAGTCGAATTCCATCGACGCGCCGGCGTCCTCGATCTCGACGCTCGCCAGGAAGCCGCCCACCGCCGAGTGCCCGATCTGCTGCCATGATCGCGAGACGTCGGTGACGAGAGTCGCGCGCGTGAACCAACCGCGTTCTGGCAGGATGGGGCGTAGTCCCTCGGTCAGGGCCGACAGAGCGATGCTACCGAACTCCAGGGATGCCACGTCGAAGTGGGCGCGGGAGTTTTCGCGCCAGCCTTCTTCACCAGCGACGCGCGAGCCGAAGTAGCCGATCGACTTCTCCGGGATCCACACCATGGCGTTCGCCACGATACTCCCGTTGAGATCTGCGCGCACGGCACGAGCCGTCGCGCCGTCGGTCCCGT
>JGI12109J20283_10074682_pt1 | contig 18057 bp, 12 predicted proteins | sample ElkSlonscriptome_12_FD_20283 | JGI IMG/M metagenome (IMG submission 20283)
CTCTGGTCCGCCAGCTCGCCGATGAGCTGGAGGACGGGCCGGAGCAGGTCCTCAATCGGTTCCTGGCGCTCGAAGTCCACGGCTCGGAGCACGCCGCGGCTGATCTCAAGCTACTGCGCCAGATCGCCTTCGAACACGGCCTGCCCCGTCGCGACGCCCTGGTCCGTGGACTGGAACTGCTCCAACGCTGGGATCTGAGCGATCGCCTCGAAGCGGTTCAGCTCCCCGTGCTGCTGATCGGAGGCCGGCGCGACAGGCTCGTGTCCTTCGAAGCTCTGGAGGCCACCGCCAGCCGCCTGCCGCAGGCTCGCCTGCTGCGCGTTCCCGGTGCAGCGCACGCCCCCTTTCTCACCGACGCCTCGGCGGTCGCCGAAGGCATGCAGCGATTTATCCAGGAGCTTGCCGCGTGAGCCTTGATGAGCGAACGATCGCCCGCCAGTTCTCGCGCGCTGCCGGGACCTACGACGCTCACGCCGAGCTCCAGCGTGAGGTCGGAGAGCGATTGATGGATCGCCTGGAGGGAATCAAGTTCGAGCCGAGGACAATCCTCGATCTCGGCTGCGGCACCGGAGCGCAAGCCCAGGCCCTGCACGCGCGCTTCCCTCGGGCAACGCTCCTTGCCTCTGATCTTTCAGGCGCGATGCTGAAGCAGGCCAGAAAACGGCGCGGCTGGTTGCGCAAACGGTTCGATCTGCTCCAGGCCAATGCGCGCGCACTGCCGCTCGCCGAAGAGAGCCTGGACCTGGTCTTCTGCAATCTGATGCTGCAGTGGTGCGACGACCCGGCGCAGGTCTTCGCCGGTCTCCGGCGCGCCCTGCGACCCGGCGGCCTGCTGCTCGTCTCGACCTTCGGTCTGGATACGCTGATCGAGCTGCGCCGGGCCTGGGCATCCGTCGACGAGGCGCCGCACGTCGGACGCTTCACCGACGTGCAGCGGCTGGGCTCGGCGCTGACCCGGGCAGGCTTTGCCGAGCCCGTACTCGATACGGACTGGCTGACCACCACCTACGCGCGGGCCGGAGACCTGCTCAAAGAGCTCAAGGGCCTGGGCGCGACGCACGCCGACGCGCATCGCGCTCGCGGGCTGATGCCGCCATCGCGGCTCCGCGCGGCGCTGGCTGCCTACGACACCTTCCGTCTCGAGGATGGTCGCGTGCCGGCAACCTGGGAGGTCGTCTACGCCTCGGCCTGGGCTCCCGATCACGGCCAGCCGGTTCGCGATGGCCAGGGCGAGGTCGCCAGCATTCCGATCTCCAGCCTCAAGGTGCGAAGGCGAGAATAGCGGTGTCGACGTTCTTCATCACCGGCACCGATACTGGCTGCGGCAAAACCACGGTCACTGCGGCGATCGGTCGCCTCCTCACTGAAGCGGGCCAGAGCGTAGCCTGTTTCAAGCCCGTGGCATCGGGCTGCGACCGCATCGATGGCCGGTGGCAGAACGACGATGCACTGGCGCTGATGAGCGCTTCGAACCCTCCTCTGGATTATCACGTGGTCAATCCGATCGCTCTGCCCGAGGCCATCGCGCCCCATCTCGCCGCGCGGCGAGCCGGCGTCGACATCGATGTCGAGGCGCTCGCGACCCCTATCCGATCCCATCAGGCCGACGTTCGCCTGGTCGAAGGAGCGGGTGGATGGCGGGTCCCCCTGGGATCGACTTCGATGACCGCTGATCTGGCCCTGGCCGTCCAGGCTCGCGTTATCCTCGTCGTCGGCCTGCGCCTGGGCGCCATCAATCATGCGCTGCTGAGCGCGAGCTGCATTCAGTCCGATGGCCTGAAGCTGGCCGGCTGGATCGCTAATCGTCTCGATCCTGACCAACCCTGCCAGGATGAAAACATCGCGACCCTCTCCGACCATCTCGGGCCACCACTGGCCCTACTGGAGCACGGCGGCGAGTGGGCTGAGGAAAAGGGATTGACGGGCAGCGAGGCGTCTGGACCGCTGTCGGCCCGCGCGCTGGTGCAACGCCTGTTAGCGCCTGGCTGACGGCACCGGTCGGCGCCTGCTTCGGGGTTAGGTTGAGATTGAGGTTTAGGCTCAGGCGCAGACCCGATTACGGCCGGCGTTCTTCGAGCGATAGAGGAGCTCGTCGGCGTCACGAAACAGATCGCTGCCGTCTTTCATGACCTCTGTCCATTGGGCGACGCCGATGCTGACCGTGACCGCAAGGGGTTCATCGTGGCCCTCGATCACGAAGCGATGGGCTTCGACCGCCGCTCGGAGGCGCTCGCAGGTCGCCGCTGCCGAATCCAGGGAATGTCCCGGCATCAGAATCGCGAACTCCTCGCCGCCGATGCGCGCAAGCACGTCGTCTTTTCGTGTTTCGGAGGAAAGCACGTCGCCGAGCTGTCGCAGAACCTCATCGCCGGCCAGATGGCCGATCACATCGTTGATGGCTTTGAAACGGTCGACGTCGATGATCGCCAAGCTGAGTGATGCCGGATCGGCGCTGCGCTGGTTGATCAGGGCGTCATTGAGCGTTGTCAGTAAATGACGGCGATTATGCAGACCCGTCAGTTCATCGCGAATGACGTGTTCACGCATCTCCGCCAGGAACGCCACTTCCGCGTTGCCGGCGGCAAGATATTTGAGTGCCGCATCACCGATCCGGATCTGATCGCCATCCTGGAGAGGCTGGCGCTCGACAGGTCGGGAATTGATCAGCGTCCGGTTCGTCGAGCGCAGATCCTCGATCCAGATCTTGCCCTCGTTGAGGAAGACCCGGCAGTGAGACCGCGACACGCTACGCGAGGTGATTCGAAAGTCAGCGCTAGCACCCCGGCCAATGACAAGCGGCAGCTGATCGAGGTCGATGCGCGACCCGATACGGGAACCCTTGATCACGACAAGACACGCGCCATGCAGCGTTGAAGCGCCGCTGCGGTCGGCGGCGACCAGCAGCGTGTAAGGATCGGTATTTTCACCGCTGCCTGCGCGATTCCCCATGCATCGGTCTCTATTCGGTCTCGGACTCCCGTGCCATGAATAGCCTCGGGACGCCTTGATTCTACCCTACTCGCTCCGCATCGCTACACGGCGGCCTGCTGCGGCCGGGCGATACGATTTTCACGGGCAAAAAAAGAGCCGGTGACTTTCAAAGAAAGCGACCGGCTCAACCCCATCAAAATAACTTGAGTCCCTGAAGAGTCCAACAGACCCTGTTGCCAATACCCGGTCGGATACGCCATCCGACAAGATGCCGACAGAATACGCCAGGCCGGCGATTTCTCTCGTATCACCGAGCGACAAGGGGATGGCTTGAGGCGACAATCAGCTTGAATCGCCCTTGAATCAGGGTTCGCGGACCGACTTGATGAAAGCGCCCGCATCAATCTGCGCGCTGGTCGGCGGGCCCGCGGTTGCGACGCCAGCGATCCGGGGGCTGGCCGTATTCCCGCGAAAAAGTCCGGCTGAAACTCTGCGGGCTGGAGAAGCCGCAGCTCAGGGCGATGTCGTGGACGGACCGATCGCTGCCGAGCAAGAGCTCGATCGCTCGCTGGAGGCGATAGTGACGGATGAATTCGCTCGGAGTCTGGCCGGTCAAGGCTCGCAGTTTTCTTTGGAGCGTGCGCGTTTCCATGGCGACGGCACTGGCCATGTCCTCTACGGTCACCTCAACCTGGTCAAGCACCTGGCCCAACCAGTCGTTGAGGCTTTCCAGCAGAGCCTGGTCGCGGGCGCTCAAGTCGGGCGTGCGGCCGGCGTCGGGCGCGGCCTCGGGAAGGGCTCCCCGATCCATGAGATAGCGCTGCATGCGCCGGCGGTTGTCGCGCATACGCCGGAGGCGGAGGCGGAGCTCCGCGATCTCAAAGGGTTTGCCGAGAAACTCATCGGCGCTCAGCGTGAGGCCTTTCATTCGGCTGTCCCGGTCGTGGCGCGCGGTCAGTAGCAGCACCGGGATGTGGCTGGTCGCTAAGTCGTCGCGCAAGCGAGCCAGCATCTGAAACCCATCCAGGCCCGGCATCATTACATCGCTGAGAATCATGTCCGGCTGATCCTGACGCGCTCGCTGCAGGCCCTGCTGACCGTCAGCCGCCTCGATGACCCGCCATTCATTGCTGAGCGTTTCGGCGAGATAGGCGCGGATTTCGGGCTGGTCTTCGACGATCAGGATCAGGCCTGGGTCCTTATCTTCCGCCGCCAGTCCCAGGCCCTCAGGCGGAGGCAGCGGCGATAGCTGAGCCACCTCGAGATCGAGCGCCTTGCGATCCATCGATTGCGGAGGAATCAGCAGATTCGGGAAGTGCTCACCCGGAAGCATCACCCTAAAGCGGCTGCCCTGGCCGGGAGCGCTTTCCAGTTCGATGCGCCCACCCAGGGCATCAACGGTCTCCCGAACCAGGGCCAGACCAATTCCCGCTCCCGCGTTGCCACTCGTCCTCGCTTCTTCAGAGCGATGGAAGCGCTCGAAGATGGCCTCATGTTCCATCGGATCGATTCCGGGGCCCGAATCCTCGACAGTCAAACACAGGCCTTCACCGAGGGTGCGCAGTGTCACTGTCACGACCGCGTCGGGCGGGCTGTATTTCAAGGCATTGCTGATCAGATTCAGCGCGACCTGTTCGACATGGTGCTGGGAGCAAGCGGTCAGACAGTGCTCCTCGATCTCCGCGGAGAAGCGAATACCGCGCTGCTGCGCCAGCGGCTCGAAGGAGCGAACGATAAAACCCAAGACGGTACTGATGGACCAGGGATGGCCGGGCTCGCTCAGGGGATGGGCCTGCAGCTCGGACAGGTTCAGAAGCTGATCGACCAAACGGACCAGACGGTCCAGATAGGATCGGGCGCGAGTCAATGGGGGCGCGTCGGGCAGGCGACGTCCGAGATCGTCGAGGCTGGCCCCGATCAGGGTCAGTGGCGTACGAAACTCGTGAGAGACGTTGGCAAAGAACGTTGTTCTCGACTCGAGGGCGCGCTCGAGCTCCTGCGCCTGCGCCCGCACCAGGGACTGCTGGTCGGTCAATTCACGCGTTCGTTCACGGACGTCAATCTCGAGCTGGCGCTGACGACGGTGAGCCAACAACCAGAAGACGACCAGCAGCAATAGGCCGACGAGCAGGTAGCACAGCAGCGCCCAGGCCGTCGCCCAGGGGGGCGGCTGCACGGTCGCCACGAGCAGCAGCGTGTCGTCGGACCACACGCCGTCGCTGTTGGCCGCTCTCGCCCAGAGACGGTAGCGCCCGTTGTCCAGGCCCGCGTAGCGCACCTGGCGCTGAAAGCCCGGTTCTCGCCAGGTCTCATCCAGGCCTTCCAACCAGTACTGATAGCGATGACGATCGGGTGCGGCAGAATGGAGGCCGACAAAACTGACGTCCAGATCGTTCTCGTCCCAGGCCAGGTCGACTGTTTCGGGTGTTCGCAGCGGGTCGTCCTGCGGCTGTCCGTTCACGCGCAAGCCGCTGAGCCGCAGGCGCGGCGCCTGTCTGAGGATGTTGATGGCCTCGGGTCGGAAGGCGTTGACGCCGTTGATTCCACCGAAATAGAAGTAACCCGATTCGCCGCGATGGACGACGCCCCTGTTGAATTCGAAATGCTGCACGCCATCCGGCGGCGTGAAGTGCCGCAGGTCGCCAAGCGCCGGATCGAATCGCATCAGACCCTGATTGCTGCTCAGCCAGAGACGACTCGAATCCTCCCGCAAGATCGCATGGATCGCGTCATCGACCAGGCCGGTCTCGGAATCGAACCAGGTCAGCTTCGGCGCCCTGAGCCCTGTCTGCAATTCAACAAGGGCCAGACCCGATTGACGCGTTCCGACCCAGAAGCTGTCGCCCGCGCCTCGGGCGAGGCCATGGATTTCCCGGACTCCCGGCATCGGGAAAATTCGGCTTTGCAGGGCTCGATCGGCCCGGCTACAGTGAAATTCAACGAGCGAAAATCCATCGCGTCCTGCAACGATCAGCCGCCCGCCATCCAATTCCAGAAGCGCGCGCTGACCCAGTTCGGAAAGGAAGGCACCGTTCGGGCAGTCACCGAGTGTGAGTCGGTCCGCTCCGAGCTCGAACTCATTGACGGCGGCGTGGGCGATCCAGAGCCGCTGAGCATCGCGAGAAAAAAGCAGTGACTCGATCTGATCGATCCCCGGTTGTGAGTCCAGCGCATTCGATCGCAGGACCTCGCCTCTTCGAGTATCGATCACGACCAGATTCCGACCCTGACCCACCCACAGATTGCCGCTGACCGGATCGAGCGCCAGCGTGCTGATCTCGTTCCCGGGCAGGCGCTGCAGCGGTGGAGCTTCGGAGTGAAAGATCCTGACGAGCTCATAGCGTCCTTCGTACACGCGCTCGTACTGCCGGATACCGGCCGAATCCAGACCCACCCAGACATGGTCCCGCCCGTCGACCTGCGTTTCCGCCAGTCCGCGGACCACGTTCTGCCCGGCGAAGGGCACGCTGCCAGGCGGGCTCTGGTCGATGAGATGATCGAAACGTCGAGCCAGGTAAGGCCGTCGCGCCACACCATCGAGCTCGCTGCCGATCCAGAGCGTTCGGTCCTTATCCACGAAAAGCGAGTAGGGCGTACTCCGTAAGGTTGCCGGGATGCTCTGATCGTTGCGAGGATCATGAACGAAATTCTCCAGCCTCTGGCGCGACTCGGACCACCTGGAAACCCCGTACTGGCTGGCGAACCAATAGTCGCCCTCGCCGAGCTCCACGGCCTTGAGCTTGATCGCGATATCGTCGTTGGCGCCGCGCGACGCGCCTTCGTAGATCTTCTGCAAGCGTCCCCGGGCAGGATCGTAGCGAAAGAAATGGGTCCCGCGAGTCAGCCAGAGACTTCCATCCCCGGTGGCGACCACCGCATCGAATCCGTCGACATCGAAGCCGTGGTCCAACGGCCTGACGAGGCGAGTCGACGGCACGCGGCCGGGCTTGATCAGCATCAGCCCAGAATCGACCACTACGGCAATTTGGCCTGCGCTGGTCTCGGCCAGGCCGGCGGGGGGATAGCGTGAGCGGGCTGGCCGCACGCCATCCAGTCGCGCGAGCACGCCGTTTTCCTGATCCCGCCGCCACAGGCCTGCGTCATTAAGGATCCAGAGCTGCTCCGAGCCATCAACCAGGCCTGCTGTGCCCTTGAGCCCGAGCTCGGACAGGGGCATCTCGAAACTGATGCGCTGAAGAGAGGACGAGGCGGGTTCGAGGACTGCCAGGCCTTCTTGCAGGCGAACGAAGAGCTCACCCGTGCCAGCCTGACCGATGATCTCGCGAATCAAGCTAGTGCCGGGCGCAGCGGCCTGGGGATCTTCGAGATAGTATCTTTCGCTGCGGCCTGAGTCCGGATCGAAGCGATTGAGCCCGTTGCGCGTTGCCACCCAGAATCGGCCGTCCGCCGCCAGGCTCAAGTCGGTGATTTCTGAATCGCTCAGGCTGTGCGGATCGCCGGGACGATGGCGATACGTCTCGAACCGATATCCGTCGTAACGACTCAGACCATACTGAGTACCGAACCACAGATAGCCGTGGCGATCCTGCGCCATGCCCTGGATCGAAGACTGGGCCAGCCCGTCGCCCATCGACAGGCGTTCGAATTCCAGATGAGCGAAGCCGGATTTCGTGCAGATCAGACACAACAGCCCGAAAACAATTCGAAGCCAGTAGAGCATTGCGATCAACCGCCAGCCAGGGAGCATCAAAGTTGCCTAGGCCGCCGTGGAATGTCAAATGCGAACGGCAACAAGCGCTTTCGACCCGAGGTCTCTGCGTGATATTCTTTCGAGGCTGGACGCCGCGCCCCTGCGGTGGCCTTTTTCCAAAATTTTTAACGCAGGCAAGACCATGTCCGACAATCAGACGCAGATCGACGCCCACAACAAGGCAACCGAGAGATTTATCAAACTCGCCAACAAAATGGCCAACGAAGAAGGCCAGGATATCAAGATGATATCTGCCGCGCTGATGGCGGCTTCAGGCGTCTATGCCACCTTTATGGCGGCTGGCAACCAAGGATTTCTCGCACCCCAAGGGATCGAACGCGTCGCCCAGGTCTACAGGAACAATCTGGGATACATCCAGGAACGTAAAAAGCAGGAACTCGAAGCCCAGGGCCTGGAGCCCAAGCCGATGGCTGAAGTCAGCGGCGATGCCGAGGCCCCGAAGTCCTGACAGTCCTTCAAGGGCCCTTAGCTCAGCTGGTTAGAGCAGCCGACTCATAATCGGTAGGTCGTAGGTTCAAGTCCTACAGGGCCCACCATTCTTTCAGGCGCCGGCCGCTGCGTGAGAGGGGTCCGGCGAGCCCCCCGGGTGGCGCGTGCGGGGCAGTTCGAATTTGATTACGTTGGCCATCATGCCGGGCTGGTCTTTGCCCGCAGCGATACATTCGATGTCTTGAGCAGACAGGCCGGAATCACAGGTGGCCAGCTCCATCTCCAGCTCGATCACTTTCCCCCGGACCGCGACCTTCTTCTTTCGGAAGGCCTGTTCTAGACGGCTCGACAGGCCCTGCGCGCCGCTTTCGTCGGTCATCGGCAGCACGAGAGTGAAGGCATCGCGTCGGGTCTGCCCCGCAGAATCTTCGTCTCTCAGGGTTCGGGCCAGAATCTTTCGGGCGAACTTCATGACGGATTGAGCGACTCGTTCGTTGTGCTCGGCTTCGATTTCATCCAAGTTGGCGATGCTGAGCTGCATGACCGTCAGAGGCAGGTCGTGGCGAACGTGGAGGGCGACGGTCTGACGGAGCCTGCGCTCCAGATCACCCGCCGAGGTTTCAATACAGATGGGCGCACCCTCGGCCTCGGTGGCCTCGACCGTGCGTGTTGCGTCCTCCTGGTCTGAGGCGAGCAGCTGGCCGACGCGCATGACGAGCGCCTCCGGCTTGAAAGGTTTGGTCATCAGACCTGCCGCTCCGGCGTCTTGAACCTGCTTGACCGCTTCGTCTGACGCCGACCCTGTTACGACAAGGATGGGCAGCTCTCTGAGCGCTGAATCGTGCGAGGCCTTGATCCGGTCGATCAACTCATAGCCATCCATCTCCGGCATGGAGAGGTCAGTGATGATCGCCTCGATATCGTCGTGGGCCTGGACAGCTTCCAAGGCCTCTGCGCCGTCCTCTGCGAGGCGAACATCGTACTGGTTCGAGAGTGCACTTTTCGCGGCCCTGCGCATCAGTTTGGAATCATCGACAAACAAGACAGTTCTTTTTTTTGAGTTCGTTGCTGGCATCCCTTGTCTCCTTAAGAAATCGCATCTTCAAGCGATGTCGAATTGTCATCGCGGTCAGGAAGGAATATGCACAAACCGTGCCAGAATATTGGAATCGTGACGCGCCGCGCTTTGTTTGCCCGAAAACCTGTGCAGACTCAAGCAACAAAAATACAGTCGGCCATGAAGACCTGCCGGGATGGCGAAACGGGTCAGGAACCCTGTCGGCTTTCGGCGGGGCAGATTCCCGGTCACGCATCCAGCGGCATGTTCAGCGGCTGGAAGGAAGGCGCAGCGTCTCAGGAAACGATTCGGTTACGCCCCGACGATTTGGCCTCGTAGAGACAGCGGTCGGCCTCCTCGATCAGCTCGAGCATGCTTTGACCCGGCCTCCATTCCGCCACACCACCACTGAGCGTCACCGAATCGAGATTCTCGATGGCGGCTACCTCAACGGCCTGTCTGATGAACTCAGCGGCTGTCACTGCGCCGTCTCCAGCGGTATCCCAGAGCGCAACGACGAATTCTTCGCCACCCCAGCGAATCACGAGATCATCGCCACGGGTCCTGCCGTCGATGATTTTGGCGACGTGGCGAAGGACGTAGTCCCCGACCACGTGGCCTTCCGTGTCGTTGATTGCTTTGAAATGGTCGATGTCGAATAAAACCAGACTAAGCGGCGTGTCATCGTCTCCGGCGCGATCGATGAGCCCAGTCAGGGCGGCCTGCCCGGCATCTCGGTTGAGCAATCCCGTCAGACCGTCGATTCTTGCCTCCTGCCTCAGGCGCTCGATCATATGCACCTGGTCCGTAATATCGCGCTGGATGGCCATGTAATGGGTGGCCACGCCGTTCTCATCGAAGACCGGAGAAGTCAGCCACTGCAGGTGGAACGGCGTTCCATCCTTGCGGTAGTTAATGGCGTGGGCTTCGTAGCTTTCACCGGAATCCAGCTTTTCCTTCAACCGGCCGGTCACGTGATGATCTGTTTCAGGGCCTTGCAGCATCTTGGGCGTTTTCCCGATCACTTCCCCGGGCGCATAGCCCGTCATCCGGCAGAAAGCCGGATTGACGTAAACGATTTCCGGTCGATCGAGATCGGCGAGGGTGATGATGATGGAATCGTAACTGGCGTCGAGAACCTGGCGGAAAAGCGCGGAGGAATGCTCGTCAGGCAGGCCGTCAACGAACTTGCTCCTGACTAACAGAGAGAACTTTGAAAGCACGAGCTCAACCCTTTATCACGTCGATTTCCTCTAAGCGGCGCACTGATTCTGATGCACTTTTGACGCTTAGGCCCCGGGCGCAGGGTATCAGACTCGCGAGCCCGAAGCCAAGGCAGGCCCCCGAGACCCGACAAATCCGCTCAGCCTGATGACAGGCTACGCGTCTCCGGCTCGATCCGGTTTTGGCCCCGAGACCTGGCTTGTTCAAGACACCGACCGGTCCGATCAACAAGCTCGAGCGAGGTTTCATTCGATCGCCACTGCGACACGCCGCCGCTGATCGTCACGGAATCGGAGTTCTCGATGATTTCCCCTTCGACGGCACGGCGTATGGACTCAGCCACCCGGGTCGCGCCTTCGATTGCCGTGGACCACAGGACGACGGCAAATGCCCCGTCATCCCAGCGAATGACTCGGTCACTTCCACGCGTGCGTCCGTCGATGATCGAGGCAATGCGGCGAATCAGGAAGCTGCCGATGGAATGCGCCTGCAGGTCGCAGATGGGGTTGTCGGCGGGGTTGTCGGCGGCTTCGGTGATGGCTTCGCCAAGACCTTCAAAACCATCGATATCGATCAGCATCAGGCTGACTGGTTCACTCTCCTCGCCGGCGCGAGCTAACATCTTTTCGAGCTCGCTCTCTCCCGTGCCGCGGTTCAACAGACCGGTCAGCGCGTCGATCCTTGCCTCATTCTGCAAACGCTCGATCAAATTGATTTCGCGCGTAATGTCTCTTTGAATCGCCATGTAGTGGCTGACCTGGCCGCGGGCGTTGAAGATCGGCGAGGTGCGCCACTGTAGATGAAAGGGCGTGCCGTCCTTCCGGTAGTTGATGGCGTGGGTTTCATGGCTCTTGCCCTTCTCCAGCGCGCGCTTCAGGTGAGCCGTGGCTTCTCGATCCGTTTCGGGCCCCTGCAGAACCTTCGGGGTCTTCCCCAGCAGCTCGTCGGGTCCATAGCCGGTCATCTGGCAGAACGCCGGATTGACATACAGAATCTCGGGCGCCTCGAGCGTCGTATCCGTGATGATGATCGAATCGTAGCTCGCATCAAGCGCTTGGCGCATCAGTAAGGGCGACTGTTCGGCGCGCAGTTTACGCTCGAAGCGGCTGCCTGAATGGCTGGGCACCCAGCGCCTGGCCAGATCCGTTCCCGTTTCGGGGCGACCAAACAGGAACCCCTGAACCTCATCGCAACCCGCCTCGCGCAGAAGCTGAAAGCTTGCCTGATCCTCGACACCCTCCGCAACGCAGGTCAGCTTGAGGCGCTGACAGAGCGTGATCACGGCCTCGACAACCGCCAGCGCCGCCTCAGAGGTCTGCATTTCTGCGATGAACTGTCGATCGACCTTGATCTCATCGAACGGCATGCGCGTCAGCGCGGCAACGGAAGAATAGCCGGTGCCGAAGTCGTCCATCGACAGCTTGAAGCCGAGCAGGCTAAAACGGGTCAGCAGATCGAGCGTGTTGACCATCATATTGTGTGCGCTGGTCTCGGTCAGCTCGAGCACCACTTGATCCGCCCTCAGGCCCGATTCGTCGACCAGCGCCTTTAGCTGATCAAAAAAGTCCTCACCGTCCAGAGACAGCGCCGAAATGTTCAGCGAAACGGACAGTTCGTCGAAGCCGCTAGTCTGAACCCATTCAAAGGCCTGCCGAGCGAGGGACAAGGTCATCTCCGTGATCAGACCCTCTTCCTCGGCAATGCGGATGAACTCGTTGGGGAAAATGCACCTGCCGTTCGGCAGGAGCCAGCGAGCAAGCACCTCAACGCCCACCAAGCGCTCCGAGTGACAATCGACCTTGGGCTGATAGAACGGGGTGATTTGGCCGTTTGCGATGGCCACCCTGACCTGCTCACCGGAGAGCAACCATTCGGGTTTCGGCTCCGAGTGGGTCGCCGAGGTCGAGTCTGCTTCCGCGCTGGACGAATCACCGCGAGCGGCGTTGACCAACTGCTCAGCGCGAACAGGCTTGGCCAGAACGGCGGCCACGGTCAAACCGTGCTCTTCTGCTGATCGCCTGGCGGCCGCCAGCAGCTTCTTGCCCATACCACTGATCAGGGCGATCGGAATTTCCGGCGCCACCTCACTGAGCCGAATCAATAGAGAAACGCCATCGACCTCCGGCATGCTGAGATCAACGAAGATAACGGTGGGCTGAAAGCTCGCGATATGCTCACGGAAGTCCTCCGAGTCGGGCGTCCAGCGCGCCTCGATGCCGGCGCGCGTCAGCATCCCCTTGAGGGTCAGTCCGACCAGCTCTTCGTCATCGAAGATCAACGCCCTGCTTCGTTCACTCATGAGCGCTTCTGCATTCCTCTCTGGCCTGGACGGGGCCAGATTCATTGGCCGACGCTTCGAGTGCCCGCGGCCAAACGCGATGAAGCGCGTTTTTCAAATCTTCCCGCCTGAAGGGCTTGGTCAGGAGGACGGCCTCCTCCCCCGCGGCAATCCTGTCGGAAAAGCGCTCTCGTGTATAGCCGGACATGAACAGCACCGGCAGGTTGGGGTCGCGTTCGCGGGCTTTTTCTGCCAGTTCGATGCCATCGATTTCGCCCGGCATGACCACGTCGGTCAACAATAGATCGTAGTCACAGCCGGAACGCAGATAGTCCAGGGCGATTGCGCTATTGCTGCAGGAATGGACCTCGATGCCCAGGCCGGTCAGCAGGCGGTTGACGTAGGACTGGACGAGCTCATCGTCTTCGACCAGTACAACGCGACGCCCCTTGAGATCGACATCGACCGATGGCGTGCGCTCAGATTCGACGGAGGATGCGCGGGAGTGCGGAAGATAGAGTTTGACCGTTGTTCCGATTCCGACCTCCGAATAGATGGTGGCGTTGCCGCCAGACTGCCGGCTGAAGCCATAGACCATCGACAAGCCAAGTCCCGTGCCGGCTGATTTCGACTTGGTCGTGTAGAAAGGCTCGAAAACTCGCTCGGTTTCATCGCTGGGAATCCCCTTGCCATCATCGGTCACGCTGATGACGAGGAAATCCCCCGGAGCCAGGTCAAGGAATTCATCGGCTTCGTAGTCGGACACCTTTTCATTGCACGTTTCGATGATCAACTCGCCGCCCTCGGGCATAGCGTCCCGGGCATTGATCGCTAGGTTCAGAAGGCTTGCGTTCAATTGGGTTTTGTCGACGCGCGTCAGCCAGGGGTCGGGCGTTTTCTTCAGGGCGACCCGTATATTTTCCCCCAGCGTTCTTTCCAGCATAGGCAGCAGGTCATCGAGCAGTTCGTTGACGTTGGTGATTTCTGGTTCGAGGGGTTGGCGGCGGGCGTACGCCAGCAATCGTGAAGTCAGATCAGCCGCCTGGCTCGATGCCGACATGATCATTTCTAGAAGCTCTCGCTGCGAGGAGTCACCGGCATGGTCCTCGAGAGCCATCTCCAGATTCCCGATGATTACGGTCAGAAGGTTGTTGAAGTCATGGGCGATACCGCCCGTCAATTCGCCGACCGCCTTGAGTTTTTCGTCTTGCCATAACCGGGATTCCATTCGGCGCTTGTTCATTTCGGCGGACAAGTTGGCCGCGATCAACTCCAGAGCGAACTGCTCGCTTTGCCTGAATCCCTCTTCGTCGCCATCGACAACGCGGTCCACTGCACGACAGCCCAGCACGATTTTTCCTTCATTCCGATCCAGAGCCTTGACCGGCGCCTGCATGACGAGGGAGGCATTTTCCCATTCCCGCGAGACAAACACTTCGCCGGCCAGTTCAACTCGCGCTGATCCGTTCCTGGACTTATCGACGAGCCTGGGAAGGAGATTGGCCAATTGCCGGCAAATCGAGCTAACGCTCTGTTTCGAGTCATGCATGATCAGGGAGGCTTCGTAGAGCGTGTGTTGATGCGCCACTCGCCGCCGTAGATCCTCGCGCATCCTGACCTCTTTCGTGACGTCTCGTGCCACGCCGACCATGACACCGGTTGGTTCCCCTTCCCTGGTGATCGCAAAGGCCTTGTCCTGAACCCAGATGACCTTGCCATCAGGCCGATGGAAGCGATAGAGACCTTCGCTGTAGCCCTCGGCCCAGCCGGCCAAAAAGCGTTTGTACGCCGCGTGATCGTCGCTGGGTATGTGGTCCAGCCAATAGTCGGGATTCAGCTTTTCGCCGTCCGGCTCGAAGCCGTAGAGAGAAGCAAAGGCCGGGGATAGATAGACGACAGCGTTGCGATCGCCGTCGAAAATCCAGAAAAGGTCCTCGAGCGTCCAGGCCAATTGATCAAAGCGTTCCACGGCCTCAAGCAGTTCTTTCCGGTTCTCCGTAAGTCGACTGCTCATGCTGTTCAAGGCCTGCGCAAGCTCGCCGAGCTCATCGCGACGCTCCAAGGCGATCGGCTGTCCTTCGGCATCCGCGGCCTGGCCTAAACGCGCAACGCCGTCCATCAGGGAGTCGAGGGGCCGTCGCATGCGATGGTAGATCGTCCAACCGACGAAAAACCCGCCCAGACCAAGGGCGATGACGGCGATCAGCAGGCGTACCAAGGTGTCCTCGTAGACGTCTCGAATGCGCAGTTCTGAGGCCTGCTCAATTCGAAGCAGCGCCTGCTGGATCCGGGAATCAATCAGGCGAAGACGGTTTTCATCGCGCAGAAGCTCCTCTGAGTTCGGGATGTCCTCGGGTCCGCGCGCTCTGAGCTCGCCGTAGAATTGTTCGAACAGACCATCCAGCTCGAGAAGCAGGGAGGAGACCTCGCTTTCGAAATCAGCGTCGGGCTGGCCTGATCTCACGAAAGCGTCGATCTGAGCCCTAAGGGCCTGCACGGCTTCGGGCGTTCGCTTGGCCAGGATGGCCTCTTCCATGCGGGGCTTGAAGCGAACGTATTCGCGGTAGATCCGGTCCACCTGCTCGGCGCGCTCGGCGTTGAGCTCGATCTGGCGCCAGGAGCTAAAGCCGATCAGCAGGGCGACCCCCAGGGCAGCGGCCGAACCGAGGAGGATCAGGCGACTCATTGCTCGGAGCGTCATGGAGAGCCACTCCAAAAGAATGGGGAAAGCGCACAGCGGGCTCGGCCCTGAGGCCCAAAGCGCTGAATCGCCCTAGCCATCCCTTGCCTGATGTCCCCGCAATCTCTGCGCAGCATTACCACCCCTCCTGTATCAGCGTTTTATCTCGCCTGGCCGCCAAGTTTAACGGACAAAGCCCCCTGAGGCTCGGGTTATTGGCGCAGAGCGATAAATCTGTATCGCTATCAATTAACCCCCCCGATCCAACCAGCTCCCGAACCGTGGCGACAGCACCAGAATCTTAAAACGCAAGCCAGGCTATAAGACCAGCTCTGCCCTGCTGCGTCTGCGACACCGATCACGAATCATGAAACTGGACCGAGCGGGGGTGCCGGATGGCCGGGAATCTCGAGGCCTGGATCCTTCCTAATGCGGGAACCGCCTGGGCTGCGCCGTGTCTGAGTACGGTGATGCTGATCCATTGGGCCAGTTGTCGATTCATTTACCGATTCTTTTGGTGGAGAACCCATGGGTTTTGGCAGCCTCCTGATCCTGTCCGTCCTTTTCGCAGCACAACCGCAACAGAGCCTCTCGCCGCCCTCGGCTGAGACCGTTCTCGGAATTCCCGACGAATTGCTCGGACGCCTGAATGAGCAGGTCATCGATGCGGGCAGCAGCGCCGACGCGCGGCTGGACCTGCTGGCCTCGTTCATCTTCTCGGCCGACGGGCTTGCTTTCGAATACAGCAACGCGAGCACAACGACGGTGGCGCAGACCTATGCCAACCGCCACGGGAACTGTCTCGCATTCACGCTGCTGTTTCTCGCGCTCGCCGACAAAGCCGGCATCGAAGCGGTCCCTCGGGAGGTGTTCGTGCCGGCCAGCTGGATTCAGGATGGCCAGACCCTGTTCGAGACCGGGCATGTCAACGTGCTGGTCGAAACCGAACTTCGCCGTGCCGTTGTTGACTTCGAGCCCAATCCCATCTTGTCGCGGCGCCTGTCGCGTGCGCGTCGCGGGGTGGTCATCAGCCTCGATCGCGCGCTGGCGCATTTCTACAACAATCGAGCCGCGGAGATTCTGGCAGGCGAGGGGCCGAGGGCGGCCAGCGATGCGCTGGCCTGGAGCGAGACTGCGCTCGAGCTCGCGCCGGACTTCACGCCGGCCCTGAACAATCGCGGCGTCATCGAGCACCGACTCGGCCATGGCCAGACCGCTCAGGACTATTTCGAAGCCGCGCTGGCCAGGGACTCGCGCAATGCCAGCACGCTCTTCAATCTGCTGCAGCTGCGCCTGGAACGGGGGCAGATCGACGAAGCCGAACGCATCATTGCTCGGCTGGAAGAACTGCCGCCGGACGACCCGTATTTTTCCTGGTCCATGGGCCGGAATTACGAGAGCCTCGGGCAGCTGGGACTGGCTCGACGGCACTATCGCCAGGCGTTGATCGACCACCCGGACAACGAGCGCTTCGCGCAGGATTTTGCCCGGATCAACAAAAGCACCACCGATCGCGCGCTTTCTGGCGCGCCGTTTGATTTCGAAGGATCCAAGCGGGAATCGTTCAGTAAGGCACTGAACTAAGCCTGGTTTCAGAGGCGGAAGCGAGCGCTCGAGCGCCCTCCACCGATTTGCCGGCGCCGACAGCCCGAATCCGCATAAATAGGGAGCGTCGTCGTTCGGTCCACAGCACCTGCCGTGGTCAATTTCTATAGTTGATCCGGTCGATGCGCGAGACCGTCAGCTCGCCTTCTGAGTCGTCGTCAATGGTTGCCTGGATATCCAGGATCGAGTCATGGTTGTCGAAGCGCACATAGACCATCCGATCTGCCTTGACCCCCTCACCGTTGTATTCCAGGAACTGGTAGTCGGTACCCGTCGATTCTCGTCTCCTCACCATGCCCTGAAACGGCCCGAAAACCGCGTCGTTCCCGCCGGCTCTGGAGAGATTTCTCAGCACCATCTGCATCAGTTCTTCCGGCGATTCCGACGTAAACGGCTCCATCTCCGACGACGAGGATGCGGCCTCTGCTCGGCCTTCCTCGCGGCCAGCGTGCGCCTGAGCAACAACAGGCTGTAGCGCTAAAACCAGCAAGACTGACGCCGCCATCAAGATCTTTGGCTTCATGAAAACCATCTCCTGAAAATAGTTTTTAAGGTAAAAGATCGGCTAGCAACAGCCGCTTATAAATTTATTAAGTTTGCGTAAGACGACGATGCAGTGATTCGCGGCCGATGAATCCGGAGGACGCGTGGCCGGCCCACGACCGATTCTGCTACCGGTTCAAGATGGGTTGCAGGTGATGTCTTAGCGGCTCGAGGTGCTTCGCATAGCGCTCCCAACGCCCCGAGGCCCTGGTGTATAAGGGCTGGCGGACCTGCCAGTAGCTGGCCGTTTTTACGGCGCCGGCCTGGCGGTGGAAATTCAGGCAGCGCGGTTCCCAGGGCAGGTCGAGGAATTCCAGTAGATTCCGCAGGACGGGCTCCGGTTCGCGGACCAGCTCGTCGTAGTGGCACTCGATCACTCGGCCCGGCAGCACCTGATTCCAGTGATCGATCAGGCGCCGGGTCTGGATCGAGAAGTGAGCGATGTCCTCGAGGCGGTTGGCATAGGGCACCCAGTGCGTGTCCAGGTCCTGCATGAAGATCGACAGAGCGTTATCGATGGGGTAGCGGCTCGTGTGGACAAAGCGCGCATCGGGAAAAAGCCGGGCGAGCACGCCAAC
>JGI12109J20283_11176869_pt1 | contig 18038 bp, 9 predicted proteins | sample ElkSlonscriptome_12_FD_20283 | JGI IMG/M metagenome (IMG submission 20283)
GTCTAATGTAGAACTTTCTTTTTCTCCCTATCTCCCTATCTCCCCCTCACCCCATCTACTCTATCTGCTATCTTTGAACGCAACTTGGTATGAACCGGCGCTCTAGCGGCTTGACAACTCTTGAACAGTTACGTTATTGCATTGTATTTTTCTGTCAGGATTTTGTTGTTACGTTGTCTTTATAATTAATGAGTTTTGACTCAAGATAATTGTAAAAAAAAATAAAATATCCGGTAAAAGATAAATTTGATACTTTTTCCAAAAAAAAACATAGTATAGTTTTTCAAGGCTAGGTCTATCAAAATATATGAAATGACTACTCATTTGACTGATACCAGGCATGAAGTTTCGACTTTGGTGGATCTACTGGGCTACAGAGCGCAAAATCAGTCTGACAAAACGGCTTATACCTTTTTGCAGGACGGAGAAACACAAGCAGATAGCCTAACTTATAAAGAATTGGATAGACAAGCACGGGCGATCGCCGCCAAGCTTCAGGGTATCGGTGTCACTGGCTCCCGTGCCTTGCTGCTCTACCCACCAGGTCTGGAGTTTGTTAGTGCCTTCTTTGGGTGTTTATATGCTGGGGTAGTGGCTGTTCCCGCTTATCCACCCCGGCGCAACCAAAATATGTCTAGGCTACAAGCGATTGTGGCTTCTTCCCAGGCAACAGTAGCGCTGACCACCACATCCTTATTAAGCCGCGTAGAAAATCGCTTTACCGAGGAGCCTGAATTAGCTCAATTGCCCTGGCTAGCCACAGATAATATTGCCAGCGCTCAAGCGGAAGCATGGCAGCAACCGGACGTGAGCAGAAACACCCTGGCTTTCCTCCAGTACACCTCAGGTTCAACGGGTACGCCAAAAGGTGTCATGGTTAGCCACGGTAATTTATTACACAATTCCGCTGTAATCCACAAAAGTTTTGCCGATACACCCAACAGTCGGGGTGTAATCTGGCTACCCCACTACCACGATATGGGATTAATTGGGGGGGTACTGCAACCTCTCTATGTCGGTATGCCGATAATTTTAATGTCAGCCGTGATGTTTATGCAAAAGCCTTGGCGCTGGCTACAGGCAATTTCCCACTACAAAGCGACGACTAGCGGTGGACCGAATTTTGCTTATGATCTTTGTATCCGTAAGATTACTCCTGAACAACGAGCAAGTCTTGACTTGAGTAGCTGGGAAGTGGCGTTCACCGGAGCTGAACCTGTCCGTGCTGAAACACTGGAGCAGTTTGCTGCTACGTTTGCTGATTGTGGCTTCCGACGGGAGGCATTTCACCCCTGCTACGGAATGGCGGAAACAACTTTGATGGTTTCGGGAGGGTTGAGAAATGCTCCACCCGTTATGCGCCAAGTTGATGGGGTAGCACTCGAACGAAACCAAGTAGTGACGGCGACAAGCAAGCAGGAAATCACGCGAACCCTTGTCGGCTGCGGCCAGAATTTATTAAACCAGAAAATCGTGATTGTCGATCCCAAATCCTTAACTCCCTGTCCCGTTAACCAAGTGGGAGAGATTTGGGTATCAAGTTCGAGTGTAGCTCAGGGCTATTGGAATCGACGTGAGGAGACAGAACAGGCGTTTCATGCCTATCTAGCAGATACGGGTGACGGACCTTTTTTACGCACGGGGGACTTGGGATTTTTGCAGGATGGTGAGTTATTTATCACCGGGCGGATTAAAGATGTGATTATCATCCGGGGACAAAACCATTATCCCCACGACATTGAACTCACCGTCGAGAAGAGCCACCCGGCATTAAGGTCTGGTTGTGGATCGGCGTTCGCGGTGGAGGTAAAGGGCGAAGAGCGACTGGTAGTGGTTCAGGAGGTGGAGCGGAGTTACCTGCGGAAGCTGAATGTGAATGAGGTGATAGAGAGTATCCGTCGGGCTGTGACAGCAGAACACGCTCTACAGCTTTATGCCACAGTCCTAGTTAAGACTGGGAGTATCCCCAAGACTTCGAGTGGTAAAATTCAGCGCCACGCCTGTCGGTCTGGATTTCTAACTGGAAGTTTGAATGTTGTGGAGGATTGGAGTGAGACTCCTCAGGGCAAATCGAAATTCATCCATCTAAAAGCTGAGGTCGAATCCATGTTACAGGAACTATCAACTAGTCGATAAAAAAGAGCGCTTTTGGTAACAGTAAAATTTGACAAGCTTTATAGCAACTGTCTTTTGCTATTTAGACAACCGAGAGTCATAAAAGAATGCTAATTCACACGAGTAAGGTCTAAACAATGGAAATTCAGGGTTCTCAAGCAATGACATCTTCAGGCTCGGAAAGTCTCCCCGTCGAGATTCAACGCAATGCAGGCAAGAATCTGCCAACAGCGACAGAGATTCAAGAGTGGATCGTCTCCTATTTAGCTCAACTGCTAGAAATCGATCCAGATGAAGTGAATGTCGCGATTCCCTTCGACCAATACGGGTTTGATTCCTCAGTTGCCGTTGGTATGACCGGTGATTTAGAGGATTGGGTGGGTAGAAAAATTGATCCAACTTTGCTGTACGATTACCCCACCATTGAAACTTTGGCTCAGCATTTAGCTGAGGAATTCAAACTCAGACAGTAGAACGCCATAACTTAAGTGCAAAATACCATTTGTCCTTACTTGGACGCTTTCAGGAGAATGTCATGATTAATGCCACCAAAGATCCGGGTCTAGCCAACAAAATTTCGACTGTATCCGATGGAAAGGTAAAGAAGCATATAAAACTGGCAGAAATCACCTATCGGCGTAATACTTCGTCTGACTTTACTGAGAAAATAGAGGAACTGGATAGGAACTTCAACTATAGCAGCAACAGCGACTATTATTGGGGCGAACCCGAACTTTCACTGCTTTACGGTACCCCACTCTACGAACAAGCTTCCTCCTCACAAAAGTTAGCTCTCAATCACCTTTATTGGGCAACTCAGTATAATCAGACGGCGGCGACTGAAGCAAATGCCGTACTTTACAATCAGGTGACGGCTGGAGTTTTTCGAGCGTTTAGCGATTACGAAGCGCTCTGCCAAGAGCTAGATCTTGAGACAGCTCAGGAACGGCATCATATTCATGCCTTCCATATGATGGGCTACAAAACAAAAAAAGCTCTGTTAGGTTCCACATTTAATACTTCTATTCAAGGGAAGTCTTACAAAAAAAACGATTTACGTCGAGGAGTTACGCGAAGACAGATCTTCACGTTTAATATGCTAGGTTCGCCTTTATCAGGATTTCAGGAAACTGCCTTGCGTTTCGTCACCAACAAAGTAATACTGAGAAAGCAAGCCCATTGCTATTCTCAGTATTTAAGAGAGTTGGAAGAGAAAGGCGAGTCAATTCCCGCTCAAACAACTGGTTTATTGGGGCAATTAGCACCTCGACCTTTTCTACAATTCTTTACTGTGAACTGTGGAACGTCGCCCTTTTTGGCGTGTCTGTTTTACGTCACGCGCTTCATGGCAAATATGCTGATTAAGAATTATGAATACCGCTATTCCCAGTATTACAGGGAACTAGAAAAGCAAGGTGAATTTATCCCAGCTCCACTAGCTGTTTCCCATTACCATCTCTTGGACGAAGCCTTCCACACGACAACGTCCCAACTAATTGCTCGAGAGCTATACAAGGATTTCCCGAAGCCAACAGCCTACGAGAAATTTTTAGCTAATCTAACCATCTACAGGGCGCAAGTTGTGGTTCTAAGTGGACTTTCTGGTGGGATACCTGCCATATTTCGGCAGGATGACACGTTCATGCTCTCGTTTTATCGGCTGCTACAATCTCCTGTATTTAATATGTCTGACCGAGAAGCACTTCAGTGGCTCCAGAAGTGTATGTGTCAAGAACACGATGGTTTCCATTTGACTTTCAAGTATCACCAACGTCTCCTATCAGATCTCCGTCGGCTTTTCGAGCCTATCCATTATCTTTGGTCTGGTAACCGTCAAATGAGCGTTATGGCTTCCGGAGGCTCAATTGACAAGGCTATCCAAAATAACATTAAGGCTTTTGAGCAGTTCTCTCAGACTATCACCTAAAGAAAGTTCAACATTCTGAATGTTTGAATTGATTCGCTTGCACATCAACAGAAATACTCACAGTTAGAGGTTTGGCAGTGGAACCCATCGCAATTATTGGCATAGGTTGTCGTTTTCCCGGAGCGAAAGATCCCGAATCCTTCTGGCAGCTATTGCGTAATGGTGTGGATGCGATCGCACAAGTGCCAGAAGATCGTTGGGATATTGACGCCTTCTATGACCCGGAACCCGGTACACCCGGAAAAATGAGTACCCGCTGGGGTGGCTTCTTAGAACAGGTCGATCAATTCGATCCCAGTTTCTTCGGGATTTCTCCCCGCGAGGTGGAGCGAATGGACCCCCAGCAAAGGCTGGTTTTGGAAGTAGCCTGGGAAGCCCTGGAAAACGCCGGACTAGCACCGGACAAGCTGGCAGGTAGCCAGACAGGGGTTTTCATGGGAGTCGGCAACTACGACTATGGTCGATTGTTAGCTAAGGATATAAGTCGCGTAAATGCCTACGATGGCACTGGCAACACTCTCTCCATTACCGCCAATCGCCTGTCTTACATTCTGAACCTGCGCGGACCAAGTGTGCTAATGGAAACAGCTTGCTCTTCCTCTCTAGTTGCGTTGCATTTTGCCTGTCGGAGTTTGCTTCAGGAAGAGTCCAACTTGTGCTTAGTTGGTGGAGTCAGTCTGATGCTGTCTCCGGAGCCATTTATCACGTACTCTCATGCTCGGATGATGGCGGCTGACGGTCGCTGTAAGACCTTTGACGCTAGTGCAGATGGTTATGTCCGGGGGGAAGGATGCGGTGTCGTCGTCCTCAAGCGCCTCTCAGATGCCCTCCGGGATGAGGACAATATTTTAGCAGTCATCAAAGGCACGGCAGTTAACCAAGATGGTTTGAGCAATGGACTCACTGCCCCCAATAGTCCTTCCCAGCAAGTGGTCATCCGTCAAGCCTTGAAAAATGCTGGAGTGACACCTGCACAGATTAGCTATGTTGAGGCTCACGGTACTGGCACATCTCTAGGAGACCCCATTGAAGTTAAATCTTTAAAAGCTGTTCTGATGCAGGATCGGGAGCCAGACCAGCCCTGTTGGCTGGGTTCGGTCAAGACAAATATTGGTCATTTGGAAGCTGCTTCTGGAATGGCTGGCTTAATCAAAGTGGTTCTTTCGCTACAACATAAGGAAATCCCACCTCACCTGCACCTAAAGCAGCTAAATCCCCTAATTTCTTTGGAAGGGACGACTTTTTCCATTCCCACCGAGTGTCAACCTTGGTTGGCGGGTACAGAAAGCCGCTTAGCTGGGATCAGCGCCTTTGGCTTCGGTGGCACTAACTGCCACGCGATCCTGGAAGAAGCCCCCTCTGAGGAGATGAGGAGAGTCCCAAATAGAATCTCTTCACTAGCGCAAGACTCCATCACTTCATCAAACGGAGCTTCAACACCTCAACACACCCTTAAAAGCGATCGCCCTATCCACCTTCTTAGCCTTTCGGCAAAAAGTGAGAAGGCTTTGAGGGAATTGGCTCAACGTTATACAGATTTCTTGGCGACCCATCCTGAGACATCCCTGGCGGATGTTTGCTTTACGGCAAATACGGGGCGATCGCATTTTGACTATCGCCTTGCTGTCGTAACTGAATCTACCGCACAGGTGCAAGGAGTATTAGAGGCTTTCGCTGCGGGTCGGGAAACTGCCGGATTAGTGAGTGGTCAGGTACAACCGAAGAAGCGCCAGAAAATAGCCTTCCTCTTCACGGGTCAGGGTTCGCAGTATGTGGGCATGGGACGCCAACTCTACGAAACCCAACCTATTTTCCGCCAAGCCCTTGATCGCTGCGATGAAATTCTGCGTTCCTATTTAAAGCAACCCCTGCTGTCAGTCCTCTATCCCAAACCAGGGACGAGTTCTCCTCTAGATGAGACAGGCTATACCCAACCCGCTTTATTTGCCTTGGAATATGCTCTGTTTCAGTTATGGCAGTCTTGGGGTATAGAACCCGCCGTCGTCATGGGTCATAGCGTGGGGGAATATGTCGCGGCCTGTGTGGCTGGGGTATTCAGCCTCGAAGATGGTCTGAAATTGATTGCTGAACGTGCCCGTCTGATGCAGGCTTTGCCTCACGATGGTGAGATGGTAGCCGTGTTTGCCAGCGAGGCGCAAGTAGCCGCAGCTATTCAACCCTATGCCCAAGATGTCTCAATTGCCGCCATTAACGGACCACAGAGTATCGTGATTTCCGGGAAGTGTGAAGCAGTCGAAGCGGCGATCGCTACCCTGAACGCTGACGGAATCAAGACGAAGAGGTTAAAGGTCTCCCATGCCTTCCACTCCTCCTTGATGGAGCCAATGCTGACCGCTTTTGAGCGAGTCGCCGCACCTATATCATATTCTTGCCCAAAAATCAAGTTAATTTCTAACGTCACTGGAGAACTCGCCACGACTGAGGTAACAAACCCTGAGTATTGGTGTCGTCATGTGCGACAGGCAGTAAGATTTGCCGCAGGCATGGAAACGCTTTACCAACAGGGTTATGAAGTGTTTCTGGAAATCGGAGCGCGACCAACTTTATTGGGAATGGGTCGCTACTGCTTGCCAGAAGGTGTGGGCGTTTTGCTCCCCAGCTTGTATCCAGGACGAGAGGATTGGCAACAGCTACTCCAAAGTTTAGCCGCATTGTACGTGCGCGGGGTGGCAGTAGATTGGTCTGCCTTTGACCGAGATTATTCCCGTAGCCGCCGACAACTACCAACCTATCCATTTCAACGACAGCGCTATTGGGCAAATATTCCCGAAAATGGGTATCAACAAGCAGCTTCCTTATCTCAAGAGAAGGCACAGACTCCACTCGTTAACCTTCTGCTCAAAGGCGATACCAAACAGTTAGCTCAGCATTTAGAAACGACCGGAAAACTATCAGACGATGAGTTGAAATTACTGCCTAAGCTGCTGGAACTACTAGTTCAGCCAAATCAACAGCAACTCACGGCAGCATCCATCAAAGATTGGCTTTATGAGATAGAATGGCAGTCTCAGCCGCGTCAGTTGACTAGCCAAGAGAAAAACGGGTTCCATAAACCTGGTAGTTGGTTAATTTTTGCTGACAGGGGAGGTGTTGGACAAACCCTAGCTAAACTGCTGCACAAACAGGGTTGCACCTGTATTCTGGTTTATGCTGGGGACGCTTATCAGACCAGAGAAGGTGGAACATGGATCATCAACCCTTCCAGTCCAGCAGACTTCGAGCGTCTATTCCAAGAAGCTGTAGAAACGCTCAATTCCCCGTTACAGCGAGTCATCCACCTTTGGAGTTTACAGGCTCAAGTCGCTTCGGAATTGACAATCTCCTCTCTAAAACAGGCTCAAGTTCTAGGTGTTGGTAGCACGCTCCATTTGTTACAAACCTTAGTTAAGCATAATCATTTCCCCCGGTTGTGGTTAGTGACGCGGGGTGCAGTGCCAGTCGGGCGATCGCTTCCGGGAGTCGCCCAAGCGCCTCTTTGGGGGCTGGGCAAAGTCGTTGCTCTGGAACACCCGGAATTGTGGGGAGGAATGCTTGATTTAGCGCCTGAAGCAACTGAGGATGAAACGACAACGCTTTTAGCCGAAATTCAGGATTCACAAGAAGAAGATCATTTAGCCTTTCGGAATGGAAGCCGTTATGTAGCCCGTCTGGTGCGAAAGCAACTGCCAAAAGCCAATGAGATCTCGTTCCAGTCAGACGGTACCTACCTGATTACTGGAGGTTTGGGAGCTTTGGGGCTAAACGTTGCTCGCTGGATGGTGGAACGGGGTGTTCGACAACTGGTACTCACGAGCCGTCGTGGAGCTTCCAGCCCGATGCAGGAAACCTTGAGTCAACTGGAGCAGACAGGAGCCAAGGTTGTAGTTGCTCGGGCAGATGTATCCGAGGAAGGGGATATGGTCAGAATTCTTGAAGAGATTGAGGCATCAATGCCACCCCTGCGAGGCATTGTTCATGCGGCTGGTGTTCCCGGATATGAAGCAATTAAGGACATGGACTTTAACACCTTTGAGTCTGTACTTCGTCCCAAGGTAGCGGGGACGTGGATTCTACATCAACTGACCCAAAGGATGAAGCTAGACTTTTTCGTTAACTTCTCCTCGATTTCGTCGGTGTGGGGGTCTAAGGGACAAGCGCACTATGCGGCAGCCAATCGTTTCCTTGATATGGTAGCTTGCTATCGTCAAGGATTAGGACTACCAGCGTTGAGCGCGAACTGGGGTCCGTGGGCAGGCGGCGGTATGGCTGTAGAAGAATTCCAGACGTGGATGACTCGGATGGGTATGGAAGTCTTGCAGCCAGAGCAGGCGATCGCGGCACTGGGATACCTGCTTGGAACAGGCTGCGTTCACACAACCGTGGCTAATGTTGATTGGACTCGATTCAAAAGCATCTACGAAGCCCGAGGAAAACGATCGTTGTTAGAACAAATTGAAGTACGCGAAGCCACCGATCAACAGCATTCAGAGCCGCGATCGGAGATTTTACAGCAATTGGATGCAGCTTCGGTACAAGATTACTATCCTCTCCTGGTGGCTTACCTTCAAAATCTAGTTGTCAAGGTATTGAGGCTTGAGTCATCTCAACAGCCCTCTCCGCAGCAAGGTCTCTTTGAGATGGGTATGGATTCACTGATGGCGCTTGAGTTGGTTGAATTAGTTCAGTCTCAGTTACAGGCAAAATTATCGATGCTGGAGATTTTGCAGGCACATAATATTGATAAGCTAGCCAAGCTATTGCTTAAGCAACTTGCACCCGATATCTCTACATCGTCAGTTAGAGAAAATGACTTAAATCTCAACCAAGAGGCTGTCCTAGAGGATTCAATCGATCCAGATAAAGCCAAAGCAAATGTTAAGCTGACCGAAATAACTTCAATTCTTTTGACTGGCGCAACGGGATTTTTGGGAGCATTTTTACTTAAAGAACTCCTTGAAAAAACAGACGCAAAGCTTTATTGTTTAGTTCGTGCTGCTGATCCTGATTCAGGATTGCAAAAGATTCATGAAACTTTACAAAAATACTCTTTATTAAAGGAGCAATTAAGCTATAGAATTATTCCTGTAGTTGGCGATCTATCTCAACCCCGATTGGGACTTTCAGCAGAACAGTTTGAAAAACTAGCTGAGCAAATTGACGTTATTTATCACAATGGAGCAATTTTAAACTTTGTCTATCCTTATTCTGTTTTGAAGCCAACGAACGTCCTAGGGACGCAGGAAATACTGAGGTTGGCTTGCCAATCTAAAGTTAAACCCCTCCACTATGTTTCTACTGATGCTGTATTTGATTCATCTGTCTATTACGGAAAGGAGGTCAAGGAGTCAGAGCCAATTAGTCACACTGAAGGAATTGACCTCGGTTATACCCAAAGTAAGTGGGTAGCAGAAAAATTAGTTACCATTGCCCGTAACCGAGGGCTTCCAGTTTCTATCTACAGACCCCCTTTAATTGCTGGAGATAGCCAAAGTGGTATTTGGAAGACTGATGACTTTACCTGCCGATTTATCAAGGGCTGTATTCAAATGGGGAGTATACCGGATATGAATTGTGGTGTTACGTTAGTTCCAGTGGATTATGTTAGTAGGGCAATTGTCTATCTATCGCAAAAAAAGGAGTTGCTAGGCAAGGCATTTCACTTAAACAATCCGAATGCCTCTAGCTGGAGTGAAGTAACAAATTGGATTAACGAGTTAGGCTATCCTATCCGGAAACTGCCTTATGAAGAATGGGAAGCTGAACTTATCGGAACAGTAGGTTCAAAAGAGAATACGTTAAGTAGTCTTTTACCATTCTTCTTGCGAAGATGGTCGGACGAGAAACTAACATTTGCGGGGCTTGGTCAAAGAAGAGTCAAACTCAACTGTGAGGAGACAGTTGCTGAACTTGCCGATAGTTTTATCACTTGCCCTCGCGTAGATTATCAATTGCTGAACACCTATTTTTCTTACTTCAATCATAGCGGTTTCTTGGATGCTCCTAAACAGCAGGTTTGATAACCATTTAAATAGTGATGAGGCTTGAACTCAATGAAGCCCCTTAAAATCTACACTCTAGCTTTTTTGGTCACTGGTTTTCCTCCAGATGTAAGCGGCGTTTCTCACTTCAACTGGGAGCGTGTCCAATGGTTTGCCCAGCAAGGAATGTATCGTGTGGTTGTATTTGCTCCCGATTGGCAAAAACAGTCCAATGATTTATTAGGATTATCAGACTTAGAGGGAAAATTGATTATTGAACGCTATCCCTCAAAACCTTGGGTTCCTTATAAGCTGACTCATGTTCCTAAGTTTTTTGCAGCCCGAGAAATAAATCAAAAGTTAGCTAATTACAAACCTGACTTGATTGTTGTGACAGATGTAGAGCGCTTTTTCTTATTAAGTACCTGGCAATTGCCAGGTCAGCGTTATGCCAGAGAGCATCATATTCCCTACTTAGCGGAATACCATACAGATCTTTACAATTTTTCAGCGGCTTATCCAGGTTGGCAATGGTTACGAAATCTTGTTCGTAGTTCTCAGCTAGTAAGTTATTTATATGGTAATATCAACATGACAATATGTTCGAGTATTGCGGCTAGCCAAAGCTGTAAAGAACTGGGGATTCACAAGGTTCATACAATTCCGTTTTTAGGAATTGATGTTTCCACCTATAGTCCTAAGCGGCGCCACCGTAAATGGTTAGAACCGTGGTTGAGTCTTCAGGAAAAAGATAACAAGATTTTGCTATTCTTAGGTCGTCTTGGCTTCGAGAAACGAGTCGATTTACTCATCGAAGCATTTGCGAGGCTAAAAAGCCAACAATCCAATTATTCTCTTCTCATTGCCGGAGATGGACCTGTTGAAGTTGTTAACCAACTCAAACGTCTTGCTGAAAAAGTTGGTGACATCCACTTTACAGGCTTTCTTCTTGGAGAAACAAAGGCTAATGTATTAGCTTCGTGTGATGTATTTTGTAGTCCTTCTCCTTACGAAACTTTTGGGCGAACAGTGGTAGAAGCAATGACTTCAGGGATTCCAGTGGTAACTGTCGATAGCGGCGCGGTATCTGAGTACATAATTCATGGTGTTAATGGGTATCTAGTCCCAAGTAACGATGTTGAAGGATTAACTCTTGGTATTCACAAAGCTCTATTCAGCAACAATACAGAAATTATTCAGCAGGCATTGCGAGATGCAAAGCAGTTCTCTCTCTCTCAAGGATGCCAAAATCTAAATGATTACTATCAGCAATTATTGAATTAAGTTAAATATATGGTAGATAAACGATGAAACAAAAACATAATATCTCTAGAGAACAGCCAGTTACAAGTAGCTCCACTGCTGCATCAACCGAAGACCTAAACAACCTTCAGGTAAAGGTAAGCATCCCCTCAACATGGGGACTGGGAGAACGACTAGTTCCTGACAAAATGGCGAGTGATCCGGCAAGTCGAAAGATTGTTGAGATCAATTTTCACCACTATAAAATTGCGGGGCGCTACGTCAGAGGAAAAAGGGTTTTGGACATTGCATGCGGCGTGGGATACGGTAGTCAGATACTACATCTTGCTGGAGCAAGCAGGGTCGTGGGGGTTGACGTGTGTCCAGATACGATACAGTATGCACAGCAACACTACTCTGCATCTGGAATAGACTTTGTTTGTAGTGACGCAGAGCATTTTGAATACCCAGAACCATTTGATGTCGTAGTTTCGTTTGAAACCCTAGAGCATCTCCGCTATCCAGAAAAATTTCTCGAACTTATTCGTCGTTCTTTAGCTCCAAAAGGTGAATTTTTACTGTCAGTGCCGCTGGGTGAAACGCGACATTTTGATCCTTATCATCTTCACAAATATACCCAAGGAGAAATCTTTGCTCTTCTAGAGAAAGCAGGATTTTTAATAAACCTGTATCGCTGTGACGATTTGTTTCTGAGTCGTTCTGACTTAGAGCATTGGGAGAAGCTCTACCCAGAGGCTCCACAGCCATCAGTTTATGAGTTGCTGTTTACTAACAGGGGACGACGGGTTTTGTCTGACCTGATCTTTCGAGGTGGGTTTAAGTTTCAGCAGCTACTTGTTAGTACTTCAGTAGCTGATAACTCAGTGAATAGTTAGCCATTGTAAATTTTTCAAAACAAAAACTCCAAACTGAACCGATTATATTTATATTAGGAAAGCTAAAGTGGAAGTATCAGCCCCCTTACCTCAAACTTATTCTCCCGGTAGCGATATTGCTGCTGGCTTTAGACCGAATCAAATTGTCTGGGGTCGCACAGGAAACGATACCGTTGTGGGTTATTTACCTATCAGCTTTGATAGAGAAAACCCAATAATAGATGTTCTTTTAGGAGATTTTGAAATTCCTCTACTAGTAGATCCGGTTCCTCGTGATTGGAGTGACTCTTTTATTTTAGGAGATTGGAATCGAGCCTATTATGCAACCGATAATTTCTTTGTTACAGAGCTAGAGGACATTGGACTAAACAATTTTGCACTAATTGCTGACTTTAACTCGAGTCTGGATTCCATTCAGCTATACGGCACTCCATCAGACTACCAGCTAACAAATTTTACGTTTGGAACTGCGATTTGGTCGCCAAGAACAATATTTCCAGATTTCACCTATTTACCCGATGTTATTGGAATCTTGCCTGCATTCGACCTAGATATAGGTGCTGATTATTTCCAGTTTTCAGGTTATACCCCCCCCAATGGACCTACTGTAAAACAATCTAAACAGATAGGAACTTCTGGCTTTGACTTCTCTAATACTATGGCTGTAGATGCCTCAAATAATCTTTATGTAGCCGGGGTAACAACTGGATCTTTGGGAGATTTGAATTCCGGACTTCGCGATGTTTGGTTAAGTAAATACAACAGTGCAGGCGAATTATTGTGGACTAATCAGTTTGGCAGTTCCGAAACTGATTTTGTGATTTCAATAGCAACTGACAATACAGGTGACTTGTATTTAACTGGATTAACAGAGGGTGATTTAGGAGGCGAAAGAGGGGAAGGAATATCAGATGGGTGGTTCGCTAAGTTTGACTCTGATGGCAATCAACAGTGGATTCAAAAGATTGATGGGATAACTGGTCGTCCTACTTCCGGTAACAGTCTCGATATTGATGCTGATGGCAATGTTTATTTGTCAGGTGTAACTGATAGTTTTAACCCAGAAGGAGCGGTACTTCCTGTTTCAACAGACTTCTGGGTAGCTAAATATGATTCCAATGGTAACCAGCTTTGGTTTCAACAATTAGGAATACTTGAAGACGGCAGCGAATTCGATGAATCTTACAGTAATGCTGTTGATCAAGATGGCAATGTTTACTCTACAGGATTTACAACAAGCAATCTGGCAAGTCCTAATGCTGGTCTTTATGACGTTTGGCTGACTAAACACGACACAAATGGTCAGCTAGAGTGGATTCGGCAGTTTGGCACTGAAGATTATGAATGGGCTTGGGGAGTAGATACCGATAGCCAAGGTGATATCTATTTAGGTGGATATACGCTTGGAAATCTTGGAGGAACCAACGCTGGATCTTATGATGCCTGGATAGCTAAATATGACAAGCAAGGAAATCAATTATGGACTCAACAGTTTGGAACTCCTGGAGATGACGAAGTTTTTAGCTTAAAGATTGATTCAAATGATAATATTTTCTTAGCAGGCTACACAAATGATAGTTTAGGAGCAATCAATAGCGGCTCTTATGATGCCTGGGTAGCAAAATTTGATAACAATGGAGAGCAAGCATGGATTCAGCAGTTTGGGACTCCTCAGTTGGAACAAGCCTACGACATCGCCTTTGATGATGTTGGCAATCTCTACGTTACAGGAATCTCGGATGGCTCTTTGGGAGACCTTAATGCTGGGTCTTTTGATGCTTGGATAGCGAAGCTTGATATAGCGTCTGGAAGTATTGAAGCCTTTGGTAACCCTTCGCAGCCAGTTCCTCCAGAAATCTCCCTACCTCCTCCTAATAGAGGTTCACCTTTATTCACTGATGAGGAAATAGCTGCTATTCTTGATAATTTTTTTCTAAATCTTTCTCTCTCTGGGGGTGTAAACCCGAATCCTTATGTACCTTATGTACCTCCTCCAACCCAAGTACCAGAACCATCGTTAGGAATAGGTATTCTTTTATTTGCTGCTTCTGGGATTATTTCAGAGAAGATACTAAAGTTTTGCATCTCACGAGGAAGGTAGTAGTTTGATGAAGGCAACCATCCGAAAGTAAACGTTTCTAACGTGGATGTGTTGATTAGTTTCTAATTATTCAATTAGTCCAACTCAATTTTTTAGGATTTTTCAACTATGACTTTACGCGATGAATTAGTGAAAAATAGATTCGAGGACATTCAAATTAGCGATTCTCCTGACGTATTTGTCGGTGGGACGGGTGATGATTTGCTCAATGGGGAACGAGGAGGTAATCCCTTCAAAAAAACTTTTACTTTTGGTTTTTTTCCTTTTGAACAGAAAGTAACGGTAGAACTTCCTAATAGTGCTAATGACTTTATTTTCGGTTTCGGTGGCAGCGACACTATCCGAGGCGATGTTAGTGGCCCTGATTTACCAGGTAACGATATCATATTCGGAGATGGTGTTGTTGTTAACGAATTTGGAATTGATGGAGACGATTTCATTGATGCTCAAGGAGGTGATGATATTGCCTTTGGTGGTGGAGCTGATGATACGATCTTTGGTGGTAATGGCAATGATTTCTTAATAGGCGACTACTTGCTTGGCTTTGAGTTTACTATTCCTCCTATCACAATTGTTGAGGACGTTGTTGAAATCGGCAGCATCGAAGTTGGTGGTACTGGTAATGAAGGGAATGACTTTATCTCAGGGGGAGCAGGTGATGACCTTGCCATTGGAGATAGAGGTGATGATACCATCAATGGTGATGAAGGAAATGACTCCCTCATTGGTAGCGCTGATAATGACATCATCAATGGCGGAGATGGAGATGACTTAATCATTGGTGACTATTTAGTACCAGAGGGCTTTTCAATACCTTTACCTGAGGGTGGGTCAATTGTTCTCGATTTAGGTCCTACGGGTAACGACACACTATCAGGTGGTGCTGGCAATGATGTCATCTCAGGCGATGATGGTATCGACACAGTAACCTACGCTCAAGACCCGGGAGGAGTTACAGTCACTCTGGGTCTTCTATTTGTTCCGGGAGTTGGTACTGCTCAAGATGGTTTTGGTGACAATGACCTTCTGTTCGGCATTGAGAACATCATTGGTTCCTCCTTTAATGACACGCTCACAGGTGACTCAGTAAGCAACGTTATTACCGCAGGCGCAGGTGATGACACAGTCTCAGCAGGTGGAGGTAACGATACCGTTACAGGCGGAGCAGGCAATGACTTCTTAGACGGTCATGATGGCAATGATGTGTTGAATAGTGGTGAAGGTGATGATACTGCACTAGGAGGTGGAGGTGATGACACTCTTATCGGTGGAGCGGGTAATGACTTCTTGGACGGTCATGGTGGTGACGATGTATTGAATGGAGGCAAGGGAGCCGATATTCTTGTCGGTGGGTTGTTTGGCAGTGACACAGCATCTTATGCCACCTCAGATATTGGGGTAAAAGTAAGTTTGACCACGGGTACAGGTAGTTCTGGCGATGCAAGAGGAGACTGGCTGATTGATATTGAAAACCTCGAAGGATCAACCTTTGGAGATATCCTCTGGGGTAACATATTCAATAACAAAATCTCCGGATTAGGAGGCGATGATAAAATTGCTGGCGAAGCTGGAGATGATACACTCAATGGTCAACTAGGCGACGATTTCCTGTTTGGTGGATTAGGAAATGATGAACTCTTCGGCGAACAAGGAAGGGATGTACTCTTTGGTGAAGCAGGAAATGACCAACTTTTTGGCGGCGATGACCTCGACGAATTAGATGGTGGTGCAGGCGACGATCGGCTCTTCGGTGAAGCAGGTAATGATCGCCTTTTCGGTCAAGAAGGAGACGATCAACTTTTTGGTGGTACTGGCAATGACACTATAGATGGCGGCACTGGTGTAGATATTCTCTGGGGTGATGGAGGCAACGATACATTACTAGGAAAAGACGGAAATGATGAGCTTAAAGGTGGTGATGGCAACGACGAACTCGACGGTGGTAAAGGTGATGATATCTTGGATGGGGGCAGCGGTCTAAATACACTCAAAGGCGGCAAGGGTCACGATTTGTTTATACTCACTGATTTTGGAGGAGGAATTATTCCCAATGATGTTAACACCATTCTCGATTTTGAAGTGGGCAAAGATCTTTTGGGATTAAAAGGTGGTCTGTCTTTTGGACAGCTCGGAATTTCCCAACAAGCAAACAACACTATTATCTCTGTTTCCCGTCAGACCATACCTTTCTTACCCCCCATTGCCGTTCCCATAGCCATACTCTCAGATGTAGAAGCTAATACCCTCACGGCTCAAAACTTCGTTGCTGTCTAAGTTTGACTTTACCTATTCAAGCATCATAGCCCAGGGGATCGGGTCAGATATTCCAGCAAAGCACGGGAGATTTTCACCCTGTCGGAACCTCCATCCGACAGGGCGGAAGTACAATAGCACAGGATTGGGGGTAGTTTAAAAGCCCTCCCAATCAATTAAAAAAGCCCACGCAGCATCTCATCAAATTTTTATGTCAGGATAGTTTCAGCGTTTGACGACGAGCGTAATTTCCCAAAACTGACGAAAGAGGGTTAATGAAGGATGGAAACTCAGTCAACGAATTATGAAGCCTGACTTGACCTCAGAAACTAAACCACTGTTGAAACCATCAGGACTATGGATCATCATTGCTGTCGTTATCGCCGCTCTAGTCTTTAGCGGAGCCGCTCTCCACTATGTCCTTCACATCCAACGCAGTTCTTCAGCCTCCTCATCAAATCTTACAAAAGTCACTCCCTCAATTAGAGCTGTTTCCGCTTTAGGATATATAAAACCAGAAGGAGAAGTCATTTACTTATCCGCTCCGACTGCTCTTAACGGATTGGGAGCAAGTCGAGTAGCTAAACTTCTAGTCAAGGAGGGCGACAAAGTTAAAACCGGACAAGTAATCGCTATTCTAGATAACCATGAAAACTTAAAAGCGTCTCTACAATTGGCTCAAGAACAAGTCAAAGTTGCCCAAGCCAATCTTGCTACAGTAAAAGCTGGAGCAAAAACAGGAGAACTTGCAGCTCAAAAAGCAACTATTGCGCGTTTAGAACTTGAATTGCAGGGGCAAGTTAGCGCCCAAGATAAAACAATTGCGCGTTTAGAGGCGGAATTAAACAACAGTCAAACAGAATATCAACGTTACCGCCAGTTATTCCAAAATGGTGCAGTTACAGCCTCACAATTAGAGAGTAAGCAGCTTACAATGACAATTGTTCAAGAGCAACTAAATGAGGCTAAAGTTAATCGAAACCGGATTGAAGCAACGTTCCAAGAGCAAATCAAAGCAGCCCAAGCAACTCTGAACCAGATTGCTGAGATCCGTCCTACTGATGTACAGGCGGCTCAAGCGGAAATTGACAGGGCGATCGCTAATGTTGCTAAAACTAAAACAGATTTAGATCTAGCTTATATTCGAGCGCCTATAGACGGACAAATCTTAAAAATTAATACGAGACCTGGAGAAGTAGTTGGCAGCAAAGGGATTGTTGCTTTAGGACAAACCGAGCAAATGAATGTAGTTGCAGAGGTTTATGAATTAGATGTTAGCAAAGTACGAACGGGTCAAAAAGCGACTATTACTAGCAATGCATTTTCCGGTAAACTCTACGGCATCGTCACTCAAATTGGTCTACAGGTTAATCCCCAAGATGTTTTAAGTACCGATCCAACAGCAGACGTAAATTCGAGAATTGTTGAAGTAAAAATTAGTCTAGATCCCAAATCTAGTCAAAAAGTTTCTGCTTTTACTAATTTGCAAGTTAATGTGATAATTCACATCTAAATTACCGTTAAAA
>JGI12109J20283_10581075_pt1 | contig 18020 bp, 14 predicted proteins | sample ElkSlonscriptome_12_FD_20283 | JGI IMG/M metagenome (IMG submission 20283)
ACCGATGCGCGCTCGCGCCCCGAGGCGTCGTCCCGGGCAACCGACGAAGCCGATGAAGCCGATGAAGCACCACGTCAGGCCGCGGCGTCGAAGAGTCCGGGCAACGGAGTCGGCGGACCGATCGACACGCCCGAGACCTACGTGAGACCGGTTCCCGAAGGTAGCTCGCTGCCGACGGAAGAACGGATCGAGGAGGCCCGTCGGGCCGAGCCGGGTCCCGTGGAAACCGACGAAGAATCATCTGGCACGTCGAATGACGACGGTCAGGGTGCCGGGGACCGCCGCATGAAACGTCGTCGCCGGCGCAAGCGCACGGCAGGCACGCCGACGCGGCTCATCGGGACCGGACGTCAGAAGGACAAGGACTGATCGTCGAAGAGATCCGGTTGCGGAGTGGTGTCGTTCGGGGATTCGTCCTCGAGCGACGCCGCCAACCGGAGCGGCGCGACCTCACCCAGGCGCGTCACGTTCTCCAGGGCCTCGAGGTATCCCTGGGAACGCTCGAAGTCGGGATTCTCACGCATCATCTGCTGGAAGACCGGGCCGTGGTCCGCGACGACCAGGTGCGCGATCTCGTGGTGCAGGATCGCGTCGATCACCCAGCAAGGGTGACCCATCAGGTGCGCGCTGAGTCGGATGCGTCCGCGTCGACCGTCGAAGGTGCAGCTGCCCCAGCGCTTGTGCTGTCGGCGACTGAAGGTCACTTCGAATGGTGGGAGCCGGACGTTCCGGAACCATCTTTCGCAGACCGCGATCGCTCGATCGCGCAGGCCCGCATCGTCGAAGACGGATTCCCGCTGCAGCTTTTCCCAGAGCGTCGCGCGCAGTCGGGCGATCGTCGCGTCGAGTCGGGGGCCGGTGGCACGTCGCGGGACCCGGGCCACGAATCGACCGTTCTCGAGCGCGACCTCGATCGTCCGGCGCTTGCCGCGACGGATTTCGACGTCCCGGGGAAAGGGGTCAGCGGCGCGAGGCTTCACGGAGCGTCTTCAGTTCCGCTTCGGTGAGGCTTTCCATGCCCTCGGCGGAGATCTTTTCGAGGATCCGGTCGATCTCTTCCTGGTGTACGCGCGCTTTCTCCTGGCGCTGCTCCTGCTTCTCGACGTTCTGCTTCATCTTCTGGCGGGCACGCGTCGCGCGGACCTTCCGGCCCACGGCACCCAGCCGCCAGTCCTGCTTCAGGAAGAGGAAGCCCGTCGCCATGCCGCCCAGGTGAGCCCAATGGGCGGTTCCGCTGCTGCCAGTCGCGCCGCTCAGTGCGCCGATCAGGTCGATCGCGACCAGGACCCAGACGAAGTACTTCATCTTCACCGGCAACACGAACCAGACGTGGATCACGCGGTCCGGGTGGATCAGCGCGTAGGCGACCAGAAGGCCGAGCACCGCGCCGCTGGCCCCGATCGTCGGGACGACCGACGACGGGCCCGCGATCCAATTCGCGAGCGCGCCTCCGACGCCGCAGACGAGGTAGTAGGTCAGGAAGTCGCGGCTGCCCCAACGGGCTTCGATCGTGGTCCCGAACATCCAGAGCAACAGCATGTTGAACAAGATGTGGAACAAGCCACCGTGCAGGAACATGTAGGTGACGAGCTGCCATACGTGGCCGTGCATGAAGACGTCGGCGGGGACCAGGCCGAGCCAGGTGTTCAGGAGCGGCCGATCGAGCATTGGAACGAGTGGCAGCAGGAACATGACCGCGTTGGCGATCAGCAGCTGGCGGACGACCGGCGTCATCGGAACGCCGGGGCCGAAGCTCAGGCCGCCCATACCACGGCCGAAGCCGCCAGGGCCGACACCGCCAGGACGGCGGAAGGGGCCTCCTCCCGGGGGCACGTTCATCGCGGGCGCTCCATTCGAGACTCCGGACCGGATCGAGGCAGGGCTGACGGCGGGAAGGCGTCCGGCTACACTCCGCCGGCTGCCGTCAGTCCAAAGTATCGGCAAAGCGCGTTCCCGTCTCAACCATCGGTCTGAGGAGACATCCCGAAGTGATCGAAGAATCCCTGCCTCGCCGTCGATTCGTCTGTTTCGGAAGTTCCCGAGTTCTTTCCGACGAGCCCGCAGCGTGCCATGCCGAGGCGGTCGGCCGGATCCTGGCAGAGCGCGGAATCGACGTGTTATCGGGCGGATACGAAGGTGTCATGGGTGCCGCCACGCGGGGTGCAGTCGGGGCCGGGGGCGCCTCGATCGGTGTGGTGACCCCGATCTTCCGCGGCCGGACACCCCATTCTCAGCTGAGCGCGGTCTGGACCGAGCCCGACTACCTGGCCCGGCTCTCGACGCTCTGCCGGCAGGCCGACGGCTTCGTCGCCCTGCCCGGCGCGCTCGGCACGTTGTCCGAGTGGACGACCGCCTGGTGTCTGATGTCGATCCGCGAGGCGCCCGGTCCGCTCTATCTCTTCGAGGATCCGTGGAAGCCGCTCGTCGAGGCGATCACGGCCCTCCCGGAATTCGATCGGGGGCACCTGGAGCACGTCCACTTCGTTCGCCGGCCGGACGATCTCGCCCGAGCGCTCGACGATCACCCTGCCACGTGACCCTGGACTGGCCACGCCCTGCGATCGGGCTACACTGAGTCGATCCCGACCGGGGTCCCCCTGGCACGGTGTGCTATCCTTGACGTGCACGCGTCGTTCTGCGCCCTGTTTTTCATCTATCGGAGGAACGGTCCATGAGCCGTGAGAAGAAGGTCCTGGTCGTCGGAACCGGGACGATCGGCGAGCCCCTGATTGGTCTGTTGAGTGCCTACGGCAAGGAACTCGGGATCGACGAGGTCATGTTCCACAAGCGGACGCCGTTGCTGACGGACCGCTCCAAGGTGCGCGATCTGATCGATCGCGGCGCCAAGCTCGTGACCGATTCCGATCGGATGGACGCCTTCGAGGATCTCGAGGTCGGGACACCGGTCATGAACACCGAGCAGGCCATCGAGGACGCGAGCGTCGTCATCGACTGCACCCCTGCCGGCAACAAGATGAAGGAAGAGCTCTACAACGACTTCACCGCGAACACCGAGCTGTTCGTCGCACAGGGTTCGGAGTTCGGATTCGGCAAGATGTACGCGCGTGGGATCAACGATCGTGCGCTGATCCACGGCGAGGATCGCTTCATCCAGGTCGTCAGCTGCAACACGCACAACATCAGCGTGTTGCTCGAGACCCTCGCGCTCGCCGACGGTCAGGACAACCTGGAGCAGGGTCGTTTCGTCTGCATCCGCCGTAGCAACGATCTCAGCCAGGACACCGGCTTCCTGCCGAGCCCCGAAGTCGGCAAGCACAAGGATCCCGAGTTCGGTACTCACCACGCACGGGACGCCTACCATCTCTTCAAGACGCTCGGTCTGGAGCTCGACCTCTTCTCGAGCGCGCTGAAGCTGAACACCCAGTACATGCACATCATCCAGTTCCACCTGCGTCTGAAGAAGAAGACGACGATGGACACCCTTCTCGAGCGGATCCACGAGAACGACCGGATCGCCGTGACCTACAAGAAGACCGCGAACAGCGTGTTCAGCTTCGGTCGCGACCACGGTTACTTCGGGCGCATCCTCAACCAGACGGTGATCCCGACCGAGACCCTCGCCCTGATCGAGGACGGTCACGAGGTCGTCGGCTACTGCTTCACGCCCCAGGACGGCAACTCGATCCTGAGCTCGATCGCCGCCAGCATCTGGGCGCTCTATCCGGACGACTACGAGAAGCGCATCCAGTCGCTCGATCATTGGTTCTTCGACGAGGTCTGATCGGAAACCACCCGAAGCGACGAGGTACGGAACGGGGAGCGACGCGATGTCGCTCCCCGTTCGTCGTCTGGGAAGTCGGCCGTGCTTCTGCTAAGCTCAGAGTTCTCGCCGACGATCCCCCGTTCGCCCACGGAGATCGTGCATGGCTTCCTCCCTGCCCGAGGACCTCTGATGTTTCGTACCCGATTGTTCTTTCTCTTCGTCTCGATCTTCCTCTTCACCGCGACGGCCCAGGCTCAGGTGACCATCACGGTCGACGCCGTCAGCGGTCAGATCCCCGATGCCGACGGACTTCTCGAAGGGGATTCCGACAGCTACATCCGCGTGTTCGTCGAAGGGAACTACCTCGGCATGTCGCCGGTCGTGAACGGCGACAACTCGCCGAACTGGCCGGGCTCGTGGTCGATCCTCCTGGCGTTGGATCCGCAGGCCACGCCGACGGCGACGATCGAGATCGACGTCTACGACCAGGACACCAACAACGACGAGTTCCTGGGCACCGCGACCTACGAGTACGACTGGGTGAACGGTGCGACCGTGTCGACCGCGGAACCCCTGGTGGGGCCGCTGGGCCCCGGGCAGATCGGAATGCGGATCAGCGCCGTGCAGGAGCCGGTGTCCGAGCGCCCGCGTTCCTACGGTGAGCTGAAGAAGCGCTTCGAGGACTAGCGCAACAGGGCCGCGGTCATCCGCATGGTCTCGAGGGGCCCGACCGATCGAGCCCACAGGCCGACGGTCGCCGCGGCGAGCAGCACGAGGACGGCCGCCGACGCGGCGCCGATCCACAGACCACGCGCGATCACGCGGCGCTCGGGAACGATCTCGGGCGCCGTTCGCGTGGTGGCATCGGGGTCGACTTCCGATGCGTCGTCCGGGTGGTCGTCGTTCGTGGTGTCCGGATCGCCCGCGATCACGGCCAGGTGGCCGGCGATTTCGCTGCGCACGTCGGTCGGCGACGGATGGCCCAGGTGTTTTTCGAGCGCGCGGCGCAGGTCCGTGGTCGAGGACGGCCGCCGCCGCGGCTTCGCACGCAGGCATTCCTGGAGGATGCGCGCCAACGTTCGCGGAATCGCGCGCCGTCGATCGCGCGGACGTACGTATTTCTGGCTCTGGATGCGACGTACGAGCGAGGCGTCGTCCTTCGGATCCTTCGCTGGGAAGGGTACATCGCCACAGAGCATCTCGTAGAGCAGAATGCCGACCGCGAAGAGGTCGCTCCGGAAGTCGACGTTCTCCCCGAGCATCTGCTCGGGTGCCATGTAGGGAACCGTGCCCAGGGCGAAGCCGGTGCGTGTGAGTCCTGGCCCGTGGTGATCGAGGGCGATACCGAAGTCGCAGATCTTCACGTCGCCGTTGCGACCGAGTAGAACGTTCGACGGCTTCAGGTCACGGTGGACGATACCGCGGTCGTGGATCTCCTCGAGACCGCGCACGATCGACAGACCGATCAAGGCGGCGAGTCGTGGTTCGAGAGGGCTTTGGTGCGCGAGCAGGCGCGCGAGATCGGCTCCGTCGACGTATTCCTGCACGATCCAGGGTTCACCGCGCCACTCGAAGGCATCGAAGACGGCCACGACGTTCTGGTGCTGGACCGTGGCCATGGCCTGGGCTTCGCGCTGGAAGCGCGCAACGGCGTGGTTGTCCTCGCGCGCTTGGCCGCGCAGCCCCTTGACCACGACGGAGCGTCCTAGACCGGGCTGGGATCCCACGTACACGACGCCCATGCCCCCGGATCCGAGAGTGTCGTCGATCTCGACCGTTCCGATACGCTGCGGCGGGCGTCGCACGGTGGAGCTCAGTCGACGTCGATGACGTGCGTTTGTGGGGTCGGTTCGCGGACCTCGATCAGAACCTGCAGTTCGACCGCGCCGATCTTCACGCGGGCCCCATGGGCGAGCTCGCGCACCACGGCGGGTTCCCCGTCGACGATCGTACCGTTGGAGGACTCGAGATCCTCGACCACGAAGTGGCCCGCGCGGAAGCTGATCGCCGCGTGCTGTCGCGAGACCGTCTCGTCGGCGAAGACCACGTCGCAGTCGTTGCCGCGGCCGATCACGATCCGCGGTCGGTGCAGCGGGAGCTCCGAGCCCTTGCGGGGCCCGGCGAGAACGACGATGGCCGCGTGGTGGCGCGCGAGGAAGACCGAGAGGTCGTCGCCGGAGGCGGTCTGCCCGCCCTCGTGCGGGGTCAGGCGCGTGGATTCGTTTCCAGACATGCCGGGTCCTTCCTCTGCAAGGAGAGCACCCGAAGAACTGCAGGATCGGTGCCGCGGTCAGAGCGTGCGCAGCACGGCGCGGACCGGCGACGCATCCAGGCCCATCCAGCGCAGCGGCAGGGCGATCAGCTCGTAGATGCCGGGCTCGACCGTGGCGAGCTGGAGGTTCTCGAGGATCGCCATCGAGGTGGGAAGGACGCGGTGGTGGGTCGGGAGTTCCTTGCTGTCCACCGCATCGACCGACGGTGTGTCGAGGCCGATCAGAAGGGCACCGCGCTCGACGAGCCAGTCGGCGGCCTCCGGCGCGAAGGAAACGAAGCCGTCGGGGAAATCGGTCGAGAGGTCGTCGCGCGTGCGGACGAGGACACGAGGCGTCGATGCGACGTCGACGCCCTCGAGGTGTTCCGGGCCGATGGATCCCTCGCGTGGCCCGTCGACGACGACGCATGGGCCCAGGTAGCGGTGCAGGTCGACTTCGCCGACCGATGCCCCGCCGGCCAAGAAGTGGAGCGGCGCATCCGCGTGCGTGCCGTTGTGGGGACTCGTCGTCACCCGCGACACGTTGCACGGAGCGCCTTCACCGAGTTTCCAGGTGAACTCGAAGGAGAATGCGGTGTCGCCGGGCCACACGCCGACGTCGGCATCGACCGGTTGGCTGATGTCGATGATCCGTCGTGTGCTCACGTTCAACTCCGGGGAACGAGTCGCTTGAACATGCGCGTCGCGCGCGCGACTCCGGGGTGCCCTTCGTCGGCGCGTCGCATCACCTCGAGGTAGACGCGCAGATGATCGAGGGCCTCTTCTCGCTCGCCGAGCTTTACCTTGGCCATCGCGGCGACGAAGTTGAGATTGGGCAGGGTCGGAATCTTCTCGAGAGCCGTCATCGCCGTTGCGGCGGCGTCCTCGTAGAGGCCTGCGTCGTACTGGCCCAGGGCCAGGTGATAACGGAAGAATGCGAGCCGATGAGGGCTCGCGTCGGAGTCCGCGATCGCGGTTGCGAGCTCTTCGATCCCCTCTTCGGGGCGACCCTGAGCGCGGGCAAAGCGCGCGTTGACCAGGGCACGGTTGATCGCCTCTGCCTTCTGATACCAGGGATACTGGCTGAGCGACGCGAAGAACTTCTCCGTGGTGTCGGTGAGCTGGTCGAGCGACGCCGTCGCGGCGTCCAGGTCTCCGAGCTCGAGCTGGGCCATCGTCCGGGCGAAGAAGGCGAAGACCATCAGCTCGGACGGCTTGGACATGATCTCGACGTCGCGCAGCAGTTCGTTCGCGCGCGGGATCAGACTCGTCCACTGCTCGGAATACATGTCGACCATGATGCGGGCCAAGGCGAGCTGGTCACTCCAGCCACGCTCGAGCATGAGCTCTTCGTAATCGTCGAGGATGCGATGGGCGCGATCGATCTGGCCGGTGACCGTCAACACGTCCGCCAGGTGCAGGGCCGACCACAGGAACGCGGGGTCGAGCTCGAGCGCGGTGAGGAATTCCTGGGTCGCATCGTCGTAGCGGCCCGTCGCCAGGTAGGCTTCACCCAGGCTGTCGTGCGGGTTCGCCTGGTCGGGTGCGTAGAAGGCGTAGCGTTCGAGACTCTGGATCGCTTCTTCGTACTTGCCCATGGCGAGGTAGGCGTAGCCGAGGAGGTTGTGGAGGTCGACGGCCTCGTGGTCGAGTTCCAGGCCACGTCGATAGAATTCGACGGCGTCGGCGAGGCGCTGCTCCTCGCGCGCGATGTCGCCCTGGAGCCGCAGGACCCAAGGGTGGTCACCGAAGCGGGAGACGAGATCGTCGGTGATCGATGCGGCGACTTCGAACTTGCGCGACACCGCAGCTTCATTGCGTTCGATCCAAAGGCGTTCGAGCTCGCTCGCGTGCTCGCGTTTGTCGAAGGCCTTCTTCATGCTGACGCGCGCGAGCACGGTGCGGCCCAAGCGGGCCTGTGCGCGGCCCAGTCCGAGGTAGGCCATTGCGAAGTTCGTGTCCGCCGCGGCCGCGGCCTGGTAGGCCTCGATGGCGTCTTCGAACGCGTAGCGCTCCAGGTGGGCGCGTCCGTCGAGGTAGTGCTCGTAGGCGACGTCGGAGTTCGTGGTCACGTCGCGCTCGGAATCGAGGGCACCGGACGTGACGAGCCACACGCCTCCGCCCACGGCGGCGACGATCAGGACGATCGGGATCAGCAAACGGGTCGACATCGAGGCGTCCTCTCAGGCCAAGTCACGCGTCGAGAGCAGGGTCCCTCATCGGCGTGGTTACGACGAAGTTCACACCGTGGTTGCGTTTTCGCTCCCCGTTGGGCCCTCGAAACGGCGAACCACGATCAGGGTCATGTCATCCGAGGCGATGCCGCACGAATGCTCGTGAACGGCGGAATGGATGCATTCGACGACGGTTTCCGCACTGTCGCGACAACAGGTCTCCACGATTGCTTGAAGGCCGGTCTCACCGAAGAATTCCCCGTCGGGGTCTTCGGCCTCGGTAATGCCGTCGGTGAAGAAAATAAGCAAATCGCCGGGTTCGAGGTCGACGGAGGCTTCGTCGTAGACCATTCCCGGGAAGGCGCCCAGCGGTGTCGCACCGACGTCGAGCCATTTGACCTGGCCGTCGGCCCGGCGCAGCAGCGGCGGGTTGTGGCCCGCGTTGCTGTAGGTCAATCGACCCGCTTCGACGTCGAGACCGGCCATGAAGGCGGTCGCGAAGCGTTCCGGGTCCGTGCTTTCGTAGAGCGAAGTGTTGACGGCCTCGAGGATGGCGCCCGGGTGGGGGACGTGGCGAACCAAAGCCCGGATCGACGCCTGCAGATTGCTCGCGAGCAGCGACGCGGGAAGTCCCTTGCCCGAGACGTCGGCGATCACGAGACCCAGCTGCGAACCCAGTTCGACGAAGTCGTAGTAGTCGCCACTCACCTGGGCCGACGCGCGGTTGAGCGCCGCGATGTCGAAGCCGGGCGCCGACGGCGTCTCCGACGGCAACAGACGCTGTTGGATCGTTCGCGCGACCGCGAGTTCCTCTTCGAGCCGCTGACGTTCGATCGCCTCCCGGTAGAGCCGGGTGTTCTCGATCTGGACGCCCATCTGACCGGCCACGATCTGAAGGACCTCGAGCTCGGCCCCTTCGTAGGCCGTCTCGCTCCGCTTCGGTCCCAGGACGAGTCCGCCGACGAGACGGTCACCGGCAAGTGCGGGGACCAGGATCTCGAGCTCGTACGTGCGTGCGACGACGAGATCCTCCTCGAGTTGCCGGCGCTGTTCGGCCCGCGCGGGGTTGTCGCCACGCGAGAGACGCAATAGTTCACCGGCCACGACCTCGGGCGTGATCGCGGCCGAACGGCGTCGCACCAGGCGCGTGAGCCCGGGCACTGGTTTCGACGCGTCCTCGTTCGGGAAATGGAGCTCGTCGTCGACGCAGGGAATGAATTCCAGGCGCGTCGGATGCAGCAGTCCACCGATGCGTTCGCGGACGAGTACGACGAGTGCGGGCGCCTCGAGCGTATTCGGAATTGCCTTCGAGAGGTCGTGCAGGGCTTCCTGCAGGTCGTATTTTTCGCGGAAGAAGCGTCGTTCCAGGAACCCCTGGATCTTCTCGCGTGCCGGCGCGAAGGCCGCGGCGATCAGCAGGGTCGCAATGATCGCCACCAGCTGGCTGTTCTGCCCCGATACGTCGAGCACGACGTTACCCACCAGCACCACGATCAGCAGGTACGCCCCGACGACCAGACCCGTGAGCAGGGCGAAGACGAGCGAGCGCCGGATGAAGACGTCGAGGTCCATCAGACGGTAGCGCGCGATCGTGTAGCCGAAGCTCACCGGGACCAGCACCATCGGGATCGCGCCGGCGAGTGCGAAGTCTTCGCGTCCGAGCAGTTTGCCGATCGCGATGTTGAAGACCAGGAAGGGCAGGGTCCCCAGCAGCGTGCCCAGGGTGAGGAACTTCACCCGCTGACGTTCGTTCTTGTCGCGGCTCGTCAGGTAGATCGAGACCAGGCTTCCGAGCGCGGCGACGAAGTAGAAGCCAAGTGTCATCTGTTCCAGGGCGCCGATCGATGCCATCTGACGCAGGAAGAACTGCTCGTGCGTGAACGACACGTAGTAGATGCTCGGAATCACGTAGAGCGCGGGCAGCAGCCACTTCTGCCGGTCGAGCACGGCGCGGCGTGCCGGGAAGACCAGGAAGAAGTGGAGGAAGAGCGGCGGCACCATGAGGCTGGCGAAGGTGCCTGCGTTCTGTACGAAGCTGTCGGCCCAGTAGTAGATCGTGCTGCGCTCGCTCGCCGAGAAGAAGTAGACGAGAAAGAGAGTGCACAGGAGGTAGAAGAGACGCGCCGGAGTGAGGCTCGGGTTCCGCCAGAAGACGTAGGCGCCGGCCAACAGGTAGATCACTCCGAGTGCGCAGTAGACCAGATAGACCGTGACCGAGGCGATGCGTGTCCGGTCGAGTTCGATCTCCGCCGTCATCATGACGTCGCCTCGGCGCACCAGATAGGGCACCTTGTCGCCCACGCTTTTGCTCTGGAGCAGCTCCGACGCGTGACGCGGATCGCGGATCGCTTGGCGGTCGATGCCTTCGATCACGTCGCCCACGCGTAGGCCAGCGCGATCGGCCGGACCTCCGTCGACCACACCGACCACACGCACGGCGTCGCGGCCGAGGCGCCACAGTGCGCCGTCGGTCGGCCGTTCTCTCGTCGCGTCATAGGCGGCGAAGGTCGCGATCAACATGGCGACGACGCCCCAGGCGACGAGCAGATTGCGGGTCGTGGTCGAAGAGGACATGGACCTCGGCGCAGACGGAGACGTCGGGTCCGTCGGCGTGGTTCGTTCAGGCGGGTAGTCGACGTGGTGGAGTTGCCGCCCCATTATCGCGATCGGCCGGGAGCTTGGGAAGCCTCGGTATTGCATCGGGTTGCGAGCCCGTCTCCACAGGACGCGCCAGCGACCGACAAGGTTCCGCCCTGAGGGCCTCCAGTTGCCCCCAGAACCGGGCGTCAGTAGCCTTCCCGCACGCTTTCCCCGCGAGGAATCGACCCCGTGACCACCGACGAATGGCATTCCCGGATCCACGCCCTGCTGGCCCCCGTCGGGCCGCGGATCGTCGATGCGTTGGGCCAGACGGGTCCGTTGACCTTCAAGACCGGCCGCGAGGTCGTGACGGCGATCGATCGCGAGGTCGAAAGGGTCCTGGCCGAGCGGATCCGGTCCGATTTTCCGGAGCATGCCGTGATCGGAGAGGAATTCGGACGCTCCGGACCCGAGGACGCGGCCTGGGAGTGGCACGTCGACCCCGTCGACGGCACGTTGAACTACGCCCTGGGCATCCCGATCTTCAGCGTGAGCGTGGCGTTGGTCCATGAAGGGACGACCGTTGCCGGGGCCGTCTTCGACCCGCTCGCCGACGAGATCTACTGCGCCGCCCGTGGAGAGGGCGCCTGGCGTGGAGATGAACTGCTTCACGTGAGCGAACGCGCGACCCTGCGCGACGCGATCGGGAGCTTCCAGTCCTCGCAGCGCGGCCGCTTCGTCCAAGACGCGGCGATCTTGCAGAACCTACACCAGTCGATCGGCAAGCTGAGGCGACTCGGGAGCGTGGCGCTCGAACTCGCGTACGTCGCGCGCGGTACCTTCGACGTTCTCCTGACCAGCAAGCTCGAGCCGCAGAACCTCTACGACGTCGCGGCAGGAATCCTCCTGGTGGAGGAAGCCGGTGGCCGCGTCACCGACGGTCGAGGGCGTCCGTTCGTCGAAGGCGCGAACGAGTTGGTCGCGACCAATGGTCATGCGCACGACGAGGTCCTGGCCCTGGTCGCTCCTCCGGAACGTGGAGACGAGGCGTGATCGACCGCCTGCGACCCCACGCCGCGGCCATCGCCGTCCTCCTGGTGGCCGTGGTGGTCCGCGTGCTCGTGGGTCTCGACGCGCAGGACGCGCCTTTCTGGACGGCCCCCGTCGTCGACGAGATCGCGTACATGCAGATGAGCGAGAGGATGGTCGTGGGGGAGGATCCCCCGCACGGCGCGTACTACATGACACCCGGCTACGGATGGTTCCTGGCTGCACTGGTCGGGTCGGGCGTGCAGTTGCCCGGGGTGAAGGTCGTGCAACTCGCTCTCGGAGCATTCAACGCCCTGCTCGTCTTCGCGCTCGCACGGCGATGGTTCGATCGGCGGGTGGCGACCCTCGCTGGAATCCTGTGGGCGATCGCACCGATCGTGCTGTTGCACGAGACCTTGATCCTCAAGCCCACGCTGACGGTCACGCTCGCGCTCGCGGCGCTGTGGATCCTGGGCAAGCCCGGCGCGGGATGGATCTCCTGGGCTCTGGGAGGACTCGTGCTCGGTGCGGCGGCGACGGTGCGCGGTGAAATGCTGCTCGTCGGCATCGCACTCGTCGTGGTCGGCGTGGTGGCCGCGCGGCGGGGTTGGGAATCCGCACCGAAGTCGGCTTGGGCGCCGCTGGTCGGTGCGTTGGGCCTGGCCCTGGTCGTGGCGATCCCGACCGCTCAGAACGTCGCGCGCGGTGGAGGTCCGGTCCTGATCGCGTTCAGTGGCGGGCCGAACTTCTACATCGGGAACCATGCGGGTGCCGACGGGAGCTATCTGCCTCTGCGTCCCGGTCGCAGCGATGCCACGGTCGAAGCCGACGACGCCGTCCGCTTGGCCCGCGAAGATTCGCCGCGCGCCCTCGATGCCGCGGGTGTTTCACGCTACTGGTTCGGCAAAGGCATGCATTGGTGGGGCCAGGATCCCGGCAGCGCGATCGGGCTCACGTTGAAGAAGCTGCTGCTCGTCGTCGGAGCATGGGAAGGCAACGATGTCCATTCGCTGTCGATTGCCGGACGGTGGATCGCGCTGTTGAACAATCCCCTCGTGCGGTCCGGAGTCATCTTTCCGCTCGCTCTGGTCGGCCTGGCCCTGCTGCGGCCTTGGAAGCGGGTGTGGCCGCTGGCGGTGTTCTTCGTCGGCAGCTGGGTTTCGATCGTGCCCTTCTTCGTCTTCGAACGCTTTCGCATTCCACTGCTCGCGGCGGCGATGATTCTGGCCGCGGTGGCGGTCGTGCGTGCCAACGACGGGTGGCGTGCGGGGCGACGGGCCCCGGTCGCCGCGACCACGCTCGCCACGGTGGTTCTCGGTCTGTTGCTGAGCGTCCCGCAGGTCGAACGCGACGAATCCGTGCTCCATGTGAACGTGGGATCGATGCTGCTGCAGCAAGGACGCTTCGAAGAAGCGCTCGATGAATTCGACGTCGTGCGTCGGCTCTCTCCGGGTGCGAAACGGGTCGAGATCAATCGCGCCACCGCTCTCCACCAGCTCGGGCGCGAGGCCGAAGCCCTGCGCGCGCTGGCGACCGCCCTCGAGGCGCTCTACGCCGAAGCGCGCGCGACCGGAAGGCCTCCGATCGAAGAGCTGGGCTACTGCCACGAGGTGGCCGGAGACATCGAAGCGGCCGCGGGACGACGCGACGAAGCCGCGGCGCATTACCGCGCGATCCTGCGCCTGGTGCCCAATCACGGGCGGATCCAGCAGAAGCTCTCCGCACTGGGCGCTCCCGGCGGATCCGCGGGGCCTTGATGGCGCTCCCGCGCTCGGCGTAGCTTCGAAGCATCGCCTCTCGTCGTACCGGAGCTCGCCATGCTCGCCGATTCGAACTTCGTCCGGACTCTCCGCCTGGTCATCGCCTTGGTCTTCGTCGGCACGTCGGCCCACGCCGCGTCGTGGCATGGCGGCGGTCCCGATCTCGGCTGGGTGACTTCCTTCCTGCGTCCGGTGGGGCCCGAAGGGCCGCTCTACGCCGGGACCTACGGCGGTGGAATCTGGAAGAGTGCTGACGGCGGCATCACCTGGGTCGAAGCTTCCGAAGGCGCCCGCGATGCGAGCGTGTGGGATCTCGCGGCCGGCAACGATCTCTTCACGACTTTGTACGCCGCGACCGAAGACCGCGGGATCCTACGCAGTACGGGATTCTCCGACACCTGGCGAGAGGTCAACCGCGGACTCGAGAACCCGACGTCCGCGTTCGCCGTCGACACTTTTCCGCTCGATCCGTCCCGGATCGTGGCCGGTACCGCACGCGGCGCCGTCGCGAGCTTCAATCGAGGCGACGTGTGGGTCGACTCGTTGCGCGTCAGTCCGGTCCAGCCGGTGCGCTCGGTTCGCATCCGCTCCGATCGCCCTCGCACGGTCTACTACGTCGGCGCGAGTGAGATCGGGGTCCAACGCAAGTGGGACAACCTTCCTGAGGTGATCACGCGGGGCATTCCTTCCGATGCCTTCCTTTTCGACCTGGTCCCCTGGCCGGGCGACGTGAAGCGATTCGTCGTCACCGACTTCGACGGGCGGGTGTGGGAATTCGATGGGACCGGCGTCACCGACCTCGGCGCGCACGTGGGTTTCGACGAGACGCCTGCTTTCTACCGTGCGGACGTCACCGTGTCGGGCACGACGCCCGTCGTGCGTGTAGGGGCAGACCGCGGTCTCTTCACCTCGGTCGACGGTGGCGCGAGCTGGAGGGTGACGACACCCGGGCGCAGCGAGGTGCACTCGGAGATCTGGGAGGTTCTGGTCGACGATCCCGACGACGCGTCCCTCCTGCTCGGTGGCTTCGTCGACGGTGTCCTGCGTGTCCCGTCACGTTCGAGGCAGGGAGTCGAGTCCAACCGGGGCATGCGCGCGGCCTGGGTGCAGAGCGTCGACGCGCGTGACGGGGCGGTGCTCGTGGGAACCGCGCACGGTCGTCTCTATCGTAGCGACGACTCCATGGCGACCTGGACGGAGGTCACGGGTTCCCTCGACGTCCTCCAACTCACGACGGTGTGGGTCGGCGATGGGTCGCCCTGGGTCGTCTCCACGAATCTCGAGGGCGCGTATTTCAGCGAGGATCAGGGCGCGCAGTGGGATGTCGCGGTGCTACCCGACGGCGCGACGCGCCTGACCGTGATCGCCGAAGCCGACAGCGGCCGACTGATCGCCGGCAGCGACGGCGGCCTGCTCGAGAGTTTCGACGAGGGACGGACATGGTCGTGGGTCGAAGGTGTCGAGGTCGGACGGCCGTGCTTCGCAGTCACCTACCGGGCCGGACGCACGGCATGCTCGCTGATTCGGGTCGGGACCCAGAACGCATCGCTCCTGGTCTCCGAAGGTGACGGTCCCTTCGTTCCGATTCCCGTCGATTCGAACGTGCGTGTCTTCGGACTGGCCTTCGTCCAGGACCCGGGCGTCGGAACGACGCTCCTCGTCGCTCGCGCACCGAGCGGGGGAACCAACCTGGACCGCGTCACGGGTTTCGAGGGTGGATCGTGGACGATCGAGAGCGGCCGAGCCGGACCTCTCGGTCAGGTCGTCGAACCTTCGGATCTGTTGGCGATCCCGGGAACGCCGCGCGTCGCCGTGGCCACACGAGCCCACGGGGTTTGGGTCTCCGATGACGCCGGTCGATCGTGGAGCGCTCGCAACGAGGGTCTACCTGGTCTCAGTGTCGAGGACCTGGCCGTCGACGTGGTGGATGCCGACGACGTCCGCCTGGTCATCGGAACCTTCGCCCGCGGCGCCTGGACATTGCAGGCCGACGACGTCGTCTCGGTGGTCGCGGAGGATCCATTGCCCGAGGCCGACCGTCCACGGCGGACGCGAGTACTCGCACCGGCGCCCAATCCCTTCAACCCGCGCACGACCATCCGCTGGGAGCAGGCCGAGGCGGCGCGCGTCGAAGTGGAGCTCTTCGATCTACGAGGCCGCCGACTGCGATCCCTGCTCGCGGTCGAACTGACGGCAGGACGCCATCGGATCGGATGGGACGGCACCGACGACGCGGGGCATCCGGTCGCGTCGGGCACCTACGTGGCGCGCGTCGTCGTGGGCGGGCGCGTGCACACGACGCGACTTACCTTGCTCCGATGAGAAGCGCGCTGTCGTGTCCTTCGTCCTGACGGAGAAATTCCATGTGTGTCCGTCGCACCTGTGTCTGCATCGTTTTGTCGTGTCTGTTCTTCGTCGTCGGCTGCGAGCGGAGCGCGCCCCCGGAATTGTCGCGCCCTGTCGTCGTGATCGGCGTCGACAGCGCCGACTGGACGTGGATCGGCCCGCACATGGATGCCGGGCGCATGCCGAACGTGAAGGGACTCGTCGAGCACGGCGTGAGCGGCAAGCTGCGCAGCCTCGAACCTCTCGACAAGTCGCCCACGATCTGGACCACGATCGCCACCGGAAAACGCCCGGTCGAGCACGGCGTGGTCGGATTCATCGACACCAAGGAACACTTGGCCGGCTCGGACATGCGTACGGCGGTGACCTACTGGGAGATCCTGGGGCATCTCGGCTGGCGGCAGGCTGTTCTCGGATGGTGGGTGACCCATCCGGCACCGCGGCTCGAGGGCCTTCTCGTGAGCGACTTCCTGCCCTACTTCGACGTGCGTGCTCTGCAGGGCGAGGACGCCGTCTATCCGCCCGAGGTCTGGCGCGATCTCGCGCCACTGATCGTACGCCCCGAAGACGTCGACGATGCCACCCTCGGACGTTTCGTCGACGTCGATCTCTGGCGCGCGCACGGCGAAGAGGCCGATCGGCTCCTCGACGACCTACGGGGCTTCGTCGCCGGCGATCTGACCTACCTGGCCATGGCCCGTGCCGTCCACGAGAGTGAACCCTTCGACGTCTTCACCGTCTACTTTCGCGGTCTGGACATCGTCAGCCACAAGTACTGGAAGTGGTTCGAGCCGCACTACTCGAACCTCGCCGATGACGACTGGCGCGTCCGTATGCTGCGCGACGTCGTACCCGAGTACCACGCCTTCACCGACGAATTGGTCGGAGAGGTCTTGTCCTTCGTACACCCCGAGGCGCGGATCGTCTTCGTCAGCGATCACGGTTTCTTGGGGCATCGCCGCGGGCGACGAGGCCTGACCGTGGGTGTGAAGATGCATCGAGTCGACGGCGTGATCGCTTTCAAGGGGCCGGGCTTCGCGTCCGGGACGACGATCGAAGGCGCGCGTGTCCACGACGTCATGCCGACCCTGCTCGCGATGATGGACGTGCCGCAGGCCGACGACCTCGACGGGAGAATCCTCTTCGATGCGTTCGAGCCGGGCGTGCGTGGCTGGGTCGAGCGTAGGGCGGAGGTGACCGTGCCGACCTACGAAGGTGTGGTTCCGCGCGCCGGTCGTGCGCTGGACGTCGATTCCGCGACCAACGAAGCGGTGCGCGAACAGCTGCGCAGCCTCGGTTACATCGAGTAGGGCTCAGGCGCCACGGTTCGTGGCCAGCCAGGCTGCGAAGGCGTTCGCGCGCCGACTTTCGTGTTCGGGATCGTCGAGCGGCTCTTCGAGGGGGGTCGGCTCGTTTCCCCTGGCGGCTTCGATGGCATCGGCCGCCTCACGCACCAGTGCCTTCCAGGCTCCGGCCAGGGCCGTTTCACCGGCCTCGTTCCAGAGCCGTTCGACACGTTGGATCATGTCCGGCGTCGCATCCCGACTCTCGATCCCGATCACGAAGAGGTGCTCGAGCAGCTTCCGCGCCGCGGGGTGCCGCGGATCGTGGAAGAATCCCCGGACCTGCGAGCGAAGCGAGTAGCCGAGCAGGCGCGCCGAGCGCACGTACGGATCCGTCGACAGCGTTGCTGCGACCGCGCGGCTGCGCGCATCGACCCAGGGCTGCAGATCCGAACGCGTGGTCACTCCGGTCTCCCGGGCTTGCCGGCGGGGCCCTCGCACGTGACATTGAGCAGAGGGAGCGCGCGCGACGAGGCCATGGAAGCAGAGCATCGCGTCCGTGGCCAGCGCGATCCGCAATCCGACCGTGTGGAGGTATTCGTGTCGTCCACTCTCAGGCTTCTCATCGACCACGGGCTTCGGGTCGTCGTCGGGATCACTTGCGTGTTCGGCTCGGTCGGGGCATCGGCGCAGACCTCCACCGACGACCCTTTCGACGTCCTCGACGAGGAGCGCGGCGCGATCGATCCGTCGCGTCCGTGGGTCGGCTGGCACGGACCCTTCGTCGATGGTCTGATCGACCTCCGATTCGGCATGGACCGATTCACCGTACTCCGTCTGGCCCGTGATCGTGGATTCGAAGGGACGCCCGCC
>JGI12109J20283_10122834_pt1 | contig 18010 bp, 17 predicted proteins | sample ElkSlonscriptome_12_FD_20283 | JGI IMG/M metagenome (IMG submission 20283)
CGAGAACCAGCATCGAGAACACATCTTCCCAGAAGAAGGCCGGGGCAAACAACCATTTGCCAAAGACCACTTTCTCCCAGATCGATCCGGTTATCATGATCGTATAAAGAATGAATGTTTTCAGCACGATCGATATATCGGCCGCAAATGCGCCTTCGCCTGTTGCGAGGCTGCGCACAACCAGTGCGAGGCTTACGATAAAGACGAGGAATTGCACCGGCGCCAGCACGCCCTGAACCAGGGTCCATATGCTCGCATCCCGGCGGCGACGCTCTTCAGGGGTATAGAGCGCCCCTTTGTTCCCCTTCGTGTCAACCAGCTGCGGCGCGGTGCCATCAGGATCGACTGGGGCAGAGTGATTCTGCCGAGTGATTTTCATCGTATGCCTTTGTTGTCTGATCCGGATCGTAATACCTTCCCCCATCAAGTGTCAATAACATTAGACGTAAAAGAAAATTGACATATGAGATTGCAATGTCAGATAGTGATTTGCGTCTGTGGAGAAAAAAGCGTATGCATGTTCAGTCGGCGTTGAGAGGGATGTCAGTCAGCCGCCACCGTCCAGCCCTGGTGCGCATTTCGCATGTCCGGGTTGAAATCGGGCGGTGATGAGGAGGGACTGGCAATGCCCGCTCCGGCGATCAAACATTCATCCAGCCAGCACACCATGCTTGGTGCCAGCGCTGCTGCGCTGCGCAAAGTTATCGCTTATCCACTCAAACGTCGTAAGCACCCGGAGCCTGAGCAAGAGCTGGCTTTCAATAGCTGCGCCATGCACGACCCTGTGAAAGACGTACTTGAAAACGAGATCATCCCCCAGCTGATGCTGGCGCATCTGATTGACGGATCGTTGAGGTCCGCTTCAATCGAATTGCAAAGTGAGGCTGTTCCCATAGACGCGGAGGCATCAATAGGTTTTGCGACCTTGTCGCTCCGGCGCGAGGCAACCGGCCTGCTTGAAGAGGTGGACCGTATCCTCAGCCAGGGTGTGAGCGTCGAAGAGGTCTATCTCGATCTGCTCGCCCCTGCTGCGCGGCATCTTGGCAAAATGTGGGAAACCGATGATTGCGACTTCGTCGATGTGACGATGGGTTTGTGGCGTCTGCAAGAGGTGATGCGCGAAATTTCGCTGCGTTCACCCCCTCGTGGGCCATCTGGCGGCTTCAGGAAAAGTGCTCTTTTCTGCCCTCTTCCGGGCGATGTGCACAGCTTTGGAGCGCAAATGATTGAAGAGGTTTTTGCCCGCGCGGGATGGCAAAGCGAGGTCTTTCTCCAGCCAGAACGCCGCGAATTGCTGGATGTTATCGCTCGCAAGCCGCTTGATCTTATCGGCCTCACCATCACCCGCGATTGTTCCCCATGCGCGGTGGCCAGCCTCATCAAGGCGATCCGCGGCGTTTCTGCAAACCCCCATATTTCAGTGCTGATCGGTGGCCGGGCGGTGAATAGCTCCCGTGCCTTTGTTTCTGAAGCAGGCGCGGATGGTACAGCTATCGATGCTTGCGCAGCGCTCGACATGGCGCAGCGAATGGTCACCAATGCTCGCCAAAGGGCCTTGCCACAATGATTTTACCGCCGGATTCCCCGAAATGCTGACGCGCAAACATTCCATCGAGGGCAAGAACCCGTTCGGCAAGGCTGCCGAACTGTTTGACACGCTTGACGCGGAAGCAGCGATGAAGCTGGCGATGGTGGCTGGCGATGTGACGCTGATCCTCGATGATACCGGCACTATCCTCGATGCCGCTTATGACCCGAGCGATTTCCCCGATTTTGAAAACTGGGTTGGCACCAACTGGATCGAGACCGTTTCCGATGACAGCAGGCCCAAGATCATGGAGATGCTTGCAGCCGCGCGGCGTGGGGAATTGCAGCATTGGCGGCAGGTCAACCACCCCACGCGCGATGGCGATGTGCCGGTGCGCTACGCTATCCTCAGCGTTAATGGCGGCGAGCACCGGATCGCCTTCGGGCGCGATTCGCGCGAAGCCGGGAAGTTGCAGGCGCGCCTGCTTCAGGTCCAGCAATCGCTTGAGCGAGACTATATGCGCATGCGCCAGCTTGAATCGCGCTATCGCATGTTGTTCGAACTCACATCCGAAGCGGTGATGGTGGTCGAAGCGCAGTCTTTGCGCATTCGCGAGGCAAATTCGGCCGCGCACTCGCTGATGGGCCTGAAGACTGGCGGGCTTGCGGGCAAGAAATTGCTGACTTTGCTCGATCGCGATTCGCGTGACGCGATGCAGACGATCGTTGGCGCAGCGCTGAGTTCGGAAGGGATCGCGCCAATTCCGGTGCAGATTGCGAAACCGTCAGTCGAAGTGCACGCCTCTGTCACCGGTTTTACTCAGGATCGCGGGCAGTTTCTGCTTGTGCGCTTTGTTCGGGCCGGTGAAGGCGAAAAGGATGGCACCTCTTCGCCAGTGCTCGACATGATTGATGAAATGCCCGACGCATTTGTGGTCGCCAATGCCCAGATGGAATTGGTGAGCGCCAATCAGGCCTTCATTGAAATGGTGCAGGCGGCAAGCGTGGATCAACTGCGCTCCCGGCCTCTCGCTGAGTGGATCGGGCGCCCTGGCATTGATCTTGATCTGATCGAAAACCAGATCACTCAGCACGGGACAGCGCGCAATGTGAGCACGGTATTGCGCACATCCACCGATATTGAAGGTGAGCCGGTAGAACTTTCAGCCGTGCGGAGCGCGGGCGAGGATCCGCTTTACGCATTTGTAATCCGGCCAATCGGGCGCCGCTTGCGCGATCTGCCGCCGGGCACTGAAGATTTGCCGCGGTCTGTCGAACAACTGACCGATCTGGTCGGGCGTATGTCATTGAAGGACATCGTTCGCGAGAGCACCGATCTGATCGAGCGCTTGTGCATTGAAGCGGCTTTGTCCTACACATCGGACAACCGCGCATCGGCTGCGGAAATCCTCGGGCTGTCGCGGCAGAGTCTGTATTCCAAGCTGCATCGCTACGGTCTTGGCAACCTGCCCGCAGATCCGGACTGACAGCAATCGGCCGCACAGCATTCTCCAGGGAGCGCGCGGCGGGTGGGGGCAAAAGATTTCCGCAAAATAGAGATATTCTCGCTGCACGGGTGCCAAGCGAGAGCGAATGATCAGTCCGGTCTGTTTTGGCCCCGCGCATTTGCCACGCGCCATTTTCGAGGCTTCGATTGTAAAAGCTACGCGACAGGTAAGCCGTCAATCGCTGTCCATTCCCGACTATGCAAAATTGTCAAACTGACACGAATTGATCGCAGTCGCTCAATATAGTGTCAGAATAATTTGACACCACTGACTGTCAGGCATACCTTTACCTCATGCAACGTTCTGCGGTCTCGACTCGGGCTGCGCCTCCGCCGGCGCTGCGCGATGTCGTGCAATTGCTGAAACCGATCACATGGTTTCCGCCGATGTGGGCTTTCATGTGCGGCGCGGTGTCTTCGGGTGCCGGCCTTGATGGCCGCCTGTGGTTCGTCGCCGGCGGCGTTCTGCTCGCAGGGCCGCTCGTATGCGGGACAAGTCAGGCCATCAATGATTGGTTTGATCGGCATGTTGATGCGATCAACGAACCTGATCGCCCCATTCCATCAGGCAGGATTGCGGGTCGCTGGGGCCTGATCATCGCAATCATCGGCACTTTGGTGTCGGCCGGGGTCGCATGGGCTTTGGGGCCGCTGGTGTTCCTCGCAGCGCTGGTGGGCCTCGCGCTCGCGTGGGGATACAGCGCGCCGCCGTTCCGTTTCAAAACGAGCGGTTGGACAGGCCCTGCGGTTGTAGGCCTTACTTATGAAGGGCTCAGCTGGTTCACCGGCGCCACCGTGATGATCGGTGCGCTGCCCCGAAACGAGGTGCTGATCGTGCTGGTGCTCTATTCGTTGGGCGCGCATGGCATCATGACCCTCAACGATTTCAAGGCTGTGGAAGGTGACCGGGCAACCGGCCTCAAATCGCTGCCCGTTACGATGGGAGTGGATGGTGCCGCGCGCTTTGCCTGTCTCGTTATGGTAGCAGCGCAGGTGATTGTGATCGCGCTACTTGCGTGGTGGCAGCTTGCGGTTTCAGCAGGCCTGGTTGCCGCGGTTCTGATCGCACAGCTTGCCGCGATGCCGCGTCTGCTCTCAGATCCTGCGAAATACGCGCCGTGGTACAATGCGGTGGGCGTGCTTTTGTATGTGCTCGGCATGCTGGCGGCAGCGCTGGGCCTTGGGGGTTATGTGTGATGCACGCGCCTGTCTCTCCCACGCGCGCGCAGACGACAGCCGGTCTTTCCTGGTTTGCGATTATCCGCATCGGGCTGGTTCAAGCATCCATCGGCGCGTTGGTTATGATGGCCACCACGGTTCTGAACCGGCTGATGGTGGTGGAATATGGCCTGCTGGCCGCCATCCCGGCAGGGCTGGTTTCCTGGCATTACGCAATCCAGCTTGGCCGCCCGATCTGGGGCCACGGATCTGACAAGGGCAGCAATCGGACCCGTTGGATCGTCGGCGGGATCGCGGTTCTTGCCGCCGGAACCCTGATGGCGACCAAGGCAACGCTGATGATGGCAAGCCCTGGCATATGGGTTTTTGCCTTTGCCATTTTCGCTTACACCGTGATCGGCGTGGGCGTGGGCGCAGCGGGAACCTCGGCGCTCGCCATGCTGGCCTCCAGCGTTGCGCCCGCGCGCCGCGCCGCCGCTGCGGCGGTGACCTGGATCATGATGATTGCAGGGATCGTTGCCTCCGCCTTTGCGGTAGGCGCTGCGATTGATCCGTTCACGCCGCAAGTGCTGATGCAGACAGCCATGGTGCTGGGCGCGGTGACCATCACGGTCAGCGTGCTGGCGACTTTCCGGCTGGAGCGTGAACGCCACGTTTTTGAAGAAACGGCAAAGGCGGGCGAAGCGCCCGACTTTCGCTCAGCCCTGCGTGAGATCATGGCGGAGCCAGCTGCGCGGCGCTTCACGATCTTCATCTTTGTCTCGATGATGGCCTACAACATGCAGGATCTGATCCTTGAACCGTTTGGCGGACAGATTTTTGGAATGGCGCCCGGTGCGACCACCAAACTTGGCGGCATGCTCAATGCGGGCGGGCTGGTCGGCATGATTGTTGCCGGCATTGGCGGCAGCGCGTTTCAGGTTCGGGCCGGGAGGCAAAGCGATTTGCGTGTGTGGATCGTAAGCGGCTGCCTTGGTTCAGCCCTATCCTTAGGCGGTCTGGTTTTCGCAGCTTCGGCCGGGCCGGGCTGGCCGCTGGAGCTCAATGTGCTTGTGCTGGGCTTCTTCAACGGCATGTTCGCCGTCGCCGCCATCGGTGCGATGATGGGGTTGGCAGGCGCAGGCGAGAAAACGCGCGAAGGCGTGCGCATGGGCGTGTGGGGCGCGGCGCAGGCGGTTGCTTTCGGCTTTGCCGGTCTGCTGGGGGCAGCAGGCCGCGATGTTGCGCTGCTTTTGCTGGGTGATCAGGGGCGCGCTTATCAAAGCGTGTTCGCAGTAGAGGGCCTGTTCTTTGTGTTGGCAGCTTATCTTGCGCTGAAGATTTCAGCACCGCGGCCGCGCGATGAAGCGCAAGGCCAGCCGCCAGCACCATCCAATGCCCCCCGCAATTTTACGAAGAATGATGAGGAGATGTTCGCATGACCGAGACAATCTATGATGCTGTTGTTGTGGGCGGCGGGCCTGCCGGTGCCGTTGCAGCCACCGATCTGGCGCTGGCGGGGCATTCGGTCTTGCTGATGGAACGAGGCGGCAGGATCAAGCCATGCGGCGGCGCTGTGCCGCCGCGCTTGCTCGCCGATTTCGATATCCCGCAAAGCCTGCTTGTCGCGCGCGCTCGCTCAGCGCGCATGATCGCGCCTTCGGGCCGTGCGGTTGATATGCCCGTGGGCGAAATCGGCTATGTCGGCATGGTGGACCGCGAGGATTTCGATGAGTGGCTGCGGGTGCGCGCTCACGAATCCGGCGCAGAAAGGCTGGCGGCGACATTCGAAAAGATCGAACGGGATGATGAGCCGCATGCTCTGGTGACGTTTCGCCGCGAGCGCGGAGGGCCGATCGAGAAAGTGCGCGCGCGGTGCATCATTGGCGCTGATGGCGCGCGTTCGGCAGTGGCCAAGCAATCGCTGCCAAACGCAGAACGGGTCAAATGCGTCTTCGCCTATCACGAGATTATCAAGTCGCCCGCCAACGATACGCAGGCCTTCGATGCCAATCGCTGCGATGTCTTCTATCAGGGCCGCCTTTCGCCGGACTTTTACGCCTGGGTTTTCCCGCATGGCGAAACAGCGAGCATCGGAGTGGGCAGCGCGAACAAGGGTTTTTCCCTGCGCGGCGCCGTGGCGGAAATGCGAGGCGATCTGGCGCTTGACCGGTGCGAGACTGTGCGTCGCGAAGGTGCGCCGATTCCTCTCAAACCACTCAAAAAGTGGGACAATGGCCGCGATGTCATCGTGGCAGGTGATGCAGCAGGGATTGTTGCGCCGGCTTCAGGCGAAGGCATTTACTACGCCATGGTTGGCGGCAGGCTTTCCGGCGAAGCGGCCAGCCAGTTCTTGAAAACCGGCCAGGCCAGCGCACTCAAGCAGGCGCGCAAACGGTTCATGAAAGAGCATGGCCGGGTGTTCTGGATCCTGGGGATGATGCAATATTTCTGGTATTCGAGCGATAAGCGGCGTGAGCGGTTCGTTTCCATGTGCGATGACAAGGATGTGCAGCAGCTCACCTGGCAGGCCTATATGAACAAGAAGCTTGTCCGCTCAAAACCCATGGCGCATGTGAAAATCTTCTTGAAGGATACAGCGCACTTGCTGGGTCTGAAGGCCGAAACCAGCTAAGCCGGCTATTGTATAAGAGCGCATGAGGGATCACGCTTGAAGAAAATCTGGCTTTTGCCGGTCGCTATTGCGACGATTGCTGCGGGGTTCGTCGCCTTTCTGGGCGCGACCGTTACCGATCTGGGCCCGTGGTATCAGGCCCTTGAAAAACCGGGCTGGACACCGCCTGCGGTGGTATTTCCGATCGCCTGGACAATCATCTATGCGCTGATCACTGTTGCCGGGATTACCGCATGGCGCAGTGCCCCCACCTCGCGCGATGCTCAGAGCGTGATCAGCCTGTTTGCTCTGAACGCTTTCCTCAATATCACATGGAGCCTGCTGTTCTTCCGCCTGCACAGGCCGGACTGGGCTTTTGCAGAGTTGATTGCCCTGTGGCTCTCGATCCTTGCTCTAATGATCTTCTGCGCCCGTTTTTCGCGCACTGCCAGTCTCTTGCTAGTGCCCTATCTGGCCTGGGTCAGTGTTGCAGGAGCGCTCAATTGGGCGATCCTCGATCTCAACGCTTCCTTTGCCCAATGAGGCTTCGGCGTACCGGCCCAGTCGCGCTCCAGCTCTCTGCGCCGGATAGCCCAAGGCTTGTTTCGTAATGGATGCGCTAGAAGCGTTCTTTGTCAGCGGCCATGCAGCCGATGCCGTATTGGCGGTGTTGGTGCTGGAGGCTGTCTTTCTGCAACGCCGGGGCTGGAAATTGGCGCGGATCGCCAAAACGCTTGGGCCAGCTGTGTTTATCGTCCTGGCTGTGCGCGCAGCTCTGGTCGGGGCTGCTTTTTACTGGGTCGCACTGGCGTTGGCTGCTTCGTTCCCCTTGCATATTGCAGATCTGAGAGATCGACTTCGCCAATCGGATAAGGCCTAACAGGCAAGGGCAATTCGCGGGCCACTCACGGCGTTTTAGACGCTGACATCCGCTTGGTTCACACAAGAGCTCTCAAGTTCCACCCAGACTGGTGTGGGGCAAATTGCCTGCAGGCAATACGTGCTCTCCGGTGAGCGTCAAACTCTTCGGCAGCCCCATTCATCAAGAGACTATCATCGAACAATTACGGGCACCAAAACAAAAGGCCCGGCTTCACCCCTTCGCAAGGGGAAAAGCCGGGCCTCTTGGTTTGCCGACCGGTAGAGCCACTTTGCCGTTGCAGGTTTCCTCAAGGAGGGTCCGCTGCAACACGCGCGGTGTGTGGCTCTACCGTGGACGCGATTGCCAGGATCTGATCACGCTTATTTCGGTGCGTAATAGTGCTCCTGCGCCCAAACATACCAGTTATCGACGACGGTGCCTGAAAGCAGCACACCGATGCCACCTGTCAGCGTGGTCAGCACGGCGAACCACCAGGCCCAGCGGTGGATCGATTCAAGCGAAGCGTTGAAGCCCATCGTCCAGCGCCAGAACAGCCCGCCACGTTCAGCGGCTGTACCGCGGTCTGTGATCTGCTCGATCTCGCGCTCTCCGCCGTAGCGGCCGGTGGCAAGGATCGTCGCCCCGTGCATCGCGAACAAGATTGCAGAGCCATACAGGAACACAATCGAGAGCGCATGGAACGGATTGTAGAAGAAATTACCCCAGATGAGGCTGAAATTGTTGGTCCAGATCAGGTGGCTGAAGATCCCGTAGGGAACCGCTTCGTGCCATCCGGTGCCCAGCATCGGGCGGATAAAGCCCAGCACGAGGAACAGCCAGATCGCCGAGGCAAACGCCCAGAAGATATGATAGCCCATGCCCAACGCCTTTGCGCGGTAATAAGTGCGCGCCAGCCAGCACAGAACCGAGATCGTAAGGAACGCGCCAACCATGATGAACCAACCGCCCTGGTTTAGAGGCACGATAAAGTCCTTGCCATATTGCGGACCGGGCGGATCAAGCGAGAGCCAGAAGAACTCGCGCATGAAGGTTTGCGGGCTCCAGCCGGCCTGCTCGAAGAAGTTGAAGCCAATGATGGTGATCGCGATGCCGCCAAAGCAAATCGAGATCACACCCAGCCAGCCGAGGTATAAAGGCCCCAGCTGTGCCTGGCCCAGCTTGCCCATCCAGTAGGAATAGCCCGTTGCATGGATGCGCGGTTCGCTGCCATCGAGGTGAGGCACGCCGAGTTCGGGATCGGCTTTGACCTGCACCTGAGTGAAGATGTTTTGATATGTAGCCATTATGACAAGGCCTCCCCTTCCCAAAGCGGGATTTCACGCCAGAATTCCCAGAAATCGACCCAGCTGCCGACATAGATCGGCCCTGAAATCACGATGCACATTGCGCTCCAGAACCCTGCGCTCAGCGCGAGGAACAGGCCCACACGGTGGATGCCCAGCGTACCGACCGAATAGCCGATGAAGTCACGGAAATAGGTGTCTTCATATTCCGGCGATTTCACATCCGTGCCGCCCGTGGGGTTGACCGCGGAAAGCACCAGGCCGCCATGCAATGCAAGCGCGAGGCAGTTCGTAAAGAAGAACGTGATCGCCAGCATGTGGATGGGGTTGAAGTGGAAATTGCCGTAGGCATAACCGGTGTAGGAGACCCAATCGAGGTGCGTCCAGATGCCATAGGGGAAAGCATTTCCCCAGGCCCCCATCCACATCGGTCGGATTACCTGTAAGGTGAAGTATGCAAACACGGCCACCGCAAATGCGATCGGCACGTGATAGGTCATGCCCAGTTTACGACTGATTTCAGCCTGACGCATGACCCAGGATGAAAACGCGATCAACGCGCACACCGTGATCCATTGCCAGTACCCGCCTTGATCGAGCGGCATGATTGCCAGACCGTTTTCGATCGAGGGCGGCTGAATATCGATAAGCCAGGGGTTGAGTGTCGGGCCTTGGGCTGCGGCAGCAAAAATCAGTGCAGTCCCCAGAAGGGCGCTGATTGCCGTCAACACTCCAAAGAATCCGACATAAAACGGGCCGACCCAAAAATCGAAGAGGTCGCCGCCGATTATTGTGCCTCCGCGCACGCGGTATTTCCGCTCGAAACTAAGGAGCGCCATAGGTCCATCCTTCCTGCCGCATGGGCAGGCCTTAAGGGTTAGTCGAAAGTGTTAGGAGGCAGGCAGGCGAACCTGCCCCCTCACATTGGCACAAGCCTCAGCTTGCTTTGGGCAGTTCCGATGAATCAATCATCGCAGTCACAGCCGGACCCTGACCCTTGATTTGGGAATCGTCGAGCCAGTTGTACTTGTCCGTGCTGAGCAGGATGAAGTGTATCGAGAAGGCCAAAACGGCCAGGCCGACATGCAGCGCCACGAGAACGCGACGGATGTCAAATTGAAACCAGATTCTCCACATGATGAAGTTCCTTTGAGTAATGTATCTTGAAAGTGTGTATCGGCACGCTGCGCAATTGCTCACGCAGCAACCTCAAGTCCTTCGATCGATTAGATCGGGAACCAGGGCTTGTCGAAATACACGAGGGCGTGCGCCACGATTGCGATCACGGTGTAAAGCGCGAAAGTGCTCATGAAGCCCTTGTGGATTTCTTGCGCCTCTTCAGGCGTCAGGTACGTGCCGATGCGCTCACCGGGAGTCGGATCTACCATTTTTAGTCTCCGTATCAGTTGGGTATTTGAGGGCTAGGCCCCCGTCGGCATCCCCGCGTGATCCCCCACGTGGATTGGATGAGCCCGATCCCCAGGCAATTCGATGACTAAACGCGGCCACACCCGCATCATGTGTGAGAAGGGCGCTGTGTGTCATGCACTGGCTCCTTCAAAGTGTGCCCCGGCCCGTCCCTGGGCGAGGCAATCTGATGTCACGCGGTCTTGCCCTTTGGTGCGGGCGGCGTGCTCGGCTGCGTCGCGAAGGCGCTTGGCAGCGGAAATTCGGGTCAACACCGGTTGTTCTTCAACCATTTGATCGAGAAGGGCCTTGGCGTCATTGTCCCAGATCAATTCAGCGTCTTTTTCCGCGCGGGCCGGCGTTGCGGGTCCCTGGTCCATTTCGGTACCGAGCGGAAGGATGTGGAACAGCGCATCGAACAGCGCATTACACACTTCCTGCACAAGATAGGTTGCACCTGCATATCCCATAAAGGGCGTGCCGGTATGGCGGCGGATCGCGGCACCTGGGAAGCTGGCGGGAATGAACTGCGCTTGCGGCCCGTGTCCTTGTCCAGCCACTTCGGCCAGATACATGCGTTCGTTGTAAGAGCCGAACATCACCAGCGGAGGTGCTGCATGAATGGCGGCGCGCACGTCTTCATTCACCGGCTTCACTCCTGCGCAGCGCGAAAAACTCATCGCGCACGGCAGGCCCATATCGCCTTCAAGAAAGGCGCGGATGCCGCGGGCATAGGTATCATTGGCGACGATGCCAAAGCTGGCCGTGCCGAAGAAATCCTGCGTCACCGAACGCCACAGATCCCACAGCGGTTTGATCGTGGTATGCTTCTCACGCTCGATGAAAGGCTCGGGATCAAGATCCAGCTCTGCGGCTAGCGCGCGCAGGAACTTGGTGGTCGAGGTGAGGCCGATCGGCGCCTGGAAATACGGAATTTCCAGCGTTTCGCACAAATTGCGGCCAAACTCGCGATACATGCAGACATTGGCATCGGACGTGCCAAGCTGGCGGATATCGGCAAGATGACTGCCCAGCGGGAAGACCATGCCAACCTCTGCGCCGATCCCTTCGATCAGGCGGCGAATTTCAGCTAGGTCTGATGGCATGTTGAACATACCGTAAGACGGGCCGATGATGTTGACGACAGGCTTTGCGCCTTCCTTGCGCGGCTTTTTCGCAGGCATTTTCTTGGGACCGAATTCGGTCCACAGCCATGTCAGCGCGCGGTCTGCCGATTGCCATTGATCCTCATCAATCGTGCGCGGCAGGAAGCGCTTGATGTTGGTGCCCTCAGGGGTCACGCCCCCGCCGATCATCTCGGCGATAGAGCCTGTCACCACCACAGCGGGCAGTTCGGGATCAAGCGTTTGCCAGGCGCGCTTCATCGCGCCTTCGGTGCCCGTTTTGCCCAGCTCTTCCTCGGCAAGGCCGGTTACCACGATGGGAAGCTCGTGCGGGGGGAGGGCATCAGTGTAGTGCAGCACGCTTGTCACCGGCAGGTTTTCGCAGCCCACCGGGCCATCAATGATGACTTGCAAGCCCTTTACCGCCGTGAAGACGTATGTTGCGCCCCAATATCCGCCAGCCCTGTCGTGATCGAGAACGAGAGTCATGTGCCCACCGCCTCGGACGCCTTGCGCGCCGCTTCGTTGAGAGCCGCATATTTCTTGCGGAATTTGGGACGGTCGACGGGGGTTTGCTCCCACACGCCGGCTGCGTGCGCATCGCCCACGCCTTCGAAAAAGTCGCGCATGGCATCGAACCTATCCTTGTTCGACATGGCCGCATTCACGACCTGCGCGAGGCTGCCGGCACCAGCTGGACCCATCAGCGGCCTGGCAGAGATAAGATTGGTGAAATAGAGCGAGGGAATTGCTCTTGATTTCGCGTGCTGCACCACGGGCGTTGTGCCGATGGCAAGATCGGGGCGATATTCCTCGACCGCAGCGATATCCTCTTCAAGGCTAGCCCTGAAATTGACATGGACACCGCGCGCTTCGAGCCATTCGCGGTCTGCATCGGACCAGCGGGTCTTGGGGCAGGCGCTGCCCACATAAGGAACCTGCGCCCCGCTTTCGATCAGCAGGCGCGCGACCAGCAATTCAGACCCTTCGTAGCCCGAAACCGTGATGCGACCCTTGATCGGCAGTTGGGCAAGCGCGCCCTTACATGCGCCGATCATGGTGTTCTTTACGTCATCAAGTTTGGATTGCGGCAGACCAAGTGTATCGCCGAGCGATTGAAGCCAGGCGGCCGTACCATCGGCCCCGACGGGGGCAGAGCCGATGACGGGCCGTCCGGCGTGTTCGAATTCGCGAATGCTCGCGGTGTAGAAGGGATGGATCGCTGCCACGACCGCGCAATCGAGCGCCGAATACAATTCGCGCCATTCGCGCGTGGGCACGGTAGGCCCGACGGCAAGGCCAAGCGGCTCGAGCATCTGGCCGATCACCACCGGATCAGCGGGGAACATTTCGCCCAATAGAGTGACGCTGGGCTTGTCCGCGCGGGTTTCAGGTGCGGCGACAGGGCCTTCGAGCACTTCCTCGCGCGCATATTTCAGCATGGCGCCGGCGAGAACATCCTTCGCTTCGGCATGGGTCGGGATGCCGAAGCCGGGCACATCAATGCCGATAATGCGCACACCGTTGATCTGTTTGTTGAGCAGACGCAGCGGCACGCCGCTGGCGGTGGGGACACAAAGATTGGTGACGATGATTGTATCGTAAAGCGCAGGATCAGCCAGATCCTCGACCGCTTCCTTGATGTCTTCAAACAGCTTGCCCGTCACCAGCGTTTCAGAACTGAAGGGCACATAGCCCACAGTGCGCCGGGCACCGTAAAAGTGCGATGTGAAGGTGAGGCCGTAGACGCAGCAGGCCGAACCCGAGAGCACAGTGGCGGTGCGTTTCATCCGCAGCCCTACGCGCAAGGATCCAAATGCCGGGCACATGCTTTGCGGTTGATCATGCGGGCCCTTTTGCGGGTCCACCGGATAATCGGCTGCATATTGATCGAGAATATCGCTCTTGCCCGCTTTGCGCGCGGCATCGCGCATCGTGTCTTTGCTGGAGCAGCCGCCAGCATCTGCCGCAGCAGAACCCGGGGCAAGGTCCAGTTGGTCGCGTTGGCGCGGATCAGAGGGGAAAGCATCAGTCATGGATCAAATATCGTCGTAAACGACCTCCAGGCTTGCCTTTTCTTCGAACACACCGCCGCGCATGTCGGCTTGGGTGGCGGGCACCAATTCAATGTTGCCGCCGGTCTGGTCAGCGCTGAACAGGTTCAGCAGGCCATCCTGATCGAGCGGAGTGGGTCTTAGCGGGGGCGCTTCAGCGACATTCACCGCGAGCTCTTCGAACAAGCTGGCCCATTCGCCACCGGGCGTTCCGATGATCTGGTAATTCGCGCTTTTGCGGCGAATATCGTCATTGGCGGGGATCGCAGTCAGAACCGGGATGCCGACGCTCTTGGCAAAGGCCTGCGCCTCGCCCGTGCTATCATCCTTGTTCACGATCATGCCGGCAACGCCGACATTGCCGCCCATCTTGCGGAAATATTCGACCGCATGGCACACATTGTTGGCGACATAGAGCGATTGCAGATCGTTCGAGCCGACCACGATCACCTTCTGGCACATGTCGCGCGCAATCGGCAGGCCGAACCCGCCACACACCACATCGCCGAGGAAATCGAGCAGGACGTAATCAAAGCCCCAATCGTGGAAGCCCAGCTTTTCAAGCAGTTCGAAACCATGGATGATGCCGCGGCCGCCGCATCCACGGCCCACTTCCGGGCCGCCAAGCTCCATCGCAAACACGCCGTCGCGCTGGAAGCACACATCCTCGATGGTTACTTCCTCGCCTGCGAGTTTTTTCTTGGACGAAGTTTCGATGATGGTGGGGCAGGATTTGCCGCCAAACAGCAAGCTGGTCGTATCGCTTTTTGGATCGCATCCGATCAGCAATACGCGCTTGCCCTGCTGGGCCATCATGTAGCTGAGATTGGACAGCGCAAAGCTCTTGCCCGAGCCGCCTTTGCCGTAGATCGCGATGACCTGCGTTTCCTTTGTCACCTCACCGGTGTGCACCGGATCAGGCTCCTGGCCTGCTTCATCGCGCAGCGCTTCGGCTTGATCGCTCAGCGCATTGTCCTGGGTTTCCAGCATGGTCATTGTGCGCTCCAATCGAGTATCATTTTGAGGCATTCAGGATCGTTGAATGCGCGGGGGTAGGCAGCCATGGCATCGGCTGCCGGGCGGCGATCGGTGATCAGGCCGCCGAGATAGAGGCTGCCGCCTTCCACCAGTTTTCGCGTTTCAGCGATATCAGTGGGCTGCCATTCGGCAGCGATGCGAAAGCGCGCCTCTGCCTGAAAGGCGGGCGCAAAGGAAAAATCCACACGGCCCGAATAAAAGCCGGCAAGCACGATCTCTCCACCTTTGGAAAGGCGCGATACCAGTCCGTCGAGAATGCTGGCATCGCCCGATGCATCATAGATTGCGCGGTAATCGCGGCGATCATCCTGAGCGGGATCGATCACCTGATAACCATCGGCGCTGTTGCGCCGGGCGGGATTGGTTTCCCACACGGTGGGCGCAGGCGCGCCAAGGGCGATTGTAATGCGCGCCAAGAGCCGGCCAAGCACGCCGTGCCCGATAATCAGATCGGGGCGCTCGCCATTGTTGATGGCGTGAAGCGCGGTGGCGGCAAGGGCGAACAGGACACCTGCATCACCCAGTGTTTCAGGGATTGGAAGCGCTCTTGCCGAGCCAACGATCACTTGCGCGGCATTGCCGCCAAAAAGACCGCGTGCATCCGCATAACAATTGGCGCCCGGCACAAACACCCAGTCGCCGATCCGGCCACGCGCTTCAGACCCAGCATCGATTATCCGGCCGACCGATTCGTATCCCGGCACCAGCGGATAGCCCATGCCCGGGAATTGCGGCATGCGTCCCGTCCACAGCAGCTTTTCGGTGCCGGAACTGATCCCGCTATACGCGATTTCGACGAGAACATCGCTTGGACCCAGCGGATTGAGCTCAAGCGTCCGAAGCGCAATGCGCTCTGGTCCCTCAAGTATCACTGCCAGCGTGTCCATAAGTCTTAGCGAACCCTCTCGGTTGTTCTGGCTGGCCGATGCCTGGTCGTGCGACTCGTGCAAGTGCGGAAGCCATTTCGTCTAAGTGTGTGCTACGCCTTACGCGCAGCAGTGTCAAGCAAAGCAGACACTCTTTTTGTCAGGCTGTCGCGACCACCATGCTGGCAATAACCGGTTGCGGACCGGTGATCAGCCGGGCTTTCGCAAAGCCCGCCGCTTTCAGCATGGCTGTGATCTCCGCCGGGCTGCGCGCGCGGCCAGAGCCCATTGCCCACAGGTAAAAGCCGAAAAATGCCTCACCCATCGGCTCTGCGCCCGGAATGCGGGCCATCGGCTCGGCAATCAGCAGCCGCTGGCCTGGCTCAAGGCTGGCGCGGATATTGGCGAGCAGGCGCGCGGCGGGTTCATCATCGTGATCGTGCAGGATGCGCACCAGGCTGACCATGTCATAGCCTTGCGGGATCGTGTCTTCGAAGAAATTGCCCCCGTGCACCGATATGCGCTGCGCGCCCAGCGCATCTTCGAGCATGGCGCGCGCACTGCCGGCCACCTCGGGCAGATCGAACACCCCCACGCTGAGCCGGGGATAGGCCCCGCCCACCCGCGCTGCAAAAGCCCCGTGCCCGCCGCCAATATCAAGCAGCCGTTGTACCCCGCGAAAAGAGAAGGCGGCCAGCACCTGATCGGCCACATAGCGCTGAGATGCGGCCATCAGTCGGGAATATTCCTGCGTTTCGCGCCCACGTTCCGCAGCGCCATGCAGGGCGCCCGCGTAAGACCAGTAGCGTGAAAGCTGCGTCGGCTCGCTGCGGTTTTTGCGCAAAAGCTCCAGCGGTTCTACAAGGTCGTTATACAGCAGGCGGTGGTGCACGATCATCGCCTGCGTCCCCTCATCTGCCACCAGCACCGCGCCTTGCTGGCCAAGCATCCAGCCATCGCTGACAACTTCCTCGGCCAGATCCAGCGCACGCGCTGCGCGCAGGAGCGCAAGGGCCGCATCCTCGCTCAATTGCGTGTAATGCGCCACCTCGCCTGCTGTAATCGGGCCGTTGGCGAGCAGATCGAGCAGCTCGCTTTCCACCACCGCCTTGAGCACCTGACTGTAGGTAAAGCCGACAATGTGATCCATCATCTGGGTTGCGCGCGATTTTGCGATGCGGCGAACAAATGGCAGTCTTGCGCACCAATGCTGGAAGCCATTGCTGCCGAAAATCGCATTTCGCCGTGCGGCATAGGCGATCCGCCATCGCTCACGGCGCGAGCGGTGAGGCGGCTGGGGTGGGCCAGAATCGGCCTTCAACATTGGTGAACTTGACGCATCATATGTCTAAATAATTGGACAGATGCTCGCGTAACGTCAATAGTGCTATGACTGACGGGATAAAACGGGGAGTCGTTTTGGGCGAGAGGATCGTCATTATCGGCGCAGGGATTGGCGGGCTGACAAGCGCGGCCATTCTTGCTGCGCGCGGCGCACAGGTAACGGTTCTTGAAAAAGAGCCGCAGGTCGGTGGCAAGGCGCGCAGCGTTGAAGTGGACGGCGTGCCGGTAGCAGGCGGCCCCACCGTTTTTACCATGCGCGATGTGTTTGATGCCGTGTTCGCCGAATGTGGCAGCGCGCTTGAAGATCATGTGCACATTTCGCAGGCCGAGATCATTGCCCGCCATGCATGGGATGACACCGGCTCGCTCGATCTGTTTGCCGATCCTGCGCGCAGCGAAGAGGCTATCGGCGATTTCGCAGGCGCCAGCGAAGCGCGCGCCTTCGGGGCCTTTCGCGCTGAGGCCAAGCGCATTTACGATGTGCTGGATGAACCTTTCCTGCGCGGCGATGCGGCTTCGACCCCGCTGCCGATGATGTGGCGCATTGGCCCGTGGCGCATCGGCGATGCGCTGGCGATGCGCCCGTTTGACAATTTCTGGAAAGCGCTGGGCGGGCATTTTTCCGATCCGCGCCTGCACCAGCTGTTTGGCCGCTATTCCACCTATTGCGGTTCTGACCCGTTCCGCTCGCAGGCAACGCTGATGTTGATTGCTCATGTCGAGGCGAAAGGTGTGTGGCTGATTGATGGCGGTATCCATGCGCTGGCTCAGGCATTGGCCGATCTGGCGCAAAGCCAGGGCGCCCAAATCCGCACCGATGCGCGCGTGGCCCAGCTGTTGACCGAAAATTCCCGCGTGAGCGGCGTGCGCCTTACCAATGGCGAGATGATCGCAGGCGATACTGTGGTGTGCAACGCCGATCCGGCAGCTTTGGCGCGCGGCAAGTTTGGCCAAGGTGTCACCTCGTCGGTTGCGCGCATGCCCGATCACAAACGCTCGCTATCCGCGCTTGTCTGGTTTGCCCATGCCGAAACAAGCGGTTTCGACCTGTCGCACCACAACGTGTTCTTTTCATCCGACTATGCGCGCGAATTTCGCGAAATCGCGGGCGGTGCGCCGCCGAGCGATCCGACTGTCTATCTGTGCGCGCAGGATCGTTCCGGCCGGCTAGGCGGTGCAGCACCCATCGCGGCCGGCCAGCGCGA
>JGI12109J20283_10478309_pt1 | contig 17979 bp, 11 predicted proteins | sample ElkSlonscriptome_12_FD_20283 | JGI IMG/M metagenome (IMG submission 20283)
CATTTGCACGCCATCGAGAACGCGGAGTGGCGCGACTCGCTGGATTACGTCCTGCGTGAGCAGGGCCCGGAAAGGGTGCAGCATATTCTGCGTCTGTTGCAGACCCGGGCCCAGGAGCAGGGTGTCAGCATCCCCTTCACGGCCAATACGCCCTACATCAACACCATCCCGGCGGGTCAGCAACCCGTTTATCCCGGCAAGCGGGAGATCGAGCGACGCATCAAGAGCATCGTGCGCTGGAACGCCATGGCCATGGTCGTGCGGGCCAACAAGGAGCTGGCCGGCATCGGCGGGCACATCAGCACCTTCGCTTCGGCGGCCACCCTGTGGGAGATGGGTTTCAACCACTTCTGGCGCGGCCGCACCGACGACTTCATCGGCGACATGGTCCTTTTCCAGGGCCACGCTTCGCCGGGCGTTTATGCCCGCGCCTTTCTGGAGGGCCGGCTGGACGAGAAGGATCTGGCCAACTTCCGCCGCGAGCTGGGGCCCGAAGGCGGCCTGAGCAGCTATCCTCACCCGTTCCTGATGCCGGACTTCTGGGAGTTCCCCACCGTCAGCATGGGTCTGACGGCCTTGACGGCCATCTACCAGGCCCGCTTCAACCACTACCTGGTGGACCGAGGGTTGCGCGCCGCCAGCGGCCGCAAGGTGTGGGCCATGCTGGGCGACGGCGAGATGGACGAGCCCGAGAGCCTCGGCGCCATCACCCTGGCCAGCCGCGAAAACCTGGACAACCTCATCTTCGTGGTGAACTGCAACCTGCAGCGCCTGGACGGCCCGGTGCGCGGCAACGGCAAGATCATGCAGGAGCTGGAGGCCGCCTTCCGCGGCGCCGGCTGGAACGTGATCAAGGTGATCTGGGGCAGCGACTGGGACCGCCTCCTGCAGGACGACGAGAGCGGCAAGCTGCTGCAACGCATGGAAGAGGTCCTGGACGGCGAGATGCAGGGCTACACCGTCAGCGGTGGCGCGTACATCCGCGAAAAATTCTTCGGCAAGTACCCCGAGCTGGAGGAGCTGGTCAAGCAGTACAGCGACGACCAGATCCGCAAGCTGCAGCGCGGCGGCCACGACCCCATGAAGGTCTACGCGGCCTACAAGTCGGCCATGGAGCACAAGGGTTCGCCCACGGTGATCCTGGCCCAGACCATCAAGGGTTACGGCCTGGGCGAAGCGGGCGAGGGCAAGAACATCACCCACAGCCAGAAGAAGCTGAACGAGGACGAACTGAAGGAATTCCGCACGCGCTTCAACATTCCCGTCAGCGACGATGATATCGCCTCGGCGCCCTTCTACAAGCCGGCCGACGACAGCCCCGAGATGATCTACCTGAAGGAGCGCCGCAGCGAGCTGGGCGGATCCCTGCCCAAGCGCGTGGACGCCAGCCAGCCCCAGGCCTGCCAGACCGAAGAACTGGTGCGGGAGTACTTCGAGGGCAGCGGCGACCGGCCCCTGGCCACGACCATGGCCTACGTGCACCTGCTGGCCAAACTTCTGCGGGACAAGGAACTGGGCAAGCTGATCGTGCCCATCGTGCCGGATGAGGCGCGCACCTTCGGCATGGAGTCGTTGTTCCGCCAGGCGGGCATCTACAGCCACGCCGGGCAGCTTTACGACCCCGTGGACAAGGGCAGCCTGCTCTTCTACAACGAGAAGAAGACAGGCGCCATCCTGGAGGAAGGCCTGAGCGAGGCCGGCAGCATGGCCAGCTTCATCGCCGCGGGCACGGCCTACGCCAACAACGGGGTGAACACCATCCCGTTCTACACCTTCTACAGCATGTTCGGTTTCCAGCGCGTGGGCGACCTCATCTGGCAGGCCTGCGACAGCCGGGCGCGCGGCTTCCTTATCGGCGCCACCGCCGGACGCACCACCCTGGCGGGCGAGGGACTGCAGCATCAGGACGGCCACAGCCACGTGCTGGCCATGACGCCGACCCGGGTCAAGGCCTACGATCCGGCCTTTGCCTACGAGCTGGCCCTGATCATCCACGACGGTCTGAACCGCATGTACTGCCACCAGGAAGACTGGATCTACTACCTGACGGTCACCAACGAGACCTACCTGATGCCCGCCATGCCCAAGCGTGCCGACGTGCGCGAGGGTGTGCTGAAGGGCATGTACCGCTACCGCCCCGCCCGTCTGAAGGGTAAAAACGCCAAGGGTAAGGGCAAGGCCCACCTCATGGGCTCCGGTGCCATTCTCAACGAGGCCCTGAAGGCCCAGGACATCCTGGAGAACGACTTCGGCGTGCCGTCGGACGTCTGGAGCGTGACCAGCTACAAGGAGCTCTACACCGACGCGGTGGAGTGCGAGCGCTGGAACCTGCTGAACCCCGGCAAGAAGGAGCGCAAGCCCTACGTGGCGGACCTCCTGAAGAACGAAGAGGGCGTTTACGTGGCGGCCTCCGACTACATGAAGGTCCTGCCCGCCAGCATCAGCAAATGGATCCCCGGGCCTGTGCACTGCCTGGGCACCGACGGCTTCGGCCGCAGCGACGGCCGTGAAGAGCTGCGCGACTTCTTCGAAGTGGACGCCCGCTTCATCGCCGTCGCCGCCCTCGCCCGTCTGGCCGACGAAGGTTCGGTCAAGGCCTCCGAGGTGACGCGCGCCATCAAGGAACTGGGTATCGATCCCGAGAAACTCAATCCCCACGTGGATTGACAAAACAGAGGTAAATGATGTCTCAACAAATCAAGGTACCCGAAGTATCGGATGGCGTGACCGAAGGAACGGTCATATCCATCTCGGTGGCCGTGGACGACCGGGTGGAGGAAGACCAGACCCTGCTGGAAATGGAGACGGACAAGGCGGTCGTCGCCATCCCGTCGCCTTTCGACGGCGTGATCACCGAGATCAATGTAAGCGAGGGGGATACCATCCAGGTGGGCCAGGCCATCATGTCCGGTGATCCCGGCGGGGAATCCGCTTCTTCCGGTTCCGCCAAAGAGGAGAAGGATCAGGCCGAGGATAAGAAAGAGGAAAAGCCTGAGCCCGACGCGGAAAAGGAAAAGGAAAAGGAAAAGGAAAAGAAGGAAAAGGAAAAGAAGGAAAAGGAAGAGCCCAAGCAGGAGACCAAGGAGGCACCGCAGGCCCCGCAGAAGGGTGAATCCCCGACCCCACCGTCCGACGGCACGGACGAGGAGGTGGACCTGGAGACCGTCCGCACCGGCGACCGCGTGGCTCCCGCCGCGCCCAGCGTGCGCCGTCTGGCCCGCGAGCTGGGCGTGGATATCTACCAGGTGCAGGGCACCGGCCCCGGTGAGCGCATCAGCGAGGAGGATGTGCGCGGGTTCGTGCGCGAGACCATGGAGCGCATCACCGGCGGCGGATCGGCGCCCGCGAGCACGGGTGAATTCCCCGGCCTGCACGCCCAACGTCCCCTGCCCGATTTCACGAAGTGGGGCGGCGTGACTGTCGAGCCCCTGACCAGGGTGCGCGAGATCACGGCCGACGCCATGAGCTACGCCTGGAGCACCATCCCCATGGTGACCCAGTACGACAAGGCGGACATCACCGAGCTGGAAGCCTTCCGCAAGCAATACAACCAGAAGGCCGAGGTCAAGCTGACCATGACCGCCATCCTGGTGAAGATCTGCGCGGCGGCCCTGAAGGCTTTCCCCCGGTTCAACAGCAGCCTGGACCTGGCCCGCAAGGAACTGATCCTCAAGCAGTATGTGGGTATCGGCGTGGCCGTGGACACCCCGGGCGGCCTGCTGGTGCCGGTGATCCGCGACGCGGACCAGAAGGGCATCGAGAAACTGGCCGGCGAACTGAACGAGACCGCGGAGAAAACCCGGGAGCGCCGCGTCAGCCCCGCGGACATGGAGGGCGGCACCTTCACCATCAGCAACCTCGGCGGCATCGGCGGCACGGCCTTCACGCCCATCGTCTACGCGCCGCAGGTGGCCATCCTGGGCGTCTCGCGCGCCGAGAGGGAGCAGGCCTGGAACGGCTCCGAATTCCAGCCGCGCCTGCGCATGCCCCTGAGCCTGACCTACGACCACCGGGTGATCGACGGGGCGGACGGCGCGCGTTTCCTGCGCTGGATCTGCGAGGCCATCGAGAAGCCCATCAACCTGGTGATGAAGGGATGACCGACGTGAGCAAAAAGAAGAGTATTCCCGAAAGTGCCCGGCTCGTGGTCGTCGGCGCCGGACCCGGCGGGTACGCGGCCGCCTTCAAGGCCGCCAAGCTGGGCCTGGATGTGACCCTGATCGACCCCGAGGCCAACCCGGGCGGCGTCTGCCTGCACCGGGGCTGCATCCCCTCCAAGGCCCTGCTGCACGTGGCCAAGCTGCTGGACGAGGCCGAGGAGAGCTCGGCCATCGGCGTGGAGTTTGCCAAGCCCAAGGTGGATGTGGACCGGGTGCGCGAGTGGAAGGACGAAGTCATCGGCAAGCTGACCGGCGGCCTGGGCACCAAGGTGGAGAAGCTGAAGCTGACCTACGTGCGCGGCACGGCCCGCTTCAAAGACGCCGGCACGCTGCAGGTGCGCACCAACGAGGGCGCCGAAGGCGAAATGTCCTTCGAGCAGGCCATCCTGGCCACAGGCTCGCGACCGGCCCTGTTGCCGGACGTCGAGACGAGCGAGCGTATCCTGGACAGCACCGGCGCCCTGGATCTGGCCGACGTGCCCAAGAGCCTGCTGGTGGTCGGGGGCGGCTACATCGGCCTGGAACTGGGCTCGGTCTACGCGGCCCTCGGTAGCGAGGTCTCCGTGGTCGAGATGACCGGCGGCCTGCTGCCCGGTGCGGACCGCGACCTGGTAAGCCAGCTGAAGCGGCGTCTGGACAAGAAGTTCAGGGACATCCTGCTCAATACCAAGGTGCTGGAGCTGAAGGAACAGAAGAACGGCGTGGCCGTGCAGCTGGAGGACAAGAAGGGCGAGGAGAGCAGCCGCCGCTTCGCCAAGGTCCTGATCAGCATCGGGCGCAAGCCCAACACCGAGGATCTGGGCCTGGAAGAGGCCGGCATCGAGATGGCCGAGCACGGTTTCATCAAGGTGGACGGGCAGCGCCGGACCACGAACGGGAAGGTCTTCGCCATCGGCGATATCGCCGGCGAACCCATGCTGGCCCACAAGGCCTACGCCGAGGCCGGGGTGGCTGCCGAGGCCGCCGCAGGACGCAAGGCCGTGTACGACCCGCGCGCCATCCCGGCAGTGGTCTTCACCGACCCGGAGCTGGCCTGGTGCGGCCTGACGGAGACCGAGGCCAAGGAACGCAAGATCAAGGTCAAGACCGCCAAGATGCCCTGGCGCGGGGTGGGGCGAACCCTCACCCTCGGGCGCGAGGACGGCCTGACCAAGCTCATCCTCGATCCGGAGACGGAGCGGGTGCTGGGCGTGGCTTTTGCCGGCCCCGGCGCNGGCGAACTCATCGCCGAGGGTGTGCTGGCCGTGGAGATGGCCGCCGTGGCGGAGGATGTGCGCAAGACCATCCACCCCCATCCGACCCTCAGCGAGACCCTCTACGAGGTGGCCGAAGGGTTGTTCGACCCGGACAAATAGCAGCGATCAAGCGAATCGAGGTGCTCCTTGCTGGCCCAGAAGTCTGCCCTGCGCAAACGCGATATCCTGCTGATGGCAGGGGGCATCTACATGATGCTGGCCTGTGGAGTGCTGACCCTCTACTTCCTGGGCTACAACCATCAGGTGAATACCTCGGAAGACAGCTGGAAATCCCGGGAGCGGACCTTCGTCACCATGACCGGTACGGTGGGCCACTCCTGGTATTTCGAGAGCCTGGGGGACCTGGCCCTGCTGGCGGACCACAGCTACCCGGAGGGTTCTCCGCTGGACAGCGAGGCCAACCTGGCCCTGATGGAGAACGTGATCCGTTCCAGCCGCTCCTATCACCAGATTCGCATCCTGGATCTGGACGGCATGGAGGTGGCGCGGGTCAACTACCTGAACGGGAAGACCATACGCGTGGTACCTGCCGACCTGCAGGACAAGAGCCACCGCCCCTATTTTCAGCAAAGCCTTCCCCTGCAGAGGGATCAGGTCCACGTTTCCCGCCTGGATCTGAACATGGAAAACAACCGGATCGAGCAGCCCATGCGTCCGGTCATCCGCTTCTGCACGCCTATTTTCGACACAGCCGGACAGAAGGTCGGGATCCTCGTCCTGAACTTCCTGGGCGGCAAGATACTGGACCAGTTCCGGATCCGGGATGGCGAGAGTCCCGGGGACCTTTTCCTCCTCAATCAGGACGGGTATTTCCTCTTCGCGGGGGATCCGGACCGGGAATGGGGCCATCTGCTGGAGGGACGACCCCGCTTCGGGGATCTTTTTGGTGCCTGGGACAGCATCCTCGGTCGGGATTCCGGGCAATTCCAGACATCCCGGGGCCTGTTCACTTTTTCCCGGCTCTCGTACCTGTCCGCCCCGGCACGGGACTGGGTGGAAAGCTTCACACCCGCCGGCCGTTTCGAACTGGCCACCGAAGAGGATACCTGGATCCTGGTCACCCATGTGCCGACGGACCTCCTCATGGCGGAGACGCGCAATTGGACCCGTTTCTGGGCCCCCGTTCTGGGGGGCTTTCTGCTGCTGCTTGTTCCCCTGAGTCTTTCCTGGGGGCGCACCCGGGCTCAGAACGATAATCTGCGGCTCATGGAGCGGGTCTACGCCCAGGTGGTGCGGCAATCGGGGGAGATGATCATCATCACCGACCCGGGGGGCCACATCCTCTATTGCAACGAGGCCGCCGAGAAGGGTACCGGGTTCATCGCCGCGGAGATGATCGGCAGGAATCCGCGCCTCTTCAAGTCCGGCCGCCAGCCGGAGCGATTCTACCGGGAGCTGTGGGACACCATCCTGGGGGGCGGGGAATTCCGGAACCTGTTCATCAATCGGCGCAAGGACGGCGCTCTTTTCTACGACATGAAATCCATATCTCCCCTGCTGGACGATCGGGGCAGGATCACCCATTTCGTGAGCATCGGTCGGGATGCCACCGCGGATCTTTCCAGCCTGAAACGGGAACAGGAATCGACCCAGCGTATCGCCGGCGGCATGGCCCATCATTTCGGCAACATCATGACGATCATTTCCGGCTATGCGGAATTGCTCCAGATGGAAAACGGCCGGACGCCAGCCGAAAACCAGGGCGATTATCTGGGCCTCATTCTCGACGCCAGCACCAACGCGGGGGCCCTGCTGGAGGACATCCGCTGCGTGGCCCTGTCGAGCCGGGTGCTCGAGACCCTGGAAAATCCGCGGGATGCGGTGGAGGGTATGCTGTCCCGCTACAGGGACCATTTGCAAGGGGCCGTGGCCATCGAAAACCGGCTCGAGGATGTGAAGTGCCGGGTCCGCTGGAACGCCGATCTGGTCGAGCGGGTCATCAGGCAGGTTCTGGACAATGCCAGGACCGTGACGGCCACGGACGGCGCCATCCATGTGGAACTGCTGGAAAGCCGTTTCTCCCAGGAGAGCTGCTCCACCTGCCGGTTGCCCCTGGGACCACGCTATCTGGAAATCTCCATCCGGGATGAGGGGCCGGGCATTCCTGCCGCGGAGCAGGAAAAGATCTGGGAACTGTTCTACACCACCAAGGAATCAGGCAAGCTGGTGGGGATCACCCTGGGGCTGGGGCTGCCCACGGTGCGCTCCGTGATGCACGCGCACGAGGGGCACATTCTTTTGGAAACGGGTCCGGAGGGAAGCTGTTTCCGTCTGCTTTTCCCCTGCTCCTGAGGGGCCAGGGTTCCAGGGGGACGAACCGGAGGAGGGAGCAGGACGGCCAACAGGATCGGCAGAAAAAGCACCGGGCGGGCAGGCGTGGCCGAAATCACGAATATTTCCTTTCTTGGGCGGGTTTGATCCGCATGATAGCAGGTATGGCGGCCAGGGGAATGGCGGATGCAACCCGGTCGGCCGTTTCCCCGTTTACAGGATTCCTGTTTGCCGCGACACTGGACACCCAACGCCATCCCGACGGAGGATCGTTCTTGAGAAAAACCAAACCCATCGCGCTGGTAGCCCTCGGCGGCCTGATGCTGGTTGTGGCCGGCTGCACCTGCCGGACGGCCTGCCGCACCGAGGCGGCCACCGCGCCGCCCGCGCCGCCGCCCCTGACCGCCGAGCAGGTGGCCTTGAATCTGGAGAGCTTCGACACCATCCACACCACCATCAACGAGCAGCACTATGATCCGGAGCTGGGCGGGGTGGACTGGGCCGCCCTGGGCGACAGCCTGCGGCCCCGGGTGGCCGCCGCGCGAGATATGAAGACCGCCCGTGACGCCATGAACGCGCTCATCCACAGCCTGGGCCAGTCCCACTTCGTGATCTACCCGGCGGAGGTGTACGATGATGCAGCCGCCGGCATCGAGGGCGAAGCTGACCTTTCGGATGACGACCGTGAGCTCAGCCACTCCGGTATTCCCGGGGACAGCGGCCTGGAGGTGCGCGTCCTCGCCGGTGTGCCGCTGGTCACCGCGGTGCAACCCGGGACCGCCGCCGCCGAGGCGGGCATCCGGCCCGGCTGGGAGATCACCCACGTCGGAGGCGTCGAGCTGGCACCCCGTCTAGAGAAACTGGCCGCGGCCCTCGAGGGGCAGAACATGGCGGCCTTTGTCCTGAGCCAGTCCGTAGCGGCGCGCCTGGGTGGGGAACAGGGGGACCGCATCACCGTCCAGGCCCTCGACGGTGCCGACCAGCCGCGGGAAGTGGTGCTGGAACTTGGGCCCGCTGCGGGCAAGCCCTTCCGCATGGGCAACCTGCCGGAGGTCCGCGTATGGACCCGCCAGGATGTCCTGGAGGGGGACATCGGCTATTTCCGCTTCAACTTCTTCATGGATGTGGCCCGCGTCATGGGCGACTTCAACCAGGCCATGGGCCAGTGGCGGGACAAGCCCGGCGTCATCATCGACCTGCGGGGCAATCCCGGCGGCATCGGGGCCATGGCCATGGGCATGGCCGGCTGGTTCGCCGCGGAAAAGGGCCAGAAACTGGGCACCATGATCATGCGCGACGGGGAATTCAACTTCATCATCAACCGTCGGCCCAACGCCTATGGAGGCCAGGTGGCCATACTCATCGACGGCATGAGCGCGTCGACCAGCGAGATATTCGCCGGCGGCATGCAGGATCTGAACCTGGCCCGGGTATTCGGCAGCACCACCGCCGGGGCCGCTCTGCCCTCGTACATCATCAAGCTGCCCAACGGCGACGGCTTCCAGTACGCCGTGGCCAACTACATCAGCGAGGGCGGCGAGGTCCTCGAGGGCCGGGGCGTCACGCCGGACGTGACGGTCGTGCCCACCCGTGAAACCCTGCGCACCGAGGGCGACCCGGTGCTCCAAGCGGCCCGCAAGTGGCTTTTGAACCCGACGGAGGAATAGACCATGAAGAGAATCATCAGCGCCCTTTTCCTGACCATGCTGTGCGTGGGGGTGGTCCAGGCGGCCTCGGATCTGCCGGCGGCCGAAAAGCTCATCGCCAAGTATGTCGAGGCCAGCGGCGGCGAGGACGTCCTGACGAAATACGACACCGCCCACGCCACCGGAACCTTCAGCATGCCGGCCATGGGCATCGAGGCCCGGATCGAGGTCTGGCAGAAGGCCCCGAACCTGACCCGCACCAATATCATCTCCGACGCCTTCGGCACCATGAGCGAGGGCTTCGACGGCGAGGTGGCCTGGGAAAGCAGCATGATGACCGGCGCCAAGGTCAAGGAGGGTGTGGAACTGGCCGTGGCCAGGCGCTCCTCCAAGTTCTCTCCCTGGGTGGACTGGGAGGAAGACTACCAGGAAGCCCGCACCGTGGGCTCCGAGACCGTGGACGGGGTGAACTGCTGGCTGGTGGAAATGGTTCCCCACGAGGGTGGGGGCGAACCGGAGAAGATCTATTTCGCCAAGAACTCGGGCCTGATCCACAAGACGGCCATGCTCCTCAAGAGCGAGATGGGCACCATCAATGTCGAGTCTTTTCCTTCGGATTACGAGGAGGTGCAGGGTGTCCTTCAGCCCATGAGGTCCCGTCAGGTCCTGATGGGCACGCAGGAGATCGTCCTGGACATGGAAACGCACGAGTTCGGCGTGGAGATCCCCGCCGGCACCTTCGACCTTCCCGAGGATGTGCAGGCGCTGGTGGAAGAGAACAAGTAACTCCGCTCATGGCATCACGGCGGTCCGGCAGCGCACCTGCGGACCGCCGTTTTTTTAATCGACGGGGACGCGGTTCAGTAGCGCGCGATGAGTTGCCGGGTGAGGCCGTCAAGACCCTGCCGGAGGGCACCGGGATCGTAACCGCCTTCCAGGACAAAGACCACCCTGCCGCCGGCGACTTCCGCGGCCAGGTCCAGGATCAGGCCCACCACCTCCCCGAGTCCGGCGGTGCTGACCTCCAGATCGGCCAGGAGGTCGGCGGCGTGGGCATCGAACCCCGCCGAGACGAGGATCATTTCCGGAGCAAAGGCGCGCGCGGCCGGGATGATGTTCTCCCGCCAGGCGGCGGTGAAGGGGACGTCCCCGCTGCCGGGATCCAGGGGCACGTTCAGGTTGGTGCCCACGCCCGCCCCGCTGCCCTTCTCGTCGGCCCGGCCGGTGCCCGGCCAGTGGGGGAACTGGTGACTGGAGGCGAAGAACACCGATCCGTCGTCATAAAAAACATCCTGCGTCCCGTTGCCGTGGTGCACGTCGAAATCCAGGATGGCCACCGGCCCGGCCCCGGCGGCCCGGACGGCCCTGGCCGCCACGGCGATACCGTTGTAGAGGCAGAAGCCCATGGTCTGCTCCGGCAGGGCATGGTGCCCCGGGGGACGTATCACAGCCAGCCCCGCATCCAGCTTCCCCGCCCACACGGCCACCGAAAGATCCAGCAGGCCGCCCACGCCGCAGCGGACCACCGACTCGCTTTCCGGGCCACTGTAGGTGTCGGGGTCCAGGGGACCGCCGCCTGCGGAGCAGACTTCCTGCAGGCGCCGGATGTGGGCTGCGGTGTGCACGGTGAGCAGCTCCGCATCGGTCGCCGCGCGGGCGGGCAGATGCTGCAGGCCCGGGGGAGGGGACCAACCGACCAGCCGGCGGGCGTTCTCCGGATGGGTGGGATCGTCATGGCGGGCAAAAAGCCGGGGATCGTGGACTATTCCGATCATGCGGATGCTACCTTTCTCTGCGCTCGGGGAAATGCTAGCCGACAGCGGGAGATATGACCAGCGGAGGTCTCGGTTTAGAAATGTCTTGATTATTTTGCCCATCTCGGAAAATGATCCGGGTTGGTCAAAGATGTCGAATCCAGGGAAAACCCATTTCGAGGAGAAGAACCGTGAAGAGAATCACCATTTTTGCCCTGACCGCCCTTTTGCTGGCCGGATTTGCCCAGGCCGGCGACATCAGCGAGAAGTGGGGTGTCGGCGCCACCTTCGGCGACATGAAACTTGTCGGCGGGGAGAACGACTACTCCAACGTGGATCAGAACTTCGGCATGTGGTACCGCGCGGGCCTGACGCCCCACTGGTCCCTGGACGCCGCCTTCCGTTTCGGCTACGTGCGCCCCGGCAGCGCCGTCCCGGGCGAGGACGCGGGCCTGACCTTCGACTCCACCCACGCCTACTACACAAACATCATGCACGGCACCCTGGGCGCCCGCTACCACTTCGCGCCCGACAGCCGGCTGTCGCCCTACGCCGGGCTGCATGCCGGCTTCCTGGACTTCCGCGTGCGCGATGAGAACGGCAACGCCGACGTGGCCATGATCCCGGACGGGGAGATCGTCATCGGCTACGACGAGACCGGCCGGGTGAACGACCTTTCCAGCGCGCACCTGACGGTGGGCGCCACCCTGGGCACCGAGTTCTTCTTCAGCGACGGGGTCAGCATGGACCTGGCCCTGCGCTACAGCCAGCTGATCGACAACAGCCTGGACAACATCGGCGCCAGCGCCTTCTGGGGCCCGGAGCACACCGACGCCAACGACGGCCTGGTCGAGGCCTTCGTGGGCCTGACCTTCTACTTCGGCGGCGATCCGGACAGGGATAACGACGGCATCCTCAACGAGAACGACGCCTGCCCCGAGGTGGCCGAGGACTTCGACGGTTTCCAGGATGCGGACGGCTGCCCCGAGCTGGACAACGACGGCGACGGCCTGAACGACGACTGCGACCAGTGCCCGGACCAGCCCGAGGACATGGACGCCTTCCAGGACGAGGACGGCTGCCCGGATCCGGATAACGACAACGACGGCGTCATCGATGCCAGCGACAGCTGCCCCGAGACGGCCGAGGACGTGGACGGTTTCCAGGATGAGGACGGCTGCCCCGACCCGGACAACGACAGCGACGGCGTCATCGATACCCTGGACCAGTGCCCCGAGACCCCGCTGGGTGTCCCGGTGGACGGCAACGGTTGCCCCCTGGTGGCCGAGATCCGTGAGGACCTGGTGCTCGAGGGTGTGAACTTCGCCTCCAGCAAGGCCGAGTTGCGCCCCGAGAGCTTCGCCGTGCTGGACAAGGTGGCCGACAGCCTGAAGGCCTGGCCTCTGGTGGAGATCGAGATCCAGGGCCACTCCGACAGCACCGGCGGCGCCGAGCTGAACCGTGAACTCTCCGGCCAGCGGGCCGAGGCGGTGCGCTCCTACCTGGAGCTCAAGGGCATTGCGAGCGACCGCATGACCGCCGTTGGTTACGGTGAGGACAAGCCCATCGCCGACAACAGCACCAAGGAGGGGCGCGCGAAGAACCGCCGCGTCACCCTGGTGCGCACGGACAACAACTAGCAGGAGGGATGAGCTTGTCGGACCGAACCAACGCCATCGTCATCCAGCGTATCGAGGTTTCCCCGGGCCTGATCATTCTGCGGGTCAGGCCCGACGGCTGGGAACTTCCGGGCTGGAAATCGGGCCAGTTCGCCGTCCTGGGGCTGCCGGTATCGGCGCCCCGGGTGGCCATGGCCGATGAAGAGGATGGGGAGCTGGCGCCCGACAAGCTCATCAAGCGGGCCTACAGCATATCTTCGGCCAACCAGGAGCAGGACTACCTGGAGTTCTACATCACCATGGTCCACTCCGGGGCCCTGACGCCGCGGCTTTTTCATCTGCAGACGGGGGACCGGCTGTGGATGGGGTCGCGCATCTGGGGCCTCTTCACCCTGGACAAGGTTCCAGAGGGCAGCAATCTGATCTTCGTGGGCACGGGCACCGGCCTGGCGCCCTACATGAGCATGCTGCGCAGCGAGCTGGAGTGTTTCCCGGAGCGGCAGGTGGCCGTCCTGCTGGGGGCCCGCCACAGCTGGGACCTGGGTTACCGGGGCGAGCTCATCGCGATGCAGCGCTACTGCCCCACCTTCCACTATCTGCCCACCATCAGCCGGCCGGACGAGGAGCTCGCGCCCTGGTCCGGCAATGTGGGCTTCGTGCAGGATCTGTGGCGGGGAGAGGCCCTGGAAAGGACCTGGGGTGGCCGCCCCGATCCCGGGAATACCCACGTGCTGCTCTGTGGCGGCCCCGACATGATCGAGGCCATGCTGACGCTGCTGATGCAGGACGGCTTCGAGGAACAGACCCGCGAGAACCTCGGCCAGGTTCACGTGGAGCGATACTGGTAGGACGGCTTTCTAGCGGGCCCTGGACAGTTCGGCGATCTCGTCGGGCGTGTACCCCAGGGCCCGCCAGTCCATAACCCCGTCGGGCCCGTGGCAGTCGCCGCAATCCAGGGCCCCTTCCAGACGGATCCCGTGGCTAATTTCCAGCATGGCGTCGTTGGGCAACCAGCGGGCTTCGACCTGCCGGCCGGCGCGCACATCCTCATAGCTGCCCGTATCCCAGCCGTCGATGGCCATGTACGACATGAACCTGTCCAGCAGGTAGAACTTGAACATCCAGCCGTACATCATCTTCATCATGGGCTTGTCCATCTCGGCGCGCGCGGCCGCCAGCGGATCGCCGTCACGGTAATAGGCCGGCAGGTTGTAGGGCACGAACATGCCGCCGAAGGGCCCGATGTTCTGCAGATCGATGTGCTGCCGGCCGTTGAAGCGTTTCATGGGATAGATCTTCGAAGGGCGCCCCGCCCGGGCGATGGGGCGCATCACATCCTCGTACCAGCCTTCGTAATCGAAGCCGGCAAATTCCGGCCAGCGCTGCGGTGCGTCATAGAAGCGGTACAGACCGGCGCCGTTGGGGTTGTCCCCGATGGGGTTGCCCAGGAAAGTGCAGTCGCCGTTCCACCAGACGTAGGCGATACCCTCGCCCGGCAGGTTCAGCTTGGGAGCGTCGTGGTAGAGGTGGATGCCCGGGTCCTCTTCCCACTCCGTGTGGGCGAAGTCCCGCCGCACCATGTTGTCCGGATGCAGGGAGGGGATGTGGCACACCTGGCAGGCCAGTTTCTCCTGGTGGTCGTTCAGGGCCCGACCCGCCCGGGTGTCCGGGTCGTGGGGGGCACCGTCGTGGCAGTCCAGGCAGGTGACTTCCACTTCGGGCAGGTCGTTGGCCATCATGGTGGTGGTGTGCGTGCCCTTGGCCATGAGGTGACCCCGCGTGGTGTGGCAATCGATGCAGTCCACTCCGGCGGCGGCATGCACGTCCCAACCGGGGGAGTAGGGGGTGCCGCGCTTGGCGCCGGGATGCAGCACACGGGGGGCGCGGTTGCCCGTCTGGATCAGGCTCTGGTGGTACTCCGGGTTGTCCTCGTCCACGAAGATATCCCCGCCCATGTTGTGCTGGTGGCAGCGCAGGCACATGGGGGCCGTGGGGGTGCCCACGCTCAGGGCGGCGCGCAGGCTGCGGTCCTGGCCCCAGCGCAGGCGGCCGTCATCGTCCCGTTGCACCACCTTGCGGTTCATGTCGTAGGCGGCCGCGTGGCAGATGAGGCAGTCGATGGCCCCCTTCTCCTCGGCGGTGGTGCGGTACAGCGGCATCATCTCCCCGAGGGGGGCGGAGGGTTGCCCTCCGATGTGGCACTGCCCGCATCCCTCGCTGAGGGTATCGCCCGCCTGGGTGACGACCAGCTCCGCCCAGGCCGTCATGGCGAAGCTGCCGGGCTTGGGGCAGGGCCGGTTCAGCTTGCCCATGGGGAAGTTGTCGGCCTTCTCGCCGTTGAAACCCCACACATTGGGGTGCTCCATGGTGAAGAAACGGTAGTGGGCCGATCCCGTCAGGTTTTCCATCAGGTCCACCGTCTGCAGTTCCCCGTCGGGGCCCGCCACCGTCATCTCCCGGTGGCAGCGCAGACAGGTCTCCGGCCCCCGGTACTCGGTGAAATTCGCATCCCTGAAGAGGGCGATGTGGCCGAACTCCGTGCCCGGGAAGTCCTCGGTGAGGGTGGCCGCCGCGGCCTCGAATCCGGCGGCATCCCCCGGCGCCACGGGAAAGGTAACCGCCACCGGACGGTTGGCCTGGGGGAGCATGGCATTGATCAGGTGGGACCAGCGCCAGGCCGCCAGCAGGACGACCAGGGCCAGGAAAACGAGGACAGAATACCGACGTTGGCGGAACATGGCGGATCGGCCTCCGGGCTCAGTGGATGGTTGTTCAGCAATAATCACGGCCGGGGATACGCCCGTCAAGGCAGGTCGTGGCCCGAAACCGGGAAATACCGGGGGTCGCCTCGGGGCCGGTCTTGCGCTCGGCGGAGCTCGGTTCGATAATACCTGTTGAGAGTCATCCCTTCCCCGCCCGGATCTGAAAGGACAGGCATGCAATCCCTGAAAACCCAACCCTGGCTGCTGACCGCCGTGCTGGCGGTGGGAGCCGTCGTCCTGATCGCCGCCCTGAGCCTGTGATCCCGTTTCTGGCGGCCCTTTTTCTGCTCCTGCACCTGGGGCAGTGGGCGCACCTGGCGCCGACCTGGGCCACCTCCTGGGGAGACGATCTGCTCTGCATGCCCCTTGTCCTGGGCGGCATCCTGCAGGCGCAGCGCCACGCCGCCGGCCGGGGTCCGGCCTTCACCCTGCCGCTGGCCCACGGCCTGGGCGTCCTGCTGCTGTTCGGGGTTTTCTTCGAGCTGGTCTGGCCCCGCCTCGATGCGCAGGCGGTGGCGGATCCTTATGACCTGGCCGCCTATGCCCTGGGGTTCGTGTTTTTCCAGGCGCTGCTCAATCGTCCGGCGCGGTCTCGTCCAGCGCCTGCCTGATCGCCTTGAGCAAGGCGGGGGTTGCAAAGGGTTTGCGCAGCAGGGGGCGTCCCAGCTTGTCGATACTGGCCACCGCCGCCTTCTCTTTCACATAGCCGGACATGAAGATGACCGGCAATTCCGGCTTGCGGGCCAGCAACCCCAGGGCCAGTTCCACCCCGCTTTCCCCGGGCATCACCACGTCCGTCAGCACCAGATCGATGCTTTCCGCCGTTTCCTGGAACTGCTGCCGCCCGTCCTCGGCGTTCACGGCCGAAAGAACGGTGTAGCCGTGTCCACGCAGGATCTTGGTCGTCAACTGGCGCACCTGCTCCTCGTCCTCGACCACCAGCAGGGTCTCCTCACCACGCAGCAGATCCAGATCCGGAGCACGGGGAGATTCATCCGCCTGGAGACCCTCGTGGTGGGCGGGCAGCAGGATGGTGAAGGTGGTGCCGGCGTCCGGCTCGGATTCCACCAGGATGTGGCCGTCGTGCTTGGTGATGATGGACGAGACGGTGGCCAGGCCCAGACCACGGCCCTGGGTGGTCTCCTTGGTGGAGTAGAAGGGATGGAAGATGTTGCGGCAGACCTCGGGCGACATGCCGACACCGTCGTCCGTCACCCGCATTTCCAGGAAACGTCCCTGGATTACCCGGTCGCAATGCGAGCAGGTGATGCCCGCGGCATGATGCTCGCCCAGCCGGATATGGATATGACCACCCCGGGGCATGGCGTCGCGGGCGTTCAGAAGCAGGTTCATGAGGATCTGATCGAACTGGACCTGGGCGAAGAAGATGGTCGGCAGATCGCCGGCAACCTCGGTGTGCAACTGGATATCCTCGCCCACCAGGCGCCGCAGCATGCGCAGGGTCTCTCTCGCCGCCTTTTCCGGTTGCAGGACCCGGGCCTGGGATTCCTTCTTGCTGCCGAAGGTGAGCAACTGCTGGGTCAGTTCCGAGGCGGTGCCGCCCGCGCGCCGGATCTCCTTCAACTCGAAATAGGAATCATCTTCCCGGGAAATCTCGTTCAGGAGCATCTCGCTGTATCCGTTGATGACCGTCAGCAGATTGTTGAAGTCGTGGGCGATGCCGCTGACCAGCTTCCCCATGGCCTCCAGCTTCTGGCTGTGCAGGAGCCGCATCTCCAGTTCCTGTTTTTCGAGATGGGCCAGGCGCTGGTCCGTGATATCGGTGATGATGCCCTCGAGGCTGACGGGCCGGCCTTCTTCATCCAGGACCAGGGTATGCCTCTGGTTCAGCCAGACGTGGTGGCCGTCCCGGTGCAGGATGCGGAACTCCACCGGGGATTCCAGGATTCCCTGGCGGGTCTGGTCCCCGACACGCTTGACGATGGGCTGGTCCTCGGGAATGACGATCATGTTCAGGAGGTCGGGGTCGGCGTAGAATTCCTGGCTGGGCCGACCGGTGATGCCTTCCACCGCGGGGCTGACGTAATCGTAGCGCCGTTCATCCAGCAGGTAGCGGAAAATGATGTCCTTGGCGTTCTCGGCCAGCAGCCGGAAGCGGCGCTCCCGCAGCTCCAGTTCGGCGCGGACCAGCTCCCGGGACGCCAGGTGTTCCTGGAAGATTTTTTCCTGGCGACGGCCCAGAAAGCCCAGGAGGAAGCCGGCGCCACTCCCGAACACCATGGGAACGAGGAAGGCGCGCAGGGGCAGGGAGTGAATCCCGATGAGTTGATTCTGGAGGGCCGACAGAAGGGGCAGGAGGATGGCCCCGCACAAGGTGGTCCCCCATATCGGCCAGACGCGGGTCAGGCTGCCGCCGCCGGTTGTTCTGGTCTTGCCCAAGGCGTATCCTTCCAGATAAAGAAATCCTGAGGAGTATAGTCGGACCGCCGGATCAGGGGCAAGAAAAAGGGGCCGCAGGCGGCCCCTTCGGGATGGTCTCGGGTCAGGAAC
>JGI12109J20283_11226085_pt1 | contig 17967 bp, 13 predicted proteins | sample ElkSlonscriptome_12_FD_20283 | JGI IMG/M metagenome (IMG submission 20283)
ATTTGTTCAAGCACGTAACCAATTAGAATTGCAACTGGTGCAACTTTGGTCAAAGGTGCTGAAAGTTGACAAAATTGGGGTACAAGATAACTTTTTTGAACTCGGGGGTCATTCCCTGCTAGCCTCCTACTTAATCACTCAAGTTAAGCAGCAGTTGGGCAAAGATATTCCTTTAATCACGCTGTTTCAAAACCCGACCATTGAACAGTTGGCGACAATCATTCAAACTGGATCAGATCACTCTACTCCGTCTTGTTTAGTGGCGATTCAACCCCAGGGGTCAAAACCACCCTTCTTCTGTGTTCCCGGTGCGGGAGGTAGACCGTTTTACTTCTATCACTTAGGACGTTATTTAGGAGAAGATCAACCGTTCTACAGTTTTGAAAACAATCTGTCTCAGGAATCAGGGTCGATTACTCGAATTGAGGATATGGCTAGTATTTATATTGAAGCCATGCAAGCTGTTCAGCCCCAAGGACCCTATTTTTTAGGCGGACATTCCTATGGGGGAAATGTTGCGTTTGAAATGGGTAAACAGTTGTATAAACAGGGACAGGAGGTAGCTTTACTGGCAATCATTGATTCTTCAGCGCCAACGTATAAAGATAAGCAAATGCTGATTGATTATATTAACTGGGATCACGCCAGGTGGCTGGCTGAGGTGAGCAAGGGCATAGAAGTTTATTTAGATAAGGATGTCGATATTTCCTACGAAACTCTCCAGCCCTTAACAGTGGAGGAGCAACTCAACTACGTTTTACACTATTTCAAAATGGCTAATATGCTACCTCCGAATGCAGAAACAACCCAGCTAACCAATATCGTACAAGCTTATAAAACTAGCTGTTTATGTCTGGTTGATTATGAACCCCAAGAGATGTATCCTGGTAAACTGACGATTATACGCGCCAATGAGGATCTGCCGGATGATCCGAATCGTGAGTTGGCATCTGACAATGAAGATTTTTCCTTGGGTTGGAGCGAGTTTTGTACGGAACCTGTGGATATCCATTTTGTGTTGGGAAATCATATCACAATTACGGCGGAACCTCATGTTCAGGTTTTAGCCGAACAGTTAAAAGCTTGCATTGATTTGTAGAGACGTTGCATGCAACGTCTCTACAAGTTAAAAACCTGGTGATAAAAATGGATAAAACCGAATTCATTACACAATTTGATCAGTTAATTCTCAATCCTGAAACCCGAAAAATATATGGTCAACATAAGTTTTTTAATGTCGGCTATTGGTTGCCAGAAACTCAGAATCAAGAGGAAGCTTGTTTTAACCTGATGGAAAAACTGTTGGAATTTATTCCAGATAAAACAGGAAAAATCCTAGATGTCGGCTGCGGGTTAGGCGCGACGACCAATTATTTACTGAAATACTACTCCCCTGCTAATGTAATAGGCATCAATATTTCCAGCCAACAACTTGAAAGATGTCGAATCAATGTACCAAACGGCAACTTCATGGAAATGGATGCTGTCCAGATGAAGTTTGAGGAGAATCAATTTGATCAGATCATCTGTGTTGAAGCTGCCTTATACTTTAATACCCGGGAAAAATTCCTCAAAGAAGCTGGGCGTGTGTTGAAGCCCGGAGGGAATCTCGTCCTGGCGGATATTATCAGTGCAACGACGGAATATTTTGGTAATTTGGTCATGGCTGAAAATACGGTCAAAGATATTGAGGCATATCAGAATCTTTACCAACAAGCAGGATTCGAGCAGGTAAAATTGGTGGAGGCTACAGAGGAATGCTGGAAAACACACTTCCGATATCTAAAATCTTGGATGGAAGCACAATTTCAGGCAGGAGAAATAGATGAAGAAACTTGTCAATTTAATGTCAATGCCATAGATAATTTGTTACAGTTAGATTCTGACGCGATAACGTATGTGTTGGTTTCTGCGAATAAGCCAGTCAATCAAATTTAAATCGAGAATTAAGTAGGTTGGTGGAAATAAACTCAACCATGTTAATTTATGTAAAGAACCCTCAAACCCTTACAAATGAAGAATGACGAATGACGATCTCCACCGTTAACGTTAATTGTCCCCACCTACTTAAAAGTCAACAGCTAACAAATCAAAGGTCAAACAATGTTTCAGTCACTATCAGGCAAAAAAGTAGTAATTATTGGCATAAACTCAGGAGTTGACCTAGCCATTGCCAAAAAAGTCACAGAACTGGGAGCATCGGTGATACTTTCACACGACTCACAGGACAAATTGGATGAAGCCATGGAGTCGCTTTCGGGAGAAATTGAGGCGAAAACGGTTGACATTTTAAATGAGGATTCAGTCAATACTTTCTTTGAGCAAATCGGCAACTTCGATCATTTAATTGTCACCTCTATGGGAGACCGAAATATGCCGCGATCGCTCTTGGCAGAAATGACCACAGAAACGGCTCAAGGTGCGATGCAGAAATTCTGGGGGACGTTCTTTGCTGTACGTGCATCACTAAACACTATAGCCACTGACGGCTCGATTACACTAACCTCCAGTGTCACCCTCTTCAAATCTTCAAAAATGGGGGGAATTTCCGCGATCGCAGCCGCCAATGGTGCAGTGGCTGTGTTTGGGCGCTCGTTGGCGTTGGAAATTTCACCGATTCGAGTCAACGTGATTGCCCCCGGATTGGTAGAGGATACAAGTATCTGGAGTTCTCAAAGCGAATCTGAGCGCTCTGACTTAACCAAGTGGGCGATTGCCACCTTACCGGTGAAGCATCTTGGGCAACCCGAAGAACTGGCACAAGCCGTGTTAAGTTTGATCACGAATCCTTATATTACAGGGGTTGTTTTGCCTGTGGATGGCGGTGTAACCATGGTGTAATCAAAACACTGTGCTTTAATCGAAAGACTCGTTATTTTTATAGTATATTATGTCAAATCAAAGTGATCAAACTCAATCCCCAACCAATATTTTTTGGGACTTTGCTCAATTTTGGGAAGATGTAAAAAAGATTGCCGAGCCGTATTGGTATCCAACAAAATCAAACGAAAGAGCATTCTCCGACGTGATTGGTTCATGGGGAATGCTCTTTCTATTGATCCTATTAATAATCTCCCTCGTCACGGCAAGTGCTTTTAATAGTTTTGTCGGTCGCTATTTGGTCGATAGTCTACTTGAAGACAAGGATTATTCTGCTTTTACTAATAATTTATTGCTCAATATTCTCGGGCTTTTCCTCGTAACACTTTTAGTCGGTATCTCTAAATTTGTTAGAAAAAAAATTGCCCTTAATTGGTATGAATGGATGAATGATAAAGTCTTAGATAAATACTTGAGTAATCGTGCTTATTATAAAATAAATTTCAGATCCGATGTTGATAATCCAGATCAACGTATAGCCAAAGAAATTGAACCAATTACCACTAGCGCTCTCAGCTTTTCAGCGACCTTCCTAGAAAAAATCTTGGAAATGGCGACTTTCTTAGTCATTATTTGGGTAATTTCTCAGCAAATTGCAATTATAATGCTAATTTATACCATCGCAGGCAATTTCATTGCGGCTTACTTAAATCAAGAATTAACCAAGATAAATCAAGAAGAGATTGAATCAAAAGCAAACTATAGCTATTGTCTAGTTCATGTGCGTAATCATGCTGAATCAATCGCTTTTTTTCGAGGAGAAAAACAGGAATCAAATATAATTAAACGTCGATTTAAAAGTCTTGCCAACATAATTGAACGCAAGATAAATTGGGAGAGAAGTCAGGATTTTTTCAGTAGAGGATATCAATCTGTTATTCAAATATTTCCTTTTTTAGTGCTAGCACCTTTATATATCGAAGGTGACATTGATTTTGGACAACTGGGGCAAGCTGCACTAGCTTGTAATATGTTTGCTACTGCTCTAGGAACCGTAATTGCTGAATTTGGTACTTCTGGGCGATTCTCTAGTTATGTTGAACGTTTATCTGAATTTGCCAATGCCTTAGAAGAAGTGAATCAAAAATCCGAAAAGGTTAGTACCATTCAAACAATAGAAGAAAACCGACTAGCGTTTGAAAATATGACGTTACAAACCCCTAACTCTGAGCAGGTGATTGTGGAAAATTTATCACTGGCGGTTCAACCTGGAGAGGGATTATTAATTGTTGGTCCAAGTGGTCGAGGTAAAAGTTCTTTATTGAGAGCGATCGCGGGTTTGTGGAACACGGGAACCGGTCGTCTAATGCGACCTGCTTTAGAAGACGTTTTATTTTTACCCCAACGTCCTTATATCATCTTAGGAACGTTACGGGAACAATTACTCTATCCTAGTACAGAGCATCAGATGACTGACGCCGAACTTGAAGAAGTTTTGCAACAAGTCAACCTCCAACATGTGCTGAATCGAGTCGGGAGTTTTGATCTAGAACTTCCTTGGGAAAATATCTTATCCTTAGGAGAGCAGCAGCGTCTTGCCTTTGCCAGACTGCTCGTTAATGAACCCAGTTTTACTATATTAGATGAGGCAACAAGTGCCTTAGATTTGCCAAATGAAGAGACTTTATATCACCAGCTACGAGAACGAAAAACAACGTTTATTAGTGTTGGACATCGGCAAAGTTTATTTAATTATCATGAAAAAGTTCTGGAACTTTTAGATGATTCTCGTTGGCGCTTGGTTGACATTAACGATTATGAGTTATCAACAGAAACAACTGTTAATTCTGTTTCAAGCTCTGAAGTTGAACCAGAGGATGTTCTGAATCAGGAGGCTTCTGTTCAATCTGAAACATCGGTAGAGACGGATACAGATTTCGGACTTTCTCATAGAGAAATGCGGAAATTAACAAATTATGCACTGAGTACGATCAGAAATAAAGCCAGCAAAGGAAAAGCCATTATAGCTAATGATGGATTCACGTACCGCTACAATAAAAATAATGGCATCTTTAAATGGTTTAGGGATACAGAGGAAAAGTAGGACGTATACTCAGAGATTGCACCTCCGGGTAAACAGGCGTATTAAAAAAAAGTCCGCCTCCTTGTCCAGCATCTTTCCTGACAGGGGGTTGACTTTATTAATGGCAGCAAAGCTTATCTCTAAAGCTTATTTATTATATTTTTATCCCCGTAATTGTTTCTTCTTTGTCCAATTCCTTGATAATACATTTAGACTTACTAAGCTTAATAATTTCATACGTTTCTGACACAAACACAGAAGTAATCTTTCCCACAAAATCTGCCGCAGAAATTTTAATAACTAGCGGAACCTTGAAGTTAAAAATAGATTGTGGAAGAGTTTTAACGTTTAAGAACAATCGTCCTTCCCTTACATGCCATACACCCGTAAATTGATTGCCCGTTATAAATTCTAAAGGCTTAGATAAGAATAAGGTTTGAATCCGAGTTTGCTCATAAGTCATATCATTTTTAAATTCAATGGACAGTTTTTCCCATGATGTATTAAAACGCCATTTTCCCACGAGTAATTTTTCTATTTCTAAATCAGCAATATCAGTGTCGTTCATGTCTACCTCTAACATTATTGGAGCAAGTCTTGTTTGTGTAATTGCCAGATCAACATCTTACCTTGTGCGCGTGTTTCCATTATCTGCATACCGATTTTTTCTAGCACCCGCTTTGACGCTATATTATCGGCATCACATCCCGCCGTGACTCTTTGCACACCGGGTTGACAAAATGCCCAATTTACCATTGCTGGCGCTGCTTCTGACGCATATCCCTGCCGTCGATAGGATGGCACGATCCGATAGCCGAATTCCAGTGAACCTGTGGGTGAACCTGTGGCATCTGGGATCATTTTCAGGAACGTGTTACCAATCAGGGTATTATCAGCTTTATGAATAATTAGGCGCAACCATTCCGTGAGTGAGGGATTTTTTTCTAGTATATCTGCAAGTGCTGGCAAAATTTCACTCAACTCGGGTTCGGACCAGTCCGATAAAATTTTAAATGGCGCAATAGCGGCTAATTCAGCCTGTCCAATCATTGCGGCTTTTACGATTTCCAGGGTAAAGGGGATCAACTCCAATCGGGCGGTAACAATATTTGCCATATTAAGCTAGGTGGGGAGCGTTATTTGTCAAAACACTGATTTCACGGATTTATTGTCCAGATGGGGGTAGGGAGGTGAGAGCTTATGCACACACTGATTACACAGAAAAGATTTATCTACATTAAAACGCTTAATGATAACCTGTAATTAACCGCTAAACTCTGATCCATTTCAAGACCTTCGGGTCTTTGTTATAGCGGTAGGTAACGCCATTTTTCGCCCTCAGCGACTTGCCGAGGCTTGCCTTGCTTCTGATTGTGCTAATGGAATAGTTGGTTAATGCTTTCATTTCACTATGAGAAAGCCTCTCAGTTGTGTCTAGGTTGGGTGATGCTTCTGGCTGGCTTGGGACGTTGTTTTCCGAGGCATCATTTAGGTTAGGAGAATCCTCTGGGTTCGGGGAATCCTCTGGGTTCGGGGAATCCTCTAGGTTAGGAGAATCCTCTGGGTTCGGGGAATCCTCTAGGTTCGGGGAATCCTCTAGGTTAGGAGAATCCTCTAGGTTAGGAGAATCCTCTAGGTTAGGAGAATCCTCTAGGTTAGGAGAATCCTCGATAATTTGCTCTATTTCCGGGGGATTTGCCCTGATCGCTTTTTGCTGTCGATAATCCTCCATAGATACAAGTTGCCAACTAGATTCTTGTGCCAGTTCTAGCACCCATTGATGGTAACTGAACAGACTTTCTCGATGTCCAACACTGATAAATGTTGAATTGGATTGTTGTAACTGTTCATATAAATTTCTTTCATTATTCAAATCCAACGCACTGGTTGCCTCATCAAGTATTGTGAAGCTGGGACGATTCACTAATAATCGGGCGAAAGCAAGGCGTTGTTGTTCTCCCACGGATAATAGATTTTCCCAAGGGACTTCTGTATCAAAACCCTCTACACGAGTCAACAAATGGTGCAGGTTAACCTGTTGCAAAACCGCTTCAAGTTCGCGATCGCTCATTTGACGATTCGTCCGAGGATAGAGTAACTGTTCCCGCAATGTTCCCAATATTATATAAGGGCGTTGGGGCAAAAACAACATATCATTGAGCGGGGGGCGCACGAGACACCCTGTTCCTGCATTCCATAAACCCGCAATGGCACGTAAGAGGGAACTTTTCCCTCTCCCACTTGGACCAACAATTAATAACCCTTCTCCGGGTTGGACTGATAGTGATAAGTTGGTGACAATCGTTTGCTGGTAATCTGGTGTTTTTAAGGTAACATCATCGAAAGCGATGCGGTCTTCTTCGATCGTATTTATTTGACTAACTTGTTTCGGTTCCTGGATAACGGCGGTTAACCTATCCGAAAACTCGGCTAAGCGATCAACGTAACTGGAAAATTGTCCTGACGAGCCAAATTCACCGATTAATTGTCCGAGAGCCTGAGAAAATAGTAAACTACATAAACTCGCTTGGCTGATTTCTCCATAGTCAATTTGATCGGTAATAAATAAAGGGGTGAGGATGAACATGGAAAACAGAGAAATAGCCGACTGATAGCCTCGGTTAAATATATCCTGACCCCTCTCCCAATTTAGTCGGCGTTCCGCTACATTAATGAAATTACTAAATCGTCGCTCAATGATGTTTAATTCTTGATTTTCTCCCTGAAAAAAAGCGATAGATTCCGCGTGATTCCGAACATGAGTTAGGCAATAGGCGTAGTCGGCTTTACATTGAAGTTGCTCTTGATTAATTTTATTGAGTTCTTGGGTCAAATAAACGGCAATTAAGTTACCGATAATCGTATAAACAACTAGATAAATTGCGATTGTTTCCGATATTGTCCAGAGAATAGCGATAAATGTTGCCATTTCCAGGGTTTTTTCCAGAAATGTCGCTGAAAATCTCAGAGCGCTACTGGTAATGGGTTCGATTTCTTGGGATAGACGTTGATCGGGGTTGTCCAGATCAGAGCTAAAATTGATTTTATAATAGGCGCGATGGCGAAAGTACTTTTGCAAGATATGATTATTGAGCCATTTGTACCAATCCAGAGCTACTCTTTTTCTGACATATTGCGAAAAGCCGACTAAGAGCGTAACCCCGAAAATCAACAGGGTAGAAACCCACAAGGTACTAATATATTTAGATAGATCCCTCTCTTCTATGATAATATCCAGGACATAGCGATTCCAGAAGCTGCCGATCGCATTTACACTGACCAGAGAGACGATTAATAGGATCAAAAGCGCCAGCATTCCCCAAGCGCGAATCACTTCGGAAAAGGCTCTTGCTCCCGGTTCTGTGGGATACCAATAGGGTTGAGCGACGACTTTGAGCGACTGCCAAAATTTGGTGAACGGCAAAATCGGATTGGTTACGGTTTTGTCACGAAAAAGTTGAGCTTGCATAGTCTAAAATAATGGGGTTCACCGGTCAAGTATCCCGAGAAACCGGGTTTCTTGTGAGGATGACAACTCTCAGATCAAGCTTTCACCCAAAGAAACTCGGTTTCTTGACCGATGTCCTAACAATCAGTCCTCATCAACAATTTCAACGGTTCTTGGCGGTTGCACCTCTTCTGAATTGGTACTATTTCCGGAACTTAGATGGTGTTGAAGTTTGAGTTTTAAATCCTCGGTAAGGGGTAAATCTTTAATTTCTTTGATCAGAAATCTCACGGATTCGGTTTTGCTACGTTCTGTATAAATCCCCTTGAGAATCGCTTCAATTCCATATCCGGCGAGCGCGTCTCCTACAACTGTGGTCAACCCCAGAATCCCTAAACCGCCGACAATCCCCAGTGGACCTCCCAATATCGCGAGTAATGGAATCACAGCGGCAGAATTTCCGCCGGCGAGCGTTATAGCAATTACCAAAAGTATGCCAGGAAGTCCTAAACCTGCAAGTTTTTTAACGATTTCGTCCATTTGAGTTCTTTTAAATCCTTACACTATTGGTCAAAACACGAATTCTATTCAGCTTACCAAAAGATTACACAACTCATCAATTTCTCTACTTTTTTCGATAACGACTCGCTGGGCTAAGGCTTGGAGCTGACGAATATTTTCGGATTGGGCATTGTCCATCGCTTCCAATTCACTGGTTAAGAATGTCTGAAACCGATAATAACATCGTTTCCCATCTTGGCTAGATGATTTCATCGACCGTTCTAATTGTCCGGCGACGACTTCACTACCCCCATCCAATAAAATGTTTAACAGGGGTCTTGCCCATTGTAACAGTCCCCAGTTTTTAGCCTCGTTATAGGGATAGATACTGGTTAAAGAACCTGTGCCCAAGGAAACCAGCAATATCTCATCAGTATGGAGAATTTCTTGTCTTTCTTGCCAACTCATCTTTGCTTCCATAATTGCTAACTGGGCTGGATTATTGGCAATCACCCCACCATCGACTAAGGTATAAAAGCCATTGGGATTATGGGTTGTGGCAACGTGATGGGGTGCAAAATAGGTAGGCGCGGCGCTGGTTGCCATCGCTGCATCGGTGAGGCTAAAACCGAGGCACAATTTGCGGAATTTTCTTGATTCTGTCTCTTCTTTTGCCAGTTTGCTAGTAAAAAAGATGGGAATTCGTTGTTCAATATCATAGCTGGTGACAAAAATCTCTTTCAGGCACTGATCCAATGGTGTGTTGCCTAAATATTGTCTGACAATTTCCTCGCGTCCCTCAGAGGCATATTTGGGTTGGGCAAGTAAATCTTCGAGCGGACCAAGGATCTTTTCAAAGAATGGCTCGTAAAAAATTTCTGCGCCATACTCAACATACATTTGAATAAGTTCTTCAGCACTGTATTCCGCCATCGGTGTACTATCCGATTTTTGGGCATCTAATCGCGGTTTAGTCAGTCCAAGTGCCAGAATTCCGCCAGTTGATGTGCCAGAAATTAAGTCGAATAAACTAAAAATCGGCTTTTGCGTGCGCTTTTCTATTTCAGCGAGGAGGATGGCGGGAATAATGCCCCGAATCCCGCCGCCATCAATTGCCAGTATTTTATACTTAAAATTTGCTGTCGTATTCATTGTTGTTTGCGATTCCTCCCGGGTTAAATTTTGAGTGGGTTCCGGCTGTTGATTGGTGATGGAAATTTCGGTTTGATTTGTTGGCTCACTTTCAGTTTCCTCTGTTTCAGTTTCCTCTGTTTGAGTTTCCTCTGATTGAGGTTGGGGGGGTAAAGATGTTTCCATAGTGGCAAGGTTATCCCTATCTTTCCTTGTCTCTGTTGTTCCCGACCCTTGAGGTGGATTATTCCCTAATGTTATCTTAGTTTCGGGTAATAAATCCGGATTCGATAAGTGAGTAAGTAGATAAGGACTTTGGCATAAATCCCAACGAGGATTACCATGTAATTTGCCATGATAGCCATTTCCGATTTGGTCTTTAACGGTTTTTCCTTGTCCTTCATTTAATCGCCAATAGGCGACTAATCCAGGTTCATTCCCGACTAGAGGCTGAACACGATGTCTCTGAATTTCCACCGGAGAACAAGCGCAATTCCAGACGCTAATATTCGCCAATTGTCCGGTAAAATAGATGCGATCGTGTAATGTTGCCCCTAGAGTCACTGGACTCGATGCGTTGTTTAAAGTTGACCCGGTTAAGCTTCCCTTATAGTCATGGTCATCCAGATAAATCCTTAACTCTCCCTGATTAAAAACCAAGGCAAAGAAGTGCCATTGTCCAATCGTTAATTCTCCATTGCCAAAAGTTTGGACAACCCGGTTAACCGTTTCATCAATGTATACATCTAGATTTCCATCTTCACTAATCCCCAACTCAAAATTATCGCTGTATCGATTGGATGCACGGGCGAAAAAAACATTGCGCGTCCCATAACTGGTGGCTTTATTGGTGAGTTGTTCAGGCTTTACCCATCCAGAAATCGTCAAGGCTGCACTCCCCTGAGCCAAAACACCACCCAGATCAGTCCTGCCCAAATTGATATAATCATCCTGGCTATCAAATGTCAGCACAAATTGAGTATCGTCTGTATTGATCACACCAGTTTCATCTCCAGGTTGCTCTATCAAATCTCCCAATCGAACCGGAAACCACTCATTTTTTAGTCGTGAGCAGAACCTCCGCAATAGCTTGGGAAATGGAAAACTTTGGTGGAAACATCTCCATCCAGAAAAACTCCCCAACCGGGTTGACTTCCAAGAATACATACCGATTATCGGGAGTGACAATAATATCAATCGCTCCATAGTTTAAGCCAAAATAAGCCATGAGTTGGAGCAGTTTTTTCTCGACATCTTCGGGTAAGGTGTAAGCCTGCCAATCTTTGGCTAAAGCGCTACCTTCTTTGCGCCAATCGTGAGTAGCTCCCTGCAAACGTTGGGAGTCGATTGCTGCTGTAAATACCCGGTTTCCCACAATCGTTACCCGCAATTCCTGCGCCTTTGGTACGTTTTCCTGAAACGTCATCGGACAAAAACGTAGTCCTTCCAGATGCTCTAGATCCTCTTCGGTAACTCGATTGGTGAAAACAACTTGCTCTTCCCCCTGCTCACCGTAAATGGCGAATTGAGATAGCATTTTGGTAATCATTCCTTGCCCTTTACACTCTTGGGCAAATTGTTTAACAGCGGCTGGATTATTGGTGGTGAGGGTGCGCGGGGTAAGGAGTCCAACGTCTCGGGCAACTTGCAATTGGAGTTGTTTATTTTTAGCTAGCTCAACATTGGGTAGGCTGTCGAGGTGGAACCCTTTGATACTAGCAATCATCCCTTGAGCCGTGCAGCGAGTTTCCCGCAGTGAAGCCTCTCTAAACTGTTGATCCATGGTTTCGGGAATTTTGAGTCCATGTCTGATCCGCCGATACCAAACTGAGGATACTTCACTTAAATCGAGGGTTTGTTCCCCATCGGTAATAATGAGTCGCTCAGAATCGCCGGAGTAAATATCGAGTTGAACTTCCGTGGGAAATCTGTCTGTGTCAAATCGAAACGCTTTTTCACCTTGATCCGCGATCGCCTCCATCACCAGAGGAATACTTTCGTTATCGTTACTGTAGGTAATAATTAATACTGTCATTGGTTATTTATCATTCGTCAGAGGTTGTTCCAGACGTATTTTGCTACGTCTCTAAATGGAAATCAGGGTGTCTGCGATCGCGCTGGAAATTGGCAAGCCTAAATCTCGCTCCAGCATTCCCCATTCGCCGATAGGATTAACTTCCAAAAAGACATACTCTCCGGATGGAGTAAGGATGAAGTCTAAGGCGCCAAAGAAAAGCCCGAATTTACCCATAAAAGCTTGGAGGCGACGTACTAATGCTTCCGGAAGCTGATGATGTTCCCATGCACCAACCTCAACTCCGGGGCGACGCCAATCGACTGTAGCTGTTTCATAAACCGACGATTTTAATCCCCCGACAAATACATTACCATTGACATAGACCACCCGCAATTCCATCTGCTTGGGAATTTGCTCTTGAAACACCATGGGACAATAGCGTAGTGACTCAGCATCTTCCAAGTCTTCTGGTTTAACCACGCTGGTATAGACAAAGAATGACGTGGCTTCCATACTGCGGGAAAGTGATTTGAGTAACTTACTCACCATTTTTCCCTGAACCTGTTGGAAAAACTCCCGTGCAGATTCAGCGTTATTAGTAACTAGACTTTTGGGGATAACAAAACCCACTTCAGATGCAACTCGTAGTTGGCGTAGCTTGTTGTTAGCCACATTAATCCGTTCTAAATTATCCACCCAACGCGCATCTCTGAGACTGTCCCAAAATCCATCCAAGGTAGCTAGGGATTCGTTGATGCAGGCTTGTTGATATTCTGGCGCTAATTCCTGACTCAGTTGTGGCTCCCAAATCCGGCGCATCCACACCGCTTTTACCTGCTCTGTCTGGATAGATTGTCTGCCATAGTTGATTGTGTGATACTGTTTATTGTGATCAAACTGCGCTGTGAGTTGTACCTCTAAAGGAAACTTATCGGTGTCCAAGCGAAAGGGTTGCGCCCCTTTTTTTGACACCGCTTCTGCGACTCTATCTAGGGTGAAGAAATCCCCACTATGAGTGATTAATAAAACAACGTCTGGCGACAGAGACATAAATAAGGCTTGCTGAATAAGTTGTCGGGTGAGCAAGGAAAGATGGGGAGATGGTTCCCCCTTTTTAAGGGGGACGGAAGGGGGATCTAAAAGCGAAGGGGACTGGGGGGTTAGGTTTTCCGAAGAAAGCCAACAGCATCAGGAACCACACCCAACGCCATCGCTAGCCTCTTGGGTTTCGCTTACGCTCTAAGCTGTTCGGCATTTAAACCTTAATGTCAAGAATCATGAAATCCTTGTAGTGCGAGCATCTTGCTCGCTACTAATACCCAATTTAAATGCATGACAGCTTACCCAACCTACGAGAACATTTTGTGCTATCCCTGACCTGCTCCCTCAGATGAGATATTTTACCCTATACCCCGTCTAAGTTTAAAACCAGAGATTCTCCTAGAGAAAAACTACGGGTTTCAACCTAGACGGGGTTTAGCTGGGAGTAGCTTGAGCTAATTTGATCACCTGAGACTTGAATAGCGCCTCTCTAAAGCTACTCCCTTAATTTGGACTTCAGATGGCGAGACTTAGTAATCTTCAAAATCCGAAGGATACTTCAGTGTCTGGTAAGGAGCCTTCTCTGACGGGGTTGGAGCTTGAGCTTCTAAGAAGCGAGCGAAGAAAGGAACGACTTGCAGTTCTTTGTTTTTCGACATGCTGTTTTCTCTGGGTAAATTTGTATTAACAATTTCATAGTAAATCATTAATTGAATTAAGGGTCAAGGACAGTTAGGACAGTTAACCAGAATTTTTAACTCGGCTGTTTTTTGCGGAAATCCTTTTTAATTCGTACCCGGCTTAATGAAACTTTCATCTATTGATCTCAGACTGTTAAAAAATATTTAATTCTATTGACATGGAGTGAAAGGGATGATGGCATAACTGTCTATTTGATTCGTACAACTCAGTATAACTGTCTATTTGATTCGTACAACTCAAGTGAAGAAAAAGTGAAGAAAAAAATCAAGAGCATCGCTTAAGAGTTAGACAAGACAAAGGTTTCACAACCACCAAGGCATTCGTAAATAAATGTCCTTCGTTGTACAAATGCTCTAAACGTGTTATATATAATAGGCTAGATAACAAGGACAGTTAAGACAGTTTATCCTCCCTAGGATTCATGAACAATAGGTTATAAAAATTAACATTCCACTCAGGTGTGACCGATCGAAACTGATAATCATATAGAATGATTCAACATGAAACGACGACGGGGAGTGATTTTGACGCCTGTCGGACTAAAGCGGTTACAGGCAGGGATACAGGCGGTAGAAATCGCCGAAAATAACGGCAATCGCTTGACTCTAGAGGAACTCAGCGAGCGCATCAACCTATCCACAAAAACCTTGAGTCGCTTGTGGTCTCTCAATACCGCTGTTGATCAAAGAACGCTCAAGCTTTGTTTTGCCGCCTTTGACTTGCAATTACACCCAGAGGATTACACAACTTGCAGTGAACCAGACGCCAAACATCAAGGAGAGGGATGGGAGGAGCCGTTCACTCAAAACCCTGAACCCAGGAACCCACTCACACCCCAATTTCCCTACCCTGATGGTCCAGTTCCCTTGGACTCTCCATTCTATATCGAACGCCCTCCCTTGGAAACACTGGCGTATCAAACCCTCGTGCAACCCGGTGGTGCGATTCGGATTTGCGCCCCAAAACAGATGGGGAAAAGTTCCCTAATGCTGCGATTATTAGATTTCGCCCAAACACAGCACTACTCCATTGTTTATTTAGACTGCAAGCAGATTTGTCCAAGCTGGTTGAGTGACATCAATCGCTTTTTGTGGGGATTTTGCTCACACGTTGCCAAACAACTGGGAGTTAATCCAGACTTAGAGAGTTACTGGCATGAATGCCTTGGCTGTAAATTAAGTTGCAGCTTCTACTTCAAGGATTACCTGCTCGAGGTAATCGACACTCCAGTCGTGCTGGTACTCAATGAACTCGATCGCCTATTTAACTATCCTACATTGTCTCAGGAATTTTTTTCACTGTTGCGATCGTGGTATGAAGAAGCACGAGGAGACGAGATTTGGCAAAAGCTACGGCTAGTGCTGGTTTATTCGACCCAAAAAGATGTCCCTGGGGATAGTAAGCAGTCTTCATTCAATCTCGGTTTGCCAATTTACCTGCCAGAGTTTACCCCACTCCAGGTGCAAGATTTAGCCAAACGACACGGCTTGGACTGGAGTTCTGGCAAAGAAGTGACTGCACTAATGAAAATTTTTGGCGGACATCCTTATTTAATTCGCATGGCTCTTTATCATATTTGTACTCGAAGACTTTCTGTAGATCAACTCCATTCCCTAAATTGGGATAAACAACTGCATAGATATGCATAAGTTTTTAGAGGCGGTGTCCATCACGCTTTTGAGAATTGCTACAAACCTGGGAAAAGAGCGGACGCGAGTTGTATAGCACTACGCAGACACGTTAGGACACATCATTTATGTATGTAGAGACGCGCCATGGCGCGTCTCTACAATGGTACCGAACGTCCTAATCGATGTATCTATTGCTATATCTGGATGCAACCGACAAGAGAGTAGTTAAAGGTGAAGCCTTTGGGAATTTATCTAATTATTAATTTCAACAATTAAATACCAAGACTTCACCCAATCTGGTTAAAACATTTAGGCAACGGTTAAATCAACCTCGACGGTAATATCATTATGATCCATATCACCGCCACCATACCAATCTTCAAAACCAAACGTGTTCTCACCCAGTATACTGACGTGATCTTTGCCATCAGGATTAGCACCTAAATAGGCAAAATAGGCAATGGGATCGTTCCAGCTAAGGCGCTGATTGTTTGGATTAGTTTCCAACCATTCTTCTGTTGTACCATTCGCGATAATGTAAGGCGCTAAAATGGTTCCTGCCTGGAATTCGGCTTCAAATATCCCGGTATTTCGGTTCAGGTCGCCAACCACTTGTTGAGCTAAAGCCGCTTCAGCATACCCTGCCTCATCTGGGCTAATCAGTTCACCTGTTACTTTATCTTTCACATCTCCTTGCTCATTTTCAACCGCATAAAACCCGACGGAATTGTCAAAGCCAGCATTACTCTCAATATTGAAAAACTTCGCAGATACCGAACTGGTTTGATCTTGCAAGTCAATGAGTTCGGGTTCTCCTTCAGTGATTAGAATGGAGTTATTTTGGGCAGGTGTAGTATCCTGATTATTGCCATCAAAACTCAAAGGTTCGTCTACGTCAGTCGTTTGATCAGCAACCGCTGCGACTAACTGGAGTTCATTATTGCTCACACTATTGCCGCCTGCTGTCGGAGTCAGTGTAGACCCGCCTGTTACCTCTGGATTGCCTGGTATCGGAGCGGTTTGTACGGCTTCCCCATTATCGATTAATTTTCCCAATAGCGGGTCAAGCAGCTTGGCTTTAGCTGTTATTTTCGTATCGTTAGGATTGGGATCTTCTGACTGAAAGTTACCGCCCCCATCACGAAATACCTTACCGGTGTGATGGTAAATATTCCACTTGTTGCCACCATTGTTGGCTAAGTTATCGGCAACTAGAGAATTTTTGAGGGTAACATTTTTGCCACCGCCCCAGAATCCTCCACCTTGCCATCCCGCATAATTATTGGCAATCGTGGTGTTAGTAATCTTGGTTGGATTAGAACCATTCCCTAAGAGGATTGCTCCTCCCAAACCCTTCTTACCATTGGTTGACTTCGCTTCGTTGCCGTAGAAAATACTGTTGTCAATCGTGACCGGGGATTTCTCTCCTGTCCACAAACCACCGCCTTGCACTAGCGCCCGATTATCAGCAAAGGTGGTGTTACGCACGGTCAATTTACTATTCCCGTGGCGCACTCCACCGCCTAGAGCATCACCTTTGGAATCTTTGATCACCTGATTATCGATGATTGTGCTATCTTCGAGAATCACTTCGTCGCCCGGATAGGCGTATAAAAACAGTCCTCCTCCTTGTCCGGCTCCTTTGTTACCCTCAAACCGACTATTGCGAATCTCAATTTTGCCCTTGGTACTCTTATCACTAGTTGCTGAAGCACCATCGGTAAAAATTGCACCACCATAGCCCTTTGTATGGGGACCAAAGGAACCACCGGGAGTGGAGTCATTATCGGTGAAGGTAGAGTTTTCGACGGTTAATCCCCCTAAAACGGTGTTAATCGCCCCACCATTGGTTCCGGTATTTTCCGTAAACTCACTATCTTTGACGGTGAGAGAACTTTCACTACCAACTGCGATCGCACCACCACCTCGTTCACCTTTACCGTTCTGACTATTTCCCGATGTGCTATTATTCTCAAACTCAGAGTCAATTACACTCGTGCTACTGCGCCAACCGGCAAAGATGGCACCACCTCCTTCACCGTTAGCATGATTATTCCGAAACTCACTATTTTCTACGGTAAGTGTAGTATAACTGTCTGTGCGAATAGCGGCTCCCGCGCCATTTGCACCCTTCTGATTGGTTTTTCCGTTCACCAAAATCAAATTTCGCAGGGTAAACTCGGTGGAATTATAGCCGGCGTCTCGCTTGATATCAAAGATGCGGTGAGCGTTATTCCCATTGATCTTTAAACCCGAAGCATTAGACCCATCAATCGTTAGGTCTTTATCAACTTCGAGTTGACCACTGGTCAGTTTAATCGTCTTATTTTTCAGACGAGAGGCAAATTTAATTGTATCTCCTGACTGGGCTTGCGCGATCGCATCTCTTAAGGAACCTTGTCCGCTGTCTTTCCGGTTTCGAACCGTGAACACTTGTGACATTGTTTGCTCTCCAAGACTATTTAACTAAAGTGCTACTTTGGAGCGTTTTATTCTTCGGCGAAATGGTTAGCAAACCCCTGATTCAGTAATCGTTGAATTTGCTGTATTTTTTTCTGACAGCAGGGTTTCAACGTAACATCGTGCTGTCTAT
>JGI12109J20283_10415998_pt1 | contig 17962 bp, 15 predicted proteins | sample ElkSlonscriptome_12_FD_20283 | JGI IMG/M metagenome (IMG submission 20283)
CCCGAACGGGAACGGCCACGACGAGCCGATCACGTCTGCGACCGCGCGAGTCCCCTCGGGTTCGAACACGGCGACCGCCATCGCGGATCCCGCGCCGGCCTTCGACGCGAGTGCTCTGCCTTCGCTGGACGATCACACGTCCGACCTCCTGATTCCCGACGATCTGCCGCCCAACTACCGCGCCCAGCTCGACGAGCTCCTGCGCGCGATGGTCGACAAGCAGGCCAGCGATCTGCATCTGTGCTGCGAGCAGGCGCCCGTCTATCGTATCGACGGCCACGTGCAGCTCGATCCCGAGGCGTCACGGCTCGAGGCCGAGGAACTCTTCCGCATGCTCTTCGCGATCACGCCGAAGCGGAACCGCGATCAGTTCCTCAAGCACCACGACACCGACTTCGCCTACGCGATCGAAGGCGTCAGCCGATTCCGTGCGAATCTGTTCTTCGATCGCAAGGGTCCGGCGGCCGTGTTCCGCTCCATTCCCGACAAGATCATGACGGCGGACGAGCTCGGGCTGACCAAGGAAGTCAAGGAACTCGCGCTGCTGAACAAGGGGCTGGTCCTGGTGACCGGTCCGACCGGCAGTGGCAAGTCGACGACCCTGGCCGCGCTGTTGGATCTGGTGAACGAACAGCGCCAGGACCACATCATCACGATCGAGGATCCGATCGAGTTCGTGCACCCGACCAAGAAGTGCCTGGTCAACCAGCGTCAGGTGGGCGTGCACACCGACAGCTTCAAGAGCGCGTTGCGTGCCGCACTGCGCGAGGATCCCGACGTGATCCTGGTGGGCGAGTTGCGTGACCTCGAGACCGTCGAGATGGCGATCGAGACCGCGGAGACCGGACACCTGGTCTTCGGCACCCTGCATACGACCACGGCGCCGAGCACGGTCGACCGCATCATCGATCAGTTCCCCGCCGACAGGCAGGCGCAGATCCGCGTGATGTTGTCGGAGAGTCTGCGTGCGGTGATTTCGCAGACACTCGTGCCGAAGCAGGGCGGCGGCCGCGTGGCCGCGCACGAGATCCTGCTGAGCAACAATTCGATCAGCAACCTGATCCGCGAGGGCAAGACCTTCCAGATCGAGTCACAGCTGCAGACGGGCAAGAAGGCCGGCATGCAGACGCTGAACGACGACCTCCTGCGGCTGGTCCAGGAGGGCACGATCGACGCCAAGGATGCTCACCTGAAGGCCGTCGACAAGAAGAGTTTCCGCGAGCTCTGCGAACGCAACGGGGTCCAGGTCGGGGGCTGAGTCCCTCAGTACCCGCACCCGATCGGGCTTCCCGGCGGCAGCGCCTCGGGGCGCCATCCCGTCGGTTCGTTCCATTCCCGTTGGTAGAGGAAGCGATCGAGGTCGCGCGCGAGGATCGTGTCGTGTGCGGCATCGATGCCTTCGCCACCACCGCGACGTACCAAACGGTTCTGGAGACGTGCGAGGCGATCCTCGATGACCACGCGCACCGCGTTCGGCGTGGCGTCGTCGAAGGCGCGTTCGATCATCCGGTCGACGAGCACGCGCTGGACCTCACGCTGGATCGCGCGTTCGCGTTCGGTTTCGGCGCGCCGGTCGAAGGCGGACTCCAACAGGGCGTCGAGGACTTCGTCGAGACCGAAGTCGGTCTGCATGCGGCGCTCCTGGTCGACGAGGCGGGCGCAGCGCGGACCGGCCAGGATCAACCGAAGCGTGGCATCGGCGGCCGTGCTCGCCGCGCCGAGCGCATCGAAGGCCGGTGCCGACGACGACTTCATCAGTTCACGGTTGGCTCCCTGGTAGCCGTAGGGACGCGGCGCGAGCAGGGCGAGTGTCGAGTCGGGGATGTCCAGAGTGGCCGGCTGGATACACTCCAGTAGCGCATCGAGAGCGTCCCGTTGGCGCTCTTCGTCGACCACGCGCGCGAAGGCACTTCCGTTCTCTCCGACCGCGTAGGCGTAGTCGAGTCCACCGATCAACTTCACGGCCGCTTCCATCTGGAAGCGATGGTAGAGGTAGACGGGTACGAAGGTCTGCTGCAGCAGACCGATCGGCTCGCCGGTCGGCAGGTTGTCGAGGTCGAAGTTCTCGAGCGCGATGCGTCGCACCTCGAGCACTTCGCGCAGGCTCGCTGCCGCGTCCCGGCCGTTGTCCCACAAATGCGCGGTGGGATGCGCGCCGCCGACCGGGCGGGCGTCGCCGTCGCTGATGAATTCTTCGCCGCGGAGTGCGCTCTCACGCAGGATCGCGTCGAGCGCCGCGTCTTCGTCCGTGCCGGCCGGGAAGTCGCCGTAGGCGTACTGGACAGTCGTCTCGTCCCACGCACCGATGCCGACGTCGTAGACGCTGCTCACGTCGAGAGTGCCGTCTTCGGCGGGACGGATCCACATGGCGGGATAGTCCATCACCGACGCGCGGCCGCCCCAGGTGCTCGCGGAGAAGTTGTGCGCGAAGCCGATCGTGTGGCCGACTTCGTGGGCCGACAGTTGCCGAATACGCGCGAGCGCGAGCTGGACGGGATCATCGGCGGTGCCGGTGCCGGAGTTCGTGGCGCCGAGCATGCCCTCGAAGATGCGTCGGTCCTGCCGCACGCGTAGCGAGCCGAGTGAGACGTGGCCCTTGATGCGTTCGCCGGTTCGCGGATCGACCACGCCGCCGCCGTAGCTCCAGCCGCGCGTCTGGCGATGGACCCACTGGATCACGTTGTAGCGCACGTCGAGGGGATGGGCGTCCGCGGGGAGGAGCTTCACCTGGAAGGCGTCGACGTAGCCGGCGGCCTCGAAGGCCTGGTTCCACCAGCTCGCGCCCTCGATCAGGGCCTGCCGTACGGGTTCGGGCGCACCGCGGTCGACGTAGTAGACGATCGGCTCGACCGGCGCCGAGCGCGCCGCCGTCGGGTCCTTCTTCTGCAGACGATGGCGGACGATCCAGCGCTTTTCGATCGGCTCGTCGAGAGGCGCGGCGTAGTCGGCGAACTCGATCGCGAGCGCGCCCGAGCGCGGATCGAAGCGGCGCGGCTCGTAGTCGTCGTCGGGGAGGCGTACGAGTGAATGGTGTTGGACGAGCGTGACCGCTTCCGGGGTCGGCGTGACCCGACGCACCTCGGGCCCGGGCTTGGTGCTGCCGAAGGTGAGGAGCGCCTCGAATTCGAGGTTGTCGGGAAACGCCAGAACCGCGCGGGGGTCGAGCGTGCTGCGCTTGGCGTCGAGCTTGAACGTGCCCTGTTCGCTGGCCCGCAGGGTTTCGACGACGCCGAAGGCGTCCCGGACGACGAAGCCGGTGAAATCGACGATGAAGCGCCCGTCCTTCGCCTCCGCCACGACGTTGCCCGACCACAGGATCGATCGAGCGAAGGCCTGCTCGACGGCGCGACGCTCGTCGGCGTTGTCGGTCGTCGCGCGGAAGGCCAGGTTCGGCTGCACGACGAAGAGCTTGCGCCCGATCCTCTCGAAGCGGACCACACGCGTGGAACCGATTTTTCCGCGGTCGAGGCCCACGGGATTGCTGCCGAGTCCGTGCGCCAGACCCTCGACGTAGAGGAGTTCGGCGACGAGCCCGTCGTCGGCGGCGGCGGGGAGCTCGAGCCAGATCTTGGCCGCATCGCGGTCGATGATCACGTCGAAGAATCCGGGGAGGCGCTCCTTGTCCTTCACGAAGGCTTCGATAGACCCCGGTTTCGGCGCGGGACGGGCCGGCGACGCATCGGCCGGGTCGGTCTGAGGCGCGGTCGTGACGGAGTCGCCGCAACCGACGGCGAAGAGGGTCAGGGCGACGAGAGCGGTGCGGACGACGTGCACGGGGGCTCCTCGGGCGGGGATCGGATCGGCGGGCCGGCTCCGGAGGGTATCGCCGCCGGCCGAAGCGAACAAGGGTCGTGCCGTTCCTCGACTTGTGACGGCCGACGGGTCGCGCCTACTCTGGTCGTCTGCGCTTTCCCGATCCCCGAGGTCATCGTGTCCCGAGTCCTGGTCCTCTTTGCCCATCCCGCCCTGGAGAAGTCGCGGTGCAACCGGCGCCTGATCCGCGGTCTCTCCGAACTCGAAGGAGTGACCTTCGTCGATCTCTACGAGGAATACCCGCAGCTCGACATCGACGTCGAGCGCGAGAAGCAGCGCATGGGATCGCACGACGTGATCGTGCTCCAGCACCCGTTCTACTGGTACAGCACGCCGGCCATGTTGAAGGAGTACTTCGATCTGGTCCTGGAGGTCGGCTGGGCCTACGGGCCTGGTGGCGATGCGTTGCACGGCAAGGTGATGCTCAACGTGATCACCTCCGGCGGCACGGCCGAGGTCTACGCGCACGAAGGGCGCAATCGCTTCACGATGCGCGAGCTGCTGCGGCCGATCGATCAGTCGGCCCACCTGTGCGGCATGACCTTCCTGGCGCCCTTCGTCGTGCACGGTGCGCCGCGCCTCGGGTTCGACGACGTCGAAGAGCACCGTGCGGCCTACCACGGACTGCTCGAGGCCCTGCGCGACGACCGCGTGGATCTTCAGGTGGCGACGAGCATGGAGCGGATCAACGACGATCTCGCGTCGGTGCTCCGGGCTCCGACCGGATCGGAGGGCTGACGTGGGTGGATTCTTCGAACAGGCCTTCGTCTATCTCGTCGCGGCCGTCGTCTCGGTGCCGATCGCCAAGCGAATCGGTCTGGGGTCGGTGCTCGGCTACCTGATCGCGGGCGTCGTGATCGGTCCTTTCGTGCTCGGTCTCGTGGGTGAGGAAGGGCAGGACGTGTTGCACTTCGCCGAGTTCGGCGTGGTGATGATGCTGTTCCTGATCGGTCTCGAGCTGCGGCCGAAGGTACTGTGGCGCATGCGCGGGCCGATCCTGGGCATGGGTGGCATGCAGGTGCTCGTGTCGGCGGTCCTGATCTCGGGAATCGGTCTGGCCTTCGGCCTGGCCTGGCAGATCGCGTTGGCGATCGGTTTGACCCTGGCGCTCTCGTCGACGGCGATCGTGCTGCAGACCCTGCAGGAAAAGAACCTCATGCGAACCGACGGTGGGCAGGGTTCGTTCTCGGTCCTGCTGTTCCAGGACATCGCGGTCATTCCCTTCCTGGCGCTGTTCCCGCTCCTGGCGACGCTGCCGAAACCGATGGACGACGATCATCACGGCAGTGGGCACGACACCCTCGTCGCCCACCTGCCGCCGTGGGCCGAGACCCTGGCCGTGCTCGCCGCGGTGGCCGTGATCGTCGTGGGCGGGAAGTTTCTCGTGCGACCGGTGCTGCGCTTCATCGCCCGTTCGCGTCTGCAGGAGATCTTCACGGCGGCCGCGCTACTGCTCGTCATCGGCATCGCGATGCTGATGGAGCAAGTCGGGCTGAGCCCCGCGCTGGGGACCTTTCTCGCCGGGGTCGTGCTCGCCGACAGCGAATACCGGCACGAGCTCGAGAGCGACGTCGAGCCCTTCAAGGGGTTGTTGCTCGGATTGTTCTTCATCGCGGTGGGCGCATCGATCGACTTCGCGTTGATCGGCAGTCAGCCAGGGACGATCGCGGGTCTGGTCATGGTCCTGATGGCCGTGAAATTCGCGGTGCTCTTCGTGCTGGGACGCGTCTTCGAGATGGGACTCGACCAGAACCTCTTCTTCGCCTTCGCGCTGGCGCAGGGCGGCGAGTTCGCCTTCGTGCTGTTCTCGTTCGCCGTGCAGAACGGCGTGATCCCCAACGAGACCGCTGCGCTACTGATCGTGGTGGTCGCGGTGACGATGGCATTGACGCCGCTGTTCCTCGTGCTCTTCGAAAGGGTGATCGCGCCGCGGGTCGGCACGCGCACCGAGGAGGCGCGGCGCTCTGACGTGGTCGAGGAAGTGAATCCGGTGATCATCGCCGGCTTCGGCGACTTCGGGAACGTGGTCGGGCGTCTGTTGCGGGCGAATCGAGTGGGGACGACCGTGTTCGAATACGACAGCGATCGGGTCGAAGTGCTGCGCAAGCTCGGCTTGCACGTCTTCTACGGCGACGCTTCGCGTGTCGATCTCCTGGAGAAGGCGGGGGCCGAACACGCGCAGATCCTCGTCGTCGCGCTCGACGATCCGGACAAGGTGATCGAGATCGTGCACAGTGCGAAGAAGCACTTCCCGCACCTGCGCATCTTGGCGCGGGCTCACGGTCGACTCCAGGCCTACGATCTGATCGAGGCGGGTGTCGATCAGGTCTATCGTGAGACGCTCGACACTTCGTTGCAGCTCGGCGTGGACGCTCTGCGGGTCCTCGGCATGCGGGGGCACCAGGCACATCGCGCCGCGCAGACCTTCCGCAAGCACGACGAGGCCTATCTACGCGAACTGGTCACCATGCGGCACGATCAGCCCGCCTACCTGAGCCGCGCGCGCGAGATGATCGCCGAGATCGAGCGCGTGCTCGACGACAACACGCACGAGGAAGAGCTCGTGCAGATGGACGCCAGCTGGGACCTCGCCGCGCAACGCAGCGCGCAGAAGGATGCCACGGGCGATACGAAGGAGACCACGTCGTGAAGGGCAAGCCGGCTGACAAGAAGACGATCGTCTCGACCCTCGAGCGGATCGCGCTCCTGCTCGAACTGAGCGGCGCGAATCCGTTCAAGAGTCGCGCCTTCCAGAACGGCGCTCGCGCGTTGCAGTCCTACGAAGGCGACCTGGCCGAGGGCTTCGCGAGCGGCGAGTTGAAGAAGATCAAGGGCGTGGGCAAGGGAATCCTGACCGAGGTCGACACCCTGCTCGATGACGGCACGAGTCAGGCCCTCGACGAACTCGAGGCCGTCGTCCCCGCGGGACTCCTCGAGATCGCCAAGGTGCCCGGTCTCGGGCCGAAGCGCGTGAAGACGCTCTACGACAAGCTCGGAATCGAATCGCTCGGCGAACTCGAGTACGCGTGCAACGAGAATCGGCTGGTGCAGCTGGACGGTTTCGGTGCGAAGACCCAGGAGAAGATCCTCAAGGGGATCGACGCGATCCGACGTTTCAGCGGGCGTCATCTGCTCAGCGACGCCTGGGCGACCGCAGATCAGTTGCTCGAGACGATCGGCGGCGTGAAGGGCGTCGAGAAAATCGAACTCGCCGGTTCGTTGAGACGGCGGCGCGAGACGATCAAGGACGTCGACATCCTCGTCGCGGCCGACGATCCGGCAAGCGTGCACGAAGCGCTCACGAAGATCGACGGGGTCGAGGAGATCATCGGTAGCGGCGACACGAAGACGAGCGTGCGCCTGGACAGCGGCATCAACGTCGATCTGCGCACGGTCACGACGACGCAGTTCCCCTTCGCCCTGCACTACTTCACCGGTAGCAAGGAACACAACACGCGCATGCGGCAGCGCGCGAAGGATCGTGGCCTGAAGCTCAACGAGTACGGTCTCTTCCCGACCGATTCCGAAGAGTCCGTCGACTGCGCCGACGAGGCCGCGATCTTCGAGGCGCTCGATCTGCACTTCGTCCCGCCCGAGCTGCGCGAGGACATGGGCGAGTTCGACGCGGCCGAATCCGACGATCTTCCGCCGCTCGTGGCCGAAGACGACATCCGCGGCGTCCTGCACAACCACTCCACCTGGAGCGACGGCGCGCACTCGGTCCGCGAAATGGCCGAGGCCGCCCGGGCGATGGGCTTCCAGTACCTGGGCCTGAGCGACCACAGCCAGAGCGCCTTCTATGCGCACGGACTGAAGGAAGACGCGATCCTGCGCCAGCACGAGGAGATCGACGAGGTCAACGCGGCGATGGACGACTTCGTCGTGTTGAAGGGAATCGAGAGCGACATCCTCGCCGACGGATCGCTCGACTACGACGACGACGTCCTCGAACGCATGGACTTCGTCGTGGCGAGCGTCCACGGCCACTTCGGAATGAGCCGCGAGGACCAGACGAAGCGGTGCATCCGCGCGGTGCAGAATCCCTACACGTCGATCCTGGGACATCCGACCGGGCGCTTGCTGCTCGGTCGCGACGGCTTCGACATCGATCTGCGGGCCGTGATCGAGGCGGCGGCCGAAGTCGATTGCGCGCTCGAACTCAACGCGAATCCGCATCGGCTGGACCTGGACTGGCGTGAGTTGCGCTTCGCGACGCGACAGGGGGCTCGAATCAGCATCGGGCCCGACGCGCACCGCACCGAGGGGCTGAGCGATCTCCGCTACGGGGTCGCCGTCGCGCGCAAGGGATGGGTGCAGGCGGGCGACGTGCTCAATGCCCTGGAACTCGACGACCTGCGGTCGTGGCTGCGCGACCGTCGCGCCTGAGCTTTGCGCTTGCGTCCTGGGCCATCGTCCTCACACTGGAGAACGGAGGTGGGGATGAGCGAGGATTCCATGTGGTGGGGGAACTATCCCGCCGAGATCGATGAGCCCCGCCTGTGGGTCGTGGGGCCATTGCACCTTCGGATCGAGCGGCTCAACCAGGAGCTACGTGTCACGCACTGGCGCGACGGTGGGGCCTATGAGCGCGAGCTCGTCGTCGATGGTCCAGTCGAGAACGACCCGCCGCTGCAGGCGGAACTCCAGCGCTTCGGCTTCGAGCAGAGTCCGGACATGGTGAACGTCGCGCCGGCCCTCGCCGATCGGCCGATCGTGAATCGGCCCGAATTCCCCTTTCATCTGCCGCCCCGCGAGTCGACGACGATCTACGTCAGCTCGCCGCTGTGGATCCAGATCCGGACCCGGCCCGACGGGCCCGTGCTCTTCGAAGTGCCGATCCACGAGCCGTCGGACACCTGGTTCGGACCGAACACGCGGGTCGGCGAACTCTGCTACGCGAACCGCACGGCGGCGCGGGTCAACCTGGGAAACCTGGTCCATCTGCCGCAACGCATCGTGTCGGCCGTTGCGATCCAGAACCGATCGGATCAACGCCTCGACCTCGAGCGCTTCAAGCTCCCGGCCCCGGTGCTTTCGGTCCACGCGGCCGCGGACTCCAACCTGTGGACGGAGAAGATCACACTCGTGCGCGAGTCCGTGAGCGATGCCGCGGAGCTGAAACTCGAGCACAAACCCCCGGCCGAAGCCGGAGATACCGAGTTCTTGCGGGAACCGCGTCAGAAGCCCACGGGTGCGCTGTTGCGTGCCTTCGGCCGGATCGTCGGACGAGGAGCCGGTGATGATCGATAGTCTTGCCGAGATCGATCTGAGCTCGATCCTCGCTCAATTGAACCTTCCTGTCGTCTTGCGCGCCGTGGCCATCGTGTTGCTCGGAGCGATCGCGACGCGTGTCGTTGCCCGCGGGATCGGGACCATGGTCGAACGGCGCATGTCCGCGCAGGAAGGGATGATCGCCCGCCGACTGGTCTTGTGGATCCTGGGCAGTCTGATCTTCATGACCGTGATGCGCGAGTTGGGCTTCCGGCTCGACGTGTTGCTTGGTGCGGCTGGCGTGTTGACGGTGGCACTCGGTTTCGCGTCCCAGACCTCGGCGTCGAATCTGATCAGCGGGCTCTTCCTGATGGCCGAGCGCCCCTTCGTCGTCGGCGATCTGATCCAGATCGACACGAGCATTGGCGAGGTTCTGTCGATCGATCTGCTGTCGGTGAAACTCCGCACCTTCGACAATTTGCTCGTTCGCGTGCCGAACGAGGAGATCATCAAGAAGAACATCGTCAACCTGACGCACTTCCCGATTCGTCGATTCGATCTTCAGTTGCGGGTTCCCTACGGGACCGACATGGAGTGGCTGCGCGTCTTCCTGCGCGACCTCGCCGAACGCAACCCCGTGGTCATGGTCGAGCCCGAGCCGCTCTTCGTCTTCCAGCGCTACGGTGATGCGGGGATCGAATTCCAGTACTCGGTGTGGGGACAGCGTCAGCGGTACCTCGAGTTGCGCAACGGCTTCGCCCTGCAGGTCGAAGCGGAATTGCGAGCCGAAGGCATCGAGATCCCGCCGCCGCGGCGATCCATCGTGGGACCGTCGCACGAGGATCCGGTCGCGATGCGCACTCTGCGTGAGGAGACCTGATCGTGTTCAAGAAGCAGCATCCGGAGCTCGGATCGAAGCCGGGGTCGTTGGTCATCGCGCCCGACGCCGCACCGCCGCGCATCCGCGTGGTCGACTACGACAGCGAGCACCACGATTCGGTCGACGACCTGCGCGTTGCGGATTGTCAGCCCTTCCTGCAGTCGAAGACGACCTCGTGGATCGACGTCCGTGGGCTCGGTGACATCCGGGTCTTCGAACAGCTCCGCGACGCGTTCTCGATCCATCCACTGGCGATCGAGGACGCGGTCAACATTCCCGTCCGGCCGAAGAGCGAGGTCTACGAGAACTTCCACCTGATCATCCTGCGCATGATCCGGCCCGTGGATGGCGGCAGACTCGAACGTTCACAGGTGACGCTGTTCGTCGGCCAGCACGTACTGTTGTCGATCCAGGAGGGGCAGGAGGACGTCTTCGACAATGTGCGTAAACGCACGCAGATCGGGCCACGGATGCGTGCCTCGGGCCCGGACTATCTCGCCTATGCCTTGATCGACCTCGTGATCGATGCCTACTTCCCGGTGTTGGAGTTGATCACCCAGCGGATCGAAGATCTCGAAGCGGAGATCATGCTCACGCCGCGTCGCAGCCATGTGGGCGACATCCTCGAGCTGCGCCAGGAGTTGCAGGTCCTGCGTCGCGACATGGAGCCGATGCGGGATCTCACCCGCGATGTCCTCCGCGAGGAGAGCCCTTGGTTTTCACCCGAGGTCTTGACCTACATGCGCGATTGCGACGACCACGCGGTGCAGATCGTCGAAGTCGTCCAGGGTGGTCTGGAGTCGACCGCACAACTTCTCGGACTCCACGGGGCCATGTTGTCGAACCGAATGAACGAGATCATGAAAGTGCTCACGGTCATGAGCACGATCTTCATCCCGCTGTCCTTCCTGGCGGGGATCTACGGAATGAACTTCGTGAACATGCCCGAGTTGCAGCACGAGAGTGGTTACTTCGTCCTGCTCGGGGTGATGGCCGTCATCGTGTTCGGTCTCCTCGGCTTCTTCTGGCGCAAGGGCTGGCTCAGGGACGAATGACGATCCACGCCGTCGACGTCGCGGTCTTCGCGATCCTCTTCGTGTGGGTCGCGCTGAACGGCCAGGTGATCTATCGGAGCCTGGTGATCACGCGCATCGCTGCGCGACAACAGCCACCGATCCCCGGACCGACTCTGCGCGAGTGGACCAAGCGTGGCGACGCACCCGACGATGCCGACCCCGAACTCCGCCGCGCGATCAAGGTCATGGTGCGATGGCGCGGCATGGCGCGCCGTTTCTTCGTGATCTCGGTGGCCGCGATTCTGGCGTTGGTGGTTCTGCAGAGAATCTGAAACGCGGGGGAGAACGGACTTCACGGGCCTCTGCAATGAGGCCGCCGTCGCGAAGCGCTAGAGGACCACCTCGAAGCCCTCGAATCGCGGCGGCCCGGCCAGCGTTCCCTCGGGGGACCGGGCCGTCGCATGAGCCTTCCGGAAGGCCTCGGACTCGGTCCACGCGACGAAGGCCGCCTCGTCGTCCCAGGTCGAATGCGATGCGTAGAGCGTCACGCCCTCGTTCGTCGCACCCCGCAACAGATGGAACTGACGGAAGCCCGGCACCTCGTCGAGGTGGCTCGTGCGATCGCGCCACTGCGCCTCGAATGCGTCCTCGTGGCCTTCGTTGATCTGGAACCGGTTCATCGCGATGTACACGTTTGCCTCCGGGGCTTCAGCGGGGGCGCCAGGCCAGCACCGCGACGTCGTCGGGTTTGCCGGACCAGGGGCCGTCGTCTTCGTCCATGCGGACGTCATTGCGTGCGAGCATGTCCTGCATACCGTCTTCGAAGGATCCCTTGCGCAGGTAACGCACGATTTCGTCGTCGCTCAAGTTGTCGAACAGACCGTCGGTCGCGAGCACGAGGGTGTCGCGCTTGCCGATCTCGATGGGGCCGGTGATCTCCCAGCCCACTTCCTTCGATCCGAGCGCGTTCACGAGCAGGTGACGCTCGGGGTGCGAACGTGCCTGGTCGAGCGTGAGACGGCCGGCCGCGACTTCGAGGCCGGGTGGCGTGTGGTCCATGGTGCGCAGCTTGCGCCGACCGCGTTGACCCATGAGAAGGATCGTCGAGTCGCCCGCGTGGCAGGTCACGAGTTGGTTGCCGCGGATCCAGGCGATGGCGAGGGTCGTGATCGCTTCCTGTCCCAGCGCAGCCACGGCTTCGACCGCTGCCTTACGAATCGAGCGCATCTTGTCTTCGACGGAGCCCTCGAGTTCCACGTCGTCGAGCGTCGCGGCGACCGCCTCGACCGCGGCCTGGCTGGCTTCGCCGCCGAGCATGTGTCCGCCGGCGCCGTCGGCGACGACCAGGACGAGCTCGTCTTCGTCGTAGTGGACGAGCAGCGAGTCCTCGGACGCGCGTTGCGCGCCGGGGCGTCGACATCCTGACAGCAACACCGGACCGAAAGAGGTGTCGAGCCGCATGAGACCTTCGATCTCGGCGCGCGGCAGCAGCAAGGTGCGGGGTGGTCGGGCCAAGGGTGGTCCTCGTCGGTCCAATGGGTGGGATTCCGTGAGACAAGACACGAAGTCCGAGCGCCGTGCAAGTCATGGCTTCACGAAGGATTGACACGGCAGGGCGAAGGTCGCGGGAGTACGTTTTCTTCGTACACGTAGAAGGACGACGTACTCCGGCCAAGGATTCGACATGGAACTCGGAATGATCGGTCTCGGACGCATGGGCGCCAACATGGCCGAACGCCTTCTCGAGGGTGGGCACACGGTCGCTGGCTTCGATTTCAGCCGCGACGCGGTCGAGCGCCTGGAGAAAGCCGGCGGGCGCGGGGCGAGCTCGCTCGAGCAACTCGTCGAGGGCCTGAAGGCTCCACGCGTGGTCTGGATGATGGTTCCGGCCGGTGCGCCGGTCGACGACACCATCGCCAAACTCCTGCCTCTGCTCGATCGCGGCGACGTGATCGTCGACGGCGGGAACTCCAACTACAAGGACTCCATCCGCCGCGGCAGCGACATGGCGGGCAAGGATCTGCACTTCGTCGATGTCGGTACCAGCGGAGGCGTCTGGGGCAAGGCCGAGGGCTACTCGATGATGGTCGGTGGCAGCAACGAGGCGGTCGAACGTCTGCGCCCGGCCCTCGAGACCCTGGCCCCCGCCGCGGACAAGGGATGGGGCCACGTCGGCGCGAGCGGCTCCGGCCACTTCGTGAAGATGGTCCACAACGGTATCGAATACGGGATGATGCAGGCCTACGCCGAGGGCTTCGCACTCATGGAGAAGAAGGATTTCGATCTCGACATGGCTCAGATCGCCGAGATCTGGCGCCACGGCAGCGTGGTCCGTTCGTGGTTGCTCGATCTCACCGCCCGCGCGCTCGGCGAGAATCCGTCGCTCGACGGAATCGAAGCCTGGGTGAACGATTCGGGTGAGGGACGCTGGACCGTCCAGGAGGCCGTCGATCTGGCGTCGCCCGCGCCCGTGATGACCATGGCCTTGATGCAGCGTTTCAGTTCGCGCGACGAGAACTCCTACGCCCACCGCATGCTGAGCGCGATGCGCAACCAGTTCGGCGGTCACGCGATCAAGAAGAGCGGTTCCTGATGGCGAACGAAGGCGCGCCTTCGCATCTCTTCGTGCTGTACGGCGGGACCGGCGATCTCGCGAAGCGCAAGTTGCTACCCGCGATCTTCCGTTTGAGTCAGTCCGGACTGCTCGCCGGTCGGTGGGCGATCCTGGCCGTCGCACGCGGGAGCGGTCACGACGACGACAGCTATCGCAAGTTCGTCCACGAAGCGCTCGACGAAGCGGGTCTCGACGGCGACGTGCAGACCTGGTGCGACCAGTGCCTGTTCTACCAGCAGCTCGACGACGATTCGCAGTATCCGGCGCTGAAGGAACGCATCGAGAAGATCGAGTCCGATCTCGGGCTGCCCGGCAACCGCCTCTTCTACCTGGCGCTGCCGCCGCACGTCTTCGCGTCGACGGCCGAGGGACTCGGTCGCGTCGGTCTGAACGATGGCCCGGGCTTCACGCGCCTCGTCGTCGAGAAGCCGATCGGTCACGACCTCGAGAGTGCCGAGAAACTCGAGGCCGCCTTCGCCAAGCACTTCAACGAGGAACAGATCTTCCGGATCGACCACTACCTGGGCAAGGAAACCGTCCAGAACCTTTTGGTCCTGCGTTTCGGCAATGCGATCTTCGAGGGTCTGTGGACGCGCGAGCGAATCTCGAACGTGCAGATCACCGTGGCCGAGGACATCGGTGTGGAGGGCCGCGCCGGCTACTACGATCGCAGCGGCGCAATGCGCGACATGATCCAGAACCACTTGTCGCAGCTCATGGCACTGATCGCCATGGAAGTTCCGATCGCCTACGACGCCGAGAGCGTGCGCAGCGAGAAGATCAAGGTCTTGCGCTCGATCCGCGCGATCGATCCCGAGGACGTCGTGCGCGGCCAGTACGTCGCGGCCCACGGCGAACCCGGCTACACCGATTCGCCGGACGTTCCCGACGACAGTGACACCGACACCTTCGCCGCCGTGCGGCTCTTCGTCGACAACTGGCGCTGGGAAGGCGTTCCCTTCTATCTGCGGACCGGCAAGCGTCTGCCGCGCAAGACCAGTGAAGTGGCGATCACCTTCCGCCAGCCGCCCGTGCAGCTCTTCCAGTCCATGCGCTGCACCGACATCACCAACGAGGCACTCGTTCTGCAGCTGCAACCACAGGAGGGCTTCAAGCTCTTCATCGACGTCAAACGCCCGGGCGAACCGATGCGCCTCGAGCGGGTGCCGCTCGACTTCTACTACGAGCAACGCTTCGACGACATCCCCGACGCCTACGTCACCCTGCTCCTCGACGCGCTCGAGGGCGATCAGACCCTCTTCGTGCACCACGACGAGGTCATGGCCAGCTGGAGGTTGTACGATCCGATCGTCGATGCGCCGCCGAAGGTACACGACTACGAGATCGGAGAATGGGGACCCCGCGCCGCCGACGACCTCGTCATCAGGAATGGGCACCAATGGGTGACGCGTTGAAGGTCTTCGACACGCCGGCTGACCTGGCCACCGCCGCGGCCGATCAGATCGTGTCGGTGCTCCGCGAGGCGGTGGAGTCGCGCGGGAGTGCCTCCTTCGCCCTGGCCGGTGGCTCGACGCCGCGCGCGACCTACGAAGAGCTCGCGCGCCGCGGCAATTCGGAGTGGTGGGAATCGGTCGAGTTCTTCTGGAGCGACGAGCGCGTCGTGCCGCCGACCGATCCGGCCAGCAACGTCGGGATGGCGCGGGCTGCCCTCCTCGATCCGTTGAACGTCGACTCCACGCGGATCCACGCGCCCAGGACCGACCTCGGTCGTGACGACGCCGCCGTGAACTACGAGATCGAGATCCGCACCGTGCTCGGTGACGCCACGCCGTCCTTCGATCTCGTGCTGCTCGGCATGGGGGACGACGGGCACACTGCCTCGCTCTTTCCCGACGGTGACGAGCTCGAGGCGTCGACGTCGCGTCTGGTCGTGGGCTCGACCGCGCCCTTCGATCCACCCGAGCGCGTGACCTTCACGCTTCCCCTGCTCGCGGCCGCGCGCAACGTGACGTTCCTGGTCGCCGGGGAGAAGAAGGCGTCGATGCTCCGGCGTGCGCTCGACGGCGACACCGATCTGCCGTCGGCAAGGGTTCGGCCCGCGGACGGGACGTTGAGCTGGTTCGTCGACCGAGCCGCGGCCGGTTAGGCGACGGCTTCGGCGGACGGCTTCGACGGCCGCAGCAGCGAAACCACGACCACCAGCAGCACCGCGACCGCGACGCCGCTCACCCGCTCGGTCAGGAACGCGTCCCAGCCGAGCAGTCTCCACGCGACGACCGTGAGCGTCCCGCCGATCATGCCCGCGAGGACGCCGTCGCCGCTCGTGCGCTTCCACCAGAGCGTGAGCAGCAGACCGGGACCGAAGGCGGCCGACAGCCCGCTCCACGCGAAGCTGACCATGCGGAAGACCACGTCCGTGCTCGCGACCGCCAACACGAAGGCGAGCAAGCCGACGACCAGTGTGGCCCCGCGGCTGAACACCGCGAGTTCCTCCGCCGTCGCCTTGCGTCGGAAGAAGCGCTTGATGACGTCTTCGCTCAACGTCGAGGTCGTGACGAGCAGCTGACTGTCCGCCGTCGACATCATCGCCGCGATCGCGCCCGAGATCATGATCCCCGCCAGCCAGCCCGGCAGAAGCGTCTGCGCCATGAAGGGCATCAGGCGTTCAGGATCTTCGAAGTGGCCGGTCCCGTAGGCGCCCAGCCCGACGATGCCGATCAGGAACGCGCCCCAGAATGCGGGCACCGCCCACCAGATCGCGATCAGCCGTGCTTTGCGCACATCCGACGCGCTGCGGAACGCCATGTAGCGCATCAGCAGATGCGGTTGACCGAGGTAGCCCAGGCCCCAACTCAGCCCGCCGATCACGCCGAGCGCGGCTTTCCATCCCGATTCACCGCCGGTGACGCTGAGCAGATGCGCGCCTTCTTGCTTGATCGCCGGGACGAGTGTCTCGCTGCCGCCGAACTCGAACCAACCGATCAACGGCAACAGCACGCAGGTGAAGACCATGATGATCCCCTGCACCACGTCCGTCCACGCGACCGCCACGAAGCCGCCCATCGTCGTGTAGAAGAGAACGATCAGCGCGCCGATCACCATGCCGAGCGTCGTCGTCTCGACCGTGAGTCCCATCGAACTCGCGACCCACGACTGCAGACCGAGCATCATCTCGTCGAAGGTCGTGTCGAGCACCTTGCCTGCGCCGTTGAACTGCGCCGCGACGTAGAAGGTGAAGAAGAAGGTGATGATCAGGCTGCCGACCACGCGGATCGCTTCGCTCGAATCCGGATAGCGCCGGCGAAGGAAGTCCGGCAGAGTCATCGAGTCCGTGCGGCCGACTTCTTCGCGCAGGCGTTTGGCGACGAAGGTCCACGAGATCAGGATGCCCGTCGTGCACCCGATCACCGTCCACAATTCCAGGAATCCCATCGCGAGCGCCGCGCCCGGCAGGCCGACCAGAAGCCACGCGCTCTCGCCACTCGCGCGTTCGCTGAACGCGAGGATCCAACCGTTGAGCTTGCGATCGCCCAGGACGAACCCGGCCTGGCTCTGCGTCCGCCGGTAGGCGATCACGCCGACGATCAGGACGACGAACAGGTAGACGATGAAGCCGATGAGGATGGGATTCATCGGTCGGACTCGTCCGAGCCGAGACTGATCCACGTGCCGATCACGAGCAGCGCGACGGCGGGGGCGATCAGCCAGAAGAGGGTCCAGAAGGGCATGGTGCGATGGGTCTTCGGGGAACGAGTGAGGGCGGAGGTTAGCAGGTGCTCCGGGGTGGGGCAATCTGTTGGGGGTGCGGCTGGTTGCGGTGGCCGTTGCCGCGGTGTGTGCGTGTTCCGCGGCGGAAGTGAGAATGGGTTTCTGTGTCGTTGCTGCGTTTGGGTGACGGTGTCCGGTTCGTGGACGCGGTTGTCCACGGGTTCTTGCTCGGCTGACTTGACATGCTTCGAATCGCGTGGCGCGCGCAAGGTCACGGACGGCCACGCAATGGCTATTGTCGCCGCGTGGCGCGTCCCGTGAGCACGCCCGGCGGCGACCGAGACATCTTGCGCATTCGTGGGGCGCCCCATCCAACCTGAAGCTCCTCAGAAGCCCGGAAAACAGGGTGTACAATGCGATCGAACCGCCTCCCCGGAAGGTTCGACGCCATGCAGATCATTCGGAAGCTCGAGTCCTTGCGCGGACGTCGTGCCGGGTGCCGTGCCCGATGTCTCGCCGGATGCCGTGCTCGATGCGATCGCCGACAAGTCGGGTGTCGACGTCGAGCGGGCGATTGCCGCGTTTCGTCCGTGGCGGCCGCCCGTCGAGAGGGTGCGGCGGGTGGTCGAGGTGCCAAGGGCTGTTCCGACCGTCCCGGAAGCCGCGTTGGATTCACTTCCGCTGGCGCCCTCGGCAAAGCCCGCGTCGCGACCGGCGGGCCGCACGTGGACCGAGCCGGCGACCGAGCCGGCGAAAACC
>JGI12109J20283_10443361_pt1 | contig 17920 bp, 6 predicted proteins | sample ElkSlonscriptome_12_FD_20283 | JGI IMG/M metagenome (IMG submission 20283)
CGGCTGCGCAACTTTCCCGAAGGGGCGATTTGGGCAGCAGAGCCGCGCCGCGGTCCGCGCCGCGTGATGGCCAATGAGCCGCAAGCGGCGCCTGATGCACCGGCTATGTCACAGCCAGCAGTGGTCGCCATTGGCGGCGATGCCGGGCCGGTGGCGGCGGCTGAAAACGGTATTCCGGTAACGCTGGGCGATGCACTGGCAGGGGCTGGCGCCTCCAGCGATATCCTGGCTGCGGCCCGGCGGGTAGAGGCGGCAGCGGGCAATCCCGCGCTTCAGACCTTCCCCACCGGCGATTTTGCAGCGCTAATCGCGCGCGCTGCCGAGATCGAGAGTATCTATGGCGGATCGCCTTTCCCGCAGGCGCAGGCGGATATCATCCGCGCCTATCTGCGCTTTCTTGCCAGTGGGGGCACAGGCGCGCAGTTCCTTTCCAGCTTCAGCGCGTCCAGCCTCGAATTTCTGGACCTGATCCGTGCTGGCGGCCTGCCAAGCAGCTTTGCAGGCGGAAGTGCGGTTGATGTGGACGCCTACCTCGCCTTCATTTCGCGCACCGGCGCGCTGGCTGACCTCGCCAGACGCGATCGGATCCTTGCGCAGGCCTATCTCACCTTCTTGCGCAATGGCGGCAACCGAGATGGCTTCGCCACCTCTTTCACCGATCTCACCAACGCCTATTTTGCTTTCGTGCGCGCGGGCGGTGATCCCGCGCAATTTGAAGGCGCAAGTTCTGCAACCATTGCCGAGACGATCGCCTTCCTTTCAAACAGCGGCCTTGCCGATCAATTGAGCGCAGCTGACCGCGCGCTTGTCACCGCCTTTCTTGAAAATGGTGGGCTTGAATTTGCCTCGCAGTTCGACAGCACGCTGGACACCTATTTCGCATTTCTTGAAAGCGGGCGTCGGCCAAGCGAATTTGGCGATCTGGATCAGGCGGCCTTGCGCAGCATTCTTGAAACGCTGTCTGATACGGGCCTCTTGCAAACGGTCGCTGATGAGCGTGCGCAATTCTACGCCGATTATCTCGCTTTTCTGCGCGCGGGCGGCGATCTGGATGCATTCGAGCAGCTTCCCGCCAATATCTTTGCCGGTTATGCGGTCCAGCTGGAAGCCTATCGCGCTTTTCTGAATGCAGGCAATCTGCCCAGCGCATTTGCCGCCGGCGATGCAGCACAGCTTCAGGGCTTTATTGCCGAATTGCAGGCTGCTGGCGCGCTTCAGCGTTTCCTCGGCGATGATGCGGCCTTCTTCGCTGCCTTTTCCGCTTTCGTGCAAGGCGGCGGCGCGTTCGATGCCTTTGCCGGGCTGAACGCCAATATTTTCGCAGGCTATGCAACCCAGTTGCAAGCCTATTTCGATTTCCTCGAGCGCGGCGGCGTGCCCACAGCCTATGAGCCGCTTAGCCAGGATGTGATTGCGCAATATCTCGCGGAATTGGATGCAGCGGGCGCCAAAGAGCGATTTCTGCCCGAATTGTTCGACTTTTACGCAGCCTATTTCGCCTTCGTCTCTGATGGCGGCAATCCTGATAATTTTGCAGGCCTGCCCGTACCGCCCGATTTCGCAGCGTTTGCGGCCGCGCTCAACGCCTATGCGGATTTCCTTGCCGCGGGCAATCTTCCGAGCGAGTTTGACGGCGAAGATTTCAGCGTTCTTGCCAGCTTTATCGAAGCGCTTGGCGATGCGGGCGAGTTGGAGGCGCGCCTTGGTGACAATGCCGCGTTACTTGCTGATTATTTCGCCTTTCTGGCAGGCGGCGGCGCGCCTGACGCGTTTGCGCAGTTGCCGGTATTCACACAGTACGTAGCGGACCTGAACGCCTATTTCGCCTTCCTCGCCGCGGGCGGGCTGCCAAGCGAATACACCGTCCTCGATCAGGCGACGCTGAATGCGTATCTTGATCTGCTCGCCAATGCGCAAGGCGGCCTTTCAGGCTTTGCCGCGCTCGATGATTTCTTCATCGATTTCTTCGCTTTCATTTCTGGCGGGGGCATTCCGGATGACTTCGCTGCGCTTCCCGTCAATGCAAACCGTCCGCAAACCGAGCTTGCCGGTCTGAACGCTTTCGTGTTCGATGGCGGAACGCTGCGACAAGGCTCGGGCTCTGATGCCCTGATCGACCTTGACGGGCGGATCACTTCGGTGACGATCAGCGAAAACCGCACCAATCCGATCACTTTCGATTATTCCACGCGCGGCGCCGATCTGCGGGAGTTTGGCCGCATCGGCAATGATGTTGCATGGACGCGCTATTTTGAAGGGCGTGTGGGCTCAAATCCCAGTTTCAGCACCAATCTTCTGGCTGGCAATCCGGCAACCAACCTGCCCACTACGGGCACGATTGATTACAAGCTGGTCGGCGGCACCGCGCCGACACTCGCAAGCGCGGCGAATGAAACCGAGGCGCTGTTCACCGGCGATCTGGCGATTGCCTTTGGCGCTACTTTCGCCCGCGTGGGCCTGAATTTCGATGTGCTTACAGCGACAGAGGGATACACGGTGCAAACCGCCGGGGGCGCAGCGGGCGCTGCAGAGGGCGGGCTGTTCGTTTCCAACGATGGCAATATGCGTTTCGAAGCATTGAGCCTTGGCGCGACTGGCCTGACAGGCACATCGTGCAACGGGTTTTGCGATGCGCAGGTGTTTGGCGGTCTGTTTGGAGAGAGCGCCTCCAGCGCTGGTTTTACCTGGAGCATCATTGATCGCGGCGTTGGCAACAGCCTTCAAGGCATCGCAATCTTTGGGGCTGAGGGCGATGAACTTGCCAACCTCGGCTCGCAGCCAGCGGCCGCTGAACCGACCGTTCCCATCGGCACCGGCACGCCGCTGATCCTGGCCAATAGCACGGATTTTGTGCCAACCGGCGAGATCAAGTTCAACGCAGCCACGCCCACCGGCGGTCGCACAGGCTTCACCGCCGATACGGTGGTGTTTAACGACAATCAGGGCGTAACCGATCTTGACGATAATTTCGCCCCCCTTCGCATCGGCACGGCGAGCGTCACTGACATTTCGACCAATGAACGCTTTGCAATCGGGCGCTGGACTGATGGCGAGTATATCAGCGAAGGGCCGGGCACGATCGACACCGCGCTCACCACGGCGCAAGGGCTGCACTATCTGGTGGCCTCGGGCATTGGCGATAGTTTCCAGCTGCCGACAATGGGTCAGATCACTTATGATCTGATCGCGGCGAGCGCGCCGACCATTTCGGACAGTTCCTTTGCTCCTGGCCGGTTCGAAGCCGATATGGCGCTGGTGTTTGGCGCGATGCCGAGAGTGGCGATCGAAGGCATGATCACCATGCCCACCGATAGCGATGACCTGGTGTACAGCTTTGCCTCGCAAGGCGGCATCGCCAATCCGGAGCAAAGCGAAACCGAATTGCGCGTCACCTTTGTGCGCAACATCAATTTCATTCTGCGCGATGGGCTGGTCAGCGCGAGCGATAACAGCTGCGGTGTTGAGTGCTCGATCCAGTTTAACGGCTATTTCGCAGGCGACGATGCACTTGAGCTTGGCCTCACCTACCAATTGAGCACAGCCGCCATCGATCAGCGCATCTCTGGCGCTGCAATCTTCGGTAATGGCGTGCTTGATGATGGCAGCAGCGCAGGCGGCGGCGATACGGGCGCGCCCCCCAGCTTTGTTTATGCTGGCGGCTTTCCGATTGACGATGCGCGCATGGTCTTTTCAGGAGGCGCCACAGGCGCAAGCAACTTCATCCAGCAGTTTATCGGCAGCCTTGATGTCACCACTGCCGCGCTTGATAGCAGCGGAAAGCTGACAGCGTTCGAGGGCACCAACCCGCCCGCCTACGACATCGGAACCGCCTCGGTTGCCGATATTGCGGGCAATGAAGATGTGCTGATCGGCCGCTGGAGCGATGGTGCGATTGATGTGGGCAGCACAAGCGGGCTGCTGCTCTCGCCGCTTCAGGGGCTCCATTATGCCCTGGCGCGCAATGTGCCTGACAGCTTTGTGTTCCCCAACGATCTGCGCGTCGATTACGAAATCGTCGCCAGCACCGCCACCACCAGCCAGAACGGCTCGCAGGCGCTGGGTTCTATTGATGCAATGATGGCGATCCTGTTTGGCCTGGGCGATTTCGGGAACCTTGAATTCGAGGTTGGCTTTGATGGCGCGATTACCATGCCGCGCGATGGCGGGGCCGAGATATGGGATTTCACGACACCCGGCGGCCTCGCCAACGAAGCGGGCTTTATCACCACAACCTCGATTCAACCCGCCAATGCCACGTTTGAGGTGCTTGCGCCCGCCACAGTGACCAACGGATCGTGCACGGAAAATTGCTCGGTTGAGTTCATCAACACGGTTGCGGGCGATGACGGGGTCAACCTGCTAACCTCTACCTATCGCACCTTTGGCAACAGCCGGGGCACCAACCTCAACGGTTCGCTGATCTGGCAAAACGATGCAATCGGAACCAGCGATGGCGGCTCTTCGGGCGGCGGTTCAGGCGGGGCAGGGCCGACGCTGGTCTATGATGGCGGTTTCATCACCTCGCCCGTGGCATTCTCGGTGCTCAGCGCCTTTGCATTCGATCCGCCTTCGCCCACCAGCTCACCGGGCGTGCTTGATCGCACAGAACGGCGCAGTAACGATTTCAGCGTTACAATCAGCGAAGTCGGCGCGCTTGCATCGATCGATTTTGCAGACTTCAGCCCCTACACACGCGGCACGGCCAACAACGTCGAAATCAACGGCTATGACAATGCCCTGATCGGGCGGTGGACTGATGGGACTTGGATCTTCCGGGCCGGCGATGCCGCAGATCCGACGCAGCTTACGCTGACCGAGAATATGGGTTTTCACTACCTCGTCACGCGCGGCGTCGTTGATATCTTCGATTTCCCCGCGCAAGGGCGGGTCGAATATGATCTGCTCGCAGCCACCAGCCCGACCTTGACGAACGGTTCGCAAGCGCCGGGCACGCTAACCGCGCAAATGGCGATTATTTTCGGCAATCAGGCCCGCATTGCGATGGAAGGCGAGATTGCGTTCGACAATTTCACTTACAGCTTTGCGTCTGCCGGCGGATTTGCAGGCGAGGGTCAAAACCTCTTCATCACCAATGCAGGCGATTTTCGCGGAGTTTTCAACGGCTCTTCGGATGATGGCCGCACAGGCGCTATCACTTTTGATGCGTTCTTTACCGAGGAAGATGCAAGCCGGCTTGGAACAACCTACAGCGCCCGGATCGCTGCAAGTGATGGCAGCAACCGTTCCGATATTCAGGGCGCAGCGATATTCGGAACTGCGGCCAGCGGTGCATCCGGCTTCGCGCCTTGGGCCAACCCTGCCTCCATCGCGCCCAGCGCAGCGCCGATTGCCAGCATCGACATGAACCGCTGGGGCGGGGCGGGCAGTGCTACGCCGCAGACCGCAGCCATGGGCGGTGTGGTGCGTGATGGCGCTGGCACAGCCGGGCTTGCCGATCTGCTGCCCCCCGGAGCCACCCGGCCAGAGCGCGTCTCGCAAAGCCCGCTCGTGAACCGCGAGGCAGCGATCCGCCAGGTAGAGCGGATCATGGGCGGGGCGATCACCTTCGGACGCCCGGGCGCAGCGCTTGATATCGAGTGAGGCCGATTTCTGACAGGATTTGTCACCTTCCTAATGATGAGTGTGTGTGGCCGCGTGTGGGCGCATCCCTCACATTTGTCGCCATCAGGAAAACGAACGGGGAGTAATTCGATGAAAAAGGCGATATCGGGTTTGGTAATGGTGGCTCTTGCAGCTGGCGCGATGAGTGCAAGCGCACCGGCGCTGGCGAAAAAGAAGAAGAAAGAGCCGGTGCAATTGACGCAGTGCGAAGCCAGCCTTGGCACAATCGCCATCGTCGAAGGCGACACGCAAGGCTGGGCTGAATACGGGCTGGGAAGCCCGCGCGAACTGATCAATGCGCTGGCCAGCGAAAGCGGGTGCTTCACCCCCTACAGCCCGGCTGCGGGAACGCCCGCCGACTTTCTCATGAACGTGATCGCGGGCAACAGCGAAGAGGTCGATCAGTCAATCGAAACTGCCAAGGGTCTGGCGATGGATGGCCTGGTGCGCTCTGGCGCGGCGAGTTCGGTGCTTGGGTCTGTTCCCGGTGCTGGCGCGGTTCTGAGCATGTTTGGCGGTTTTGGTGGTAAGAAAAAGCGGCTGGCAGCCGGTATCAAGCTTTTGAGCCCGGCTTCCGGCCAGACTATCGTGACAGGGCAGGGCGTGGTGAAGAAAAGCACGCTGTCTTTCCGCGGCGCGTCAGCCTGGGCCGCGGGCGCGCAGGCTGCGGGCTATGGCGATGGCAAGAAGGGCAAGATGCTGACCGAGGCTTTCATCATCGCGTTCAACGATGTGGTGGCAAAGAAAGACACGATTGCATCGATCCCCAAAATGGCCGCCGCGACTGCGGTTTCGCCGCAAAAGCCCGCACTCGCGACCGTCGCCGCCGCCACCTCCATGCACGCAACGCCGTCTGCCAATTCGGACAAAGTGCGCGCGCTCATGGCTGGCACCACGCTCACGCCTACAGGCAGACGCGAAGGTCTGTTCATCGAGGTTGAGGACAATTTTGGCACCACGGGCTGGGTTTCGGTGGAAACGCTGAATTGAATATTGGCAAGGCTGGCCAGGGAGGCGGGGCCAGCCCGATCGCCGCCGCTCATCGGCTTTGCAAAGCGACCCGGGGGTGGGGAGAGCGCAGCAGGGCTCTCCCCATTTCGTTAGAGTCTGGACAGATCCGGCAAAGACTTACAGATCAGGCGAAGATCAGCGAAGGATGGGCCTTGGCGAACAATCGGCACCGGCACCACAACCGTCCCGGACAGGACCACGTGTGAGGAAGCAGTGATCAGGCAAGCGTTGAAAATCCTGTATGTCGAAGATGATCCGCGATCCGCGAGTGCGGTCACGGAGCTTGCGTTGGCATCGGGCGATACGCTGGTCTGGGAAGCCAATGGCAGCGCCGCTTTGCTGCGGGCAGGGATGGAAGCGTTTGACGTTATCATCCTTGATCGGATGCTGGGCGATATTGACGGGCTGACCATCACGCGGCGGCTGCGTGAAAGCGGGATCGGGACACCGATCCTTGTTCTTTCCGCGCTTGGCCGCACCAGTGACAGGGCAGAGGGGCTTGATGCCGGCGCAGACGATTACCTTGCAAAACCGTTTGAACCCGAGGAATTGATGGCGCGGCTACGCGCGCTGCACCGCCGCGCATCGGGCCATGAACACAGCGCGGTAATCCTTTACGGCGCGTTCGAATGCCACGTGAAGGCGCGCACCGCGTTTCGCCAGAACCGGCATCTGGCGCTTAGCCCCAAGGAATTTGAGCTGTTTCGCTATTTCATGGAAAATGCGGGCGAGATCGTGACCCGCGAAATGCTGCTGCGCGATGTGTGGAAGATGGATTTCGATCCGCAAACCAACGTGGTCGATGTCAATATTGGACGGCTGCGGCGCAAGCTGGAGGAAGGTTTTGAAACGCCCGCGCTTGAGACAATCTGGGGTTCCGGTTATCGTATCTTGACCGGAAATTGAGCGTCAGGCGCGATGGATCAGCCGCATTATGCCCGCTCTATTTTCGCTCGGCTTGTCTGGGCGGCAGCAGCGCTTTCAACTTTGTTGTGCGTATCGCTGTGGGCGGTGACCGATCAGACCGTGCGCGCAACGCTGGAAGAAGGTGCGCGCTCGCAAATCGACACCGATATTGCAGGCCTCGTCGATATCTACGCAACCAGCGGAAAAGCAGAACTGGCGCAGCGTATTGCGGATCGCGTGGCTGTCACCCCGGTTGAAGGGAACGCGCCGCATTACCTCTTGGCTGATGATGCAGGCACACGCATTGCAGGCGATCTGGCGCGCTGGCCTGCGCTTGATCCCGCGGTTGCTGAAAGCGGGCGGATCACCATCGGTGTGAGGGGCGAGGGTTTTGCGCGCGCCGTGCAGCTGGATGAAAACCTGCGCCTGATCGTGGCGCGCTCCATGGCCAACAGCAAACCGCTTTTGCAGCGCATCGGCGCGGTTTTCGCAGTGGGCGGTGTGGTGCTGGTGGGCCTCGTAATCCTGCTGGGGCGTTTGGCGGCTGCGCGCCTGCAACGCCGGATCGAACGGATAAACGCTGCGTTTCGCAATCCTGGTGGTGATGGCGCGCTTTGCCTTGCTGATCCTCAAAGTGGGGACGAGATCGACGAACTCACCGCCCATTCCAGCGCCGCGCTTTCTCGGGTGCGCAATCTGATGGAAGCGTATCGCGACACGTCCGATCAGCTCGCCCATGAAATCCGCACTCCGCTTACTCACCTGGACAATCGGCTGGTAAAGGCGCTGCAGGAAGAGCCCGGCGAAGAAGTCGCGGCCAAGCTGATCGATGCGCGCAGCGAAATCCGGCGTCTTGTGCAAACGCTGGAATCGCTGCTCGACATCACCTCCAGCAAAGCGCGCAAAGGGGATCGCGCGGGGCTTGAGCCATTTGATATGAGCGCGATGGTGCTTCGGATTTGCGACCTTTATGCCGATAGCGCAGAGGAAACGGGGCACCAGTTTCACTGGGAAGTGGAAAGCGGCGTGATCTTCGAAGGCGAGGAATGGCAATTGAGCCGGGTGCTCACCAACCTGCTGGATAATGCGTTCAAATATGTACCGGCTGGCGGCCATATCCATGTCTCGCTGCATTCTGAACCCGAAGGGCCGGTCTTGTGTGTGCGCGATGATGGGCCGGGCATACCAATCGGCGCACGCGAAAAGGTATTCGAACGTTTTCAGCGCGGCGTGGGTGAGCAGCAACCGGGCAGCGGACTTGGCCTTGCTCTGGCGCGCGCAATCGCCGAACGCCACGCCCTTGCCCTCATCATCGAAGACAGCGCGCAGGGCGCGGTTTTCCGCTTGGGGCCGCAATAATGCGCCGTGCATGCCCATCAAGCAACCTTGACTGCGCTTTGTCGCATTTGTCCAATTGGGCAGGCGGAAAGCCGGGCTATCCCGCCCTTATGGCGAAACGAAGATGCGGCTTGCGAGTGATGGGCTTGCGAGTGTTGGGCTTGCGAGCGATTGGGTTGGGAGTGCTGGCGATGTTGGCAGCATCTTGTGCGGCCGATACGGCGCCAGTTGCCAGCGCCGCGGCCCCGCCAGAGCAGGAAAACGCTCCCGTCTCAGCGCCTGTTTCAGCTCCCCCGACAATGCCGCTCGCCGCAATGGTGGCTCAGCGTCTGGCACAGGCGGAGGCAGCGTTCGAGGATGGCGATAGCGAAAAACTCGCCCGTGTCCTGGCCAGCCTCGATGCGAGCGGTGCAAAGCCTCATCAGGCAGCGCCAGCCCAGATGCGCGATGTGCTGGCAAAGTGGCAGCAGGCATCAAGACAGCATGGCGAAAGCAGTGCGCCGCCTTTCCGGGGCCGCTTGCTGGGCCCGGCTTTTGTGCGCGGCGAACTTGGCCCTGGAGAAGTGTGGCGATCATCACAGACGTTCAAATCGGGTGAAACCAGCACGCTTAGCGTCTCGCATCGCGGCGATGGGCCGGTGCGCATGGCGGTAAGCGATGGCCGCGCGCGGCCGATCTGCTCACCGGACACAGGCGCTGCCGCAGCTTGCCGGTTCACGCCGCGATACACACAGCGATACAATATCGAACTCAGGAATGAGGGGGGCGCAAGAGCTGTTTATTTCCTGGTGTTTGACTAGCGGGAGCTGATCTTCATCGCGGATATGACCGTTTCGTGTGGCAGGCGGTCCGTCCAAGGCAGGCCGCGGATCGAGCAATGGGCCAAAACCCCGCCGCCGACTCGCCGCCATTATCGACGCTCCTGATGGTGATCAAACACGCAGCGCACTCATGCCGCGCGCATCGCTTCGGGCGCAAAATTGTATGATAACGACAGGCCCGGCGAGGGGGCTGCGCAATTCTCTTGTTCAAATGCGACAAACTGAGAAATTGTCACGGTGTTTTCAAGCTGTCCGCTTGTCTTCGCTTGCGGGGGGTGTAGGGAAAGGGGAAGAGATGAAGGGACGCTCTACGCGGCGGCTCATCCAGCTTTGAGATAAAGCACATTTCAATTCTGGGGTCTGGGCAGCGGGGAAAGCGTTCGGGCCAGTCTGGGGGCAGTTTTGTCGAACGCAAACCATTTACCGCTCGAAGTCCGCAATGGCCTGTGTGTGCAGGTGTCGCCTGATGACGCCGCCGAGATGGCGACGCGGCCTGCTTTGTCTGCCGCATGTGATTGGGCAGGCAATCTGCGCACAGCGTGCGCAACGGCAACCGGTCTGGCGCTCCTTGCCTGTGCTGCGCCTGCTTTTGCGCAGGAGGCGCCGCCTGTATCCCAGCAAATTACCCCGCCCAATCGCACAGAACTTGTCCCGCCCGCGCTGCGCCGTGCCGAGCGTCCGACAACGCTTACCATCGATGGCGGCTTTGAACGCGCGCCGTGTGCGCTGGACCGCAGCGAATATGCCGATATCACGGTAACACTGACGGGCGCGGAGTTTATCGGGCTTGACCGTGTGCCGGGCCTGTCGCTCGATTCCGCCTATCAGAGCTATGTTGGCGATGAGCTGCCACTTTCGGTGATCTGCGATATTCGCGCCAAGGCAAACGCGATCCTGCGCGGTGAAGGCTATCTTGCAACCGTGGAGATACCCCAGCAGAGCCTCGCCGATGGCGTGGTTGATTTTCGTGTGGTGTTCGGGCGGCTGACAGCGGTGCGCGTGCGCGGCGATGCAGGGCCATCCGAAGCGGTTGTCGCGCGGTATCTGCAAAAGCTGACAACGCAAGAGGTGTTCAACACGAGGGAAGCTGAACGCTACCTGCTTCTTGCAGACGATCTGCCGGGCATGAATGTGCGCCTCTCGCTTCGCCCTGCGGTGGACGGGCAGCCGGGGGACCTGGTTGGCGAGATTGCGGTAATCCGCCAAAGCGGGGCGGCCTTTGCCAATTTCCAGAATCTGGGTTCCAGCGCGATCGGTCGGTTTGGCGCGACAATGCAGGGCGAGGTCTACGATGTAACCGGGCTGGGTGATCGCACTTCGATTACCGCATTCACCACGCTGGATTTTGTCGAACAGCACACGTTCCAACTGGCGCATGATTTTGCCATCGGGGGTGAGGGTCTGCGCTTTGGCGGTTCGCTTACCTATTCGACGACAAATCCGGACAACGGGCTGCCTGGCTTTGATATCGATTCCGAGAGTTTCATCGGCTCGATCTTTGGCAGCTATCCGATCCTGCGCACCCGCGAATCCAGCGTTCTGGCTGAATTCGGGGTCGATATCGTCAACCAGAATGTCGAGATCAATGATTTCGCTCTGACACGCGATCGGGTGCGCACACTGTTTGCACGGATCAGCGGCGAGATCACCGATGCTACAAGCGTGCGGCGGCTGGATGGCTACACCCCGTTCGAGCCGCGCGTTCGCCTGCGCTACGGGGCAGAGGCGCGGCAGGGTTTCGATGTGTTTTCCGCCAGCCCTGATTGCCGCTCCAATCTGCTGAGCTGCACACTTGGCGGCGCGGTTCCCCCAAGCCGGATCGAGGCTGACCCAACGCCGTTTCTCTTACGTTTTGATGCCGGCGCGGAATTCCGGCCCACGCCTGTATGGACGCTGGCGCTCAACACCCAGTTTCAGGTGGCAAGCGCGCCTCTGCCCGCCTTCGAGGAATTTGCCGCCGGCAATTTCTCCATCGGACGCGGCTATGATCCCGGCGCAATTCTGGGCGATAACGGCTTCGCCAGCGCGTTCGAGGTGCGCTATGGCAGCCTTGCGCCCAAGGATATCGATGCGTTTGCCTATCAGCCCTATGTGTTCACCGATATTGCCTATGCGTGGAACAAGGATCCCAGCCGCCGCGGAACCGATCCCAATCGCTTATGGTCAGCCGGCGGTGGTCTGCGCGCCGCCTGGGGCAATAATATGCAAGGCAATCTGATCGTCGCCGTGCCGCTGGAGCGGCCCGATCTAGCCGCCACGCGCGGCGATGTGCGCGTGCTTTTCACGCTGACCGCCCGCCTGTTCCCGTGGAGTTATTAAAATGGCCATGCTGATCAAAAATCGCTCAAAGCTGTTGCTTGGCGCCGGGCCGATGGCGCTGGCGATCTCGCTGACGCTGGCGCCCGAGCGCGCGCGCGCCCAGGCCTTCAACGCATCGCCCGAAGTCGTCGATGGGGTGGTTGATCTGGACAGAAGCACGCTCGGCACCGAGACGATCACTGTAAGCAGCAACACAGCCGTGATCGACTGGACGCCCTCTACCAACGATGATGGCGATGCGGAAATCTTCCTGCCTGATGGCAACACCGCCATCTTCCAGGATGATTTCCAGGGCGAATTTGCAGTCCTCAATCGCATCTTGCCTACGGCCAACAACAATGTTGCCGTCATCAACGGCGCGGTCATCTCGCAATTGCAATCGGGCAGCGGCGGGGCAGTGCGCGGCGGGACGGTGGCGTTCTATTCGCCAACGGGCATTCTGGTGGGCTCCACCGCCACGTTTGATGTGGGCAGCCTCATCCTCACCGCGCTGGAGCCTGATACGGCATCTTTCGCCGATTTTGCGACCACTGGCGGCACGCTCAACCTCGGCAGCTTCAGTGCCACGGGGCAGACGGCATCGATCATCATCCAGCCCGGCGCGCAGATCAACGCGCCGCAGGAAAACTCGTTTTTCGTTGCCGCCGCTGCCGAAGTGCAGATGCTGGGAACCTCACGCGTAAACGGCAGCCAGGCCTTTGTCGCAGGCGATGTGGTCAACATCCGTTTCACCAACGGGCTGTTCGATATCCAGGTGCCCGCTGGCACAAACACGACAGATGCGATTGTGGTTGATGGCGATGTGGGTGGCCCGGCCAGCAACGGGACGGATGACAATCACATCATCTATGCCGTCGCAAGAGCGGCCAATGATCCCATCTCCATGATCTTCCGCGGCAATCTGGGCTTTGAACCGGCTGTGAATGCGGGCGTTGTCAATGGCGAGGTGATCCTTTCGGGCTATGATGTTGCGGGCCGAACGGTGCGTGGCGGCTCCAGCAGCGATGGCATCAATGCTGTTTTCTCGGAAGCGAATGACGGGTTTGATCCCGATCTTCCGGTTAACATCTTCCTTGAGGACTTTGCCTCGTCCAGTTCGCTGCTCGCGATAGCCAGCGAAGGGGTGCAGGCAGCTGCGATCACCACAGACAGTTCGGTGGATGGCGATCTGCTTCTGGTGGGAGGCAATACGGCAGGGTTGCTGGCCGAAAACGCGCTGGCATTTGATATCACCGGCGATGTGCTGGTTTCCGCGCGTGCGTTCGGCGTTGTCAGCTCCAGCCTGCCTGATCTCACGGTGATCGATGCGGCCGGCGGTGAAGCGGTGATCGATGCGCTTGGTTCAGCGATCATCTCCATCGGCGGCGATGCGCTGGTTACCGCTGATGCTCTGGGCGGGCTTGAGGATGTGGACGGATTTGGCGGCTCGGCCACGGGCGGGCAGGCGATTGTCGGGGCAAGCGGCGGCATTCTGGAAATCTTCGGCAATCTCGATGTTTCGGCTGATGCGACAGGTGTGCCTGATCAGGCTGACATCATCCGCGAGGGCGCGCCCATGCAGGCAGGTCTGGCGCAGGTGTTCGTCGGAAACGGCGGCAGCGTTGCCTTGGGCGGCGATGTGAATATCAGCGCTACGGCGCGCGGGCCGAGTGTGTTCGAAACCGATGATCTCACCGCATCCAGTGTGACCGGCGGGCAGGCTCTGCTCACCAGCGAGACGGGCAGCGATGGCGGCTCGATCACCATTTTGGGCGATGCCGTGCTGGATGCGGGCGCAACCGGAACCTTCTCAGCCACCAATGATGGCGGTGCAACAGCGATCGCTGGCGAAGCTGTGGTTGCGTTGCAAAATTTCGATACGATCGATATCGCAGGTAATCTCGATCTTCTTGCAACGGCGCTGGGCGGCGGCGATTCGCTGGGCCGCGGCGGTTCGGCAACTGGAGGCCGGGCCGAGGCGTTCGTCACCAATGGCGGCACTTTGCGCCTGGGCGGCGATCTGTTCGCGGATGCGAGCGCGAGCGGCAATATCGGCCTTGGCGGCGGTGACGGCACGGGCGGTTTCGCCGGCGCGCGGGCTACTGTGGGCGCGATCAACATCGAAGGCTCTGCCCAAGCCAATGCGGCCGGTTCTGGCGGCGGAGGTTTCTTCCTGTCGGGCACTGATGGCGGCAGTGGTTTTGGTGGCACCGCTCTGCTTCAGGCCGAGGGAACCGCGAGCGAGGCGGCCAGTCTCACCATCGCTCTGGATGCCAGAGTGCAGGTCAACGGCACAGGCGGGGCCGGTGCCTCGGCTGCATCACCGGCTGAATTGGCCGGTAATGGCGGCGATGGGCTGGGCGGCAGAGCGGGTTCGGTCAACGCGGCCAATCCGCCTTTTGAAAACGGCGCCTATATCCTTGCCGGAGCCGATAACGGCAGTGTTGAGGTAGGCGGGATTAGCGTGATCGAAGCGCAGGGCTTTGGCGGCACTGGCGGCTCTCGTGAAGGTGGTGAGCCCTCAGGCGCGGGCGGAAATGCGCAAGGGGGCACCGCGTTTGGCGGCATTGCGCTGTTTAGCGGGCAGGATGGCAATACTGGCCTGGGCGTGGCCACCTTCACCAACATCTTTTTCAATGCCAGCGCCTTTGGCGGCAATGGCGGCGATGATGGCAGCGGCTTTTCAACAGCGCCGCTGGCCGGGCCAGGCGGCGAGGCGCAAGGGGGCACGGCCTCCTTCTTTATCACCGCAGGCTCTGCGCAGGCTGCGCGGATCAGTGCGGTCACTGATGCATTTGGCGGGGCCGGATCAGACGGCGCGCAAGGCGCAGGCGGCACGTCCACCATCGAAGGCGGGCTTGGCGGCACGCTTGTGGTCGACAATGTCTCGCTGAGCGCATTCGGCCTTGGGGGCAGCTCTTCGCAAGGGGATGGCGGCGCCGGGCAAGGCGGCGCGGCGACGCTGTCGGCCTCAGGGCTTGATATCACCGTCAACCAAGATGTTTCGATCAGCGCAACGGGCACTGGCGGGATTTCGCAGAACGGCAATGGCGGCGCAGGGTCTGGCGGCACAGCCAGCATCGGTATCATCGCGCCCGTCGCTGGCGCGCTCCGTGTGGTGGGCAATGCGTCGGTGGTTGCCAACGGGTTCGGCCAGTCGACTTTCAGCTTTGATTTTGCGGGCGGCACAGGCACTGGCGGCGCGGCGATCGGCCTTGGCGCACTTGGCAGCAGCGTGGAACTGGGCAGCGCGCAGTTTACAGCCACAGGATCGGGCGGATCAGGCGTGATCGGCGGCAGCGGCACTGGCGGTACAGCGGCGATCAATGTCACCGATGAGGGATCGGTGTTCAGCATCCTTGGCAATGTCCCTGCCGACTTCGTGACTTCGGAGAATGAAGGCGCCTTGCTGGCCGCTCTTGGCCTTGGCGCGAGCGCGGATTTCCAGGACGGTGTTGCCGGGAACGGGACTGGCGGACAGGTGTCTCTCGCAGCGCTTCTGGGAGGGGAAGTAAACCTGCCTGCCGATGCCGGATCAGGCAATCCGGATGATGCGGTGGGCTTGCTATCGATCGGCCGCGGCGGTGATGCGACCGGCGGCGGAACCGCGGGCCTTGGTTTTGGCGGGAACGCTCAGATCCTGATCGATGGCAGCACAGGCGGGCAAAGCGGCAGCGGCGGCCCGGCCCTCGGGTCCGTCATCAATATCGGGTTTGTCGAGTTCTCGGTATCAGGCTTTGGCGGCATTGGCGGAAGCATCAACGATAATGGCGATGCAGTGGATGGCACAGGCGGCGATGGCACAGGCGGCGCACGTGGGATCACCACCGTCAATGGCGGCACGCTCAATGGGAGCATTATCGGCGGAGCTGATGGAGTTGGCGGGGTTGGCAATGGCTCTGGTGCAGGCGGCATCGGAACCGCTGGCACTGACAGCCTCACGATCATCGATTCAACGGTAAACATCACCGGCAATCTTGAAGTGGGCGCCATCGCCGCCGGCGGTGACGGCTCTGTGGGCGGTGATGCGCTTCAAAGCAGTCCATTTGACCCCAGTGTCACGGTCATAATTTCAAACGGCTTCCTGAATTTCACTGCGAACGCCGATGGCGAGCAGGCTTTCAAAATCACCACAAGCGCGAGAGGTGGCCGCGGTGCCGAAGGCGATGGCGGCGAGGCGCGCGGCGGCAATATCGATCTCCAGCTCAGCAATTCGACGATTGATCAGGCACTGATCCTTGCCGATGCCACCGGCAGAGGCGGCAATGGGAATGACGATACCGGCACTGGCGGGCGGGGTATTGGAGGCGGAATACAGCTCGACGCCAACCCGTCTTTCATCAATGCCTTCGGTCTGACCTTTAATGCTGACGCGTTTGGCGGAAGCGGGCAAACAGGCGGTGCTGCGATTGCCGGCGATGCCACTATGTTCCTCGAGCAAACCGATGTGTTCATCGTGCCCCAAAGTGCGGGCGGCGCCGAATTCACCTTGAGTTCGCAAGCTTTCGCAGGCGAGGGCACAACCGCCGGTAACGCGCAGGCCAGCTTTGCGCGCATTGATCTGGCCCAATCCATCCTCGATGTCGATGGGACCATTCGCCTGCGTTCAAATGCCGATGCGGCAAGCTCCGTAATTGGCTCTACCGGCGGCAACGCCAGTGCCAGCGAAACCGGCCTTTTCAACGCCTCCTCGACTGTAAATTCGCAATTCCTGTTCATGGATTCCGATGCGATCAGCTCTGCGGGCGGCACTGCGCGAGGCGGCGAACTCGCGCTTGATCTGTCCGGCGCGGCAAACACCAGTGTGAGTGTGGGCCAGATCGATCTGAGCGCGGATGCCGACGGGGCAGGCGCGGGCAATTCCACTGGCGTGTTCATCGTGAACGTTTCGGCAGGAAATCTGGACGCCGGCTTCCTTTCAGCAACCGCCCTCACCGATGGTGCGGGCACCGATATCGGTACATCTTCGGTCGATTTAACGGGAGGCAACATTACGGCCGACTCGGCCTTTTTCGAGGCTCTCGGCGATCTTGATGTCACTTATAGCGACGGCGGCATTCTCAGCGCTGAAAGCCTTGGCCTGTTTGGCGGGTTCATCGAAATTGAAGGCGATGATGGTGTTAATCCGGGCATCCAGTCGGGTTTCCTTTCGATCGGCGCAAGCAGCATTGAAATTCAGCCTGATACTTTGATTTCTGCAAGCAGTGTCAATGTCACCTCGTTCAACCTGTTTGATCCGGCGGTTCTGGGCGGCGCTGTCGAGACCGAAGGGTTCACGCTGAGAGAGGACGAACTCAACCGCTTTACCGGTCCTGCCGGAAGCCCCTTTGGCCTGAGGTTCAGCTTCTTCGCACCGCAAATCCAGTCCTCGCCAGGATCGAACCGGCCTGATTTGCTCATTGGTGATGCAACGCTTACCCCGGTTGCGGATGGGGGATTCAACAGATTTGCGATCAATGTTGGTGAAGTCGAAAATGGCGATACATCGGGCGTTGCGCGTGTTGAGGGTGTCTTCCAGATACTCAACACGTTTAACGGCACATTCGAGATCAACGCGATTGAGCGGATCGAGGTCGTAACACCGGGCGCGCTTCGCATCAGCGATCCCGATGGACTTCCCGCCGGCTTTATCAACCTTGGCGCAGATAATATCTGGGTCGCAGACGCAGATACGATCGCGCAATTGCAAGCCGATCCCAACTTTGCCGGACGCAATGAACAACTCGCGCTCCCCGCAGCAGGAAGCGATGATCCGCTCGGTTACGTCTTTGCTCAACAGATGTTCATCGATCTTGCCGAAAGCCTGCTGGTGCGCAACACCGGAACCGAGGCAGAACAGGGCGGGCTTACGATCGGAGACAACGGAGAAGGCTCTAACGTCCAGCTTAATCGCCGTGGCGGAACCGATCCTTCGACTGAGCTCG
>JGI12109J20283_10170112_pt1 | contig 17910 bp, 14 predicted proteins | sample ElkSlonscriptome_12_FD_20283 | JGI IMG/M metagenome (IMG submission 20283)
ACTATTGGAAGCCTATGGGTGATAACCTGGCCGGTTACCTGATCCATTCCGCCAATGCCAATAACCTGGGATGGCGGAATAATATGCAGTGGATAGACCATACCGACCCTACTTCTTTAACGCTTGAGTTATTTTGGTACCATCGGTACAATATCATCGCGCACGCCAACCTGCTGATCAATGGCATTGAGGAATCTGATTTCGCGGAAACCCCTGAGCTGTTTGAGATCTTAGGCCAGGCCCATACTTACCGGGCCTACGCCTATCTATCGTTGGTGCAGCATTACGCCAAAGGTTATCTGATCGGTAATCCGGCTTCAGATCCTGGTGTTCCACTATTATTTTCAACCGAATCACCTTTTACCAGCCAGCCCAGGTCAACCGTACAGGAGATTTATGATCAAATAGAAGATGATTTAGATGCTGCTATTGAAGCTTTTGCCTCTGGAACGGGAAGAACAGGTTCAGGGCCAGCAGCTAAATCTCAATTAAATGTAAATGTAGCACACGGATTGAAGGCACGCTGGGCACTATCAAAAGGAGACTGGGCACAAGCTGCTGAATCAGCCGTCGCTGCCCGCGAAGGGTATCCTCTGATGAACGAAGCAGATTGGCTTTCCGGATTTAACAGTAACGAACTTTCTGAGGTGATTTGGGGAAGTAATGTGATAGCTCCTGAAACCACCTTCTTCCGTTCTTATTTCTACCTGGCCAGTAACACCTTTAACGGTAGCCAGATCAGGAATAACCCTAAGATCGCGGATCGCCGACTGGTAGACGCTATCCCCGAAACAGACTACAGAAGAAAGGTATTTCTTCCCGACGCACCTAATACAAATTCTTCAGCAGCCAACCAGCAAGGTGGAAGTGCCGAGGTAGATCCTAACTACGATAGCCAGGAAGCATTTGACGCCAGAAGGGCGGAGATCAATGCGGAGTATGGCATTAACAATGCCTTCAACCAGCATCCTTACATGCACTTCAAACTGAAGAATGCTAATCCAGGCTCTATTGATCCTGATGATGTCATCTACATGCGTAGTTCAGAGATGTACCTGATTGAGGCCGAAGCTTTAGCTATGTTGGGCGATATTGAAGGTGCCCAGGCTGCATTATTGCCTTTGGCATCTGAGCGTGACAGTGCTTATGATATAAGCCAGTACAGTACACAGGAATCACTTATGGAGCATATCAAGTTTCAGCGCCGCCTGGAGCTGTGGGGTGAAGGTTTTGGATACACGGATAAAATCCGCTGGGATGAAGGTATTGACCATGCGGCCGATGGTGGCTCAGGAGCGTCTGAAGTACTGTATCAGGCAGCTTATCAAGTTGACAGACCATCCATCAATGATGACTGGATATTCCTGATTCCCCAGGCAGAAGTAAACGCTAACCCTAACATTACTTCTTCTGATCAGAATTAATCTGTAAATTTGAATATCTTCAAAAAGAGGCTGTCTCAAAAGTATGAGGCAGCTTCTTTTTTTTGAGATTTATCTGAACTAAGCCTCCTATTCAGGCAATTTTCAGGGCCGTTAGTACTTTAATAGATAAAATAGGAATGCCGCCAACGGTTCGTAGGGTACCTGGCCCTGATATTTCAACTCATGTAGTTTTTTTATACATTTAGCAGAGGCAGTATGTGTGCTTCCGCTTAGTTTTGGCTCTATCACGGTAGGGAGTAGTTCTGTAATGCCAGGGTATTCAGCTTCCGCCTTTACTGATGTTCCAGCGTATGTTTGTACAGGTCAGATTATACTTTTTATCGTTATTTTTTGTACTGCTGACGGTACTGGGATTTGCCCAGCAACTGCTGCCACATGATGCCCTGAACAGCCGGAATACCCCACCCTACGACCCCCACACAATCATTATCAAACTTTCCCGTGATACCGGTGCTCGTTTCCGTAGTGGCACGGATAGGTTGTCACAGCTCCGCCGGGAAAAAGGAGTAGTGCAGATTGAGAAAGCACTATACCCTCGCAGACCGGCCACACCTTCCCAGCTTACCCGTCGGCGTTCCTTAGTTGATATTGAGCATATTTATAAAGTTCGCGTACGAGATGGCGTGGATTTACCTGCTATGATTGGCCGTTTTTCACGGATGGACGGCGTCATCTACGCGGAGCCTTACTACCTGCTTAAGCCACTTGGAAGCGCCAACGCCAGCTACGAACCCAACGACCCCGAAGCCGCATCGGCAGATGGAGAACAAAGCTACCTTTCCGCCATCAACGCCTACCAGGCCTGGGGCATAGAAAAAGGAGACAGCAGCGTAACGATTGGTGTGCTGGATACCGGAATAGAATTTGGCCATCAGGATCTGTCTGACAACCTGCGTCGTAATGAGGACGACCCGATCAACGGCATAGATGACGACGGGGATGGCTACGTGGATAATTTTACCGGCTGGGACTTTGCTGACGATGATAATGACCCTACTGCCGATCAGAGTGGGCATGGTACAAATGTTACAGGCGTTTCTTCAGCAACCGCTGATAATGGCGTAGGAATGGCGGGCATCGGCTTCACTTCTACTTATGTGCCTCTCAAGATATTTCGCTCCACGGACGGTTCATTCCACCAGGGCTACGAGGCCATTGCCTACGCTGCTGACATGGGTTACCAGGTGCTTAATCTATCCTGGGGAGGCGCTAATGCTTACTCTAAGTTTGGCCAGGACATGATCAACTACGCCGTACTGGAAAAAGACTTAGTGGTGGTGGCTGCGGCCGGAAATAGTGGCCAGCAGGAAGATTTCTATCCGGCTTCTTTTGAAAATGTACTCTCCGTTGCCCAGTCGGATGATAATGGGAACCGGGTCGGGGCGACTACCTCGAGCTACTTTGTGGACCTGATGGCCCCCGGCCAGGGCATTTTCACGACGGCTGAAAATGATACTTACCGGCTGGCTAACGGCTCCTCCCTGGCGACGCCCCTGGTAGCAGGTACTGCTGCCCTGATGCGAGCACACTTCCCGGAAATGAGTGCCCGGCAGATCATGGAGAAGCTACGGCTGAGCGCCCGTGATGTGTACGACCAGAGCGCCAACAATGACTACGAAGAGACGTTGGGCCAGGGCTTTTTGGATATGGCCCGTGCTGTCAGCGAACTGTCCACGCCCGCGCTCCGGATGACGGACTTTCAGTACGAAAATCACGTGGGTGCTTACGCTTTTTATGATGACACACTGAATATCACGGCTAGCTTTACCAATTTCCTCAGTCCGGCGACGAATGCCAGAGTTACGCTTTCATCGCCTTCTGAATATGTCAGCATGCTGGATTCTGTCTTTACCCCAGGGAACCTGGATTCGCTGGCCACTGCGGAAAATACGAATCAGCCCTTTCGTCTGCACCTGTCGGAAGATATGCCGCCGCAGGAACAGCTGTACTTTCGCCTGGCATACGAAGCTGATGGCTACACCGATTATCAATACTTTTTTATCGTGACCGATCCTGACTACACTGAGATTGATAACGGTATCATTCAACTGCCGCTGGGTAGCCAGGCACAGATAGGTATGGGAAGTACCCGAGACGGACTGACTTTTCGTGGAGATTCGCTGGCCCGGCACCTGGGATTTATGCTCGCTGCAGGTGAAGACAGCGTATCAAGTAATATGATCAATGATTTCTCGCAACAGACCTACGAGAGCGATTTTCTGGCTGTAGAAAACATCCGTCAGGGCAGATCAAACGTAGTGGACCGCTTGCTTACTTCGGTTTTTAACGACGAAGATGCTGATAACCCGCTCTCACTCAGAGTGGAGCAACAGTGGCTATCCGATACTTCCGGCGCCGCCCAGGAACTGCTTATCAGCGAGTACCGTCTGGTCAACCGGGGAAGCGATTCACTCTTCAGCCTTTATCCGGCCATTTTTGCTGACTGGGACATCCGGAATGCCCAGCAAAACCGAGCGGGGTGGGACGCAGCCCACCACCTGGCTTATGTGTACGACGACAGCTTGTACTGCGGGCTGGCGTTGTTGGGACAATCTACGGCCACCCACTATGCCATTGACAAACAAAACCTCAACGGCAACACGGCTGACTTGCAGGAGATGTTCAGCGACTCCTTACGATATGCCTGGATTTCGTCAGATACTCCAAAAAATGAAGCAGGAATGTCCGGAGCCGGGAATGATGTAGCCCACCTGCTGGGTATGAAGATAGACACCCTGGCACCCAATCAGGATACAAGAATGGCCCTTACCTGGGTGTTTGCTACCGACCTGGCGCAACTGCAGGCACAGGTAGCCCTGGCTCAGGAAAAGTACGACACCCACCGGCAAAATCCACGCATCAGCTTCACGGTCTTTGCCTGTACCGACAGTACCGCTACGGTACAGCCGCCTGAAGGAGAGACGTACCGTTTTTACCGGGATCCCCTGGGAAATCAGCTGCTGGCAGAAGATACGGCCTACACCACGGGTACGCTGGCCGGGGATACTTTGCTGTACCTGGCTACGCTCAACGACGGATATGAAACGCCCTTGGATGCTGTAGCGATCAGGATGCTGGAGCCCCAGGCCTCATTTCAGGTGCAGCAAGTGCAGCAGGGCAGCTTTTTCAACGATACACTCTTTTTGAATACTACAGAATCGGCTACGCTGGTCTTTGAGGATCAGAGCACTGACGCCACTAGCTGGCAGTGGGATTTTGGTAACGGATTTCAGGATACCCGGCAAAACCCATCAACCTTCTTCGAAAATGAGGGTACATATACGGTAAGGTTGCTGGTAAACAGTGCTGCCGGTTGTGTCAATGAAACCAGTCGCACACTGACAGTGATACGTCGGGCCGAAAAGCCAGTCATTACCGACTCATGGATATGCCCAAATGAGCCGGTAAGTTTGCGCGCTTCCAATACCGACCAGATTAAAGTCTACAGCGATGTAGCACTTTCTCAACTGCTCTTCAGCGGCCAGTCATTTTCATCCGCACCGCTAGTGAGTGATACGGTCTTCTATGTGGTCAATGCGGCCTCGGCTTATGAGAGTGTAGCAGAACAGGTTGAAGTAAAAATCATACAACCGGAGGTAGTCATTCATCACGAACTGGATACTTCCGGAAGCAGTAAGTATATGCTCAGTATGTGGGCACTTCCGGTGGACTCCAATGCCCCCCCTTCCGATTACCAGTGGTACGTAGATGACCAGCTCGTAGGAAATGGAGATACTATCCAGTACGATTACAGCCGTCAACATGCGCTAGGGCAGGATTTTGAAGTACGTTTAACCTTCAACCGATCCGAGGGAAATGTCACCTGCCAGCAGACGGTAGTACAGCTCATTCAACTCGGACAAAGTCCCGACCCCACACTGGACAACCTGCGGGTGTGTAGGGGTGAGTCGGTGCGTCTGCGTCCTACCAACGGGCAGCTATTTTACTTTTATACCGACGCTGATCTGGTAGAACCGGTGTATACCGGTACCAGCTACACAGTAGCTGAAGTGCAGGGGCAAATGACGTTTTACATCACCAACATTGACAGCCTGCTGGAAAGTGAAGTCACCGAAGTGCAGGTAGTACTCAACCGCTTTGCCGACTTTAACCTCTCTGAAGATACGCTGTTCCTGCAGGAGGGGCAGGAAGTTATCTTTGAAGCTTTTACGCTTACGGATGATACCGGGGAGGTTAGCTGGCAGTGGGACCTGGGTGACGGCCAGCTATTGAACCGGGAGGCCCGTGTCACGCAGACCTATGACTCGGTAGGTGAATACCAGATCAGGCTGGTAGCCCAGACCCGAGATGGCTGTAGTAATACCGTTACCAAAACCCTGGTGGTTAAAAATATCACCTCCGTAGAGCAGGAACTGGAGAACGAAAGCTTACTGCTTTATCCCAACCCGTCTTCGGGTATTTTTACGCTGGCCAACAAGCGCTGGAGCTACCAAAAAATAATGCTTTACCTCTACGATGCGCAGGGTAAAGCATTATCTAGGAAGCAACTTCAGTACGATGTTCAGCCGTTGCAAATTGACCTTCATGCGATGGCCAGTCAGCGGCTACCGGATGGCTTCTATACGCTCCGGCTGCAGGTAGCCGACAAAGAGTTTTTACGCCGCTTGATGCTTAGTTCAGACCGGTAAGTTACACCTGCTGGTCACCGTCAGCGGCTTCTGCCGGCTGGTAGTTATCGGGAGCTTCCTGCCATTTTTCTTCCGCGTTACTTTCGTAGGGAAATACCTCCAGGATAGGACTCTCACTGATTTCCGGCACACGAAAATCCACCAGCATATTATTCAGGCTTTCGTAAACCCTATCGTAAGCGGTTTTGACATCGGGTGCGGTCAACAGTACGTAATTGGTCACCTTTTTTTCTTTACCGCTGCCTTCCACTTCCAGCGTGTAGGTCATCTTACACTTATGCCAGGTTTCGGCATCTTCGTAATGAAATACATCGGTATAGTTACTCTTGCTGATGTTTGATACATAAAAATCACCCTGGATCAGCTCTCCCATCTTTTCGTAAATGCGGCTTTCTGCTTCAGTAAAAGAAACCGCATCTACCAGGTATTGCTCTGATACATTTTTTACTTTCCCCTTTTCGTCCTGCTTCTGATACTTCACCTTACAAACAAACCAGGTTTTCATGATAATGCTCCATTTTAGATTTGACAATGGGGCCAAAGGTAAAGTGAATCTCTAAAACAGGCTAAAGAAATCTTCTTCTTCTTCTTGGGCTAAGTGACCGGAGTCTCTTCCTGGCTATACTGACGGTAATAATTCTCCAGTTTGATGTCATATTTGTTGGCGGCATAGCCTTTACCATTGTAGCCGCGTGCAAATGCTGCCCAGTCCTTTTGCTGCAGGGCTTCCAGCAGGTTAAACTTATGGATATAGCGACCAAAAGCTTTCAGGTGTTCAAATTCGGTCTGAGCCTGGAGATTGACAAATTCTAAGATGCTGGGGTAGTCCAGTGACTTATAGTGGTAGCCCATGATCTGGAAGAGCCCCCAGGAAGCGGAGGCCAGGGCGGCTTCCTCATGGATGAGTTGCGCTCTCTCCAGCCGGTTGTATTCCCCTATGCCTCCCTGGTAGTGTGCCCGTGTCCAGCTGGGATACAGGATATCCTGGTTTTGTTTGGCGTAGGTTTCGGGAGCTATGCCTGCCTGCTTAAGCTGTTTCCAGAACACATGCCCTTCAAACAAAATTTTAGGACGCCCGTCCTTCATGAAGCCTCGGCCACTGGACTCAACCTTGATGACAGATTTGACAGCAGGAATTTCCAGTTTCCACTTATCAGCAAACTCTTCAATATCCTCGTCGCTGAGAAACTTACTTTTCTCAGTGTCCTTGATGTGCGGGTAGTGCTGGTTGATCTGCTGGTCTCTGATCTGGGCAGGAGGCTGAGGCGGGGATAGCTTTTCCGGGCTGGCCGTATCTTTCCCGTTAGGTTGTGGCTTAGTGACTACCGGCGGGCTTTTCTTTTTGGGCTGTACAACTTCAGGAGGAGTATCCATCATGTCAGGCGCTGCTGTTCTCTGTACTCTCCTTTCTACCGATGGAGTGGCTGAGGCATCGCCTCTTCTCCGGGTAATGATGTCCAGGCCTTTGGTGCCAAAGTAGAAAGCAATGACCATCAGAAAGGCGTCCTCGAAGAACTGAAAGTAGCTATAGAAGACACTATCGGCCAAGGGTGGGTCCTGACTGAACAAGCCGATAAAAAGCGAAATGCCTCCCATGAGGATGGTAAGAGCCAGTATTCCCCTTACGGTGCCGGGGGGCATTCCGAAAGTTTCGTCCTTATATGGATTCTCGCGAGGCGCTGCCAGTTCCTCGTACAGCTCAGCCTCAGTTTTTTCACCGGAAATCTCGTATTCTTTGGCTTTGGCCACAAACTTTTTCCAGAAAGCAGCGGATCGGGCAAAGTTGAAATTGTAAAAGTAGGTGCTCCACGCCAGATAGCAGATGACAATGCCTATCCAGACGACTAACAGGCTGAGGGCGATCTGGTCATACACATTCATGGCTTCCCCTGCGTAGAAAAGGTTGATGTAGAGGAGCAGCGCGATGACGACCAACTCGGCCAGGGCTACTGCGATGATTAGTAAGAATTTCATAATCGGTATGTTTTAGGTTGTGTCAAAAGGCGATACCACCAATCAAAATGCCTCCTGCCAGGCCTGCGGCACTTCCCAGCAGAATACCCAGCAGCTTATTTTTCCGGGCGATTTTGACGGCTTCTTCGGTATTTCTGATGCTCTGTTCCAGGTTTTCCTGTAAGGCTGCTATGGAGCGATCAGTAGACTGGTAGTAGCCCTCAAAAGACCGAATTTCGGACTGATAGACGGCCATTAGGCTATCCTGGGTCTGCTGCATATCTTCCAAAAGCATGTTTGCCTCCCCCATCAGGGCGACCTGCTCTTCCAACTGCAGCTTTTCCAGTGCCATTCTGCGGTAAGTAGGCGCATTCATTACGACCATGGAGTCACAGGGAGCGGTAAATACATCTCCCCGCCGGAGCCCTTGTAACTGCTGATCGCCTGTGCAGTCAATTTGGGCAGCGGCCAGGCCGGGTATGAGAAAGCATAGCGCCAGTAGTTTGATTTTCATGGTTGTTGTAGGTTATGGTAGAATATTCAAATCAAAGAAAAAAAAGAGCATCATTGCTTTTGGCCACCAAAAAAGTGTGCGGTGCCGTATGCTACAGCCCAAAATCTATGTCACTCCAGATATCGCTTTCTATCCGGCGCCGTTCTTCCGGGCTGAGCGATGCAGCGTACTCCTGATAGCCAACCGTTTGTACATGCCGGAGCTTCTGCTGTAATGCCTGATAGTCGTTTTGCTGTTGGCTGAGTCGGTCCTGTAGCTGCTCTATCTGGGCCTGGTGGATGGCCCGCTCCTGCTGCAGACGGTCGCGGGCAGCTTCCAGTTCTTCCTGGATGCGAGCATAGTTCTGCTTGATAGCTTCGTTACTGTCTTCAATCTCTCTGAGCTTTTTATCGGACTGGAAAAGACCGGCGATCCCCTGGATACCTTTAAAAATAAAACCGGCAAAGCCGACCAGCCATAGCCATACCTGATTGAGTAGATCGGGTTTAAAAAGGGCCACGGCTACCACAATCAGCAGTAGTACCGAAGAAACGATAAGCATTTTTTTTCTCATAAGGCAGGATAGCTTAGGTTGTTATTATTCGTGCCAGGAGGAGTAAACGAGGTGTGATGGTAAGTAGTGGAGTAGTGACTTCCTGGCAAAGTTTATAATCAGTACTGAATCTACGAAATGCGGCCAAATAATAAAAACAGTGGGTATTGCAGGACTGATTTTTTGGCTACATGTGTCATTGTGCCAGCATAGTTCGTGTAATCCAGAAATTATGCTTATTTTAATCAAATCAAGATCACATTTTTTGTACACGACAATGAAAGCTCTCTTCTTTTGCATGGCCCTTCTAATATTTTTTTCATCCGCAGTAGCACAGCGTGACGTACTGTCCTCGGGCTTGTTTGATCTGTCGGCAGCTCAGGTACTTGAGAGGGAGGGCGGTAAACGTATGCCGCTACTGCTAGGTGAGTCGCGGGATTTTGATCTCCTGGAGATGCATGCCACTACACTTATTCCCGGAGGATCGCCCCATCCTCCCCACGAACACGATGATATTGAAGAGGTAATCATCGTAAAAGAGGGCACGCTGGAAGTGCTGATAGGAGACAACAAGCACCAGTTGGGCCAGGGCAGTGTAGCGTTGATCATGCCGGGAGACTGGCACGGGATTACCAATGTAGGATCAGATGAAGCACTGTACTATACCTTTCGCTATCGGAGTAAAGCTGCCAAAGACGAGCAGCGTGGAGAGAATGCAGGGGGCTCGCTGGTCATTCACTGGGAAGATGTGCCGTACAGAGAACGCACCAAAGGCGGGGCTAGGGCTTTCTTTGAGCGCCCCACTGCGATGTGTGAGCGCCTGGAGATGCACGTTACTACCTTAAACCCTGGTATACAGAGTCATCCTCCGCATACGCACAGAGCAGCAGAAATTATACTGATGCTGGATGGTAAAAGTCAGGAGCAAATCAATGATGCGTACTTTGAAGGTGAGGCTGGAGATTTTTACTTTCTCGAATCAGAAAGTCTGCATACTATCAAGAATGTCGGTCAGGAAGCCTGTACCTACTTTGCTTTTCAGTTCAATTAGTTGCAAATTGAAGAACATCGTCCGGCAGAACACGTTTTTATCACATATTTTAACTAATTCCTGAGCATTTGAAAAGTCTGATTTTCCGATTATTCATCTTCTTTCTCGTTCTGATTTTTTCTCATGACCTGCTGGCCCAGCGACAACTTTTGGTACTCAGGTACGATGAGGTAGTGGCCCGTTTTAGTCCGGGGCAGACCTTTGAGTTCAAGCATAAAGAAGGAGGAAAAAAGGTGTCTACCTACATCCGGGGGTTCTCAGATACTGAAGTGTATACTTATGACGATACAGTGTCTGTTTTTGAGATTGGTACTATTTACTTTCAGCAGCATGCGGTGCACCATACGATCGGCAAAGCTTTGCTGATAGGCGGGATAGGAGGCTTCCTGGTAGATCAGCTGAATAACGTCGTCTTTTACGGAAATAAACCATCCCTGGATGGTGAGGTAAACCGCATCTCCATGACCGCGATTGGGGCAGGCCTTCCACTTACCCAGATCAAAAAAGACTCTCAGCGTATGGACTATAAGTTTAAGCCCCTCATTGTGACCCAGGACTCTCATTTGTACGATAAGATGATTGTCCGCTGAAGCAAGCACTATCTCTCTACAGAATACCAATAAAAAAACATGCCCGGCTAGAGCATGCTTTCTTATACATTTGATATTCAACCTTACTTGCGGATGTAGATATTTCCGTTGTGGTTTTTAAAGATCATCTTGGCCCCGCCTCCATTAATGGTACCTTGGATGCTTTTATCAATCGTCACTTTGAATACGCCATTTTCTCTTTTCTTGTCAATGTTGCTACCGGAAGTAACATTCATATCAAAGTCAGTGTATATCTCTCCGTTCATGGTTTTCATCTGGGCATCCATTTTTACATCTGCTGGCAAAGTGACGTCTATATCACCGTTCAGGCTGCTGAATGCCATAGGGGTTTCGGGGGTCACCTCCAACAGTTCTACTTTAACGTCTCCGTTGACTGTACTGGCTACTACAGAGCCGTGGATTGCTTCCAGGAAAATACCGCCGTTGACATTACTCACTTCAATTTCCCCTCTCATACCATAGACGTTGATATTACCGTTGTTGACCGTGCTGGCATCTACCGAAAAATTAGCAGGAGCCAGTATCTCCAGGTTTGACGCCTGGCTGGAAGGCCCTGCATCAATCCTTACCTCATTGTCCTGTTCGGTCACTTCTATGCCTATACTGGGGCCGGAGATACGACGCATGCCGTTGCTGTTCTCTTGCTGTCTCACTTTTTTGTCTCCGCCCTGTATACGTATCACTACTTCCTGCCCCTCGTAGCTGCGGATCTCTATTGAGCCCGTTACCAATTGCACATCCAGGGAACCGGGAGCGCCCGGGTTGCTAAGTGGAATGGCAATCTGTTCCTGGGCCTGTGCCATACCAATGGCCAGCAGGTAAGTGATGGCAGCAATTACTGCTATCTTGATGAGTTTCATATCAGTATTTTTTAACATATACATTTCCGTTTAAGACTTCAAAGTCCAGCATTGGGCCACCCCCGTTAATTTGCATGAGGGTTGATTTATTGAGCCGATAGGTTTTCTTAGAACCTCTTCCATTACTGGCTTTCTCTACGCTGGGACCAATCTTTACATCCTCATAGTTTGTAAAAAGGTCACCGTTCATTCCCTTGAAGCGTACGTCTGCCTCCAGGTCTTCTGGTAGCAGAAGTGTTATCTTTCCATTGACAGTTTTAAAGCGAGCATCCTGCGTTGGCTGTTGTGCCACGCTGATTTGTATGGGACCGTTGACGGTGGTCACTTCCTGCAGGCCACTCACATCATCTGCTATGATGGCACCGTTCACATTGCTAAGGTGTAAGGCTTTTCCCCAGACACCATGTATTTTTACTTCTCCATCGTTGATAGTAGACGCTCGCAGGCTGATATTGTGGGGGACACGCACCGTAAAATCATAATGAAAACGGTAGTCCTCATCGCGACGATTCATGCTGTAGCTGAGTGTACGCCCCTTTAGCTCAGCCTTCGTTTCCGGTGTTTCAGGATAGATAAGAATAATATCGTTTTCCGCCCGGGTGACCAGCTTTACTTCTTTTTTGGCTTGTTGTAAGTCTGATTGACGCTTGGCGCTGAGTATCTGTCGTGCTTCCATTTCTATGGTATTGCCATCGTAGGCTTCTATGTAGACGTTACCTTCCACATTATGGAGGACCAGGAGCGGATCATCTGTGCTACCAAAGCTGAGGCTTCGACGTATGGTTTCTTCTTCCTGCACCGGCATTTTTTGTGCCTGTGACACCCAGCCGAAGCCAAGCAAAAAAATAAGGGTTAATGTTGATTTCGTATTCATACTTATGTCAGGGTTAATTTCTATTTCCTACGGAACAATGATTGCTTGCGCTAGCACCTGCTCACACTTACTTTTAAAAGGTTTGATATTAAACTTTCAACCTGTAACTTTTAACTCAATGCACTTATGCTCTTCCGTATTTCCTGGGCTACCATCTGGTTGATATCATCCTTTTCCAGCAGTTGCTGCAGTTCTTTCACCGATCTTTTTTCCTTGAGCTCTACCATAGCTTCTGCCATAGCAATCTGCATCATGGGTGCATCCTGACCGGGTATGGAACGGATCAGACCTTCACGCACCAGTGGCCTATCCGCGTAGTTGAGCAGTGCATCCAGTGCTGCCAGTCGCACATTGACGTCCGGATCTTCATTGAGCACCTGCAGCAGAGAAACAGTAACTTTCTCATTGGTTTGCCGCATGCCGGTACTGATGTTCACTGCTTTGAGGCGCTGCGTAGCGGAGGGCTGCTCCAGCAGGTTGACCACCAAACTTTCCTGCATATTGTGTAGCTCAGCACGCATATCGGCCATTTGCTGCTCGTACCCTTGGTTGGTATTGGTCAGCAAACCAAGCATCAGACCAAGGAGGAAGATGACTAAGCCATAAGCAAGCTGAGAAAGTTTGATATCTAACTGTATGCTAGGTAGCCGTCTTTTCCAACTAGCTTTCCGCTTCAGTTTAGCCTGCTCCTGCTGTAGGTTGGCATAAAACTGATGCCTGATATTTTCGGAAGGCTCGGGTGTCTGATACTCTTCAGTGCGTAGGAAAAAATCTTTCAACTGCGAGATCTCCTCCCGGCTGATGATGCCTTCCCCAATCATATCCTTAAGCTTACTTTCTTCCTCGGGGCTGAGTCTGCCTTCCAGGTAGTCCAGCACCAGTAGCATATGTTCGTCTTTCATAATGTGTTGAGTCTCTCCATTTTCTGAAAAATTTCTCTGAGTTCTCGGATCGCCCGGAATACCTTCACCTTGATATTGGCTTCCGTGGTATCTTTCATCTCAGCAATTTCCCGGTACCGTAGTCCCTGGTAGCGGCTGAGCACCAGCAGTTCGCGCTTTTCGTCACTCAGATACTGCATGGCTTTTTCTAGTGTCAGGACATTTTCCTCCTTTGAGCGCTCCGTTTCTTCATCTTCCCACAGGCGTTCTACTTCTTTGAAATCATCCTTCAGTATATTTTTTTGCTTGCGGTAGTGGTCCATCAGCAGGTTGCGGGCCATCTGGTACATCCACGCCCTGAACTGCCCTTCTCCACTGAAGGTGTGACGGTATTTGAGCATACGCAGGAAGAGATTCTGCACCAGGTCTTCGCTCAGTTCAGCATCCCCACACATGCGGTAGTAGAAACCAAACACCTGCCGGTGGTAGCGCTCAAAGAGCAGCCCCATCTTCTCGAGCTTACCCTCCTTTACCTTAAACATGAGTGCGTTGTCTGAGCTGGAATCCAATGTTTGCCTGTTTTGCCCGGGGATACTTTGACTTAGAGGAAAGGTTACAAATAAATTTAAAATTTTTGCATATTCGTTGAAAGCGGGACAATTCGCTTCATGCATAGCCTTTGAAAGACATAATCTTATGAAAACGCTTCTGCTGCTCACGACAGTGATCATTTTTTTTAACTCATGCCAGCCGGCTACCGATCAAACCGAACAGACGACGGCTACTGACCAGCCGCCCAACATCATATTTATCATGACCGATGATCATGCCTACCAGGCAATCAGTGCCTACGGCTCGGAAATCAACCAGACGCCCAACATTGACCGGATTGCAGAAGAAGGTATGGTTTTTAACCGGGCTTATGTAACCAACTCCATCTGTGCGCCCAGCCGGGCGGTGATTCTCACAGGTAAGCACAGCCACGTAAACGGCGTATTGGACAATCGCCTTCCTTTTGACAGCACTCAGACGACTTTTCCTAAACTGCTCCAGGCAGCTGGCTACAACACGGCGATGGTGGGGAAGTGGCATCTCAAGAGCCAGCCGATGGGCTTCGACTACTGGAAGGTGCTGCCCGGCCAGGGGGCTTACTACAACCCGCATTTCAAGACGCAGGAAGGTCTGGTGCAGGATACCGGTTATGTTACGGATTTGATTACCGATGCGGCCCTGCAGTGGCTGGCCAATGAACGGGAAGAGGGTAAGCCCTTCCTGCTGATGTACCAGCATAAGGCTCCCCACCGTGCCTGGCTACCCGGCCCTGACCATCTTAAGACCTACAAAGGAGAGCCCACCCGCGAGCCGGAAACCCTTTTTGACGATTATGAGGGACGAGGTACCGCCGCCCGGGAAGCTGAAATGCGGATCTCCGACCATATGAGTCTAAGCCACGACAATAAAATCAAACCTGAGATTGTAGATCAGGCCGGCAGGGAGGAATTCCTGGAACGCCATTCACAGCAGTACCTTAATAGCCAGCAACGGATGACAGCCGAGCAAAAAGCCAACTGGGACGCTGTCTACGATTCTATCAACCAGGAATTTTTGCGTGAGCAGCCTACCGGCGAGGCACTTACCCGCTGGAAATTTCAGCGTTATATGGATGATTATTTGGGTGTCATCGCTTCAGTGGATGACAATGTAGGTCGGCTGTTGGATTACCTGGAAGCCAATGGACTGGACGAAAATACCATCATCGTCTATACTTCGGACCAGGGCTTCTACCTGGGAGAGCATGGCTGGTTTGATAAGCGATTTATGTACGAAGAATCGTTCCGTACGCCCCTCTTGATGAAGTGGCCAGGCGTGATCGCGTCAGGTACTGAAAATAATATGCTGGTGCAAAATCTGGACTTTGCCCAGACTTTCCTGGAGGCGGCCAGCGTGGAGGCGCCCGAGGATATGCAGGGAGCCAGCCTGCTGCCCCTGTTGCGAGGGGAGCAGCCGGAAGACTGGCGGGACGCTATCTACTACCACTACTACGAGTATCCTTCGGTACACATGGCAAAGCGACACTACGGCGTACGCACCGACCGCTACAAACTGATTCATTTTTATCATGATGTGGACGAGTGGGAATTCTATGACCTGGAAAAAGACCCGCAGGAAATGCAGAGCCGTTACAACGATCCGGAGTATCAACCTATCATAGAGCAGCTCAAAGTACGGCTGCAGGAACTGCGGGAGCAGTATGATGATTCAGAAGACCCTATGAATGCCTACACCCGGAGCTGATCATTTTTCTATCATTTTTTCAAAGTAACAAACGCAAGACCCTGATGAAGTACACACTGCCACTAACCCTATGTATTTTTTGCCTGATGTCATGCAATACCGAGCCCGACGCAACATCCTGGTCGCTTCCGTCACCGGACGGAAACCTGCAGATGACCGTGTTTCTGGACGAAAGCGGAGAAAGTAATTTGCTGAAATACCGGGTAGAAGATATTTCCGGTGAGGAAACCAGGACCGTGGTACAGCCTTCGGTTCTGGGAATAGAAACCGATGCCCAGGCATTTACTGCCAACTTCACGGTGCAAAAGGTATTTGCCCCTACTACGATTGACGAGACCTACGGCGTCATTACCGGCAAACAGTCAGAGATACGTAACCATGCCCGCGAGCAGCGACTGGTATTTGCCAATGCTGAAGGGGCTCCCCTGGAAGTGGTCATCCGGGCGTATGATCACGGCGTAGCTTTCCGCTATCGTTTTCCGGAAGGGGCAGAAAATTACACTGTCACCAATGAAAGTACTGAGTTTGGTATCCCAACCCAGGGAGTTGCCTGGATACAGCCCTATGACGAAATCACTACCTATACACCGGCCTACGAGCGCTATTTTCAGAATGCCATACCCATTGGCATGCCTTCCAGCAATAAAGAAGGCTTTTGTTTTCCAGCCCTTTTTCGTACTGGTACGTACTACATACTGCTGAGCGAGGCCGATCTGGACGGTAGCTACTTTGGCAGTCACCTGCAGGCCGAAGCACCCAATGGTGTTTACCGGGTGCGCATGCCGGAAGAAAGTGAGGCAATGGACACGGGTCCAGCTGAGGCCACTATGTCAGTACCTTTTGAAACGCCCTGGCGGGTGATCATGGTTAGTCAGGATTTAGGCGATATCGTAGAGTCCGACATGGTACGCAGTCTCAACGAACCGAACCAACTGCAGGATATTTCCTGGATCAAGCCGGGGCGGGCATCCTGGAGTTGGTGGTCGGATCATGCCAGTAGTCGCTCTGCCAAGAGTATGCGTGAGTTCGTAGACCTGGCAGCCGAGATGGGCTGGGAATACTCGCTCGTAGATGCCAACTGGAACACGATTGAAGGTGACTCGGTAAAACAGCTGGTAGACTACGCCAACAGCCGCGGGGTAGGCATCCTGATGTGGTACAATTCCGGCGGGCCACACAACCAAGTGCCCGAACAGCCCCGCGACATCATGAACGACCCGGAGAAGCGGCGTGCAGAATTCCAGAAGCTACAGGAGTGGGGCGTAAGAGGTATCAAGGTAGACTTCTTCCAGAGCGATAAGCCACACATCATACAACAATATCAGGATATCATTGAAGATGCAGCCGAGTACGAGATCATGGTCAACTTTCATGGTTGTACCATTCCCCGCGGCTGGTCACGTACTTACCCCAACCTGATGACGATGGAGAGCGTCAGGGGTGCAGAGGTTTACAGTTTTGGGGAAGAATATCCCGAGCATGCACCCTGGCACAACACCATCCTGCCAGCTACCCGCAACGTCATCGGCAGCATGGACTACACGCCGGTTACTTTCTCTGACCAACAGTACCCGCACATTACCAGCAACGCCCATGAATTAGCTCTCTCAGTAGTCTTTGAGTCTGGCATCATGCACTTCGCCGACCGGGTGAGTGCTTACCGTGAACTAGCTGAAGATCCTAAAAACTTTCTCAAAGAAGTACCCGTAGCCTGGGACGAAACCCAATACCTGGGTGGTACACCCGGTAAAGAAATGATCATTGCCCGTCGCAAAGGCAACGACTGGTATGTGGGCGGTATCAACGGGGAGGGTAGTCAGAAGGAATGGGTCGTCAACTACGATTTTCTGGGTGAAGCCAGCTACCAGGCCATGCTGATTACCGATGGTGAAAGCTCCCGTGAGATGCAGAGCAGCCGGAAAACCGTCAGCCGCAGCAATGCCGAAGAGCTCAGTATGCGGCCCTACGGTGGTTTTGCAATGCGGTTAAGCGTAGAAGAATGAGAGTTAATGCACCAATCAAATAGTTAAGAACTGGTATGGACGCACTCTACCTACCATAGTAAGCCTTCGTCTTTTCGTGGAGGAAATCCAGGTTCAAAATAGCTTTGAGCCTGCGGTAAAAATTATGCTTTAGGACCCGGTCTGCCAGATTGAACTCCGTGAAAAGTTTGGGCTGATAGTACTTTTTGCCAAGCATGAAATAGAAGGTGTATTAATCTATCAAGATACACTTTTCCTGCCTA
>JGI12109J20283_10237437_pt1 | contig 17908 bp, 21 predicted proteins | sample ElkSlonscriptome_12_FD_20283 | JGI IMG/M metagenome (IMG submission 20283)
GACGACATTTCATCGTCCGGGGTGGCTCGGCTCGCCCCATGATCGTTAGAGGAATCGGTTGATTGACGGCTATGGTCAGGCGCCGACAACGGCTTGCGGCAATCGCGTTGGTGGCCTCGCTTTGGCAGGCCGCCGCGAGCGCCGGGGACTTCATCTGCGAGGCGGCGACCACCTCTGCCGAGATGCGCGCCTGCGCGAATCAGCGCTACCGGGAGGCCGATGCGGCGCTCAATGCCATTTACCAGCGCCTCACCGCGCAGCTGCCAGCAAGACGCCGCGAACGGCTCAGGGCCGCTCAGCAGGCCTGGATCGCGTTCAGAGACCGCAACGCGAGCTTCATCGCGAGCGCAGTCGAGCAGGGCACCCAATACCCGATCTTGGAGGTGTCCGCCCTGGCCCACATGACCGAGCAGCGAGCGGAGGAACTGGAACAGCTGCTCGACGATTGATGGTTCCGGACGATCGATGACCTGAGGACGCACAGCGCGACAAACGAGAAGACCCCAACCGGCCGCCACGGAAACAGTCAGGTTTCGGCGAACGACCGGCAGAGGGCAACCCTGCAAACTGCTGCCGCGAGGTGCATCCACCATGAGAGAGAACTTCGAGAAGGCTTTGAAGCACGTCCTCGTGCACGAGGGCGGATTCGCTGACCATCCGAGCGACCCCGGCGGCGCGACCATGAAGGGCGTTACCCTGGCGACCTTTCGGCGCCATTTCGGATCCGACAAGGGCGTGGACGACCTGCGCCGCATCGGCGACGAGCAACTGCGGGTGGTCTACCGCACCGGGTACTGGGACAAGTGCCATTGCGATCAACTGCCGGCGGGCGTCGACTATGTCGTGTTCGATGCCGCAGTCAATTCTGGCCCCGGACGCTCGGCCGTCTGGCTGCAGGGCGCAGTGAGTGCCGTACGCGACGGGGCCATCGGCCCCAGCACGCTGAGCAAAGTCGCCACCCACGAGCCCGGCGCGATCATCAACGATGCGTGCGATTTGCGCCTCGCCTTCCTGCGCGGATTGCGCACCTTCGCCGCGTTCGGACGCGGTTGGACGCGCAGGGTTGCCAACGTCCGACGAACCGCTCTGCAAATGGCCGATGCCGACCTCGACGGCGACACAACGCAGGCCGTGCCGAACCTGGACTTCGAAACGGTCCAGCGTGGCTCGACAGGCGCGTGGGTGGCCAGGCTGCAGGAAGCGCTGGAGATCACCGTCGACGGGGATTTTGGTCCCAAGACCGAAGCTGCGCTCAGGGCCTTCCAGGACGCCTACGGGCTCGAGCCCGACGGCGTGGCCGGCCGCAACGCCTATCGTGCCTTGGGCTTGATCGATTGACGATCGAAGTCATCGCCAACGACAAGCGGCCGAGCTTGGCGATGCGCAGGAATCTGAGCAGCATTGCGATGCGCAATTGAAGGTACCGATCGGGCCGCAGCGACCAACCCCGCGGCCCGATCGAGCCGTGCTGCCGGCGTGAAGGCATAGGCGCTGCGGCCGGCATCAGCAGGCACAGTTGCCAAATCCACCCCGCATCAGAGTAATATCGCGCGGTTTCTCGGGGGACGCGGTGTTAGGTGTGATCCGATACCATTGCCCCGACGTCCCACCGCCCCGCGGCGGGCACTGGGTCCGAAAGCGATGCGCACCTCGCGCCACACCGATTGATTTGCCGTTTGGAGTAAGCTGTATGATCTTGGTCGGGCACATCGTGCTGTTCATTCTTGCCGCCCTTGCGGGCTACCTGCTCAACACCGATCGTGGAGAGAAATACGGTCTGCTCCTCCTGGCCGGCTCGGCCATCGCGGGCATCTACTTCGTCAATTGGTGGTCACTGCTGACCATTCTCGCCGGCGCCATCCTTGGCAGCCGAGCCCCGATCGGCCCCAAGACCTGAAACGACGACCGCCTACCCGGCTGCGGCGCCTCAGACAGGGATGCGCCGCTGGCCAGGACCGGACGGCACCGTGTGTCAGGGCATAACGCCGCACGGGCCGATGCGTCACTCGACACCCTGGGACGGGCGGCCTCGAAGCAAGGTTGTCGTCACGCGGAGCTGAGTCGCAAGGCCAGACGGAGCATGCTGCCGCCCGCAGGCGCTAGCCCTTGCGGGCACCCGCCGCTGCGCGCGCCTCAAGCGCCTCCCAGCGCCCGTAGGCCTCGGTCAGCTCGGCCTCGAGCGCCGCCAGGCGACCCTGCAGCGCGGTGACGGCCTCGCCACCTTGCTGATAGAGCTCGGGGTCGCCGAGACGGGCGTGCAGGGCCTCCTGCTCGTCTTCGAGGCTTTCGATCCGCGCCGGCAGGGCCTCAAGCTCGCGACCCTCCTTGTAGCTGAGCTTGGGCGACCTAGGGTCCGCCGCCCTAGCCACCGCCCTAGGCTTGTCCTGTGCCTTGACCTCTGCGGCCTGCGGTCGCTGGGCGAGCCAATCGCTGTAGCCGCCCACATACTCGGCAACGCGCCCGTCGCCCTCGAGGACCAGCGTGCTGGTGACCAGATTGTCGAGCAGCGCGCGATCGTGGCTGACCAGCAGCAGGGTGCCCTGGAACTCGGCGAGGAGCTCCTCGAGCAGTTCCAGGGTCTCAGTATCCAGGTCGTTGGTCGGCTCGTCGAGCACCAGCAGGTTGGCCGGCTGGGCAAAGAGCCTGGCGAGCAGCAGGCGGTTGCGCTCGCCGCCCGATAGCGCAGAGACCGGCTGGCGGGCGCGCTCCGGTGTGAAGAGGAAGTCCTTGAGATAGGACAGCACGTGGCGGCTGTTGCCGGCGATCGTGACGCGGTCGCTGCCGCCGGCGACGTTGTCCAGCACGCTCAGCGACTCGTTCAGCTGGGCGCGACGCTGATCGAAGTAGGCGACCTGCAGATTGGTGCCCCGGCGGATGCTGCCGCTGTTCGGCTCGAGCTCACCGAGCAGCAGGCGCAGCAGCGTACTCTTGCCGGCCCCGTTGGGACCCATGACGCCGACTCGGTCCCCGCGCAGGATCAGCGTATTGAGATCGCGCACGACCGGCCGCTCCGCCCAGGCGAAGCAGACGTCCGCAGCCTCGACGACCAGCTTGCCGCTGCGTTGGGAATCGTCGAGGCGCAGGCGCACCTGCCCGAGCTGTTCGCGACGCTGGCGGCGCAGATCGCGCATCGCCTGCAGGGCCCGCACCCGACCCTCGTTGCGGGTGCGGCGCGCCTTGATCCCCTGGCGAATCCAAGCCTCCTCCTCGGAGAGACGACGATCGAACTGCGCATTCGCCTGCGCCTCGGCGTGAAGACGCTCCTCGCGCCGGCGCAGGTAGTTGTCGTAGTCCCCGGGCCAATCGGTGAGCCGACCGCGATCGAGCTCGAGGATGCGCGTGGCCAGGCGCCGCAAAAAGACGCGATCGTGCGTGATGAAGAGCAAGGCGCCCGGGAACCCGAGCAGCAACTCCTCGAGCCATTCGATGGCGGCGATGTCGAGGTGGTTGGTCGGCTCGTCGAGGAGCAGCAGGTCCGGCTCGCGCACCAGGGCCTGGGCAAGCAGGACGCGCCGTTGCAGGCCGCCCGAAAGGGCCTCGAAGGGGGCCTCAGGGTCCAATCCCAGGCGCGAAATGACCCGTTCGGTACGCTGCTCGATGGCCCAGCCGCCCCGCGCCTCGAGGGCCTGCTGCACGGCGGCCAGGCGCTCGAGGCTCGCCTGCGGGTGCCCCTGAGCCAGGCCTTGGCTAAGGTGAAAGTACTCGCGCACCAGTTCGCCGAGTTCGCCGAGGCCTGCTGCCACCAAATCGAACACCCGGCGCGCATCACCTCTCGGAATCTCTTGCGTCAGCCGCGCAACACTGACACCGGCGCGACGGCGGACCTCACCGGCGTCCGGCACGACCTCCCCCGCCAGGATCCGAAGCATCGTCGACTTGCCAGCGCCGTTGCGGCCGATCAGGGCGATCCGTTCGCCGGCCTCGATACCGAGTTCGACGCCATCGAGCAGCGGCGGAGCGCCGTAGGAGAGGGAAACGGAGTGCAGATTGATCAGCGGCATGTCGATCGCGGTGTTGTGAATCGGGCGTCTTCGCCTATCATTTTGCCAATGTATACTCGTCTGAGCCGAAATTGCAGTTGTCTCTGGCCCGGGCAGCGGGGGCAGGGGGCGCCGTGAACCCGATCCCTGGGGGCTTAGGCGCAGTGCAACAACAACCTCAACAGGTTGTCGCAGCTTTCTCCCCTCACCCCAACCCCTCTCCCCGCTGGGGCGAGGGGCTCTCGGGCAAGTTGTGCGAGTTGTTCTTGAACCCTTCCTTGCGACAGCATCCCTGCTGTCGGCACCGCTGCCCGGCCCAGGACCCAAAAAGCCATTTGCGATGGGTATAGGGCACTCCTTAGGAATTCGAGAGTCGCACTGAAGCCGTTATGCCCAGAGTCGACACCGATACCTTCTATCGTAGCGCCTTGGCGCGCCACGGCCACACCGCCGCGGGCGTACACTGGAACTCGACACGGACCCAGCGGGCGCGCTTCGAGGCCCTACGTCGCTTCCTGCCGCGGGACCTTTCTCGCCTCAGCCTGGTCGATGCCGGCTGTGGCTTCGGGGACCTCTACTGCTTTCTGCTCGCCGGCGGCGATCGCCCGGGAGGCTATATCGGGATCGATGTTGTCGAGCCCATGGTCGAGACGGCGCGGACCCGCACCGGCTGCACCGTCCTGTTGCTTGACGTCCTGCACGACCCGCTACCCGCCGCCGACTACTACCTCTGCAGCGGCGCGATGAACACGCTGACTCGCGACGAGACACAAGTGTTCATCACGCGCTGCTTCGCCGCGTCGCGCCACGGGCTCGTCTTCAACCTGCTGCAGGGACCGGACTCGTCCGCGACCTTCAACGAGTGCCTCCCCGAAGACGTGCGCAAGTGGACCGCGCAGCTCGACGCCGAAGTGGCGATGGCCGATGACTACCTGAGCGGGGACTTCACCACGGCCGTGACACACCGCCCGGGCGCCTGAGCAGATATTGAGGGTTGCATAAAGTCATCGGAGACGGCTCGCTGCAACAGGCTGCAAGGACGTCCGTGTCAGCTCGACGGCGAGATCCCTCCCGCCGACGGTCGCCGCGACCCGCCTCCGATGACTTTCGGGACGATTGATAGCGCGCGAGACGCACGGCACCGGCGCAGCCGCCGGCGCGGGGAATTCGGTTAGACTGGGCGGACCGAGGGAGGCCGACCGGCGTCCCATTCCATGTCCGTAGCGGGGGCCTATGTCGAAGAAGATCTCGCTCCGCGAGGCTTGGTCCGGTGAGGCCGACTGTCTGCGCTGTACCCTGCGCGACACTGTGCTGTTCGCCGGTCTCACGGAAAAGGACTTTGGCCGAATTCACGACCCGATCGATCAGTTCGTTCTCCAGCCCGGAACGACCCTCTACCGGGCGGGGGACTCCGGCGAATTCATGTTCACGATCCGCAGCGGCGCCGTGAAGCTGATCCAGTATCTGGCCGACGGCAGCCAACGGATCGTGCGGATTGTACGCGGTACCGATGTCCTCGGCCTTGAGGCCCTGCTACATGAGCCCTATCACCACGACGCTGTGGCCTTGCAGCCCACCGAGGTCTGCCGGTTTCCCGCTCGGATCGTACGCGAGCTCGGGATGAACAATTCCCACCTGCACCGCGAGCTGATGACCCGCTGGCAGCGGGCCCTCTCCGAGGCCGACGCCTGGCTGACCGAGCTCTCGACCGGCGCGGCGCGCCAGCGGGTCGCACGCCTCCTGCTGCGACTCGTGCGGGATCGCGAGAGCAGTGAGTGTCAGCTCTTCAGCCGCGAGGACATGGGCGCCATGCTCGGCATCACGACCGAGACCGCCAGCCGCACGATTGCCGATTTCAAGCGCCAGAGCTTGCTGATCGAGACCAAGCCCAACCTCTTCCTGCTCGACATCCCCAATCTGAGACGGATCGCCGAAAGCTGAGGCGATTGTCGGAAGCTCCGGTGGCAGATGAAGACGGGTCTGCAGCCGCCTACGCAGAGCTGACCGAGGACGCCGAAACAGGCCGCAGGCGCCCGGCCCTAGGCAGTCCCTCGTCGCCTACCGGCGGATCGATGACTTGACAGATTTCAATGTCTTGATACGCGCGAGTAGCTAGCGTTAAGCGTGGTTTCGAGTGGCTGATCGACAGGCCCGCGAGGGGGCCAGGCTGTCGCGGCCGCATTTCATCGACATCGCGTCGCCATCTCACAGATCAACTCCAATCCATGAAGCAGTTACTGAGAACGGAGAGCTTTCCCGTCTATACGCTCGAGCTCGAGCGCGCAGAAACCACCTGCCAATCGGTCGACGACATCGTCGCCTACTTCCGGGCCCGCATCGAAGCGCACAGCTACGCGCGCTTCCTGGCCGTGTTCGACCACTACGCCCATACCCGCTCCCTGGCCGAGGGACAGATTGCCGAGGAGATCATCGCGGCAAAGAACCTGGTCTTCTGTTTTGGGCTTACGCTGCCCGATGCCTACTCGCTCGCGACCCGGCCGCGCACGATCGGTATCGCCGAGACCGAGCGGGGCTTCGTCGTCACCTTCATCGAAGCCCCGATGCCAGTCGTCAACGCCGCAATGGAGGATTGGGCGAAGGGGCTGCGTGACCGGGACTGACGACGCCAACCACCAGGCCCGCTGCCCAGTCAGGCCCACTTCAAGCAGCGATCAACGCGGATGGTCCGCGCCGGCGCCGATCTGTCGCCCACCATCGGTGTGGTACGCCAAGCGGTGCTATTGCGCGCCCGTGGTCGTCTTCTGCAGATCGGCGATCACCTGTTGGCACTTCTCGGCGGTGCCGCGCAATTGGACGTCTGCCTGGATATCGACATGCCCGGCAATCTTCGCCGCCTCGACCAACACCTCGTCGTACTGATCTGCCGCGACCAGCCCGCGTTTCCGGGCGGCCTCCATGGCCGAACAGGCCCCGGCGCTGAAACCTTTCGCAACGCCGGCGTTGGCACCGACGCCAGAGCCGTAGTGAAAGGCCACGTACCCGCCGATCAGGGCACCGGTGACCATGGAGAGGATTGTAATGAAGAAGGGATTCAATTCGGTTACTCCCGATTATCTCTGCGTCTCGCCATCCACGCCAGGACGAGCCGCATGCGGCGCACACATATCGCGCTCAAACCGGCTTGGCATGCTAACCGAAGCGATCAGGTCGTCGACATCGACCCGCGGCAGGCCGGCCAGGAGCTCTGAACTCAAGGATTGGTGCTGACGCTCGCGCATCTCAGCCTCGCATGCCCCGCAGCAGCCGCATCATATCCTGAGCGACGCCGAAAAAGGAGCGACGCTCGCGCAGAAGGCCCAGGATCTCGCGCCCCATCTCGCGCTTCGGCATCGTGTGGGCGGCAAAATAGTGCTGCGCGGCCTCGTTGATGAAGTTGGCGTAGGTGCCCATGAAGTGGGGCGACCTGTCAAGGAAACCGGTATCTCCTCATCGGGATCGGGACCGGTACGGCGAGGGCGCCCCGCGCGGGCCCTGGGGAGTCAGCGCATCCGGGCCGCCAGGATCGATCGGGGGAGCTCACCCGGCGCCGCAGCGGAGGGTTCCGCGGGAATCGCCTGCCACGCGCCGGGCGGCAGCGCGCGCGGCCAGGCCGGCGGTACCAGCTCGATTCGAGCCGCGGCGAAGGGCAGCGCCAACAGAAGGGCGGGAAACCAGAAATAGGCCAGCGCCGTCATCATCGAATTGTCTGGCATCAGGCCCACAACGAGGGGCGCAACGGCCATGGCAGCGACCAGGCCGACCATCGCCGCGACGTTGCGCAGGACGACCCGCCAGCGCGCCCCTTGATAGCGGGGGTGAAACTCCGCCGGCGACCGCGTCAGGGTCGCGATCAAATGGGCGAGCGTTTCGGCGACCTTGCGCTCGCCGTCTTGGGTACGTCGCGGCTCGCGGGCCGGGGCGAAGAGGTTACCGCGCCAACCCTCGCCCTCTTGCTGCAGCCGGTGCCAGGCGCCGCCGAGGACGGCGAGGAAATCCGGCGGCAGCTGCGTTATCTCATTATCGACAACGGACTGAATCCCGATCGGGATGCGGCTGCCGTTCACCGCCTTGAAATCGAATCGCACCCGGGTCGCGCCGATTAGCGCGACGGCCTCCGTGAGCGCCAAGCCGGCCCCTGTTTCGATCCTGTCCGAGTCGCCGTTGCTCGATGCGATGCGGTAGCTGAAGGCGACAGCGGCCTGCGGAACATGCGCGAACTGCCAGCGTGGCGCAACCCCGCCGATGTGCTGCAGCAGGTTGGCCGGATCCGCTCCCTCGGCGCAGAGACTCGCGGTCAATCCCTCCGGGTCGGTCAGGGTCCGAGTCAAGCGGAACTCGGCCTCCCCCGGGTTCTCGAGGACCAGATGCTCGGTCAATGCCGGGCGATCCTCCGCCGCACTCGGATGCACGAAGGGCTTGAAGCGCAGGCACCGCTCTAGACGGTCACTCGCCTGCAGATCCACGTGCCGCTCGGCGCGTGCGAAGGGCGCCACCAAACTGAGGATTTCGTGGTGCGTCAGTGGGGTCATGGTCACCAGCCCTCCTTACAACAGGCGCGTCCCCGTGCGGAGCAAGGGCAGCACGCCGGTCGTCAAGACCGGGGTGAAGGTGAGGCGATGATCGTCGTGCTGATCCAATCGCCGATGCATCGAAGGCTGCAAAAGTAGTCGGAGGCGGCTCGCTGCAACCCGCCTTGAAAACGCGCCAGAGGCGCATCAAATCCTCGCTCGAAGAGGAGTTGGATTTGCCGTTCACAATAAAGTTCTGAAAGACGATCGGATGCGACCCGCCCATTTGTCCGCGATTCTCGACCGGGAGTTCCAAAGCACCGCGCACGGTCACCATACTCCGGTGATGCTGTGGGGTCCGCCGGGGGTGGGCAAGTCTCAGATCGTTGCCGAGGTGGCCGCGCGTCATGGCGTTCCCATCACCGACGTACGCCTCTCGCAAATGGAACCGAGCGACTTGCGCGGCATTCCCTTTCGCTCGGGCGAACACGTGGAGTGGGCCGTGCCTGCCATGCTCCCGGATGCAAGCCGCCACGGCTCACACGGGATCCTGTTCCTCGATGAGATCACCTCGGCCGCGCCGACCGTCTCGGCAGCGGCCTACCAACTGATCCTCGACCGCCGCCTCGGCGCATACGAGGTTCCGCACGGCTGGGCCATCTTCGCTGCGGGGAATCGCCAGGGCGATCGCGGCGTGACCTACACGATGCCGGCGCCGCTGGCCAATCGTTTCGCCCATTTCGAATTCGAGGTGAACCTGGACGATTGGGTCTCCTGGGCGTACGCGAACCAGATCGACGAGCGGGTCATCGCGTTTCTGCGTTTCCGCCCGGAACTCCTCTTCGACTTCGACCCCGCCCACAACCCCGTGGCCTTCCCCTCGCCGCGCTCCTGGGAATTCGCTCATCGTGCCCTGCAAAAGTTCGCAGGACATCCGGACGTGCTGCTGGGGAGTCTGCAGGCCTGCGTCGGCCCCGCGGCCGGGATCGAACTCCATGCCTTCGTCGAAAACCTCGAGAACCTACCGGACCTCGACGCCATCGTGCGCGGCGAAGAGGTGCCCGTCCCGGCCCCCGTCGACCTCCAGTATGCGGTCGCCGCAGCGCTCGTCGCGCGGGCTATCCGCGCGCATGCCACCAGTCACGGCGGCGCCGTCGTCGGCTCGATCCTTCGCTACGCCAAGCGCTTCCCGCAGCGGGAGATGGGCGTCATGCTGGTCTCCGATCTGCACCGCGCCATCGGCGAGGCGCTGTTCGCAGTACCCGAGTTCGCGGACTGGGCCAATCAAGTGGCGGACGTCGTGCTCTACGACGGCTGAGAGATGGCCGCTTCGCTGGAGGACAAGCTGGCTGCGGCCCGCACACGGCTGATCCTGGACAAGCCGTTTCTCGGCGCCTTGGTCCTGCGCCTCCCGATGGTCCAGGCCGATCCGTCCTGGTGCCCGACGACCGCCACCGATGCCCGCAAATTCTACTTCAGCCGCGACTATATCGGCGCACTGAGCCTGTCCCAGGTGCAGTTCGTGCTCGCCCACGAGGCCCTGCACTGTGCCCTCGCCCACTTTCGCCGGCGCGAGCACCGCGACAAGTACCGCTGGGATGTCGCCTGCGACTACGCGGTGAACCCCTTGCTCCTCGGCGATGGGCTGGACGCGCCACCCGGCACCCTCTACGAGCCCAAGTTCGAAGGCATGACCGCCGAGGAGATCTATCCCTGCATCGAGAACACCGATGCCGAAGAGCCGATGGACCGGCACGTCTACGACGAGACCAACGCCGACAGCCCGCCGCCGCCCGAGGCGCCGCCTCAAGAGCGGTCCAGCGAGGCAGGCCATCGCCAACGCGATAGCGGCGGGCAGAATGCCGACCGCGAGCCCCGCGAAACGAAGCCGGATTCGGCAGGTGAAGGCGCCGGCCAGCCCCAGCCACTGAGCGCCGGCGAACGGGATGCGCTGGCCGTGCAATGGCAGCAGCGCCTCGCCGGCGCCGCCCAGCAGGCGATGCAGGCGGGCAAGCTCGGCGGGCACATCGCGCGAATGGTGGAGCACCTGCTGCAGCCCCAGCTGCCCTGGCGCATGCTCCTCGCGCGTTACGTCACCGCGTCCGCCCGCGACGACTATAGCTATGCCCGGCCCTCGAGCCGCCGCGGCGGCGCAGCCATCATGCCGAGCCTGCGCAGCGCGCAGGTAGAGATGGTCGTTGCGCTCGACACCAGCGGATCGATCCGGGACGAGGAAATGGCGCAGTTCCTGGCCGAGGTCAACGCGATCAAGGGTCAGGTGCGCGCCCGAGTCACCCTGCTGCCCTGCGACGCGGCGCTCGCCGAGGGCGCGCCCTGGTGCTACGAGCCCTGGGAGGCCGCCGAGATGCCTGAGGCGATGAGTGGCGGCGGCGGAACCGACTTCACCCCGGTCTTCCACTGGGTCGAGCAAAGCGGGCGGCAGCCGGATTTGCTGGTCTATTTCACCGACGCCAAGGGCCGCTTCCCCGAGGTCCAGCCCGCCTACCCCACCATCTGGCTCGTCAAGGGCCGCGCGCAGGTCCCTTGGGGACAACGCATTCAATTGAACTGATGGCCCCGCGGGCATGGATCTGAGCAACGAAGACACCCTCAAGCTCAACGTGCTGCTGGCCTCCAAGCCTCTGGCCGTGCGCATCGACGAGTCCGCCATGACCGTGCACGGCCTATCGGCGCACGGCGAGAAGCGGGTCGTGCTGCACCCAAACTGCCGCGACGAGATCTACCTGAGACGGGTCCGCGAGCTCATCTCGGGCCAGGTGCTCGCCTCGCCGAGGGGCTATCCCGTCTATTTGCGGCGCTGGGCCCGCATGGGACAGACCCGGGATGAGAGCCTTGAGCAACTCCTGCTGCTCGGGGAACCCGAGGCCGTGGTGGCCGTCGTGCACGCGCCAGGGCTTACCCACGAAATCGCCTGCCGCGCCTGGTGGGCCCTGCCGACGGCGGAGAACGCCAGGCAGATGTTGGAGCAGGAGGCGGTGGCCCAAGGGCCCCTGGGGCGCGAGTTGGCGGCCTATTTGCTCGAGTTCCTGCCCTTCGAGACCGAACCAACCGAGATGATCGCTAGCGTCCGGCTCGTGCTGCAGCCAGGCCTGATCGACGAAGCGGCGCGGCTGTCGCTTTGGCAGCGCTCGCGCCAGAAGACGGCCTTCATCGTCGGCTTCCTGATGGGCGCGCCCGACGACCTGCCGGAGCCGCTGCCCGAGCGCGCCGACCTGAGGGCGCACCGAGCGACGCTGGAGGCCCTCGTCGGAGCGGGTAATGCCGCAGCCGCACTCGTGCTGCGGGTCCTCGGCGGCCCTGGCCAGACCTACCTCAAGGCCGCCCTGCAAGTCATTAAGAAGCCCCCGAATCAGGACGTCGTGAGCCTGTTCCTCGAGACCCTGGCCGGCTACTTCGGCGCGCTGCGCCCCTCGGGCGAGGTCGAGGGACGGCTAGAGGAATTACAAGCCGCCGCCGCGGCGCGGGTCGACGACCCCGCTACCGACCCGGCACTGGCGACCCTCCTGGAGCAGGCGCCGGCACTCAAGGACGATTTGCGCGCGGCGCTCGTCTTGAGCCGCCTCGGATACCCAGTCGTACGCCCGGTCCTAGCGCACTCCACGGCGATCGGCTCCCTGATGCGCCGTAAACTCGAACCCGTCTTCGGCCCGCTGACCATCGAGCTCGAAACGCTGACGCACCCCAAACCCACATGAGCCGCCCCTAAAACTACGGTGACAGTATACTTAACGCGCTTGACAAACCACCCGCTTCGGAGCCAACCCTAGAGCCCAATGCCCCAGGTCATCGTAGACCCCGAATCCCGCTCACTGGCCGAGCGCTTTGCGCTGATCAAGTCGCCGAGCCGGCGGCGGGCGCGCTTTCCCGAAGGCTGCGTCACCGTCGTCGCCAGCGAGGCGGACGCACTCGCTGGCCGCGACGACACGCGTCAGTTGCTGCCCGCGGTGGTCTACGGCCCGTCGCCGTCATCGGAAGGCCAGCGGCTTTACTACCTCGTGCGCTGGCTATGAAGCGGGACGGTGCCTGCCGGCGCGAAACGATGGACAAACCCCTCTACCCGGCCCGCGAGGAAAACACGGCGCAGGACCGATCGGGCTAGCGATAGGCGCGCATCTGTCCCACCAGGACACCCTGGATTTGCACGTCGTCCGGCGCGAGCACAAGTGGCTCCATCCCACCGTTTTCCGGACAGAGGATGGTGCGTCCCGGCTCCTGGCGGATACGCTTGAGCGTCACCTCCTCGTCTCGCACCAGGGCCACGACGATGTCCCCGTCGCGGGCGGTGTCGCACTGCTCGATGACCACGTAATCACCGTCGAGGATACCGGCCTCGGACATGGAATCGCCCCGGACCCGAAGGACGTAGCAGGGCCGCGTCGTGCGCAGCTGCGGCGGGACCCGGATGGCCTCCGGCTGGGGCAGGGCCTCGATCGGTCGGCCGGCCGCGATGGTCCCAAGCAACGGGATGCCGTCCTCGACGGCGCCCTCGGGAGTGAGCCGAACGCCGCGGTGTTGCCCGTCGAGCGGCTCGACCAAGCCGGCGGCCACCAGTGCCTGGATGTGCTTGTGCAGCGAGCCGCGGGAACGCAGCCCGAGCATCTGGCAGAGCTCGTCCAGAGTTGGCGGGTGTTCGAAGCCCCCCGCGTTGTCGCGCAGGAACTGCAGGATATCTTGTTGGCGTCGCGTCAGCTGCATCGGCAAGGCGTTTTCTTTTTGTTCTCTTATTGTATACTGAATTCACACGAGAACGGATAGAGAACGCGCAGCCCTCCCCCGCGACCGCCACAGGAGCAGACCCATGCAGACCGTCGCCTATCTGTTGCCGAAACGCCAACGCGCAAGCTGGAACCCGGCGCTTGAACCCCTAGACACCGCGGCCGAGACCGGGGTCGCAATCCCGCTGCTCGGCTATGTCACCGCTGGCCAGCCGATCGACATCCCGGAAGACCAAGAAACCGTGACCGTACCGCGCCACATGGTGCGGAAGAACAGCTATGCGCTGCGCGTGCGCGGTCATTCGATGATCGACGATCACATCCAGGACGGCGACATCATCATCGTCGAGAAGCGCGAGACGGCCACGAATGGCGAATCGGTCGTCGCGATGATCAACGGAGAGCGCGTCACCCTGAAGCGTTTCTACGTCGAGGCCGACGGCATCCGCCTGCAGCCGGCCAATCCGGCGATGGAGCCGATCTACCTCCGCCACGAGGAGCTGCAGATCCTCGGTATCGTCGCCGGCGTCATACGCGAGGCCTGACCGCAACCTCCGGCCGCCCGTCAGAGTACGGGGCGCGCCCGGCGCGCCCCTGGCATGAGCCGCTATCAATCGTCCCGAAAGTAATCGAAGGCGGCTCGCCGCGGCCGTCGGCGGGAGGGATCCCGCCGACGAGCCGACACGGACATCCTGGCAGCGTGTCGCAGCGAGCCGTCTCCGATGACTTTTGCAACCCTCAATACCACCCTGGGCCCGCGCTAGCGTGCGAGGCGATAGCTGGCGTGGCAGCTCACACAGGCCGAAGTGACCGCCTCTAGGCTGGTCAAGGCTGCCTCCAGATCCCCGGTCTTCGCGACCGCGGCAAAGTCGCTGGCGGCCCGGTGCATGCCGATACCCATGGAGCGCATGGGAGCAGGCATGAACCGCCCCGGGCCCTGGCCCGCGGTGCGGGCGGCGTGTTTGCCCATCGTGGACAGCCCCAGCTCCTTCTCGGCCACCTCCGCGGCGGTTTCGAATTCCTTTTCCGCGAGGCGCCCGATGATCCGGTGCAGGGCAGCGGTATGCGAAATCATCTCCTGGCGCAAGAGGTACTGCTGCAGGGGAGGCATCTCCACCAGAATGCGCGGGTCCTCCGGGGCTTCTTCGGCGAGGGGTACCGGCGACAGCAGCAAGAGAAGAACGATGCCGACCGGAACGCTTGCCAATTTTGTGAGTACAGTCAAGGTGGAACTCCTGTGACCTCGGGGTTTCAACCAGCGCAGCGGCAGTGGCGAGACCGATCTCGGGATTGCCGCGCCTCTGCACTAGAGCATACCGCGATTGGATCAATCGTCGCGAAAGTAGTCAGATACGGGTCGCCGCAACCGTCGGCGGAAGGGAACTCGCCGAGCTGGGGCTCGGTGATCCCAGGGGCCGCGATGCATCGCGGGCAGCATACTTGTTACCCTTTGCGCTACACCAGAGATCGCCGGATCACAGGAGTACGCCGTCAATGCCGACCGCCTCGATCACCGGGACCAACTCCGGTCTAGGACACGCCCTGGCCGAGGTGCTGAACCACTGGGGGTGGGCCGTCTGTGACTGCAGCCGCCGCGACTGCGACCTGCCTGGCGTGCACGATCGCAGATGCGAGCTGACCGACGCGCCCGAGCGGATCGTCGCCGTCTTGACGCGACTGCGGGATTGGCCGAGCGGCAGCTTCGTCGACATCCGCGAGATCCTGGACCCCGCGGCCTACGCCCGGCTCTATCCATCCGCCGCTCAGGCGCAGCCCCGATGAGCATCGCCCCGCTGACCGGCGCCCGCTATCTCCTCACCGGCATCGGCCTCATCCTCCGGCCCGGGCTGCGGCGCTTCGTCATCGTCCCGGTGCTGGTCAATACGCTGATCTTCGCCGGCGCGACCGCCTACGGGCTGACCCAGTTCGCCGACCTGATCGCCTGGCTGGAGACGCTGATCCCGGCCTGGCTCGAGTGGCTCACCTGGCTCCTATGGCCGCTCTTCATCTTGGCGCTGCTCGTGCTGGTCTTCTTCACCTTCGGGCTCCTCGCCAATCTGATCGCCTCGCCGTTCAACGGCCTGCTCGCTGAGGAGGTGGAACGCCACCTGACCGGACGATCCCCGAGCGACGCGGGCCTCGCGGAGCTACTGCGGGACCTGTTACCGACGCTGGTCGACGAACTCAGAAAGCTCGGCTACGCGCTCTTCTCGGCAGTGCCCTTTTTGGTCCTGTTCCTGATCCCGGGCATCAACGTCTTCGCGCCGCTGCTCTGGTTCGTCTACACGGCCTGGGTCATGGCCGTGCAGTACGCGGACTTCCCGATGGGCAATCACGGCCTCAAGTTTCGTGCGCAACGCGCCCGTCTGCGCGAGCGGCCCTTCCTGGCACTCGGCTTCGGCGCCGCGACGGGCGCCCTGACCTCGGTCCCGATCGTGAATTTCCTGGCGATGCCAAGCGCGGTCGCCGGGGCGACGGCGCTCTGGGTCGGGGAGTTGGCATCGGCTGATCAAGATGCCAGTCGGGGAGGCGTTGACTAGTCGTCTCGAGAGAATGCGTGTGACCTCAGCGCCAAGAGGAAGCTTTCACGGCGCCTTCCCAGACGCCGTCAGCTAGCAGCTGTTGACCATCTGAGCTCGCATCAAGTGACGATGCAAAAACAACAGGAACAGGTTCCCGGGGCTTTCTCCCCTCACCCCAACCCCTCTCCCCGCTGGGGCGAGGGGCGTCCGGGCAGGCTTGCCAGTTGCTTTTGAACGGTTCCTAAGCGACGTCTGCGGCTGGATCGGCGAAGCGGAAGCCGTTCTTGCCCGCCTCCTTGACGCGGTACATGGCGGCATCGGCGCGGGCCATCAGCGCGCGCGGATCGGGGGCGTCGGATGGATAGACACCGATGCCGATGCTGGCACTGACCAAACACGCCGCCCCATCGATCTGCACCGGCAAACGGATGCTCTCGAGGAGGCGGCCGGCGAGGGCCGCGATCGCGTCCCGGTCTCCGGCATCGACTAACAAGATCGCGAACTCGTCGCCGCCCAGGCGCGCCACCAGGTCACTGCGCCGGACCAAGGCCTCGAGGCGGCCGGCGATGGTGCAAAGCAGGCGATCGCCGGCGGCGTGGCCATGCGTGTCGTTGATCTCCTTGAAGCCATCTAGATCCAGGAACACCAGGGCCGCCTGGGACATCCCGCCAGCGTCTCGCTCGGCCAGAAGCATGCGCAGGCGTTCTTCGAAGCCGCGACGATTGGCGAGACCCGTCAACGAGTCATGGCGCGCCAAGTTGCCCAAGAGCGACGCCTCGTTTTGCAGCGCCTTGCGCTCTCGTTCACGGGCCGTAACGTCCTGCAGACGCAGGATGAAGCCGTGGGCATCGCCGCGGACACCGCGCAGCACGCGAACGCTGAGCTGTGCATAGAGGTGCTCGCTGTCATCACCGCGGCAGCTCAAAATGCAGTCGATGGTCTCGTCCTCGGTGACGGCCCGCGAGAGCATCTCGGACAACAGCTGGGCACCTTCGCTACGCCCGCGCTCGGCGGCTGCGGTCGAATCCCGCAAGGCCAGCGGGCTGCCGAGCCGCGCCGCCTCGAGCAGGAAGAAGCTGGGCGCCGCGCCGTTGATCCAACGCACGACGAGGTCGCGGTCGACGACAACGGTCGGTTCTGGAATGGAATCGACCAGGCACTGGAAGAAGGCGTGATCGTCTCGCAGCCGGCGCTCGGCGTGGTAGGCGCTCACCAGGTGCAGCACACGATTGCGCAGCACGGCCCAGTGGATGGGCTTGGTGATGTACTCATCGGCACCGGCGTCAAACGCCCGGTCCACGCTCGCCTCATCCTCGTACACGGTAATGACGAGTATCGGCACCCGCTTGCCGGCCGGGAGCGCCCGGATCTCAGCGCAGGCAGCGAAGCCGTCCAGCTCGGGCATGGCCGCGTCCAGCAGCACGACATCGGGCTCCTGGTCGGCGAAGAGAGCGACCGCCGCCCGACCGTCGGCCGCCTCGAGGGTGTCGAACCCGAGCCGTTCGACGAACTGTTTGACCGCGAGTCGCAGGACGGGATCGTCGTCGACGACGAGGGCCAGGCGGCTCGGCTCGCTTGCGTTCTTCAAACTCATCGGACCATTCAGTCGGCTAGGGGGCCTTTCTCGCTTTCAAGCACCTCGACCAGGGCGCGGCGCGCGCGTTGCACGGTGGCGACCACCTCGTCGGTCAGGCCAGGGTCGGCTTGGCCCGCACTTGCCTCCTTTTCCAGCGCACGGGCCAGGCGTACGGCCTGACGTGCGCCCAGGTTACCGAGAGAGCCGGCCAAGGTATGCGAAATCTTCCGCAGCGTTTCGCAATCGCCCGCGGCCGCGGCCTCCTCGAGCTGCGTCAGGCGCTCGGGGAGATCCCCGACGGCGGCCTCGATCACCGGAGCGATCTCGCCTAAGGCCTCGCGCAGGCCTTCGAGGACCCGGAGGTCGAGTTCGTCGGCGGGATCGCCGCGATCGCCCGCCCCGCCGTCCGTTGCGACGCCTCGCTGGGGCACGGCTTGCTCTTGTCCCAACACCCATGCCGGCGCTTCCCGTTGCCGACGCGCCCGGCCAATGGCCTCGACGAGGTCATTGGCCCGCACCGGCTTGGTCAGGTAATCATCGAACCCGGCGGCCAGGCAGCGCTCACGTTCTGCGGGCAACGCATGGG
>JGI12109J20283_10306429_pt1 | contig 17900 bp, 15 predicted proteins | sample ElkSlonscriptome_12_FD_20283 | JGI IMG/M metagenome (IMG submission 20283)
CGCCTTTGCGCAACTTTGCGGCACAGCCAAAAAGCCATGCGTAATTCGTAATTAACTCCGAATTGCCTCTACCGGATCCAATCGGCTCGCAATCACCGCCGGAATGATTCCAGAGACCAGACCAATGGTGACCGAAATGGAGATGCCCAGTACAATGTTGCCCAAACTCAACATCACCTCGAAATCCGTAGCGGCGGTAAGTAATAAAGCTCCAAAAAAGATCAGTAATAAGCCGACCGCTCCACCGATCAGACAAAGAAAGACCGACTCAAAGAGAAATTGCAACAGGATAAAGTAATTCTTGGCCCCGAGCGACTTCTGAATGCCGATCAGCGGGGTTCGTTCTTTCACCGATACAAACATGATATTAGCGATGGAAAAACCACCGACAATGATGGAAAAAATACCGATGATGAAGCCGGTAATATTTAGCACTTTAAAAAGACCGTCGAAAGTTTGAGAAAGCATGCTCAATTCATTGAGCGCAAAGTTATCTTCGGCAGTAGGTTTTAGTTTTCGAATGGAACGCATAACTCCGGTAAGCTCATCAATCAGTTCTGCGTTGCTCACTCCCTCTTTGGCCCTCACCATAATAATAGATCCTGAGTTTCTGCTATTCAAGTTGATGAAATTGCGGGAAAAATTGAGCGGAGCGAAGATTTTTTTATCGTTCGATTTTCCCATCATGTTGTCTCCCTCCTTCTCCAACACCCCGATCACCGTAAGCTTCCGACCTTTAAATTTGATCTCTTTTTCGATCGTTTCTCCATTCGGAAAAAGGTTGTTTGCGATATCTGCGCCGATGATGGCCACGTTTCTTCCGTTCTGAACTTCTAAATCAGTAAAATAGCGGCCTTTTATGATCTGCAGATCCCAAATTCGAATGTATTCCCTGGTCACTCCGTTCAGTCCGATGCCTTCAATGGTATTATTTTCATAGCTCAGACTCCCTTGAGTTGCCGCCAACATCGCTACTGCTTCTGCGTTTCGACTGAGCTTTTGCACCATTTTAAAATCTTCCAGGTTGGGGTTGGGCCTCCGGATGTAATCCCACCAGGGGGTGTTGGCGTCGAATTGCCAGGGCATCTTTTGAATGTAGATCACATTGTCGCCCAAACTTTGAATGCTGTCTCTTATATTTCTTTCCAAAGAACCTACCATGGTGAATACTGAGATCATGGCAAAAATGCCAATGGTAATGCCCAAAAGCGATAGCACAGTTCTTAACTTATTGACTATCAATGAGTCCATGGCAAAACGAAAGCTTTCTTTGATCAATCGGAAAATCAGCATGCTACGAAGTTAGGGGAATGCAATAAACATTGATTCACAATCCGAAAAAATAGCCCGTATTAATCTGCGGCTAAGCGGGCTAAGAAATTGTTCAAACCCTTGATTATGCGTAAAATTGTAGCTTATTCCTAATCGCCCATGCACACAGATAAGAAAGTCCAAACCGCCTTAATATCAGTATTTTATAAAGACGGCCTAGAACCTTTGGCCAGACAATTGGATACGCTCGGAGTTGAAATCTACTCCACCGGAGGAACCCAGTCCTTCATCGAATCTCTGGGTATCAAAGTAAACCGAGTGGAAGACCTTACCTCTTACCCTTCCATTTTAGGAGGAAGAGTAAAGACCTTACACCCAAAAGTATTCGGAGGCATCCTGGCGCGTAGGGAGCTCAAAGAAGATGTGGCTCAACTTGACGAATATGAGATCCCGCCAATGGACCTGGTGGTGGTTGACCTTTACCCATTTGAAGAAACCGTAAAGGGCGGAGGAAGCGAGAGTGACATCATTGAAAAGATCGACATTGGAGGGATTTCCTTGATCCGCGCTGCAGCCAAGAACTTCAAAGAGGTGATCACCATCTCGAATCGTTCGCAATACGCCGAGGTGACCCAGTTTTTGAAAGCACAGGACGGCGCATCGACCTTATCCCAAAGAAAACAATTGGCAAAAGAGGCCTTCAAGGTTTCTTCAAGCTACGATACGGCCATTGCCGCTTATTTTACCGGCGACGACAGTTGCCCTTTGCTGATTCGAGAAGAGCAACAGAAAGCCCTTAGGTACGGAGAAAATCCGCATCAAGCTGGCATATTTTATGGGGAACTCGATAAAATGTTCGATCAATTGCATGGCAAGGAATTGTCGTACAATAACCTCTTGGATGTCGACGCCGCTGTGCAGTTGATGAGTGATTTCAAAGAAGAGCAGCCCACTTTCGCCATCCTAAAGCACAACAATGCCTGCGGATTGGCGAGCAGAGATACCATACTTGAAGCCTACAATGATGCGCTAGCCGGTGATCCGGTTTCTGCCTTTGGTGGCATCCTGATTGCCAATCGGAAGATCGATCAGCCCACCGCTGAAAAGATCAATACCCTTTTTTGCGAGGTGGTAATCGCCCCGGAGTATGATGCAGAAGCATTGGAGGTGCTTAAGCAGAAGAAGAACCGAATCATTTTGAAGCAGAAAGAAGTGGAAACCGTTTCTTTCCAAGTGAGAACAGCTTTGAATGGATATTTGTATCAAGAAAAAGACAGCGCCATAGAGTTGGCCGAGAATTTTGAACAAAAGACCAAAGTAAATGCTTCTGATGAGCAATTGAAAGACTTGGAGTTCGCCCTGAAGTTGGTAAAACATACAAAATCAAACTCTATTGTTCTCGCGAAAGGACAGCAGCTGTTGGCGAGTGGTACCGGCCAAACGTCCAGGGTAGATGCCCTGCAGCAGGCCATTGCCAAGGCCAAGCATTTCAATTTTGATCTGCAAGGTGCTGTAATGGCTTCAGATGCATTCTTTCCTTTTCCGGATTGCGTTGAGATCGCCGATAAAGCCGGCATTAAAGCAGTGATTCAGCCAGGTGGTTCAGTGAAGGATCAACTATCGATCGATTATTGCGATGAGCATCAATTGGCAATGGTATTCACGGGAGTGAGGCATTTTAAGCACTAAAGACAATGGCCGATGGCCGATAGTCGATGGCCAGTAATTGAATGTCAGGTGCATACTCTGGCTTCTAAAATCTAAGAGTCAAACTTTTTAGAGCCTAAATGAATCCGTAATAAACGATTCATCGTTGATAACACATAAAAAGACAAGCTTCTTTAGCAGAAGAAAAGTATAAATTTAGACGCAAATCAGCGGACTCGGCCATCGGCCATCGGTCCTAAAAACTAACTATGGGAATATTTGATTTTTTCACGCAAGAAATAGCCATCGACCTGGGCACAGCCAATACGCTTGTGATCCACCAAGACAAGGTAGTGGTTGATGAGCCGAGTATCGTGGCCATCGACAGAGCCACCAACAAAGTGATCGCAGTAGGCAAAAAAGCCATGCAAATGCATGGAAAAACCCATGAAGAGATCAAAACCGTTCGCCCACTTAAAGATGGCGTGATCGCCGATTTCCAAGCTGCCGAGTACATGATCCGCGGAATGATCAAAATGATCAACCAGAAAAAAAGATGGTTCACGCCTTCCCTAAAAATGGTGATCTGTATTCCTTCGGGAATTACTGAAGTGGAAAAAAGAGCCGTAAAAGATTCCGCAGAACATGCCGGTGGAAAAGAGGTCTATTTGATCCATGAACCCATGGCCGCAGCCATAGGCATAGGCATCGATGTGCTGGAACCAATGGGGAATATGATCATTGACATTGGAGGAGGTACTTCTGAAATTGCCGTGATCGCCCTCGGAGGCATCGTCTGCGACAAGTCCATCCGTGTAGCCGGTGACGACTTCACCAACGATATTGTAGATTACATGAGAAGACAGCATAACCTCCTAATTGGAGAGCGATCTGCGGAAAAGATCAAGATCGAAGTAGGTTCTGCCTTGCCCGAATTGGACAATCCCCCAAAGGATTATGCCATCCAAGGACGAGACCTGATGACCGGTACGCCCAAAGAGATCAAAGTGTCTTATACTGAGATCGCTCACGCCCTAGACAAGTCGATCACTAAAATTGAAGCTGCGATCCTCAATGCCCTGGAAATGACGCCACCTGAATTGTCTGCCGATATTTACCGCACGGGTTTGTATCTGGCCGGTGGCGGATCATTGCTTCGGGGACTTGACAAGCGAATTTCACAAAAGACCAAACTTCCCGTGCACGTTGCCGAGGATCCATTGAGGGCTGTAGCGAGAGGAACCGGAATTGCATTGAAAAACTCTTCTAAGCTGCCATTCCTCATCAAATAAAGTAACCAAGAGGAAATTGAATGCATGCGGAACTTAATTCGATTTTTACGGAGATTCTCATTTTTCTTCCTCTTTCTCTTGCTCGAGTTGATCTGCTTTTATTTGCTCTTTCGGAACAACCACTTCCAACAAGCTGCCTTCCTCCACTCGGCGAATTCATTTACGGCAGGCATCTACAGCCGCTATTCGAATCTCACCGATTACCTGGATCTTAAAAAAGTGAATCAAGCGCTTGCAGAGGAGAATCAGCGACTCAGAGAACGCCAATTGATGTCGTACCAAAAAGTCTTCGGGCCAAACTTTCTCATCAGAGACACCTTGTATCAGAAGAAGTATTTGTACGCCAAGGGAAAGGTAGTCAACAACTCGATCAACCAACAAAACAACTTCCTCACCATTGGCATCGGCAAACGCAATGGAATCGAAAGAGGCATGGGTGTGCTTGCGCCACAAGGTGTAGTTGGAGTGGTTACCCAAGTCAGCGATCACTATGCCACGGTACTCTCACTTTTACATCGTCAGGCCAAGGTAGGCAGTAAGCTCAAAGACAGCGAATACTTTGGGTCTTTGCAATGGGATGGCGAACATTATACGCAGGGGGTTCTGAAAGACATTCCCAACCATGTGGTAATCAGTATTGGCGACACTGTGGTCACGAGTGGCTTCTCTTCGATCTTTCCTGCTGAGCTTCCGGTGGCCACGATTTCAGCTTTCAATGAAGTTGCCGGTGAGAACTTTTACGACATCAAGGTTGATTTCACCACTAATTTTAAGAATTTAACCTACGTCTACGTGGTGAAGCATTTGCACAAAGCTGAATTTGATGAACTTGAAGAGGCAAAGGAGGGTCTGAAAGATGATTACTAATTTCATACGTTATCCGCTTTGGTTCATCTTTTTCGTCATCCTGCAAGTGTTGATCTTGAACAACATTCAATTGTCGGCCTACCTCAACCCTTATCTCTACGTGATCTTTATCCTATGGCTGCCGATCGACATGAATAGAGGAGCCTTGATGGCCGTTTCCATGCTGCTGGGTTTGAGTGTAGACATTTTTAGCAACTCAGTAGGCATGCATGCTTCCGCTTGCGTATTTCTCGCCTTCTGCCGGCCTTTCATCCTGAGCTCACTTTCACCCAGAGACGGTTATGAAGCCGATCAGATCCCGGGTATCAAAAACTTTGGCATTAGTTGGTTTTTGGCCTATGCCTCAATTTGCGTGGTGTTACACCATTGCTTTCTTTTTTACGTAGAAGTCTTCAGATTTAGCGATTTCTTCGGTACCTTAGGAAGAGTGATCGCTTCAAGCCTTTTTACTTTGGTTTTGGTGGTCATTAGTCAGCTTTTTCGATACAGCCCCTCCAGAAAAGTATGAATCAGACAAACAACAGAAGATACGTAATTGGTGCCATTTTTAGCGCAGTGGCCCTGATCTTCTTAGTTCGCTTATTCTTCGTACAAGTGATAGACGATCACTACAAATTGGATGCCGACAACAATGTGCTGCGGCATATCATCAAATACCCTGCACGGGGATTGATCTACGACAGAAACGGAGAACTCCTGGTTTACAATGAAGCGGCCTATGATCTTATGATCACACCCCGCCAAATGAATGAAGATTTCGACACCGTGGCATTTGTTGACCTCATTGGGATAAGCCGAAAAGAATTCGATCAGAAAATTGGAAAGGCCAGGGCCTTCTCACTCTACAAACCCAGTATTTTCGTTAAAGAGATCTCGGCAAGGGATTATGCCCGTATCCAAGAGCAACTGTATAACTTCCCTGCATTCTACGTCCAAACCAGAACCCTGCGAGCTTATCCCAAACAAACTGCCGCGCATGTGCTTGGGTATGTAGGAGAAGCCAGCCCCAACATCATTGAGAATAACTCTTACTATAAATCGGGCGACCACATTGGCATCAGCGGCATCGAAAAAGAATATGAAGAGATCCTGAGAGGCCGTCGCGGGGTGCAGATCAAGATGGTGGATGTATTCAATCGAGAGAAAGGTTCCTTTCGCGACGGCTATTACGATTCTACGGCTTTGGCCGGTAAAAATTTACAGCTTAGTCTCGATGCAGACCTGCAAGCATACGGTGAACGTTTGATGCAAAATAAAAAAGGAAGTATCGTAGCCATCGACCCTAAAAGCGGCGAAGTACTGGCCTTGATCAGCGTACCTACCTATGACCCGAACTTACTGGTTGGCCGCCAGCGTTCTTCCAATTATGGGCTTTTAAGCAGAGACAGCCTCAACCCTCTTTTTAATCGGGCCCTGATGGCCAAATATCCGCCGGGCTCTACCTTCAAAAGCATCAACGCTTTGATCGGCTTGCAGGAAGATGTATTGGGTCCGAACACCTATTATTCCTGCTATAATGGGTATCGCTCAGGAAGGTTTTTCATGGGCTGTCACAGCCATCGCTCACCGGTTAATCTCGAATTCTCTATACAAACGTCATGCAACGCCTATTACAGCAACGTCTTCAGAAGCATTATCGACAAATATGAGAGTGCCGAAGAAGGCTACCAAAAATGGAGAGATTATGTGACCAACTTTGGCTTGGGGAAAAAAAGCGGCATCGACCTGCCTAACGAATTGGAGGGCTTTGTGCCCAAAGTAGAATATTACGATCGCTATTATCGTAAAGGAGGCTGGAATTCACTAACCGTAGTTTCATTGGCCATTGGGCAAGGTGAGCTGGGTTTCACTCCCATGCAAATGGCCAACATGACCGCTGCAATTGCCAATAGAGGTTATTACATCACGCCTCACATTGTCAGCAATATTGAAGGACAGCCGATCAAGGAATTCGATGAGGAGATCAGGCGACATGAAAGTGGCGTAAGCGCCGAAAATTTTGAGGAAATAGTCAATGCCATGCAGAAAGTGGTGGACAAAGGTACCGGGACCATGGCAAAAGTTCCGGAAATTGAAGTGTGTGGGAAGACCGGTACGGTAGAGAACCCACATGGCGATGATCATTCTACCTTTATCGCCTTCGCTCCCAGAGAAGACCCCCAGATCGCCATTTCAGTTTATGTAGAGAACGGATACTGGGGCAGCCGCTGGGCGGCTCCGATAGCAGGATTGATGATCGAAAAATACCTGACAGACAGTATTAGCGACGGGAAAGAGTGGATCGAAAAACGCATGCTGGAAGGCGATTTGATCCACCTTAATCAACAATTAGCCAATGCGGGGGAATAGGAGCTTGATCGAAAATATGGATGGGCTTTTGATCCTGCTTTACTTCATCATGGTGGTGGCGGGTTGGCTGAATATCTATGCTGCGGTATACAATGAGGATTTTCAGAGCATTTTCGACAGTTCACAGCGCTATGGAAAACAACTGTTGTGGATTGGTACCGCTGTGCTTATTGCCACAGTGATCCTTTTGATCGACGAACGCTTTTTTTCCACTTTCGGATATTTGATCTACGGCCTGGTAATCGCGCTCTTGGTGATCGTGATCTTTGTGGGTGACGAGACTAAAGGGGCTACCTCGTGGTTCTCTATCGGCGGCTTAAAGATCCAACCTTCCGAATTCTCAAAATTTGCCACCAATCTGGCCTTGGCAAAATACCTCAGCAGCATCAGCACCCAACTCAGAAAATTCAAAACCAAATTGATCGCGGTGGCCATCATTGTGCTTCCCGCCTTAATGATCCTCTTGCAAAACGATACCGGCTCTGCTCTAGTATATGGTGCCTTCATTCTGGTGCTCTATCGAGAGGGACTTTCGGGGACCATTTTATTGATCGGCATTCTGTCTGCAGCGCTTTTCATTCTTACCCTTTTTATGAGAGAAGTGAGCTATACTTTGCCTTTCGACCTCACTTTGCACGGACCGGAATTGATCCTGATCGGCATCGCCATGCTCTTGATGGTCTTCTACTATTTCAATCGCCGAAAGAAAGGACTCATTACCTTACTGCTATTCGCACTGGTTGGTTCAGGACTCCTGGTGAAAAGCGTAGATTACGTCTTTAATTCGGTTTTGGAGCCACATCAATCGAAAAGAATCAATGTATTGTTGGGCTTAGAATCTGACCCACAAGGTGCTGGATACAATGTGAACCAATCTTTGATCGCCATTGGCTCCGGAGGATTCACGGGCAAAGGGTATTTGCAAGGTACACAAACCAAATTCGATTTCGTCCCCGAGCAAAGTACCGACTTCATCTTCTGCACCATTGGAGAAGAATGGGGCTTCATTGGCAGTTTTTTCGTGATCTTGGTCTTTCTTGCTTTCCTATTGAGGATACTGTTTCTCTGTGGCAGACAGCGGTCTGATTTTTCCAGGATCTATGGTTACGGGGTGGCCGCGATCTTCTTCTTCCATTTCGCCATCAACATCGGCATGACCATCGGCTTGGCGCCAGTGATTGGAATTCCACTGCCTTTCTTCAGTTATGGAGGGTCATCTTTATGGGCGTTTACCATCTTGCTTTTCGTATTCATTAAGATGGATGCGGATAGATTGGAAGTATTATAGAGTGAAGAGTACTTGCCTGCCCGCCGCGCTCAGACCCTTGCTTCGGCAGGCGGGGAATACTTAGAGTTGGTTGTGAGTTTAGGAGTAATTGAAATGTCAAAAGTTTCACATTTCAAATTTATCTAGATTCTAGGCTTCTTATAAAATGATTACAGTCTTTCAAATTAAGAAATCAGTCCGGCAATTGGCCATCGACAATCGGCCCTTAGAGTCAAGGTTCTAGGTTCTTATTTAATGATGGATACAGATAGACTGGAGATATCTTAGCGTTAGACCGGAGACCGGTCCTTCGGCTAAGCTCAGGAACCAAGATCGAGGAACGTCATTTTGGTCTAAAATGTCGCTGTGCATTCGCCGTGGTTAAACCTTCAATGCAAAATGGTAATGTTTGAATAAAGCTAGTCTAGATTCTACCTACTCAACATCCAAATTCAACGCCTCCACAATCTCCTTAGAAGGCACCGCAAAACCAATACCTTCAACCCCTTCTTCTACGATCTTGCTTAAGACAATCCCAATCACCTCTCCTTGCTGATTAAGCAAAGGTCCACCTGAATTACCTGGACTTACAGCCATATCCATTTGTAAATAAATTTGGCCTTCTACCTTTCTTCTTCCGCTTACAATGCCTTTTGAAATGCTTTGTCCGAGATCGAGGTCTGCCGGAGTACCTATGGTAAAAACATCTTCTCCCAGAGAGGGGTCTAACCTTAGATCAAGGATCAAAGCCGGATAACCACTGCCATTGATCCTTAAGATGGCGAGATCTTGCTGTTTACTGAACTTAACCAACTCTGCTGGAAGTTGAATGCCGGAAGCGAACTTCACCTCGATCTTATTTACTCCTTCCACCACATGATAAGCGGTGAGGATCAAGCCATTTGGATCAATGATAGCCCCACTGCCAAAGCCCCCATCGGTGATCACGCTAACGCAAGCTTTACTCGTCGCCTTAACTAGGTCTGAAAAATCATCAAATTCTAAAGGTGCAGGTTGATCAATTTGAAGGGTTTCCAAATTAGTTTCACTTTGGTTTTCCTCCGGTAGGTAGCCTTCAGCATTGAAAACCAAATCTTGAAAACGTTCACTGCCTAAAAAAGCCAGCATCGAGTTCACAAATGCTTTTTGAATATAATTTGCCTTTTGATAAAGCGATTGACGAAACTGGAATGTTCCCGGATGGATTGCAGTCATGATCACTTTGCTATTTTTCTTATCGAGAACGTTCCACTCCATTTGCAGAGCGGTTTTACACTTCAATGGATCAATGTTGTGCTTCACCTCTTCTTCCTGCATTTGAATATCCAGCTCTATTAATCTAGCCCCAACTAAAAAGCGAGGTATTTGACTACTAGCAGATTGCTCTTCAGAAAAAAGTTGTGAATTGGCTGCGCGTAAGGTGTTAAAACCCATATCGGTTGCAATATCAATGAACTCTTCCCCATAAGACTCATCCCCCACTTTTATACTACCTGACCATTTGACGTCTTCGGCAGTACCCTTTAATAATTGACGTTTCCCAATGATCTGATCATCGCGAAAATCTACTAAGAGGCGGTCAAAATCAATTAAAGGTTGTCCCTTTTGCTCAATCCGATCAAAATCGGGCTCTAGTATCAGATGCTCTCGCTCATCGAAATCCATTGGTTTCTCATTCAATTTGAAATTCGCTGTACGATAGCCTTCTTTTTTTACTTCAAAACGTATTTCGCCGTTTACATTATCACGCCAACGGTACTTTAAATATAGCGGAGTATGCCCTACTAATTCCTCATTCTGATAGACTGCTGCTGAATCTGGTAGACTAGTCACTTTGTAGGTCAATTGCGACTTTAAAGCTGTACTTAAGCTAATCAGAATAAAAGTAAAAAGTAGATCCTTGCTCATAAAAAATTAAAAAACGTAGGCGATTCCGTAGCCAAACTGCCAAGAGAAATCACGACCATCTAGCGCTGAACCAAATAAAACCCGATCGTAGTTATTGCCATTATCCATATATTCGATCAGATACCCAAAACCATTATGCTGATCAAAATTGTAAGAATCCACAATTAGACCGTAGCTGAAAGTCCAATGTTCACTGAATTTATTCTCAAAGCCAACTTTAAATCCAAAGCCAGTGATCGTGGATGTTTCATCATATCTAATATTTCGCTCATCCAATGGGGCGCCATTAGAAGGGTTGATCGCAGGGCGTATAAACGTAAATTGTTCTGCAATGCGCATGAAGTTAAAACGCAGGTCGAGAAAGATTGAAGATTCATCGCCAAAATATATTCGAGGATAGATAGTGAGGGTTAAAGGGTTTTGCAAGTCGTGCCCATAAGTGGTAGGAGCGAAAACCCCCAGATTGGAAAGATTATCATCTCCGTCTTCAACAAAAAATTCGTTACCGCTTGAGGTAGGCGCTCCTGAATAGTTTGAGGTAAATCCGGAAATAAGCGGTATCGCCAAACCAAAACCAATTCCAAATCGCTTTTGAATGCGATAAGTAGTAGAAAGGTTAAACCTCAATTCATTAAGCGCAACGTTTTTTAATGAACCATCATCAACGCGCTTGAATCTGAGATTATGATAACCAAAATTTGCATCGAAATAAGCGTACTGCGCCTGAAGAGAACCCAATAAAAAAAGAAAAATAAGACTAAATAATGCCCTTTTGACTGAGTTTGAAAATCCGCTTAGCTGCATGCGTCAATATTAGCTAATTCTATTATAAACTTAAACCAATATCTTTTGAAAACCCGCTTCTCGTCGGTAATTTGGACGCTTATCATAAAGTAAATGTATTTCATGCGCATTTTCACTGCTCTCATTCTTTTCGGACTGATTCTTACTTTAAATCCTTCTTTTGGACAAAAAGCTACCATTAAATGGGGGCCCGTAGAAAAAACAGATAAGAACAAGGGCAATATTGAAGCGATCGGTTGGCTTGACGACAGTTTTTATAGTCTCAGACAGCAAACCACAATGATGCTCAAATCAAATTTCTATCTGGAACGGGTAGATAAAAACATGAATATCCGCTATTCAAAGAAGCTAGATCTTAAGGACTATTTCGCCCCTGCGGTGCTCTTTAAAGATAAAAAGATTTACATGTATCGCTTAAGCGCCAAAGAAACCGGCTTTAGTTCTATCGGCTTGCATGAAGCTATCTTTGATCTAAATGGCAGAAAGATCCAAGATCGCTTAGTAACGGAGCTTGATAATATTGGTCGTTACAATTTCAATAAAACAACCACCATTATTGAAGTATCTCCTAATGGAAAACAATTAGGTGTAGTGATCGCAAAAGAAGAGCTCAAGGATGATCAAGTAGAAGTAACCACCATTCACATTCCTGTAGACGAACCGGAAAATTATCAATCAGAGATCAAATTGTTTGAGGCTGTTGAAAATGCCAATGATGCTGATCTTGCCCAAGTATTTGTAAATAACCAAGGGCACATTCTTTTTAGCTTGGGCACGGCTGATCGCAATTTCAACAACCAAGCTAAAAGTGAGCCATATGAATATTCACTTATCCCTTGGGGCCCCGAAACTGGCTATGGTAAAGCTCAAAAACTGGTTTTTGATGGGGTATTCTTTGACCAAATACTTATTGAAAAGATAGACGAAGATTTTTTTATGACTGGGATGCTCTTGGTGAAAGAAGAAAAAAAATCGCAATACATCGGATTCTTCCTTTGTAAGTTGAATAGTGAAAACGCTGAACTAAGCAATTTAAGTACCTTCCCTTATGAAACCAGTTTCTTCGAAGCTTTAGGCTACAAGATCAAAAAAGGTGGTCGAATAGCTTTTAATGGTTATTTCCATTTGGGTCTTCAAAACCTTGAGACCGATGGTGGTTATCTGATTGCCGATCATCGAGTTTCCAATTATGCCAGCAAAGAACTGATTGCCATTCCATTCGACTCAGAAGGGAATCTAGGGACCTTATCTGTATTGCCGAAGTACCAATATGATTATAATGCGGCGAATAAGCCTAGTATGTATGTTATTAACAGCATTGGATATTTTGCCTTTTCAAAGGGTGATCAACTGCATATTGTGTACGCAGATCACAAAGATAATATCGAAGTGATTGAGCTGGATGATCTAAAAAATGCTAAAAAACCAGATGATAAAGAAATGGTAGCTGTCATGGCTAAGATCAACCAGGGTGAAAAGGTAGAAAGAGAAATACTCTACAGTGTAAAAGAAAAGAAGGGCGCTTTTTTAATCCCCGAAAAGTGCTTTGCAAAAGACGGTCGATTTATTATCCACATTGCCGATGGTAAGCATGCACAGTACGGTCAACTCAAATTCGATTAAGCAATTCATTGGCCCACAATAAGTATTTAAGGATACGTTGCCAAAGTGAGCACTGCGCCTATAGTTCAAAGCTAAACAACAGTGCACAAAAGTTGAGTTTATAATGATGAATGTCCTATCTGTGAATGTTTGTTTTATAACTCACAAACTTCGACAAGTACAGTACATTGAAGATTTTGTCTAGGTTCCAGATTAGGGAAATTCTGACATCTGCACTCTGACAATCTGTGCTCTTCGAGGTTGAGCATCAATCCTCTACCGCCTCTACTTTCTGAATATGCGGTACGGCCTTCTTCACCGCCTCTTCGATACCGGCTTTTAGCGTCATGGCCGACATGTTACAATCTTTGCACGCGCCGTGAAGCTTTACTTTGGCCACATTGTCTTCCACACGCAGCAAGGTGATATCTCCGCCGTCCGCTTCTAAAAAGGGACGCAACTGAGTAATGGCTTCTTCGATCTTTTGTATGGTTTCTTGATCAGTCAAATCTGTTCCCTTCATTTACAAGCTTAGTCATTTTTAGATAAAGGCGATTCTACTGATGCCCTTACTTTAGCTACCACCTCCTCAAAGGCTTTGGACTGCGGAGTGTTGGTCTGAAGCACCGCCGGCCGGCCTACGTCTCCAGCTTCTCGAATGGATTGAACGATTGGGATTTCTCCTAAAAATGGAATATTTACCCGGTCTGCAAGGTCTCTTGCGCCATGCTCTCCAAAGATGTAATACCTATTCTCAGGAAGCTCTGCCGGAGTAAAGTAAGCCATGTTCTCAACCAGGCCTAGCACCTTCACATTGATCTGCGGCAATCTGAACATGCCCAAAGCTTTTCTTACGTCTACCAAGGCAATTTCTTGCGGAGTGCTCACGATCACCGCCCCGGTAAGAGGAACTTGCTGAACCAGCGTAAGATGCACGTCTCCGGTACCCGGCGGCAGGTCTACGATCATGTAATCCAGATCGCCCCAATGAGCATCTTGGAACAATTGGGTCAGGGCTTTAGTGGCCATTGGACCTCTCCACACCATAGCCTGGTCAGGGGTGGCAAAAAATCCGATGGAGAGCATTTTGACCCCGTGACTTTCTATGGGCTTGATGTATTCTTTACCGTCGATCTCTTCAGTTTGAGGTTTCTCATTGGCCACATCGAACATGGCAGGCACGGAAGGACCATAGATATCGGCATCAACCATACCAACTTTAAGACCCTGCTTGGCCAGGCCAACGGCTAGATTCGCGGCAACTGTCGACTTCCCTACTCCGCCCTTTCCGGAAGCTACTGCAATGACCTGCTTTACTCCTTTTAGAATGGTTCGATGTTCGGGCTCGCGTTCGTGGGCTTTGCCCATAGCACTGACATTGGCATGAACCTCGATATCTTTTCCCAGAAAACGGCGAAGCTGATGCTCGCACGCTTCTTCAATCCGCTTGCGGTTGTGCATCGCTGGATTGGAAATCTTAAGGTCAAAGGACACCTTCTGCTCGTCGAACTGAATATTCGATACGAGATCCAAACTCACCACGTCTTTCTTCAGATCGGGTTCGATCACGAACGACAAGGCTTCTTTTATTTTCGCTTCACTTATTGACATGGCAGGCAAAATTAATCATTAGATCAATGGGTAAGGTCTTCGATCTCTAGGGTGGGATCCCAATATTTTTTCTCAAAATCGATCACTTGATCGTCTGTTACCTCTACACCCTCAGCCTCCAATTGTTCTTGCATGGGCCTATCGGCTGGAAAATGATGTTTCCCGGTAAGCAAGCCACTGCGATTAACCACCCGATGCGCCGGTACCTGAGGCCTGGAATGGGCTGCATTCATGGCCCAGCCTACCATGCGTGCCCCGCTTTTGGCACCCAGATAATTGGCAATGGCTCCGTAGGTACTTACCCTTCCTTCCGGTATCAATTTGACGACTTGGTACACCATTTCAAAAAAATCACGATTTTTTTCTGATAGCTTTTTATCCATTTAGTCAAGTTTGAATCTCAAGTAATGAATAGCATGGCCCTTCGCTGAAAAAAGACGCTCATAATGGGTACGGATCTGCAAGGCAGCCTGCAATTTTGGCTCCTGTGTCTTTAAAAAATCTCCGTAGACTGCCTCTGTAGCTTCCTCTAATTTATAGCCGTGCGCTGCGATCTGCTCGAGGGTATATGTATAAAAAAAGGCATTGTCGGTCTTCAAATTGATCACTCCCCCTGGTTTTAAGAACTTACGATACCGATCAATGAAAAGCGGTCCGGTCAAGCGCTTTTTCTCTTGTCGGTCTTTAGGTTGGGGATCGGGGAAGGTGATCCAGATCTCGTCGACTTCACTCTTCCCAAAACAACCTTCAATAAACTCGATTCGCGTTCTCAGGAAGGCAATATTCTTCAGGCCCTCTTCATATGAATCTTTAGCACCCTTCCACATGCGAGCGCCTTTGATGTCTACCCCAATGAAGTTGCGCTCGGGATAGATCTTAGCCATGCCATGACTATACTCTCCTTTGCCACAGGCTAATTCTAAGATCAAGGGATGATCATTCTTGAAGAAGTCAGACCTCCATTTCCCTTTTAACTTATAGTCTGTTCTAAAAACCTCCTCCAGCTTTGGTTCAAAGACGTGAGGAAATTCCTTCATTTCGGCAAAATGCTGAAGTTTTTGTTTACCGGCCATGGCTCTTTAGAGCCTAGAACTTAGAATCTAGATTCTAGACTCTAGGTTCTAGGTTCTTTTTATAATTCGTATTTCAATATCCCGTCGATCGTTTCTCTCGACACCGAATGATAATTTGGTCTCGCTTTCTCATAGATTGCTAAAGCCCTTTCTCTGCCAAAATCTGATTGCAGATAGGCCTTATAAATGGGGGTGAGGAATTTTCTTCTGCCTACTACAGTTAAAAATCGTTCGGCTTCCTGATCAGCCGCATCATAATTAAGGGGAATCACTTTGGTAAACCAGGCAGCCTGAATCTCACGATTCCCATTCGCGGTAAAATTGAAGGCTTGGTCTAAGCTTTTCAGCTGCTCAACATTCAGCTTGTCTTCTAGCGAACGGATGAAATGCAACCACTGTGGCGTGCTCCAACTTCCAACCTCCAGCTTGGCTGAAGGCTCGCCTTTTCTCAAGCGGGCAAGCTGCTCATCTACGGCTTCAAATTTATTGGATTCAGGCACTGGAATACTCGAAGGGATACCTTCACCGTAAACCCATTTCTCTACTTGTACCTTGGATTTCCAGGCTTCGTTTTCTGCAAGAAGGTTCTGGTCCAAATAGCTTAGGAAGGTCTTGGTATTCATCACCTGGAAAGCAAATTCATCAAAGTACTGCTTAAGGAAGGCATCCCATCTTTCTCTTCCTACGGTCTGCTCGATCAATTTCAAAAGGTAGAAGCCTTTGTCGTAAGGCACCGAAGAAAGTCCGTCGTCGGGATTTCTTCCTTCCAAGTTGACTTTTAAGCGGGTATCGGCTGCCCTGCCGTTGGCCATAAAATCTTCCACTTCTTCTTGTAGATCTTGATAAGAGAGGATGGCCAGCATGTTCGCAAAATCAAGTCCGTAGATCTCTTCCATGATCCGATTTTCAAAATAGACGGTAAACCCTTCATTCAGCCAGATGTCTTCCCAATTTACGTTGGTCACCAAATTACCCGACCAGGAATGGGCGAGTTCATGGGCGATCAAGGCTGTGAGCGAACGATCTCCGGCGATGATGGTGGGCGTAGCGAAGGTTAGTCGAGGGTTCTCCATCCCTCCGAAGGGAAAAGAAGGGGGAAGCACAATGACATCGTATTTACCCCACCGATACGGACCGTACAAAGCTTCGGCTGTGTCTACCATATCTTGCATGTCGGCAAATTCATAAACTGCCGCATCAATCACTTCGGGTTCGGCGTAAACCCCGGTTTCACTTCCGATTGGTTCGTATACAAGATCACCCACAGCTAAGGCCACCAGATAAGAAGGAACCGCTTGTTCCATCTTGAAACGATAGACTCCGCTTTCGTTTTTCTTGGTGGGATTTTCTGCGCTCATCACCGCCAGCATTCCCTTGGGCACGGTGACTTCCGCATCATAAGTAAATCGAATACCCGGACTGTCTTGCGATGGGATCCAACTTCTGGCCATGATCGCTTGAGACTGGGTAAAAAGAAAAGGACTTTTCTTGCCGGTGGTTTGCTCGGGGTCTAAAAACTGCAAGGCCTCTGCTGATGGTGAAGTGGTGTAGGATATGGCGACTTGCTGACTATTTTCTTGGATTGGGATAGTGAGGGCTGCGCCTAAGATCGAGTCCGCTTGCGCCAAGTCGTGCTCTACGGCAATTCCGTCGACCTTAACCTCTTTGATTGACAACGCCTTGGTATCAAAAATAATTTCTGTGCCTTTGCTTTTGTTTTCGATGGCATAAGTGGCGGTAGCTTGGATGACCTTCTGGCCAAAGTCAATGGTGGCTTCCCAACTAAGGTGCTTCACTACTGCTTCTGCCGGCTTGGAATACGAGTGGGGGTCACTAAGTTTAATGCTCATAGTATCGCTGATTTGTGCTGATTGGCCATCCGATTCGATCGCATTAGGCTCGGGTTGATCACAGGCTGCCAGCAAGGCCAGGCTGGTTATGAATAAGGCAAATCGTTTCATTTGAAATTTTTGTTTGGATTGCGAATTTACTGAATGTTGGGCGGCTTTGTAGAGCCAAATTTTACACCACTTAACATGAAGTTAACGCATTGGTAAACTAATTCTAAACTACAGCTTACTCGATCACTATACTTTTGCGTCGATATGAAAAAGAACCTTTTAACGCTCGCTTTATTTTTCGGACTGGCTTTATCCGCCACGGCTGGAGGTGGCAACCTTAAAACCACCCAATTAAAAGGAAAAGTAC
>JGI12109J20283_10189603_pt1 | contig 17878 bp, 10 predicted proteins | sample ElkSlonscriptome_12_FD_20283 | JGI IMG/M metagenome (IMG submission 20283)
CAGCCATCAAGCTCGCCAGGATCGCCGCAAGGGCCGCCGCAAGGGCAAACACCACATTGCGAACAAAACAGATTTGGATGAGGGGCCGCTCCATACGACAAGATTAGGCTCAAGCGGTTAGAATAGGCTTAAATTTGTGCGCTTTGGCCACTTGCTCAGGGTTTGCCCCTACCTCGTTCTTAACCTCTGTGTTACCGGCCCGCAGCTTCGGGTGCACGCGCACTCGAGGCACCCTTATTTCGCGTGAGAAATTCGCGTAATCCGCCATTCGTGTGGCGCGTCATTCGCGTGTCGCGCTATTAATGTGACACGTCATTCGCGTGTCGCGCTATTAATGTGACACGTCATTCGCGTGTCACAGTGCAACCGTACCGATCCCACCCAGTCTAGAAGGGCCTTACCCAATGAATTCTGCCACCGCCGCGTCACCTCTGGCCGGTGCCCGCCGTCTTGCAAAACTGTTTCTCGCGCCACTGCTTGCAGCGCCGCTGGTGCTCGCTGGCTGTTCAGGAGACACATCGCGCGATTCGATCCGCGCGGTCGGCTCCTCGACCGTCTATCCTTTCGCCAAGCAAATCGCCGAAAGTTTCGCGCGCTCCAATCCGGGCTACAAATCCCCGCTGATCGAAAGCACCGGCACAGGCGGAGGCATCCAGTTGTTTTGTTCGGGTGTGGGCGCGGATACGCCTGATATGGCCAACGCCTCGCGCCGGATGAAGGTGAGCGAGTTTGAGAAGTGTCAGTCTAACGGTGTTACCGATATCATCGAATTGCAGGTGGGGCTGGATGGCATCGCCTTTGCCGCCAAAAAGGGCGGGATCATGCTCAACCTGTCCCCCAGAATTGTGTACGAAGCGCTCGCCGCGCGCCCCTATGGCGGGGAGCAGACCGCCGAGACATGGGCCGATGTGGATGCCTCGCTGCCCCAGGTCCCGATCCTTGTCTACGGCCCGCCCAGCACGTCTGGCACGCGCGATGCGCTGAAGGAATTGGTGCTTGAGGTCGGCTGCGACACAAATCCGGCGATGGAAGAGCTCAAGGCGCGCGATGAAGACGAACATCAGGCGATCTGCACCGAAGTGCGCTCTGATGGTGCCTATGTCGATCAGGGCGAGCAGGACAATCTGATCGTGCAGAAGATCGAGAGCAATCCGCGCTCTGTTGGCGTGTTCGGCTTTTCCTATCTCGATGAGAACACCGATAAGGTGGAAGGCCTGCCGATGAACGGGGTGGACCCCAGCTATGACAATATCGCCAGCTTTGACTATCCCGGCGCCCGCCCGCTCTATGTCTATGTAAAGAAAGCGCATATGCGCGCCATTCCCGGCCTTGATGCCTATCTGCAGGAATGGGTGAAAAACTGGAAGGCCGATGGCCCGCTTGCCAAGATCGGCCTTGTTGCATCGCCGCCTGCGCAAATGGCCGCAAACACCGCCAAGGTGAACGAACTGATCACCATGACCCGCGAGGATCTGACCGGCGAGCAGCCTGCATCAAATCCGGCGGGTGACACCGCAATTTAAGACGCACATTCAATGGGAGGACATTGATGATCTGTTTTCAATCCGTCATTCGCCCGTCAACCACCACTCCGGCCCGCGCAATGTTTTCCCGCACGCTCCTTGCCGGCGCTGCCTGCCTCGCAATCACCGCTTGCGGCGACGAGGTGGAAGCAGGGCCTGAGCCGATCAGCATCGTTGGCTCATCCACCGTTTATCCCTTCGCGCAAAAAGTGGGTGAGGCCGTTATTGCCGCTGATGGGGGAATGGTTGCGCCGATGATCGAATCCACCGGATCAACCGAAGGCATTGATGTATTCTGCCAGGGCGAAGGCCCCACAACTCCCGATATCGTCAACGCCTCGCGCCGGATGACGTTTGCCGAATTCAACCGCTGCCAGAATGCAGGGGTGACGGACATTGTCGAAGTCAAGGTGGGGCGCGATGGCATCGTGTTCGCCTCTGCCAAGGAAAAGGGCATCGATCTCGCGCTAACGCCGGGCATTGTTTACCGCGCGCTTGCCGCCAATCCGTTTGGCGAAAAGCAATCGAACACCAGCTGGTCCGATGTTGATGGCGATCTGCCCAGCGAGCCCATCCTCGTTTACGGCCCTTCGGCAAGCTCGGGCACGCGCGATGCGCTGCTTGATGTGGTGATTAAGCCGGTTTGCACCGCAAACAGCGAAATGGCCGCTCTGGAAGAAACCGATCCCACCGCGTTTGAACGCAATTGCCATGCGCTGCGGTCCGATGCGGCTTACGTCGAACAGGGCGAGAAAGACGATCTGATCGTCGGCAAGATTGCCAACAATCCGCGCGCTGTGGGCATTTTCGGCTATTCGTACCTCGAACAGAACGCCGATGCGATCAAAGGGCTGCCCATGGGCGGCGTGATGCCCAGCGCCGCGACGATCGCGGATGGCTCCTACCCTGCCTCGCGCCCGCTCTACATGTATGTGAAGAAGGCGCATATCGGCGTGACACCGGGGCTGGAGCAATATCTTGCCCAGTGGGCAAAGAGCTGGGGTGCCGGCAGCGATCTCACCGCGATCGGCCTTGTGCCAGCCACCGATGAACAGCAGGCGAAAAGCGCGGATGCGATCGCCAACCAGACGGTGCTGACTGCGGCGGATTTCGAATAGGCTGCGGTTGGGCCGCACCTGATCAAGCCGGCTATCGCCCATAAAAAAGGGCCGGGAACCATGCCTTGGTTCCCGGCCCTTTTTGTATTGGCCAATGTAAGCCCGCGGCTTAATCGCCGAAACGCGCGGTGACCTCCACGCCGAAGAAGCGCGGTTCTGCCGGGATGAAGGTGGGGATGCCAAAGGCGCCGCCTGTATTGCCGGCATCCAGCAGATATTCCTCGTCAAAGGCGTTGCGGATGAAACCGGCGATCTCGAAGCGATCATCGGCGAAGCTGACGCCTGCGCGCGCATTCACCAGTGTGACCGGGCCTTGCGAGATCAGCGGATCGTTGGGCACCTGGAAAAAGATCGTGCTGCGATGTGTCACGCTGGGCGTTGCGAAGAACCGCACCCCGTTGCTGATCGGAGCATCGATCGAGAACCCGCCAGAGGCCTGAAATTCCGGTTGCAAGCGGAAGCGAGCGCCCGAAAATGCTGGCGAAAAGGCTCCGTCTTCATCGATGCCGCCATCGATGAAGCCGAAATTGCCGAACACCTGGAACCAGTCGGTCAGATCGACAGCAAGTTCCCCTTCAACCCCCAGATTCTTTGCGCTGCCCGCGCTTTGGGTGATGAAGGCGCCGGTGGGATTTCCTTGCGCATCGCGCTGTTCGACCGAGACCTGGAAATTGTCATAGACCTGGTAATAGACGCCCAAAGCCGCGCTGACCGGGCCAGAGGCGAGCTTGATGCCGCCTTCATAGTTCCACACGATCTCGCCCGCGATATTCTGCACATCGGGGATCACGTTGCCGGCAAAATCGCGATCGGCATTCACCTGCACGATCGGCGAGCGGCGGCCGCGTGAAATGGTGGCGAACACATTCACATCATCGTTGATCCGGAACAGCGCGTTAAAGCGCGGCAGGATGGACTGGAAGCTGTCATCGGCCTCGAAGGTCTGCCCGTTCGTATCGATCTGGCCGGGGATCAGCGGCGCGCCGCTCAGAACCGAATTGGGCACATCGGCGAAGAAGCCCGAACGGCGATATTCGTCCAGCACGCGCACGCCCGCTGTCAGCTCAAGCGCATCGGTGGGCAGCCAGGTGACATCGGCAAAGACCGAATAGGCTTCGTTGCGGCCCTGGTTTTCAAACACCGAGCTGTAGCCAATAGCTTCGGCCGCGCCGCCCGTGGCAAGGCCGGTGACCGCGCTCGCCGGCACGCTACCATCGGGAGCAACGCAGGGAATGCCGGGGATCAGCGGCGCGCCAAACAGCGTGGTAAGGCACTGCAGATAGGTGCCTTCTTCGGTGGCGAAGGGCACGTTTTGCACGCCATCTTCGATGAACAGGTTCCAGCCCGCGCTGGCACGCAGATTATCGCCGGTATAGGTGAAGCGGCCTTCGTGGCTGATCTGCCAGCCTGTCGCGATTTCGCTGAATTCGAGGAAGGGCGCGGCCGTGCCGTCGGCATCGAACACTTCGCGGCTGTCAAATTCGCGGTAACCGTTCACCGTGGTGAAGGTCCAGTCATCGGCGAACTGGTATTCAGCCGTAAGGTTGAGATCATAGACTTCGCGGTTGAGGCCCAGCTGATCATCGCCCAGCACTCCGGCCCCTGCCGGATTGCCGCCCAGATTGGCATCTTCAAACGCATTGGCAGGGCCGCCCGGCGCGCCTGCAAATGCGGGGAAGGTGCCCGAAATAAACGGCGTGCCGCCATTTCTCTGCTGATCGTAGGTGCCAATCAGATCGAGCGTGAAATCAGGGGTAGGCGTGAAACGCAGCGAGGCGCGCACGCCCAGCTGATCTTGCGCGTAAAGCTCTTCATCCTGCGCCGGATTGAGGTTTTCGACATAGCCATCGCGCCTGCGATATTCGAAGGCGAGACGCCCTGCGATCACGTCCGACCCGGCATTGAGAAAGCCGCCAAGCAGCGTTTGATCGAAATTGCCATAGCCCGCTGTCACTTCGCCCGAAAACCCCTCGCGCGGGCGGGCGGAAACGAGGCTGATCGCGCCGACGGCAGAGGCGGTGCCGAACAGGGTTGCCTGCGGGCCCTTGATAACCTCGACACGCTCCAGATCGTAAATCGCCTGATAGCTCCCGCGTGAGCGCGAGATATCGACGCCGTTGTAATACAGCGTGACGCGCGGGCCTTGCTGGGCCGAGCCGCTGTCAGAGGTGATCCCGCGGATGACGATGCCCGGATTGTTGGCGCTTTGCTCCTGGATAAGCAGGCCGGGCACGTAGTTGGAAAGCTCGTCAAGATCAGTCACGCCAAGCTGTTCGATCCGCTCGCCGCTGGTGGCGGTGATGGTGATCGGCACATCAAGCGCGCGCTGTTCGACCTTTTGCGCGGTAACGATGATTGTATTGCCCGAGGCGCCCGATGTGTCCTCGTCGCTCTCGGCCTCTTGGGCAAAGGCGGCGTGCGGCGCAAAGGCAAGAGCGGTGGCGAGAGCAAGCGTGCAAGACGCGTGCGCGAAGCGGAGCGATTTCATGGCAGGGTAGTCCTTCACCGTGGGAGAGAGACTGACCTGTGGCAGTGCAGCATGACGACGCTGCGACTGCGAAGTGACGTTCCGGCTGCAAATCGATTACGGTTTCGGGGCGTTGCCTCGCTGCATCACTGCGCATCGCGCGATCGGAGACATGCGGGCTTTGGATCGCACCTAAATCGGATTTCCATCGCGATCGCGGAAGATTTCGCGGCGGCCCACATGGTTGGCAGGGCCCACCAGCCCTTCGCTCTCCATGCGTTCAATCCATTTCGCTGCGGTGTTGTAGCCCACGCCCATCTGGCGCTGGAGCCACGATCCGCTCGCCTTCTGGTTCTCGATCACCATCTGGCAGGCCTGGCGATATTTGCGTTCGTCCGGATTGTCGGACGCGGTGAATTCATCCTCGAAGGCAAAGCCGCCATCTTCGGGCTCTTCGGTGACAGCTTCGACATAATCGGGAGCGCCCTGCGCCCGCCAGAAATCGGCGATCTTTTCCACCTCGTCATCCGAAACAAACGGCCCGTGCACCCGCACCAGCGCGCCGGTGTTGGGCTTGTACAGCATATCGCCCTTGCCCAGCAGTTGTTCGGCGCCCTGCTCGCCCAGAATGGTGCGGCTGTCGATCCGGCTTGTCACCTTGAAGCTGATGCGCGTGGGCAGGTTGGCCTTGATCACGCCGGTGATCACATCGACGCTGGGGCGCTGCGTTGCCATGATCAGGTGGATGCCCGCCGCGCGCGATTTCTGCGACAGACGCTGGATCAGCACTTCGATTTCCTTGCCCACCGTCACCATCAGGTCNGCCAGCTCGTCAACGATCAGCACGATCAGCGGCAGCGGCTCGTAATCGAACTGTTCGTCTTCATAAAGCTGCTCGCCTGTATCGGGATCAAAGCCGGTGGGCACGCGGCGGCCCAGCGGCTTGCCCTTGGCGGCGGCTGCGCGCACCTTTTCGTTGAAGGAATTGATGTTGCGCGAATTGACCGATGACATCTGGCGATAGCGCTTTTCCATCTCTTCAACCGCCCATTTCAAGGCACGCACCGATTTGTGCGGCTCTGTCACCACCGGGGAGAGCAGGTGGGGGATATCATCATAGCTCTTCAATTCGAGCACTTTGGGATCGATCAGGATCAGGCGGCATTCGGCGGGAGTGAAAGTGTAGAGCAGGCTTAGAAGGATGCAGTTCAGCCCCACCGATTTGCCCGAACCCGTGGTGCCTGCCACCAGCAGGTGCGGCATGGCGGCAAGATCGGCGATGATCGGGTCACCGGCAATATCCTTGCCCAGAATGATCGGCAGGCTGCCCTTGTGCTCGGCAAAATCGGCGCTGGCGGCCAGCTCCTTCAGGAGCACCATCTGCCGGTCTGCATTGGGCAATTCGATGCCGATCACCGTCTTGCCCGGAATGGTGGACACGCGCGCGCTGATCGCGCTCATATTGCGGGCGATGTCTTCTGCAAGGCCGATGACGCGGCTGGCCTTGATGCCGGGCGCAGGCTCAAGCTCGTACATGGTGACCACCGGCCCGGTGCGCACCGCAGTGATCTCGCCCTTGACGTTGAAATCGCCCAGCACGTTTTCGAGAAGGCGGGCATTGCGTTCCAGCGCCAGCTTATCAAGCGGGGGCGCGGCGTTGGCGGGCGGTTCGGCGAGGAGATCGAGGCTGGGCAATGCGAAATCGGCGAACATGTCGCTCTGATTGGATTTGGCAGGTGCGGCGCGGCGCGGCGGGGCGCTGGGATCGCTGATTGTCGGCGCACGGCGCGGTTCGCCTGTATTGACAGGCGCGCGCGGGCGATCGGCATCGGGCGCTGTGATGTCCGTGTCCTCGTTCTCGGTCTGCTGGCGAGCGGGCGCAGCCGCAGGGGCGGGCAAAGCGTCATCGCGGCGCGCAATTGCGGGGAAACGGGCGAACATGCCGGCAAGGCCTCCGCTGCGTTCACGCAGGAAATCGGGCAGAGTCAGCAAAGAGCGCCAGTCTATCGCAAAAACGCGGGTGGCCAGCGCCACGCCGCCGGCCAAACAGACAAGCGCCGCACCAAGCATGATCCAGCCAGCTGCCCCGCCACCGCTGACAGGATCTGCGCCATCTGCGCTGCCCACAAGCGCGTTTGCCGCCCCTTCAATCGCGCCCGCGCCAAGCAACCCGGCAAGCCCGCCAAGCTGGGCGGGCAGATTGCTTCCGGGATAAGGGATCGCCAGCGCCAGCACCGTTGAAAACAGCGCCATCGCCGCCAGCAGCATGGCAAGCGGCCTCCACCAGCGGGTGACAAGCGGCGTTTCGCCTGCGCCATCATCCTCCTCGACATCGCGCCACAATTTGCGCGCCGATACGTACAGCAGCGGCACCAGCAGCACGGCAGGCAGGCCAAAGCCCAGCAGCACCAGATCAGAGGTGTATGCGCCCGCGCGGCCCATCCAGTTGCCGATCTGTTCCGGGCTGGATGCAGTCGAAAAACTGGGATCGGTTTGCGTGTAGCTGACAAGCGAGGCGGCGAGGAAGAACATTGCCAGAAGGAGCAGGCCAGCCCCTGTCATCTGCAATGTGCGGCGGACCCCGCGCCGCAGCCCGGCGCGCCAATCGGCGGTGGGCTTTCGGGTGCTGACTGCGCGGCTTGCCATCAGATGCTCCTCAAGAAGGAGCGCAGCCAATCTGGCTCCCGTTTGCAAGAACACATCATGAATCCTTGGCGCAGGCGGGTCAAGGAACAAGCGATGAGGCGTTTTGCCTAGGGTGCATTCCCGCTCAATCCGTCAATCGCCGCCCAGCGCGGCCATCTCATCGCGCGCGCGGTGTGCGCATCCATTCCGCCAAGCGCGATGACGGGAACGGGGGAAAGCCGCGCCAGCAAGCGGAAGCGCACAGGGCCAAGCACAGCGCCGCCTGGATGCGAGCGGGTGGCAAAGACGGGCGAAAGCAGCACCGCATCCGCCCCCTTGCGCGCGGCATCGGCGATTTCGCGCGCGCTGTGCGCGGTGGCAAGTTGCACCATGCCATGCGGGCAGGGGCCAAGGGCGTTCGCAGCGCCATAAGCGCCGTCCGCTCTCCAGCTACACGCCATCCTCGCGCTGCCCGATACGATCACCATGTGCCCGCGCGCTCTGGCGATGCGGCGCAGCGCCTGAAAGCGGCGATAGCGTGCGTGCCTGTGCAAGTGATAATGCCGGTAGATAAAGCCGCTCGCGCGCGGCAGGCGAGCGAGCGCGCGCTCCAGGTCTGCATCATTGCGCGCATCAGAGATCAGCCAGAGATCGGGGAGGGGCTTTAATCGGGGCACCAAGGCTCTATAGCGCAGGGCCATGGAAAGTGCAGCAGACAGGCTCCAAGCCGTTGAAGAGAACATTGCCCGCATGCTCAAGCCTGCGCGGCGGACACGCGACGAGGTTACGCTGATCGCGGTGAGCAAAACCCATCCGCCTGAAAAAATCACCCCGTTGCTCGAAATCGGTCACCGCGCCTTTGGAGAAAACCGCGTACAGGAAGCGCAAGGCAAGTGGCCCGAGCTGCGCGAGCGCTATCCCGATGCCGAACTGCACTGCATCGGCCAATTGCAATCAAACAAGGCGCAAGAAGCGGTTGCGCTGTTTGATTGCATCCACGCGCTGGACCGGGTGAGCCTTCTTAAAGCGCTGGCCAAGGCGATGGACCAGCAGGACAGGCGCGTGCCGTGTTTCGTGCAGGTCAATATCGGGGACGAGGATCAAAAGGGCGGCTGCCCGATCGGCGAGGTGCCCGAATTCCTCGCGAAAGTGCGCGATGCCGATATTCCGGTTGCCGGGCTGATGTGCCTGCCACCCGCCGATATCGAGCCTGCGCCGTTTTTTGCGTTTCTGGAAAAACTGGCGCGGGACAATGGCGTTGAAGGCCTCTCGATGGGGATGAGCGGCGATTATCCCACCGCAGTGCAACTGGGCGCAACGCATATTCGCGTGGGTACGGCGCTGTTCGGGGCGCGTGGTTGAAATGATGGCAAGCCCGCGCTCGCGGCCCTAGCCACCTACGACAAAAACCATCCCAGACAAAACCACCCATGAAAAAGGGCGCCCCGTTGCCGGAGCGCCCTTTCTTTCCACAAGGCCAGAACGGCCCGTTATCTTACCACTCGATCATGGCTTCCACACCGATGGTGCGGCCGCGTTGCAGCGGCGAGAAGGTGCCGGCTGCCGGAGCCCTGCCGAACGGATCGCCCACGCCATCGGACAGCGGGCCGCCAAACGGCACCTGCGTATCACCGCCCGCCTGCACTTCATCAAGCAGGTTGCGGCCATAGACCGAAAGCGAGAAGCCTTCGATCGGCGTTACCCAGGTGATGTTGGCTTCAAGGTTGCTGAGCGACTGAATGAAGCCGCGATTGTCATCGGTGAAGGCGAATTCATCGCGGAACTGGTAGTTCACGCGGGTGACGAATTCATTGTCGCCCACGAACAATTCATGGATGAAGCCTGCGCCAAAAGTCAGCTCGGGCACACGCGGGATGCGCAGATCGAGATCGGTATCGTTGATGACGCCATCGCCCGAAATATCGAACAGGATTTCGTCATACTGATCATCGATCACGCCGACATTGGCCGTGAGGATCAGGCCCGGCGTCACACGATACCGCCCTTCCGCTTCAACGCCCATGATGGTGGCATCGGCGGTGTTGAAGATCGACTGGGCAACGCCTGTTGCCGGGTCCGCCTGGTTCACTTCGCGCTGCATGTCCTGCACCTTGGTGACATAGGCCGCCACGTTCAGGGTCAACGCGCTGTCAGCCGTCTGGAACTTGCCGCCGATCTCGAAATTGTCGACCTGCTCTTCGCCGAACGCAAAGTTGTTGCCCACAATCGCTTCGAAGGCATTCGCATTGGTGATGCGGAAGTTGTAGCCGCCCGAACGGAAACCGCGCGTCCAGTGGCCGTAGACCTGGCCAGCATCGAATTCATACTGAAGGCCAAGCTTGGGCGATACGTTGCGGAACCGCACACTGTCGACAAAGCCGTTGTTTTCGGTCGGCTCGCCAGTGACAGGGTTCAAAAGCAGCGGGTTCGTGCCCGAAGTGGGGCAGGTGCGATCCACCACCGAACATTCCGGACGCGGGCGCACATAGGTAACTTCGCCGTCCTTGGTTTCCTGGCTCCAGCGGATGCCGGCGATGATCGAAAGCGCATCGGTGAGCTTGTAGGTACCAGCGGCAAACACGCCGAGCACTTCGTGGTCCTGACGGCCACCGCCGAAGAATCGCGGCGCGTTGATGATGCGGCGCGATTCGGTGTAGGCCAGCGTCTGGTCGAAGTAGAAGCCGCCTACGGTGAGATCGAAATCATCGGTTGAAACAGCGTAGCGGATCTCGTTCGAGATCTGGTCCTGCGCGGTTTCGGTGTCCGAGTTGAACAGCGGCAGCGTGGTCGCATCGATATCCGCATCGGTCAGCGCGGAATAATCGCGATAGCCGAACACGTTGGTGAGCGTGCCGGGGCCGATATCGACTTCGGCGGTGATCGAGCTGGTGAAGATCTCGGTGTCGTAGAAACCGCGATTGTCGATGGCGAAGTCAAAGCTCTCGCGCGGGAAGAAGCCGCGGTTCTGGCCGTTGGGGCCATCGCCTTCGGAGGTGAAATAATCCGCCTTGCCCGTCACCGTCAGATCGCCGAGACGCGCTTCGAGAGCGCCGCGCACGATCGTGGTGTCAGCCTGGCCGAAATTCTCGCCGTTGAACTGGTTGATGAAGGGGCCTTCATCGAAATTGTGATAGGCCGCCACCTTGAAGAGCAGCTTGTCTTCGATGATCGGGCCGGAGACTACGCCGGACACGATGTAGTTGGCACCGCCATTATTGTCGCCCACCGGGCCATCGATCGAGGCGCGCACCTTGCCGCGGAAATCTTCGGTGGGGCCGCCGGTGTTGATCACCACGGCGCCGCCGGTCACGTTGCGACCGAACAGCACGCCCTGAGGCCCGCGCAGGATTTCGACGCTTTCAACATCGAAGATATCGAACACGACACCGCCATTGATGCCGAGATAGACGCCATCAATGAACACGCCCACGGTGGGATCGATCGAGGGGATGGACGAGTTGATGCCAAGCCCGCGGATCGAGAAGTTCGCGGTGCCCCGGCTGGTGCCGATCTGGTCAAGGCTGACATTGGGTGCCTGGAATTGCAGGCCCTGAATGTCGCGCACCTTGTAGGCTTCGAGCGTCTCTTCGCTGAAAGCGGTGACGGCGAGCGGCACGTCCTGCACATCTTCGACATTCTGCGTCTTCGTGCCGGTCACCACGATGCGGTTGAGCGAATCGAGCGAGCTTTCGCGCGCCGGCGGTGCGTCTTGTTCTGCGGTTTCGTCGTCGCTTTCGGTGGATTGCGCGAGGACTGCGCCGGGGAGCGCGAGAGCTGCGAGAGCACAAGTCGACGAAAGCAGCGCAAAAGTGCGCCGCAGCGGGGTTGGGGTAGCCATGTATTCCTCTCCTGAATTAGGACGTCGCCCAATACAGTTAGGTCACACAATTGCAACCTAAATTTCGCTACGGAATCAGGGCTTGTTTACCTTTTCAGGCCCCTGCCCACCTTTTTAGGCCGATGCCTCTTCAAGCTGACGCTGGCGCTTGTCGCTTGCGGCTGACAATAGCGCGCGGCGGATATCGGCAAGCCGCGATGGCCCTGTGATCTTGCCGCCGGTGAGATCGGTTATATAGAAGGTGTCCGCCGCGCTTTCGCCATAGGCGGTGATGTGCGCCGACTGCACCAGACAGTTTGACCGGAACAGCGCAAAGGCGAGCCGGTTGAGCAGAGCGGGCCGATCGCGCGCGGTCACTTCAATCACGGTAAAGCGGCGCGAGGCGGAATTGTCGAAGGTGACCGAGGGGATGACTTTGAACGCCTTGGCCCGCGAATGGCGCAGCGGGCGCTGGGCCAGCTTGCCGGCGAGTTCGACTTTTGCAAGCAACGCATCGCGAATACCTTTTTCCAGCCGCTCGATCTGCGCTGCTTCGCTGAAAGGCTGGCGATTGGCATCCTGTACAAGGAAATTGTCGAACGCGGTTCCATTGCTGGCGGTGTGGATGCGCGCATCGATTATGTTGGCGCCTGCCAGATGGATCCCGCCGGCGATGCGATAGAATAATCCGGGGTGATCGGGCGCGATCACGCTAACAAGCGTCGCGCCGCGTTCTTCATCCACCGTGCAGCGGATCGCGATATCGGCGGTCAGCGCGCCTCGATCGGCAACGAGATCGCGGTGCTGCACCAGATTGCGCGCGATGATATCTTCGGGCTCCGCGATCCAGTAGGCATCGCCGAGCAGCGCGCCAACGCTGTCCACCAACGCCGCATCATCGCCCAGCAATTCGGCAACCGCCACGCGTTTGGCTGCAACGCGGTCTTTTCGTCCGCGCTGCTTGTGCCCCAGCCGCAGCTTTTCAACGCTGGCATCGAAAAGCTCGCCCAGAAGCTGGCCTTTCCAGCTGTTCCACGTGCCCGGCCCCACAGCGCGGATATCAACGGCGGTGAGAATGGCCAAGCAACGCAAGCGGTCAATCGTCTGCACCTTGGCGACGAAATCTTCGATTGTCTTGGGATCCGTCAGATCACGCTTTTGCGCGGTGCGGCTCATCAGAAGATGTTCGAGCACCAGCCATGCGACAAGTTCGGTTTCCGCTTCGTCCAACCCGAAACGCGGGCACAGCCGCCGCGCAACGCCCGCGCCCAGCACCGAATGATCGCCGCCGCGACCCTTGGCGATATCGTGCAGCAGCACTGCAACATAGATCGCCCGGCGCGAGGACAATTTGTGGATCTGGCGCGTGGCGCGCGGGTGATCGCTTTCCAGCAGCCCGCGCTCGATCCGGCTGGTGAGGCCGATGGCCCGGATCGTGTGTTCATCCACGGTATAGTGGTGATACATATCGAACTGCATCTGCGCATTGACGCGGCCAAAATCGGGCACGAAGCGGCCGAAAACGCCCGCCTCGTTCATTGAACGCAGCGCGGTTTCAGGATCGCGCTGTCCGCACAGCACATCGAGAAACAGCCCGTTGGCGCGTTCATCCTTGCGCACGCCTGCATCGATCAGTTTCGCATCGCGATCGGCCAGCCGCATGGTTTGCGGGTGCACCTCCAGCCCCTCTGCCTCGGCCAGCTGGAACACTTCGATCAGCCGCACCGGATCGCGCACGAACCAGTTATCGGTGGGCGTACGGATCGTGCCATCGCGCACGATAAAGCCTTTGAGTTCGCGCGCCTGTTCTGACCGCCCGCGAAAAAAGACGCTTTGGCGGCGGGTCTTGCGAAACTCTTCTTCCAGAGCAGACAGAAACATGCTGGTGAGCGTTCCCACCCGTTTGGCCTGAAGGAAGTAATACTGCATGAAGCGTTCGACCGCGCTCTTGCCCGGCCGGTCTGCAAAATTCATCGCTTCGGCGATGGCGCGCTGCAAATCGAATGTCAGCCGGTCTTCGGCGCGCCCGGCAATCTGGTGCATGTGGCTGCGCACGGCCAGCAGGAACCCTTCTGCCCGGCGAAAGCTGCGATATTCGGCCGCTGTGAGCAATCCCACATTGACCAGCTCGCTCGCGCTGTCGACCCGGTGGATATATTTGCCGATCCAATACAGCGTCTGCAGATCGCGCAGGCCCCCTTTGCCCTCTTTGACATTGGGTTCCACCACGTAGCGGCTATCGCCCATTCGTTCGTGCCGCTTGTTGCGCTCTTCGAGTTTCTGGCTGACAAATTCGCGTTCAGACCCGCGCACCACTTCGCGCCAGAAACGCTCGCGCGCCTCTTCGTACACTGCGCTATCGCCCCACACCATGCGCGCCTCCAGCAGCGCGGTGCGGATGGTGAGGTCTTCTCTCGCCATGCGCATCGTATCTGCGATGGTGCGGCTCGAATGACCCACCTTGAGGCCCAGATCCCACAGGACATAGAGCATCGTCTCGATCACCTGTTCACACCAGGCAGACCGGCGCATGGGGGTGATGAAGGCGATATCGATATCCGAATGCGGCGCCATTTCGCTGCGCCCGTACCCGCCCACCGCTAGGATGGTGAGGCGTTCGGCGGCGGTGCGATTGCCGGATGGATAGATATGCGCTGTGACGTGATCGTAAATCACGCGCAGCAATTGATCCGTCAGAAAGGAATGGCCGCTGGCGCATTCATGGCCGCCAGAGGGTTTTTCCGCCAGCCGCCGCGCCAGTTCATCGCGCCCCTTATCGATCGCATTGCGCAAGGTGGCGATGATGTGCGGGCGCGCGTTTTCTCCATGCGCCTCAACCAGTTTGGCGATTGTTTCGGCAATGGTGCGCCGGTCAAAAATCGCGCGCTGGCGGGGGAGGCGGCGCGCTACCACGCCCCGCCTCCTGCCGCGGTCAGTTCAGCCTCGCACTCAGGCAGCGGTGAGCGCCCGCGTGTATTTTTCGCGCAAAGTCTTCTTGTCGACTTTCTGCGTGCCAAGGCGGGGAAGCGTTTCATGCACCACGAAGATATGCTCTTCCATCGGCACCTTGAAGGGGGCGATGTGCTTTAGCAGAAATTCGCGCAGCGCCGCCGGCGTCACGGTGTCGCGGCCATCCTTGGTGAGGATGACAGCGGCGGGCACTTCGACAAAGCGTTCATCGGGCAGGCCGAAAACCGAGCATTCCGCGATATCCTCGTGCGCGTAGATCGCATCTTCCACCTCGATACAGGTGATGTTCTCACCCCCGCGGATGATGATGTCTTTCTTGCGATCGACGATGAAGAGATACTCATCTTCGTCTAGATAGCCGAGGTCTCCGGTGCGGAAGAAGCCATCATCGGTGAAAGCGGCCTTGGTGGCTTCCTCGTTCTTCCAGTAGCCGCGGAAGTTGGCGACCGAGCGGATGCACACCTCGCCCACTTTGCCCTGTTCCAGATGGTTGCCGTCATCATCGATGATCGCCAGTTCCACCATGGGCTTGGACGCGGTGCCGGTAGAGCCGGGCTTGGCGAGGTAGTTTTCGTTGAAATTGCCGCAGCCCACCGCGTTTGTTTCGGTAAGGCCATAGCCCAGCAGCGGAAAGCCGCCGGGAAACGCGCTCTTGATCTTGGTGACGTGTTCCACCGGGCGCGGAGAGCCGCCGGCGGCAAAGCTCTTGCACGAAGACAGATCGTATTGCTCGCGGTTGGGGTGGCTGGCGATCTCGAAGCTCATCAGCGGCACGCCGACAAAATAGGTAACCTTTTCGGCCTCCATCAAACGCATCGCATCTTCGGCATCCCATTTGGGCATCAGCACCAGCTTGCGCCCGATGGCGATGCTTTGCAGGAAGAGCGGGATTTCGCCTGTCACGTGGAACAGCGGCACAGCGACCAGCGCGCAGGGCTGCGCGCTCACGTCTTCGCCCTTCGATTCCAGATGCACCTTGGCCATGGCCGACTGGCTGACATAGCTCATCACCCCGTGCACCACGCCGCGGTGATCGGACCACGCGCCCTTGGAATTGCCGGTAGAGCCGGAGGTGTAAAGGATCGTGGCGCTGTCATCGGGGCCGATCTGCTCCAGCATAGCCAGCGCCATCGGGGTTTCGCCCTCGGCGGGCACGCGCCACACATTGGCAAGGCCCTGCGATGGCGCACCGCCGTGATCGAACAGGATGATCTTGCCGCAATGATCCTGACCCTCAAGCCGCCGGGCGCGGCCTTCATCGGCAAGGATCAGTTTGCATTCGGTGAGGTTGATCCCGTAGGCCAGCTCCTCGCCTGACCAGAAGCCGTTGATCAGCGTTGCGCAGCCACCGGCAAGCAGAATGCCCAGTTCCGCGATCATCCAGTTGGCTGAATTGCGCGCGGCGATGCCGATGCGATCGCCTTTTTGAACGCCGTGATCCTTGATCAGGCTTTCTGCGACACAGGCGGCGGCCTGAAAGGTCTGCGCAAAAGTCAGCCGCACATCGCCATCGACGAGAAATTCCGCATCCTTGTGTTCGGAATTGTTGCAGAAATGCGCGATGAAATGCGCCATGCTCGGCGGCGCTGCGGCAAAAGCGGGCATGGTGTTGCCATCGCGTTCAAACGGCACCGTTGCAAACATCTGACCTTGGGCAGTCAGCGCGCCGATGATCTGGTCAAGAGCCTGATCCAGCTGTGAGGGCATAATGTAATCTCTCTCCGATGGGCCGTTCGTGTTGCGCGTGGGGGCGCCCTGATGCCGTAATGGCGGCAAGGTCATCCCGGCGCGAAATTGGCGACGGCTTGTTGTTCATCCCATATCTCGGCGCACCCGGCGCACAGGGGAGCGATGATCCCGCCAGCTTACGCTTTTATACCCACGCATGGATGCCATGGTGATACGCTTTGCAAGGCGGGCACTTCCCCCTGTTCAAAGGGTGTGCCAAAGACGCGCACGGCTTATAGGCCGCCCGACTGATAATCACTCTTAAGAGGTTCTCCCTGTGCTGTCACTACTTGGCTTGAGCATCGAATTTTCAAGCTTTCTCGCAGCCGCCACCGGCGCGGGCGCGGCAGAGCCGATTTACTGGGTAGATTTGGGCATGCGGCCCTATCTGTTCCGCCTCGGCTGGTTCGAGCTGCGCTTTTATTCGCTGGCTTACTTGCTGGGCGTGCTGTTTGCCTATTGGCACCTTTCCAAGATGATCAAACAGCCCGGCGCTCCGCTGGCCCAGCGCCATGCGGATGATCTGTTTTTCTACTGCACGCTGGGCGTGATCCTGGGAGGGCGGCTGGGCTATGCCGCGTTCTACACGGGCGGTGCGTCCGATATTCCCAGCGCTTTCACCACCTTTAGCGGCGAGGGGCTGATTACATGGCAGCTCTTGCGCGTGTGGGACGGGGGGATGAGCTTTCACGGCGGCTTGCTGGGCGTGCTGGCCGCGATTGCCTTTGTCACATGGCGCGACAAGCTGTCTTTTCTGCGGGTGTGTGATTACATTTCGGTCAACGTGCCGATGGGCATGCTCTTGGGCCGGCTTGCCAATTTCAACAATGGCGAATTGTGGGGGCGCGAAACCGATGTGGCATGGGGCATGGTGTTTCCCGGCGGTGGCGAAGTGGTGCGCCATCCCAGCCAGCTTTACCAGGCAGGGCTTGAAGGGCTGGCGCTGCTCATCATCCTGATGCTGCTGTTCTGGAAAACCGGCGCGCGCTATCGCCCCGGCCTGATGGTGGGTGTGTTCACGATCGGCATGGGTCTTGCGCGCTTCATCAACGAATTCTTTCGCCAGCCTGATCAGCAATTGCTGGAATTTGCGTCCCAAACCGGGCTATCGATGGGCCAATGGCTGACCCTACCACTTATCCTCGCCGGATTGATTGTCACGCTTTACGCGCTGACGAGGAAGCCCGTGGGGACGGGCCGCGGCAATGGTTCGGCCAAGGGTTCGGGGGATCAGACCGCGACAGCCTGAGCCGGTTTTCCGGTGCTGGCACGCCGGAGGCTGCGCGCGAATGGACCAGCCGCCTCAAATTGATCGAGCCTGACGGCAGCGTTACCGATCTGTCTTCGGATGGAGCGCGAGAAAGCGCCAAGGCGCAGGCCGCGCGGCTGAAGGCCGAGACGGAAGCGGCGGCGCAGGCGAAGGCCGAGGCTGACGAGAAAGCGCGGGTGGAAGCAGAGGCGGAAGCGAAAGCGCGAGCCGAGGCTGAGGCCAAAGCTAAGGCTGAAGCAGAAGCGCAAGCCAAGGCAGAGGCAAAGGCGCGACAGCGGGCCAAGGAAAAGGCCGAAGCCGAAGCGCGCGCGCGCGAGGAAGAAGAGGCCCGCGCCGAAGAAGAAGCCCGCGCCAAAGCCG
>JGI12109J20283_10467164_pt1 | contig 17872 bp, 12 predicted proteins | sample ElkSlonscriptome_12_FD_20283 | JGI IMG/M metagenome (IMG submission 20283)
CTCAGCGCCTCGCCCTCCGGATCCCGGGAGGGGGCGCCGTCCAGCAGCACCCGTCGACAACCCAGCATGGTGACCGCGATCCCGGCGCTGGGGCGGCCGTTGGGGGTACGCACCCGGGGTGGCAGTTGCAAGGGCAGTTGCCGGCCCTCGCCGTCGGTGGCCAGCAGCGAGATATCGTTGGGCTGCTCGCGGCCCCCGGACAGCACCAGCGCGCCGCCGCGCTCCCGCGCCTCGGTGCCGGGGGTCACGGTCTCCACCCGCCAGCGGCCCTGCCCCGAGGCGGCCAGCGGCCAGTCCCGGAAGGGGCCGGCGAAGCGGATGGCGCCCCCGGAGAGATCGAAGTTGGCCACCGTCAGGCGCTCATCGGTGGGGCGCAGGGGCAATACCAGTTCCTGGCCCGCCGGGGGCAGGCGCAGGGTCAGTTCATGGCCGAACAGCCGCGCCGCGCCGCCGGGGGCGTCGGACAGGGCCACGTCGAACACGTTGGCGTCGTTGCCGGACAGCCCCGTCACCGTCAGCCGGAAGATCCATTCCTCGCCCACCGGCGCCCCGTCCAGCGGGTTCAGCACCGCCAGGGTGTGCCAGCGCCCGTCCACGCTGGGGTCGTCGCCCACCGTCCAGCTCACCAGTTCCCGGCCGCTACCGACCAGCGCCGCCGCGCCGGCCCCCGGCTCGACGGTGCGCGGTGGACCGTCGTAGGCGCCGGGACCACCGTGGACGGTGAACCGGGTCTCGGTGTCGTAGCGCCCGTAGGCGCTGTCCAGTTCACCGCCGGTGTCGCCGTCGAAGATCCGCACCGTGACCGGGGCGGTGCGGCCCCGGGGCACGGCGATGTAGAGCATCTGCCGGTGATCCGGATCGCCCTCCCCCGGCGCCGCCCCGGCGCCGTAGACCACGTAAGACGGCGACCCGGCGGCGGCGCCGGACATCGCCATCAGCAGGCAAGGCCACAGCCAGCCCGCCAGGAACCACCCGCGGCTCATCGCGGTGAACCGGTGGCCTGCACCGGCGGCTGCTTGGCCAGCACCACCGGGGTCTGCGGCGGCCCGCCCGGGGCCTCGCCGGGCAGACCCAGCGGCATGTCCAGGCTCTCCAGATACGCCGCCATGGCGGCGATGGTGCGGGTGGTGGCCACCTCCGCCGACACCCGGGCCATATCGTGGTAGCCCTGCACCTGGTAGCGGATACCCTCGGACTCCACCCGCTCCACCACCACCGTGGGTCCGGGCTCGGGGAGCAGACCGCCCTCGCCGATGGCCCGCCGGGCGGCCTCGCCCAGCACCACCACGGCGCGCTCCACCGGCACCTTGAAACCCAGCACCACCGGCACCTGGATGCGGCTCGGGCGCGACGGCGCCGAGTAGTTCTCCACGGTGGCCTGGGCGATGGCGCTGTTGGGGATCACCAGCAGGTTGTTGTCCAGGGTCCACAGCCGGGTGGTGCGCCAGTTCATCTCCTCCACCCGGCCCACCGGGCTGTTGGCGCGGTTGCGCCCCACCACCATGATCCAGTCGCCGATCTTGAAGGGCCGCTCGGCGCTCAGCATCAGCCCGCCGAAGGCGTCCATGATCAGGCTTTGCAGGGCCAGACCCAGCACCAGGGTCAGCACCCCGGAGGCCGCCCACAGGGAGGTCAGCGGTTTGTCGAACACGAAGGCGGTGATGCAGGCACTGGTGACCACCAGGATCGCCAGGTTCACCGCCAGCCGGGCGATACTCGGCACCGGATTGCCGGTGTGGCGCTGGATGGGCTGCCACACCAGGGTGGGCAACAGGCGGATGGCCCAGATGGCCGGGATCAGCCACCACAGCACCCGGAAAACGTTCAGCAGCATCTCCATCTGGAAGGTCTCCAGGTGCCCCCGCAGGGCGCCGAACAGGGCATCCTCCAGGTAGAACACCGCAAGGGTCAGAATCACCAGCCTGAGCAGGGTGGTGGCCAGCGGATGGTGGCGGGCGAATCCCGGATAGGCGGTGAGCGCCAGCAGCACCAGCAGCGCCACCACCACGAACCAGGTGTTGGCCGGCGGCAGCAGGCCCTCGATCTGGCGCTTCAGGGAGACCTCGGCGCGGGCCGCGTGGATACTCACCTGGAAGGCCGAGAAGGGAATCTCCACCAGCGGCATCAGCGGATCGCCCAGGGTACTGATGTTGTCGATCTCCTGGGAGATGGCGGTGTCGCGGATCACCCAGCCGCTGTCGTCGTCGATCACCCCGCGCTCGCGCAGCACCTCGGCCCAGCTGAAGCGCGGCGAATCGGCCCCCATGGAACGCAGATCCGGCACGTACACCAGCCGCGACAGATCCCGCTGGGCATGGCGGAAGCGGATCTGGAAATCCTGCCGGGAATGGCGCAGGTGGTCGATATCGGCCTGGTAGCCGAAACGCCCCGACACCCGGAACGACTGGTAGCGCTCGTTGCCCCAGGTGCGTTCGATGAGGGGCGTGTCCAGGGCGAGCGGCTCCACGGCGTCGGGGAACACGATCTCCCGGGGATCGAAAGCGCCGGAGTAGCGGAACCAGAGATCGAACTGGGCCTGGAAGCTCTTGTTGGCGGTGTCGATATCGGTGATGGCGTTCACCTGCAAACCGGTCTTCACCACCTGGGTGAGCTGGAGCATGGCATCGTCCACCTCAATGACGTTTTCGCCCTCCTCGCGCAGCACTGTGACCATGTCCGGGTTGTCGACGATGAGCAACTGCTGGGCGGCGGGGGTGAGCCGACGCCGGTCCACCCGGCCCACGTAGATGGGGCGGATCACATCGCCGTCGGGATTGAAATACAGCGGCCCGCTGAGGCCCACCACCCCGGCGTCGGGGGTGGCCATGGCTGCCAGCTCGTCGCGTAGCGCCCGGCGCAGGTCGGCGCTGTCGGTGAAGGCGAGCCCCGCCAGCACCCGATCCAGCGCCTCGCCCAACATCAGGGTGGCGTCGTAGCCGAACAGCGCCGGCCAGCTGGGGAATCGGCCGTGCTCGGCCCGGTAGTCGGCCATGAAGGCGCGGGCACTACGGCTGGCGGTGTCGGGGATGAAGGGCAACGGCAACAGTACCTGATCCAGGTAGGGGGGCGCGCCGCCGTCGCCGGCGTCGGTGCCGTCGGCCAGATCGATCTGCGACAGGGAATCGGTGCCCACCAGATCCGCCCGGGTGCCCACCGCCCGCAGGATCGGCAGGAACCGCGCCGCCTCGGCCGGATCCATGATCAGCAGCACCGCGTTCAACTCGTTCATCAGGCCGATGCGCCGGGCCATCTCCCGCAGCACGGTGGCGGGGGTGTCCGCGTCCAAGGTGAATTCAGGCCCCACGTTGAGGGCGATCTCGGCGGCGGTATCGCTGAAGGTGCGAAGCAGGCCCTGGGCATAGGCCGTGGGGTTCATCACCACCGCCACGCTCTCGTGGCCCAGCACCGCGCGGGAATAATGGGCCAGCACCTTGCCCTGGAGTTCGTCGCTGAAGATCACCCGGAAATACCACTCGTTGTCCACCGTGAGGGCGGGATTGGTGGCGGTGGAGGCGATCACCGGGATCCGCTGTCGGCGGTAGATGTCACCGGCGGCCAGGGAGGTCTGGCTGGAGCCGTGGCCGATCACCGCCAGGATATCCTCGCGTTCGGCGATGGTGGTGGCGATACGGGTGGCGGTGGCGGGATCGTTCTGGTCGTCGAACACCTCCAGGTGCAGTGCCCGTGCGGCCACGCCGCCCCGGGCGTTGGTGTCCTCCACCAGCATCCGGGCGCCGTTCAGGATGGGCAGATCCCACTCGCTGCCGCGCCCCGTGAAGTTGCCGACGATGGCCAATCGCAGCGGGGGCAGGGCATCCCGGTCGTCGGGGAGCAGGGTGGCCACGCGCTGGCGCAGATCCGGCAGCAGGGTGGAGGAGAAATAACCCACCGACAGCGCCAGTGTGGCGATCAGCGCGAGCAGTAAACCTGGTAAAACCTTCGGAAAACGATCTCGGAGTCGGCGAAGCTTCACCCCGTCGTTCATGGTGTGATCCGGCATGTTCACCCGTCACCCGTCCGGCTGCTCCGGCCTCGGGGCCGGTTTGGTATTGGCGTTTGCCGGACGGGTAAGCGGAAAAGTTACCCCTGGGGAAAGTAACTATCGAAAGCGTAGGCCACGGAATTTGTCGATGCGAGGGGTGCCGGAAAAATTTTTGCGGTGCGGCAGACCTAACGCCCCCGGCGCGCTCGCCACGCCTGAAACGCCTCCCGGTTAGCCGCCTCGGTGGCCGGATACAACCCCAGGATCGACGCACCCTCGCGCACCCGCTCGGTGACGAAATCCTCGAACGCGGTCATCTCCACCGCCTCCGCGGCCACCTCGTCGGCGATCCCCGCCGGGATCACCACCACCCCCTCGGCATCCCCCACCAACACGTCGCCGGGCCACACCGGCACATCGCCGCAGCCGATGGGCACGTCGATATCCAGCGCCTGGTGCAGGGTCAGGTTGGTGGGCGCCGCCGGGCGATGATGATAGGCGGGGATGGCGAGTCCGGCGATCTCCGGGGAGTCGCGAAAACCGCCGTCGGTGACCACCCCGGCGACACCGCGCACCATCAGGCGGGTGATGAGAATCGAACCGGCCGAGGCGGCGCGGGCGTCCTTGCGGCTGTCGATGACCAACACCGCGCCGGGCGGGCAGGTCTCCACGGCCCTGCGCTGGGGATGCTCGCGGTCCTGGAATACGGTGATGGGGTTGAGATCCTCCCGGGCGGGAATGTAGCGCAGGGTGAAAGCCTCTCCCACCATGGGGCCGGCGTCGGGGTTCAGGGGGTGGACGTCCTGGATGAACTGGTTACGCAGGCCGCGCTTGAACAGGCAGGTAGTGAGGGTGGCGGCGCTGACGGTCTTCAGGGCGGCGCGGGTGGCGCCGGTGAGGGTGGGCATGGACTCGACTCCTGAATAATGGACAGGGGGAATTCTTACATGGAACATCCACGGTTGCCTGTCCAGTATCCGCGGCCTCGCCCACCCTGATCATGCCCCTGCTCCACACCCTGCTCCACACTATGCCGTTGAGGTTTCCAGAACGTTTCCATTTGAAACGACTGGATGACGATCATGTCGCAAAGATCGATGGGCCATGACAGGGTCACCGATCCGCCATGGTAAATACCAATCATCAAAAGGGTTTATTCCCACAGGAGCTTGCTATGCGTTATCCCCTACTCGCCCCGCTGGCGTTGGGCCTCGCCCTACCCGCCGCCCACGCCACCGACATGAACCTGTTCGCCCAGTGCGCGCTGGTGCCCTGGGCCACCTTCGGCGGAGATGCCACCACCGCCGTGGGGGTCACCGTCAAGGACGGCGGCACCGTGTACTGGGCCTACTTCGACCAGGACGGCGATCTGCGACAGGAAGGCGCCTTCGGGGTGGTGGACAGGACCCTCACCCCGGTCACCCTGAGTCAGGAACTGGATCCGGGTCTGGCCAACATCCCAGGCTTCATGCTGCTCTGCCTGGACGATAACGACGACGGCGAGATCGACGGCGACGACGGCACGGATCTGGCCGCCAATGCCTTCTTCGTGGACCCGGCCAACAACGACGTGGCCTATGTCCCGGTGTTGCCGGTGTTCGACGAGGATCTGGACGACGCCGATCCGGACGACTGGAACAACAGCCCGGTGGACGATCTGTTCGTGGGTGCCGACAGCGACGACGACATCTACCTGCAATATCTGGTGGATGGCGATCCCGCCGTCGGCGATTTCACGGTGCTGGTGATCCACACCACCGATGAACCCGACAGCCAGGTCAGCATGCAGGCTGCCGGCCCCAACGAGATCGCCAACGTGCCGGTGACCCTGCCCAATTCCCGGGTGAATCTGGTGGACGTGGAGAGCATCAGCGAACTCACCAGCGTCAATGGCCTGCTGGGTTCGGGTTATCTGCGCTGGACGGTGGGCGATAACGTGGACAACGCCTTTGCCTTCTCGCTGGTTTACAGCCCCGCCTTCGGCGCCCTGCAAACCCTGCTGGGCAATGTGGATCTGGATCCCTGAGCCACCACGGGCATTCCCGGGACCCTCTGCTAGAGTTATGGCCTTACCCCGGGCAGCCACGCTGCCCGTCCACCAGAGGAGTCCCGTATGCGTCACCCCCTGTTCGCCACGCTGGTTTTGGCCAGCGCCCTACCCGCGGCCGCGACCGCCGATCTGAACCGCTTCGCCCAGTGCGCCCTGGTGCCCTGGGCGAGTTTCGATGCGGGCGGGCGCACCACCGCAGTGGGACTCACGGCCAAGGACGGCGGCAGCGTGGTGTGGGCCTACTTCGACGAGAACGGCGATCGGCTGGCCAGCGGCGACTTCACCATGCGCGACGACACTTTGGTCTCGATGGTGCTGGATCAGGTGCTCGCCCCCACCCTGGCGGAGATTCCCGGTTTTCTGCTCGCCTGCCTGGACGATAACGACGACGGCGAGATCGACGGCGACGACGGCGCGGATCTGGCGGCCAATGCCTTCTATGTGGATCTGCTATTCAACGACGTGGCCTATATTCCCACTCTGCCGGTGTATTTCAGCGATCTGGACGATGCCGACCCCGAGGACTGGGATCGCGACCCGGTGGACAACCTCACGGTGGGGGCCGCCAGCGGCCAGGATCTCTACATGCAGTATTTCATCGACGGGGTGGAGGACGCCGGCGACGCCACCGTGGTGGTCATCTACAGCACCGATGAACCCGACACCCAGATCACCATGCGCGCCGCCGGTCCCGAGGAGATCGTCAATGTGCCGGCGACCTTGCTGAATTCCCGGGTGAATGTGCTGGATGTGGAGGCGATTCCGGCCATGACCGACACCATGGGACTTCGTGGCTCGGGCTTCCTGCGCTGGACGGTGGGCGATAACGTGAACAACGTCTTCGCCTTCTCGCTGGTGCTGAGCCCGGCCTTCGGTGCCCTGCAGACCCTGCCGGCCCATGTGGATCCGGCGCCCTGAAGGCACCCACGCTAGCGGATCGCCCCCAGCGCCAGCCCTCGCACCAGATAACGCCCTCGTAGAGCACCTCGTCGATGGCCGGGAGTCCGCCCTGCAGCACCGTCACGTGAACGGCATCGACACCAGGATGTCGATGCCGATCTGCACCGGAAAGGCTCTCCTCGGGGTTATTCTCGTATGCAAAACGCCTAAACTATAGGCCAGGATCGCCCGATCCACCCGACTGCTGAACCCCACCGACCCCGGCGGCTCCATACAAACATGAACACGGAAAATCGTCTTGACTGGACATCTCGCCGCCACGATCTGGTGGTGTGGGGCGCCACCGGTTTCGTCGGCCGACTGGTGGCCGAATACCTGCACGCGCGCTTTGGCGTGGGTGGCAAGCTCCGCTGGGCCATCGGCGGGCGCAGCCGCGAGAAGCTGGAGGCCCTGCGCCGGGAGCTGGGCGCCGACGCCGACAGCCTGCCCATCGTCACCGGCGATGCCCAGAACATGGACGACATGGGCGCGCTGGCCGCCAGCACCCGGGTGGTGTGCGCCACCGTCGGCCCCTACTCGCGCTTCGGCACCACCCTGGTGGACGCCTGCGCCTACCACGGCACCGATTACTGCGACCTCTGCGGCGAGGTGCCGTGGATGCGGCGGATGATCGACAGCTTCGAGTCCACCGCCCGGAAAAACGGCGCCCGCATCGTGCATTGCTGCGGGTTCGACGCCATTCCCTCGGATCTGGGCGTGTACTTTCTCCAGAAAACCGCCCGGGAACGCGGGCGCGAGCCCTGTCCGGAGGTGCATTTTCGCCTCAAGGCCGCCAAGGGAAGCTTCAGCGGCGGCACCGTGGCGAGCCTGCTGACGGTGCTGGAGGAGGCCCGCGACAATCCCCACACCGCCCGGCTGCTGGCCGACCCCTATGCGCTGAACCCCATCGGCGAGCGCCACGGCCAGGACGGCCGCGACCGGCGCGGCATCGCCTTCGATGCCGATCTCGACGCCTGGATCGCCCCCTTCGTGATGGCCGGCATCAACACCCGGGTGGTCCGGCGCAGCAACGCCCTGATGAACTATGCTTACGGCGAGGACTTCCGCTACGACGAGGCGGTGGTGGCGGGCAACCGGCTGAAGGCGCTCGCCACCGCCGCCGGCCAGAGCGCCCTGCTGGCCGCCGCTGGGCCAAGGCCCCTGCGAAATCTGCTGGAGCGCTTCGTGTTGCCGAAATCGGGCGAGGGTCCTTCCCGGGAGGAGCGCGAGCGGGGATTCTTCGACGTGCGGCTGATCGGCAAGTATTCCGACGGCGCCACGGTGCGGGTGAAGGTCACCGGGGATCGGGATCCGGGCTACGGCGCCACCTGTAAAATGCTCGCCGAGAGCGCTCTGTGCCTGCTACAAGACGACGCCGCCGTGGCCACCACGGGCGGCTTCTGGACCCCGGCCTCGGCGCTGGGCGAACCGTTGGTCCGGCGCCTGCAAGAATACGCCGGACTGTGTTTTCAACTGGATGATGCCAGACCACGGGACACCGCCACACATGCGTAAACGCACCATTACTTCTCCTGGCACCGATACCGCCCCCGCGGCGGACTGGCTGGATCTGGAGACCATCGCCATCGCCGAGGTATCCTCCGAGGATCCACACCAACCCGTGGAGGGAGCGCTGCTGCTCGACGATGCCCGGGGCTGGCGGGCCGCCGGGCCGGGCGAGCAGATCCTGCGGCTGCGCTTCGACCTGCCCCAGTCCATCCGGCGCATCTGGCTGAAAATCGACGAGCCCGAGCGCGAGCGTGCCCAGGAGTTCGTGTTGCGCTGGTCCCCGGACGGGATCGGCTACCACGAGGTGCTCCGCCAGCAGTGGCATTTCAGCCCCGGCGGCTCCACCGTGGAGGTGGAGGACTACGAGGTGGCGCTGACAGCGGTGGCGGTGTTGGAACTCAGCATCCAGCCGGATCGCAACGGCGGCGACGCCCGGGCCGGGTTGACGGCGCTGCGGCTGGCCGGCTGAGACGTTCTGGCATGGAAGACCTGGAAAGTCCCCTGGACGCCGATCTGCTGGACGCGCTGGCCCTGGACCGGCTGGTGCCGGATAGTCTGGCCCGCTGGCGTCCGCTGGTGAGCGAGGGATTGCTGTTCTTCCTGGACCGACTCCCGCCGGAGCATCTGGAGGAGATCGTCGCCGCCCAGTTCGCATTGGCGCTGGACACCGACCCCCACCAGCGGGTGGTGACGCTGCTGGCCCAGTGTCCCACCCTGCACAAGCTCGGCCAGGTGGTGGCCCGGGATCGGCGGCTGGACGCCGGCCTACGGGCGCGGTTGCAGACCCTGGAATCGCTGCCCGCGGTCACGCCCATGGCGGCGGTACGCAGCCGCATCCGCGCGGAGTTGCCCCCCGACGCCCCCGTCACGCTGGCCGACGAGGCGCTGGCCGAGGCCAGCGTGGCGGTGGTGGTGCCGTTCACCTGGCAGGCCGACGGCGCCACCCACGAGGGCGTGTTCAAGGTGCTGAAACCCGGCGTGGAGACCCGCCTGCACCAGGAACTGGCCATCTGGAGCGAGCTGGCCGAGCATCTGGAGGTACATGCCGCACGCCTCGGCCTGCCGGCGCTGGATTACCGGGACACCCTGGACAGCGTACGCGAGTTGCTGGCCCGGGAGGTACGTCTGGAAGTGGAGCAGGAGAACCTGCGAGCGGCGGCGGCGTTTTACGCCGACGAACCGCGAGTACAGATTCCCGCGCCGCTACCCTGGTGTACGCCGCGCATGACCGCCATGCAGCGCGTTCACGGCGTCAAGCTCACCGACGCGCCGCCGGCGTCGCGCCGTGCCCTGGCCGGGATCGCCATCGATGCCCTGCTGGGCCGACCCTTCTGGAGCGACGCGCCGGCAGCGGTGATCCACGCCGATCCCCACGCCGGCAACCTGTTCGCCACCCTGGACGGACGGCTCGCGGTACTGGACTGGAGCCTCACCGCACGGCTCGACAAGGCCCGGCGGGAGGCGGTGGTGCAGGCGGTGCTGGGGGCGCTGACCCTGGACGCCGGGCGCATCCGCCAGTCGGTGGCGGGGCTCGGCAGCCTCGACCCCGACAACCCCCATCTGCTGGCGGCGGTGGAGCGGGCGCTGGATCGGGTGGTGCGGGGACAGTTTCCGGGCTTTCACTGGCTGGTGGGTCTGCTGGACGACGTGGCCGGGCGCACCGCCACCGGCTTTCGCGACGATCTGGTGCTGTTTCGCAAGAGCTGGCTGACCCTGGCCGGGGTGATCGGTGACCTCAGCGACGCGGTATCCGCCGATCGGGTGTTGCTGGCCCGGGGCCTAAAGCGTTTCATGGTCGAATTGCCCGCGCGGTCGCTGGCGCCGGTGGCCAACCGCGAGTTCGCCACCCATGTCTCCAACCTGGATCTATGGTGGCTTGGCGCCAGCGCGGGATGGGTACCCGCCGGGTTCTGGCTGCGCTACTGGCGCGCGGTATTGACCGGCGAGCGGGAAACCTAGCCCGCCTACACCGTCAACTCTAGACGATTCCCCTCCGGGTCCAGCACCACGCTCTCGTAGTAGCCATCGCCGGTGAGCCGCGGCTCGCCCACCACCGGATAGCCGTCCGCGCGCAACCGCTCTGTGAGTTCATCCACCGCCGCCCGGCTGCCCAGGGAAATCGCCAGATGGGTCAACCCCATGCGCTCCGCCGGGCCGTCCCGGGGCGGGATATCCGGCTGCTGCATCAACTCCAGCCGGGCACCGTCGGCGAAGCTCAGGAAATACGACTGAAACTGCTTGCGGGGATTGTGGTAGCGCTCGTTGCTGCGAGCGCCGAAGTAGGTCCGGTAAAAATCCCGGACCCGCTCCAGATCCTCCACCCAGAGGGCGATATGTTCGATACGCATGATGGATTTTCCGGTTCGGCCGATGAATCGTTGCACCCGGGCGGCAAGGGCCGCTGATACGGGTACGCCGGGTTTTCGGCGAGGCTAACATGCTCGCACCCACCCATAGAAGGTGGTCCCGACCATCCCATCGGGGCGCGGCTGGTAACAGCGGGTATGTAACTTGCTCTCTCTGGTGTTCCAGGATCCCTGATCCACCATCCCGACGAGCTATCCCATGACCCCTCCCAGCTTTTCCCTGGCCCTCTGGGCCACCAATCTCGAACCCGCCGTGGCCAGTCTCGACGACTGGGTGGCGCGCCTCCAGCAGCGCATGGCCGAGACCCGCGCCGCCGGCGGCCGGCTGCTGATCCTGCCGGAGTTCGCCTGCGGCCAGTGGCTGGGATTCGCGCCACCGGATCTGGCGCTGACCGGGCAAGTGGCGTGGCTGGCGCAACACAGCGAGGCGGCGCTGGCGCGGCTCCAGCCGCTCTGCCGGGAGCACGATTTGGCCCTGCTGGCCGGCACCCTGCCCTGGCCCGACGGGACGGGCGGGCACCGCAATCGTGCCTTCCTGCTGCTGCCGGATGGCCGGATCTACCACCAGGACAAACTGTTCCTCACCCCCAGCGAACAGGATCCGGCGGGCTGGCAACTGACCCCGGGCGATACCGTGAACGTGGTGCAGTGGGCGGGCCTGCGGATCGCCACGGCGGTGTGCCTGGATATCGAGTCCCCGGCGCTGGCGGGGCGGCTGGCCCGGCTGGATCTGGACCTTCTGCTGGTGCCCGCCAAGACCTCGCTGATGTCCGGCTACTACCGGGTGTTCAGTTGCGCCCGGGCGCGGGCGGTGGAACTGAACACCACGGTGGCGGTGGTGGGGGCGGTGGGCACGTTTCTCGGTCACCCGGCCAGCGACCCGGTGGTGGGCGGCGCCACGGTGTATATACCCTGCGAGGCGAGCCTCGGCTACACCGGCATCGCCGCCAGCTTGGAGCCCATGGCCGCCGCTAGCGGGGCGAGTCCGCTGCTCGCCGTGGCGGATCTGCCACTGGCCCACTGCCGGCGTATCCGCCACGGCGAGGCGGCCGAGGCCGAGGTCTGCCCCGGGGCCTGGGGCGTGGAGCATCTGCGATTCCTGGACCCGGCGCCGGACAGACCCGAAGTCGTGTAAAGCCTGCCAATCGCGGTGGTTCTTGTAAAATGGGCCGGTAAATCCGACCCATCGCGCCGGCAAGGAACGGATTTGCCGGGGTCGATGGTAGTCTCCGGGACCGCCCTGTACTATTAAACACGGAACTCGCCCAGCCAGCCGCCCACCAGACCCCGCCCATGGACCGCGCCTTCTACAGCTACCTCTGGGATCTCGCCGATCGCCCGTTCTCCGACACCCTGGCCGAGTGCCAGGATCTCGGCATCAACACCCTGAGCGTCGCCACCAGTTACCATGCCGGACGCTTCAGCCGCCCTCGGGGAACCCGTTCCCGGACGATCTTCCTGGACGACGGCACGGTGTACTTCCGCGCCCACCGCGAGCGCTACATCACCCTGGAGGAACCGTGACCTTTATCCTCCGGCGACGCCCGGTATCCTGGACGGCGCTGTGCTGGGCGTGAGCCGCTCGCTGGATCTGCGCCCCGGGGAGTGGCCGCTGCTACGGCTGCTGCTGGGACTGGCGTTCGCCCGCAGCCTGGCCATGTTTTTCATCGAGGTGGCGGCCGGGGCGCTGTTCCTGCAAGCCACCGGCAGCGAGGATCTGGCCTATGTGTTCATGGCCTCGGCGCTGGTGCTGGTGGGGATCAGCGTCGGCGTCCACCGGCTGGAGCGGCACAGCCAGCGGGGCAGCTTTCTCACCCCCAACCGCCTGAGCCGGCTGATCCTGCTGGCGCTGGCCGGCGGCGTCGCGCTGTTCTACACCCTGGTGCTGACGGTGAACGCGGTGTGGGTGTTCGTGGCACTGATGGTCTGGCAGGTGGTGCATGCCATTCTCATCGAACTGGAGGTGGCCAACGTCACCGGGGCACTGGTGGATCTGCGCCAGGCCAAACGCTTCGGCGGGCCACTGGGCATGGCCGGGGTCTCGGCGGTGGTGCTGGGGGGGTTGCTGGTGGGGCCGCTGCTGGCACTGCTGGACAACCTCGCGCAGTTGCTGATCCCGGCGCTGCTGGCCACCCTGGCCTGCTGGCTGCTGGTGGCCCGGCTGCAACGGCTGGCGGCCCGCAGTCTCAAGGCCGGGGAGGACGAGACCGGCCACGGCGAGCCGATCTCGCCCTCGGTGCTGCGGGGGATCCTGCGGGGCGAGGATACCTATCTGCGCGCCTTCTTCGCGGTATCGGTGCTGGCGGCGGTGAGCATCGTGCTGGTGGATTTCCTGTTCTACCGGCAACTGGACCGCACCCTGGGCGAGCACCCGACACAACTGGCCACCCTGCTGGGGTTTTATTTCGCGCTGGTAGGGGTGGCCAATCTGCTGGCCACCTGGCAACTGGTGCCGCGCTTTCTGAACACCGCCGATCCCACCGGACGGCTGCGCTGGTTGCCCCAGCCCATGGCCGCGGGGATGCTGCTGGCGCTTCTCGGGGCGCTGCTGGGGCTGGCGCTGTGGGTGGCGGGGATCGGTCCGGTGGCGGGTCTGGACTACGCCGTGCTGGGAGCGGTGCTGCTCACCGGGCTGTGCCAGGACGTGCTTCAGGACGCCTTCTACGATCCGCTGTTCCGCACCCTCTACAAACCCCTGCCGCTGGCCCAGCAGCGCCCGGCTCGCTGGCTGCGGGAGGCGGCGGTGGAGCCGCTGGCGGTGGGGGTGGCGGGAGTGGTACTGCTGCTTGTCACCCGTATTCTCGGCTGGCTGGAGGCGCCCCCCTACGGCGTGTTCGTGGTAGTGGCGACCCTGCTGCTGCTGGCCCTGTACGGCTGGTACCGGCTGTCGGGGGATCTGGGGCAGGCTTACCAGGCGCTGTTGCAGCAACTGCTGTCCCGGCGCTGGCTGCCCGGCGAGGGTCGGCTCCAGGTGGATGCCGCCACCGTGGCGCGGCTGGTTCACAACTGCCACCAGCGAGCGCCCGACGACCACGCCACCGTGCTATTCGCGCTGCGGGCGCTGGAGGGCATGGACTACGGGGATCTGACCGGCTGCCTGCTGGCGGTGCTGGATCACCCCCACCCAGCGGTGCGCCGCTTCGGCCTGGCGCTTCTGGACCGGCACGCCCCGGAGTCGGCGCGCCTGCCCCTGCTGGCGCGCCTGCAAGCCGAACCCGACGCCGAGTTGCAGGGACTCTGCATCCGGGTGTTGTGTCGTATCGGCGGCGCCGAGGCCGACCACCAGATCCGCCCCTTCCTGGACGATCTCCGCGAACCGGTGCAACGGGGCGCACTGGTGGGACTGCTGCGCCACGGCGGCCTGCAGGGCCTGAACGAGGCCACCAGCGAGTTGCGGCTGCTGCTGCGCTCGGCCAACCCCGCCGAGCGGCGGCTGGCCGCTGCGGTGCTGGGGGAAGCGGGTCTGCCCGGCTTTTACCAGCCTTTGGTGGTTCTGCTGGACGACCCGGCGGTGGAGGTCCGCCAGGCCGCCCTGCACGCCGCCGCCAGCCTGGTGAATCCGCAACTGGTGCCGGTGCTGCTGGAGCAGTTCAACAACGCCACCGTGCATAGCGCCGCCGCCCGGGCGCTGGCGGCCCATGGCGAGCACGCCCTGCCGTTGCTGGCCGATGCGCTGGAGGAACCCCAGCCCCGTCAGCGCCGACTACGACTGATCAACGTGCTGGGACGGATCGAGGCCGAGCCGGTGGCGTCCCTGCTCCTCACCCAGTTGCGTTACCCGGATGCACTGGTGCGATTCCGGGCGCTGGAGGCGCTGAACCGGCGCCGCCACCGGGTGGACAGCGACACCGTGGACGAGATCCACCAGCAGCTGCGCGAGGAGGCCGGTCAGTTGATCCACAGCCTGCGGGCGCTGGAGGATCTGGGCAACAGCCCCACCACCGCGCCGCTCTCGCCCCTGGGCTGGCCGGGTTGGCCCAGTACCGGCTATCAGGTGGACCTGGAGAAGGCACTGGTGGGGGATCTGCGCCAGGCTCGACAACGCTTGCTGTTGCTGCTGGGACTGCTGGACAACAGCAGGGGCTTTGCCAGCGCGGTGGCCAGGCTCGACGGCGCCTCCCGGGAACAGCGCGGCAAGGCGCTGGAGGTGATCGAGCACGCCATTCCGGCGGAGTCCCGTCCCCTGGTGTTCCCACTCATCGAACTCGGCACCGACGCCCTGAGCGAGCCCGCCACCCGGCGCAATTATCTGGCGGGACTGCGGGAGCGGTTGCGCAGCGATACCCTGGCCACCACCCTGCACGCCCTCCAGCACCGCGACCGGCTACAAGCGCTGGCGCGCCGACCCGGTCGCTACAGCTCGCTGTGGAGCCGGCTCTGCGCGCTGGCGGTGCTGGCCCACCAGCACGGCGGCGAGGTCCACGGCGAGTTGCTGGGTCCGGCCCGCAGCCCCGGCCCCACGGTACTGCGGGAGACCGCGCTGGGTCTGCTGTTCCGCCACGATCCGGACACCGCCCGGCGGGTGCTGGAACCGCTGTGCCACGATCCCGACGCGCGCATCGCCGGGCTGGTCAACACCCTGATCCACGGGAGCGATGGAATCATGCTGATGGAACTGGAGAAGGCGATCATCCTGAGCAGCGTGCAGTTATTCTCCCAGGTGCCCCAGGAGCAGTTGCTGGAACTGGCCGGCATCGCCCGGGAACTGGAGGTGCGCAAGGGCGAGGTGGTGATCCGCGAGGGCGAGCAGGAGACCACCATGTACGTGGTGGCCGAGGGTAGCCTGCAAGTGGATATCCCCGGGGTGCCGCCGTTTCACCGGGGCGCGGTGGTGGGGGAGATGGCGACCCTGGCCAATCAACCGCGTACCGCCACGGTGCGGGCGCGGGAGGATTCGCTGCTACTGGTGCTGGACCGGGCGCCGCTCTTCGAGTTGATGGCCGAGCATATGAGCGTGGTGGAGGGGGTGATCAAGATGCTCTGCGAGCGGGTGAATAAATGATCCGCACGGGAGGTTCCCATGCTGACGCGCATTGAGATCGACGGCTTCAAGACCTTCGAGAACTTCACCCTGGATCTGGCGCCGTTCACGGTGATTCTCGGCAACAACGCCGCCGGGAAATCCAATCTCTTCGATGCGATTCAGTTGCTGTCGCGGCTGGCCGCCACGGATCTGCGCGAGGCGGTGAAGGGCATTCGAGGCGAGGTGGACGAGTTGTTTCGCTTCGCGGCACCCGGGCGACAGTCACGGGAGATACACTTTGCGGTGGAGGTGTTGCTGGATCCGGTGGTGCGGGATCCCTGGGGTAACGAGGTAGAACTCATTCACACCCGGATTCGTTACGATCTCACCATTCGACGCCAACAGGACGAACGGGGTATCGAACGGCTATTCGTGTCCCGGGAAGAGGCCAGGCCCATTCCCAGAACCGAGGATTCATGGCCAAAGCGAAACCGGGTCTCCGGCGTCTTTCGCAAACATCACCTCAGGTATTTTTCCCGTCGATCGAAATATCTCTCCACGGATACCGGGAAAGACGACAGGGGCAATGATCGGGCGTTTTTCTCCCTGCACCAGGATGGCGTACAGGGAAAAAGGTCCCCCACGCTGCCGGCCCACGAGGCCCAGGCCACCGTGCTGTCCAGCATCACCACCAGCGACCGTTTCAAACACCTTTTCGCGCTGCGCCAGGAAATGCTGTCCTGGCGAATGCTGCAACTGGATCCGGCGGCCCTACGCCGCCCGAGTCCCGTGGTGGCCCCCGAACTCCTGGAATCCGACGGCGCCAATCTGGCCACCGTACTGGCACGCATCAAGGCAGAAACCGCCGAACCGGCGCAACCCCGTGGACGGGTCGGGGATATCGCCGAGGAACTGGCCAACCTGATCCCCGGCGTCATGGATCTGGATGTCCTCGAGGATCGCAATGCCCGGGAATATCGCATCGAACTCAAGACCCGGGATGGGGTGACATTGCCCTCCAGGGTGATCTCCGACGGTACCCTGAGAGTGCTTTCCCTGCTCACCGTCCTGAATGATCCCCAGCACCGGGGCGTACTGTGTTTCGAGGAACCGGAGAACGGCATCCATCCGACGCGACTCCGGAGCTTTATCGACTGCCTGGCGGATCTCATCACCGATCCGGCACGCTTCGAGGAAGCCGACACCGAATCCCCGGAAGCTCTTTCCCAGCTACTGCTGAATAGTCACTCGCCGGTGGTGCTAGCCGCCCTGCGCCAGCAAATCAGACTGGGCGATGGCGCGGCGCTGGTGGTATTCGCCGATGTGATCACCGCTGTTGATCCCGAAAACCGGACGACCTCGCGCAAAACCAGAATGCGTCCGGTGATGCTCGAAGCTGGCCAGGATTCAATGTTGCCGGACAAAAACACTAGGGGGGAAGTGGTGAGCGATTATGAAGTACAGGGCTATCTGAATACGGTGGTCGATCCTGCGGAGTGGGCGTGAGCTATCTGGGAATCGCCCTGTTTGCCGAGGGATCCACCGATCATCGGTTCCTCGGAGGCATACTGAACCGCCTCTGTACCGAGCTCTGCCAGTCCCACGGCCGAACACCGGTGGACATCGGCGAGGTGCTGGAACTTCATAAGCCCCCGGATTATGAAAAGAAATCTCGCGCCGAATACATCGGCGCCGCCGCCCGTAAGGCAGCCACCGCTTGGCATATTCTCTTCATTCACGCCGATGCCGATAACAAAGGTTACAGCACCGCTCGCCAGGATCGCGTACAACCGGCCATGGACAGGCTGATGGCGACGAGCGAGTTTTCCAGTCACGGCATCGTGGCCGTCATCCCGGTCAATATGACCGAAGCCTGGATGCTGGCCGATCCCGATGCGCTACGAGCGGCGTTACATCTTGCGCAAAACCTCGATCTGGAACTGCCAACCCGCACCAGGGAACTCGAGAGGCTGGCTGACCCCAAAACACAGCTTCAGCAAATCACCAGATTATCCAGCACTCGCAAGCGCCAGCGACGCCGCCGTGACCCCCTAAAAAGCCTC
>JGI12109J20283_11215302_pt1 | contig 17863 bp, 19 predicted proteins | sample ElkSlonscriptome_12_FD_20283 | JGI IMG/M metagenome (IMG submission 20283)
CGGGACGATGGTCGCGCTTCTATGATCTCGGCGACGCGAAGCGTCGCCGGGGGCGAGCCGAGGGATCTCCCGCGCCGGCACCGCGCCCGGCGAATGGGGAGTCCTCCCCCATTCATGGGAGAGGTCGGGCGGACGTTTGGGCAGGGGACTCCGAACCGAACCCGATCACGCGGACAATGCACCATCTCGGCCACCGACGGCGGTGCGCTTACGACCCGTCCGGCGCCGAGAACAGGGCCTCGGGCAGGCCGTATTGCTCGACCCAGGCGTGCCAGTGCACATCGGTCGGGCCGATGACATGATCAACGAGAACCCACTCATCGTCCTCGCGGCGCGAGAGGCCCATGACGATCTCGCTCATCTCCCCGCTCTCCCAGGCCTCGGCCAGGGGCGTGCTCCACCACTCCAGCGGCTGGCCGCCACGACGCTGCGGAATGGCCTGGATGTAGGCCCATTGGCCGTCCGTGCGCAGCACCTGGATCTTGAACCGCACCAGCCCGATGGTGGCCTTCTCCACCTCGGGGCGCAGCGTATCCAGAATCTCCTTGCGGTCTCGGTCGCGCAGATCGGGCGTCCAGTACGAATCGTCGGCGCCAGCGTAAGACGCCGGCAGCAGGAACAGAACGGCCAACAACAGCCCGGTGACGGCACGCATGGTGACACCCTCCGCAGATGCAAACCAGACGGCCCGTGCGGCCCCCGAAAGCCCGGCGGGACCGGCCGTCCTCTTCGATGCGGATGGATACCACCGATCGGCCGGCGGCACCAAGCCCGCGGCCGCGCTTTTCACGAACGACGTGTAGTCGGCGGGCGAGCCGAACCCAACAGCGCCGCCCTGCAACCGGGTTTTCCCTTGATCCCTTGATGCCACGGCCCATAAATGACCGGCATCCAATTCGATCCGAGTCACGGGAGCTTGTCGACCACGCCATAGGGGGACCTCCGGCTGGCCATGCAGATTTACCTGCCCATCGCCGAGATGTCGGTCAACGTGTTCGTGATCCTCGGCATGGGGTGGGGGATCGGCTTTCTGTCCGGGGCGTTCGGCGTGGGCGGCGGCTTTCTGATGACGCCCATGCTGATGTTCCTGGGCGTCCCGCCCCCGGTCGCGGTCGGCACCGGCGCCAATCAGATCGTGGCCTCGTCGGTCAGCGGCGTCATTGCTCATACCCGACGCGGCAATGTGGATTTTCGCATGGGCGGCGTGCTGCTGGTGGGCGGCCTGCTGGGTTCGACGGCCGGCGTGTGGCTGTTCGCGGTCTTGCAGCGGCTCGGGCAAATCGATCTCGCCATCTCGCTCAGCTACGTGGTGTTCCTGGGCATCGTCGGCGGGCTGATGTTCGTCGAAAGCCTCCAGGCCGTGGTGCGCAGCCGCCGTCGCGGCTCTCGGTCCCGCAACGGCGCCGGGCGGCATAGCTGGATCCACGGCCTGCCGTTCAAGATGCGCTTCCGCAAGTCGAAGCTGTACATCAGCGCCCTGTTGCCCGGGGCGGTGGGCTTCTTCGTCGGCGTGCTGACGGCCATCATGGGCGTGGGCGGCGGCTTCGTCATGGTGCCGGCCATGATCTACCTGCTCGGAATGCCGACTCAGGTCGTGGTTGGCACGTCCCTGTTCCAGATCATCTTTGTGACCGCCAACACGACCTTTCTGCAGGCCACGATGAACCAGACGGTCGACGTGGTCCTGGCGATCCTTCTGTTGCTGGGCGCCGTCATCGGCGCGCAGGCGGGCGCCCAGGCGGGTGCGCGTTTGAAAAGTGAGCAACTGCGCGTGTTGCTGGCCGCGCTGGTGCTGGCCGTGTGCGGCAAGCTGGCCTACGATCTGGTGGCCACGCCGGAGGACGTCTTTTCCCTGGTGCTGGAGGCTTCGTGATGCGCCCCACGCCGAACCGCCGCGCGCCCTGGACGATCGCCGCTGTCTTCGGCTTGATGAGCGGCCTGCTCGCGTTCGTCGTCCTGGTCGTGGCCGGCGCGGCCCGCGCCCAGCAACAGGTGCAGCCCCTGGTGGCCGACCTGTCCAAGCATCTGGTGGCCATCACCACGGCCTTTTCGGGAACCGACGTGCTGCTGTTCGGCGCCACCGACGGCCCGGGGGATCTTGTGCTGGTGGTGCGCGGCCCGCCCACCCGCAAGGTGGTCCGCAAGAAGGCGCGCGTCGCCGGACTGATCTGGGCCAACCGCGACAGCGTCACGTTTGACAACGTGCCCGCGTTCTACCAAGTGTTCGCCAGCCGCCCCCTGGACAAAATCGCGCCGGCCAGCCTGTATTCGCGCCACCAGATCGGCACCGAGCACCTGACGTTCACCCTGGCCGACAAGAGTGTGACCGACTCGTTCGTGCCCGGCTTCCGGGCCGCGCTGGTGCGCCTGAAAAAAAAGCAGGAGTTGTACGGGAGCCGCATTCTGCCCGTCACCCAGCTCGCCAACCGCCTGTTCCGGGCCGAGTTGCATTTCCCGGCCAACATCGCCACAGGCGCGTACAGGGTGGAGGTCTATCTGATCCGCGACGGCGACGTGGTCAGCGCCGAGATCACGCCCCTGATCATCAGCAAGATCGGCCTCGGCGCGGAGATCTTCGACTTCGCCCACAACCGGGCGGCCCTCTACGGGCTCACCGCCATCATCGTGGCCATGGTCACGGGGTGGCTGGCCGCCATTGTCTTGCGGCGCAACTGATCGGTCCGCGCCGGGACCGCGCCTCGTCCCGCCCTGTCCCTTTCCCCTGTCCGTCGGAGGTTCCATGACCGACACCACTCCCGACCGTGAGGACGCGCCCAAACCCGAAACGGGCAACGCCGCAAGCGGTGCGCCCCGCACCTTCCTCGTGGTCGTTGACGACTCGGATGAAATGCGCACCGCCCTGCGGTTCGCCTGCCTGCGCGCCCGCTCGACCCAGGGGCGCGTCGTGCTGATGCGGATCATCGAGCCGCCGGACTTCGAGCACTTCAAGTTCATCGGCGACAAGATGAAATCCGAGGCCCACGGCGACGCCGAGAAGCGGCTGCAGCGCCTGGCCGCAGAGGTGCAAAAGACCTCGGGCCAGACCCCCATGCTGGTGGTGCGCGAAGGCCGCGCGTCGGAGCAGATCCTCAAAACCATCGAGGAAAACCCCGAGATCTCGGTGCTCGTCCTCGCCGCCGCCAAGGGCAAGGACGCGCCCGGGCCGCTGGTCAGCGGGCTGGCGGGCACGTTCGGCTCCCGCCTGAGGGTGCCCGTGATGGTCGTTCCGGCCAATCTGACGGATGCCGACTTCGATCGGTTGACCTGACGCTTGCTCCGGCTTGCCATCACAGGAGGCGCAGCCATGCAACGACATCCCTGGCACCCCGAGAGCGGCGGCGCCGTGCTGACGGTGGCCGAGATGGGACGCGCCGACGCGGCGGCCGTGGCCCGGGGCGTCCCCTCCCTCTCGTTGATGGAGGCGGCGGGCTTCGCCGTCGCCCGCGCGATCCGGCGCCGGTGGTCGCCCCGCCCCGTGGCCGTGCTGTGCGGCCCCGGCAACAACGGCGGCGACGGCTTCGTCGTCGCCCGGCGCCTGCGGGCCGCCGGCTGGCCGGTGCGCATTCACCTGCTGGGCGCGCGCGACCGGCTGTCCGGCGACGCGGCGGTCAACGCGGCCCGCTGGACCGGCCCTGTCGAACCCCTGGACCTCGGCGCCCTGGACGGCGCGGGGTTGGTCGTGGACGCCCTGTTCGGCGCCGGCCTGTGCCGGCCCGTGGAGGGCGTGGCCGGCTCGGTCCTCTCCGCGCTAGCGGCCCGTCCGGCGGTGCCGGTGGTGGCCGTGGACGTGCCCAGCGGCCTCGACGGCGACACCGGGCAGGTGCGCGGCACGGCCGCGCCGGCGGCCCTGACCGTCACCTTTTTCCGGCCCAAGCCGGCGCACCTGCTGGAACGGGGACCGGCCCTGTGCGGCGACCTGGTGGTCGCGGACATCGGCATTCCGCCGGACGTGCTGGACGAGATTGCCCCGAAGGCGACCCTAAACGGGCCGTCGCTGTGGATCCTGCCCCGCCCAGCGCCGCACGACCACAAGTACACGCGCGGCCACGCGGTGGTGTTCGGGGGACCGGTGATGACCGGCGCCGGCCGGCTGGCGGCGCGCGCCGCGCGGCGCATGGGGGCCGGCCTGCTGACCGTGGCGGCGCCGTCCGAGTCCCTGAGCCTGTACGCTCAGGACGCCCCGGGCGTGCTGTGCCGGGCCATCGACCGGCCCGAGGATGTCGAGGCCCTGCTGGAGGACTCGCGACTCAATGCGCTGTTGCAGGGGCCGGGCGCCGGCCGAGGCCCGCACACCGCCGCCCGCGTGCTGTCGCTGCTGTCGCACGGGCGGCCCACGGTGCTGGACGCCGACGCCCTGACCAGCTTCGCCGACGATCCCGGCTCGCTGTTCGACGCCGTCGCCGGCCCCCTGGTGCTGACCCCGCACGAGGGCGAGTTCCGCGCCCTGTTTCCCGACCTGGCGGCCAAACCCCGCCTCGACCGCGCCCGGCAGGCGGCGCGGCGGTCGGGCGCGGTGGTGGTGCTGAAGGGGCCGGAGACGATCGTCGCCACACCCGGTGGTGCGGCCACCATCAACACCAACGCCCCGCCCACCCTGGCCACCGCCGGCAGCGGCGACGTGCTGGCCGGCGCCATCCTGGGCCTGCTGGCGCAGGGAATGCCGGCCTCTGCGGCGGCCGCCGCCGCCGTTTGGCTGCACGGCGCCGGAGCGCGCCTCGCCCCGCCGGGACTGATCGCCGAGGACCTGCCCGAGGCCATGGCCCGCGCGGCGGCCCGGCTGGACACCGGTTCGGCCCCGGCCGGACCATGGTCGGACGCGGACGTCCACCCTATATACTGAAGGGAGATGACGCGCCCGAACCGCCGAGTGGGGGACAGGAATGAACAAGGAGGTTTCGCCGGGATTCTTTGGGCGGCTGAAGACCTGGGGCACGATGTGGCGGGACATCGCCGACAAGGTCTCGGGGGCCGACGGCCTCGTGTCCCTGAACCCGGATCTGCCCGAGGAGGACGCGCGCAAGATCCGCGCCGGCCTCGACGACTGCCTGGCCGCGCGCGGCGGCGAGGTCTCCGCGCGCGCCCGCGCCGCCACCCTGGGCCGCGCCTACCTGAGCCTGAACGACCAGGGCCGCGCCCGGTTCCTGGAAATCCTGGCCCGCGACTACGCCACCGATCACGACCGCGTGCGCGAGACGGCCGGCGCCCTGCTGGACATCGACGGCACGGACTTCGCGGCGTTGCAGGGGGCCGAGGAACAGATGCGGGACGTGCTGGAGCCGCCGCGCCTGCGCCTGCTGCGGCAGTTCAACGCCCTGCCGCGCGGGATAAAGTTCCTGGTCGATATGCGGGCGGAGTTGCTGGAGTTGGCCCGCCACAACCCGGACCTGCGCGGCCTGGAACGGGACCTGCGCGGCCTTCTGTCCGGCTGGTTCGACATCGGATTTCTGGAGTTGCAGCGCATCACCTGGAACTCGCCGGCGGCGTTCCTGGAGAAAATCATCACCTACGAGGCGGTGCATGAGATCCGCAGTTGGGACGAGCTCAAGGACCGACTGGACCACGACCGCCGGCTGTACGCCTTCGTGCATCCCAACATGCCGGAGGAGCCGCTGATCTTCGTTCAGGTGGCGCTGGTCAACGGGCTGGCCGGCAGCATCCAGGAGGTGCTGGATTCGTCGACCCCGTCGCTTGATCCGGAGCAGGCCGACACGGCCATCTTCTATTCCATCTCCAACGCCCAGGCCGGTCTGGCCGGCATCAGCTTCGGCAACTTCCTGATCAAGCAGGTGGTCGAGCGGTTGAGCCATTCCTTCCCCAAGGTGAACACCTTCTCCACCCTGTCGCCGATTCCCGGCTTCCGGAGCTGGCTGGACCGACGCCTGACGGAGGGCGAGGCGGGCCTGCTGACGCAACAGGAGCGCAAGGCCCTGACCCAGGCCACGGCGGCCGACAGCGACAGCGAGACGCGTAGCGCGATCTCAAAAGGCGACTTCAAGGCGCTGGTGGGCAGTTCCGAATGGCTCCGCAGCGAGCCGCTGGCCACCGCGCTGAAGCCCCCCCTGACCCGGCTGTGCGCGCGCTACATCGTCAACGAACGTCGGCCGCCACGGCACGAGGGCCGGGCCGGCTCTGTCCTCGACCCGGTGGCGCATTTCCACCTGACCAACGGCGCCCGGGTCGAGCGCCTCAACTGGCTGGGCGACCGCTCGTCCAAGGGCCTGTCGCAATCGGCCGGCATGATGGTCAACTACCTCTACAAGCTCAACGAAATCGAGCGGAACCACGAGGCGTACCAGGGCCAGGGCAAGGTGGCCACCTCGACCGCCATCCGTAGTCTCACCCGGAGTTGAGCCGGGGGCGGCTGGCCGGCTCCCTCTTCCGCCCACGACCGACGCGGCGATGACCGCGCGAAACGCGCGGCCGGGATCGCGTTCCCGGATGGGACGATTGTCACTGGACAGGAACAAAGTAGTTTAGTATGCGACTCATGTACATCTTGGGGGGTCGTCGATCAGACGCGCGCCGGAGCCTCTCCCCGGAGCGTCTCCAAGGCGCGCGCCATCGTCCAATGACATAAGAACACAGGGAGATCCGTCATGAGTCGCTTGAACTCCACCAGCGCCGCCGTTGCCGCGCTTATCGTCAGCCTGGCAGGCCCGGTCTGGGCCGCCGATCTCTGCGAGGGTTTCGGTCCGCAAACCCCGCGCGATATCTCGGAGCGGGCGGGATCCAACGCCCGCGTGTTCACGCTCGCCCCGGCCGCAAGCGCGATGAACCTGTGCGATATCCACTTTCACGTGAACGCAGAACATAAGGGACCCGGCTATTCCGTTTTTGCCGGCGATGGGGAGCACGGCGGCTATCAATGTAATGAAACCGCCGAGTTGACCGAGGCCGAACGGACCGACCCTGAAGGGGCGCACGGCGCGTGTCACGGTCTGCACGCCGGCGACACCATCGAAGTGCACTGGGTCTACACCTCCTGTGACGTCGACCCCGGACCGGGCTTGGGTTCCTGCCTGTCCGATGCCTGCGCCAACCCGCAGCTGCGTGTGGAGAGCCAGGTCTTCCTGGTGGTCAACGATGACTCCGCGCTCGACTTCGCAGATTTCACCTACGATAGCCAGATGATGAACGGGCTGCATCAGGCCAAGGCCCTGCCCACCGGCACCGGCGAACCCGTGGTGTTCCCCGGCTCGACCACCGGGCCGAAGTACACCCAGGCGGAGTGCTCGCCGATGCAGGTCACCTGGAGCGTTCGCCCGTCCTGCGCCAAGGTCAACATCAGCTCCGTGCACGCGTGGTGCGGGAACAACGCTTTCGGCGAGGATCACGCACACGGCGTGCGCCAGCTCGTCACGGCCACGGAGTTGCTGGCCCCCATGGAGTAGACGACACGGCAGGGTCGGGATGACGCCACGCCGCGTGGCGTCATCCCCCTTGACACGAAGCCGTCCCCGGACACGGATCCGGGGCCTCGACTGTGTTCAAGGAGACTCCGCCATGCCGCCCATCCCGTCCGAAGGTCCCGTCGTCATCCTTGGAGCCGGAGGCCCCACCGGCCTGCACCTCGCCCGGCTGATGATCGACCGGGGGCGGCGCGTGCGCGTGGTCGGCCGGTCGGAGGACAAACTGCTCCGGGTCTTCACCGGGTTGGGCGTCGAGCCCTTCGTCGCCGACCTGACCGACCCGACCGCCGCCGCCGAGGCGATGCGGGACCACCCGCTGGCGTTCGACTGCGTCGGCACCCCCATGGACGCCCTGGAGGATCATCCGAAAACCGCCCGCGCCATCGCCGACGCGGCGGGGCGCACCGGTGCGCGGGTCGTCCATGTCTCCAGTTCCTGGTCGTACCTGCCCGTCCGCGCGCGGGACCTGCCCCTGAACGAGACCCACCCGCGCCAGCGGGGGCCGAAGCCGGCCCGCCTGCGCCGCGAAGCCGAGGATATCCTGCAGGAGGCCGGCGCCTGCATCACGCACCTGCCCGACTTCTATGGTCCGGGCGTTCACGCCAGCACGGCCCAGAAAGCCCTGCGGGAAGGGCTGGACCGCCGTCGCATCGGCTGGATCGGGCCGCGCCACTGTCCGCGTCCCTATGCCTACCTGCCGGATGCCATGCGCATCGTCGCCGACCTGTCGGCCCATTCGGAAGCCTACGGCCAGCGCTGGCTGATCCCCGGCAACGGCGACCTCACCGGGCGCGACATCGCCTGGCTGTGCGAACGCAACATCGGCCTCGCCGTGGCGGTGCAGACGTTCGGGCGCGCGACGCTGACGGTCGCAGCACCGTTCGACCGGACCCTGCGCGGCTTTTTGCCCCTCGTGCCGCACTACATGCGGCCCCTGTCCTTCGACACCAGCAAGCTTGAGGGCCTGCTCGGCCCGCAACGCCTGACCCCGCACGAGCAGGCGGTCAAGGCGACGCTGACATGGCTGGCCGAGCAGAGGTGAGGGCGGCTGACCTGGGGGCCCAACACAGGCTTTCCGAGGCGGCCGGGTTTTCGCCGGCAATCGTCGGCAAGAACCGCCACCCGTGGGCCACACGTCATCGTCAGGCTGGCGCGGTGTTGCGCGCGCCGGCCACGTCTTCACGAGAACAGGTCGTCGAGAGACACGTCGAGGGCCGCGGCGATCGCCTTCGCCGTCGTCAGGGACGGCGTCTTCTTCCCCTTTTCGATCTCGTTCAGCACGGACGCCGACATCCCGGCGGCCCGCGCCAGTTCATATTGCTTGAGCCCTTTTTCCTCACGCCAGATCGTGACAGGGCTTTCACCAGCAAGGATGCGTTTCACGTTTTGATGGCTGATCGTCGGCTCGTTCCGCCGCTCGGCGATCAACGCCATGTCTTCCAGATCCGCGATCCGCTGCTGCATTGCATCGTACTCGGCGCGACTGAGGGTGATGGTCTCGTTTTCAATCATAGGTTCACCCCCATGATTCAGGACGACCCACGATGGAGCGCGGATCACGTCCACGTGCCCCCGACATCCTGCGGCTCCCGGACACAGGGGGATAAGCCGGTTCAATCATAGGCCCTGCTCCGATGGCGGACAGCCGTGACGACCATGACCGCAACAACGTCGTTCTCGATGACAAACAAGACACGGTAATCACCGACCCGAAGGCGGAACTGCTCCCGTCCCTTTAACGCCTTGACTTGATTCGTCAGGCTCTTCGGATCCTCGGCATATTGTTCATATTCGCGACGATCCCGCTCGCCGCCGCTCCAATTTTCCTCAGTTCCTTTAGCGCCTTGGCGGTATACCGGATATCCATGACCACGTTTTCGGTTGGGCGCAGCCATATTTGCCGAGAGCGAATCGCTCGTCAACGCCGGAAAAAGACGCCCCCCCGCCAAGGGAGCGCCCTTTCGCAAGCCGCCCCCGGCGTCGGATCAGACCGCGGCGGCGGTGGGCGCCGTGGGGCCGGGTTTGCCGTACTGGTTCTCGCCCTCCGTGCCCTTCTGGATCATGAGAATAATCAGCCAGATGGTGCCAATAATGGGAATCAGGCTGATCAGGACCCACCAGGCGGTCCGGTCGGTGTCATGAAGCCGGCGGATTGTCACGCCCAGGCTGGGCAGAAGCACGGCGAGGGAATAAAGCAGGGAGAGGACACCCAGGCCAAGGACGGCATCAATAACCGAAGCCACGACGATAAATATAATGTGGAACAACACGAAAAACCAGTACTCCGAGAGGCCAGCACGCCCATTGAAGTTTACATAATTCTTTGTCACGACATGAAGAAACCAGTTCATCGCACTCCCCTCCCGTCGACTTCATTATTCGACCGCCAAGCACCCGCATCCAAAACGGATACCGTCCGGGCAGCCTCTCGGCGCGGCGTGTATGGTAGCAGAAGCGGCTCGCCCCCGAAACAACGTCATTGCCCTGAGCCCGCTCGCGGCGGTCCCGTTGGCCCTACGCCTCGATCCTTGACTCTTTTTTACGCCTCCGCCTCGGCTTCCTCGGTGATCGGGCCGTCGGCGCGGCCGTGCACGAACTGATCGACGTACCCATCGCCGCTGTCGAACACGGCCTTCGCCGGCCCCACCCAGATCAGCCGCCCCTTGTAGAGCATGGCGATGCGGTCGCCGATCTTGGTGGCGCTGGCCATGTCGTGGGTGATCGACAGGGCCGTGGCCCCCAGGTCCTTGGTGGTGGCGACGATCAGGTCGTTGATGACGTCGGCCATGATCGGATCGAGGCCCGTCGTCGGCTCGTCGAAGAACACGACGTCCGGCCGCGCGGCGATGGCCCGGGCCAGCCCGACCCGCTTCTGCATCCCGCCGGACAGCTCGGCCGGGACCAGGTCGGCGACGCGCGGATGCAGGCCGACCTGGTCCAGGCATTCCATCGCCCGGGCACGGGCCTCGGGACGGCGGGCGCGGCGGCCCTGGATCAGGCCGAACGCCACGTTCTCCCACACCTGCAGGCTGTCGAACAGGGCGGCCCCCTGGAACAACATGCCGATATGGGCGTTGACGCGGTCGCGGGCGCGGCCGGTGAGGCCCACGGTCTCCTCGCCGTCGATGGCGATGGACCCGGCATCAGGGCGCAACAGACCGAGGATGCATTTCAGCAGCACGGACTTGCCGCTACCCGAGCCGCCGATCACCACCAAGGACTCGCCGGCCGCGACGTCCAGGTCGATGCCGTCCAGCACCACGTTGGCGCCGAACCGCTTGGTCACGCCGCGCAGGCGGAGTTTGGGGACGGCGCTGTCCTGGCGCGGGGTCATGGCGGGTCCGTCCTGCAGCCTATTGGGCGAAGAAGAGTTCGGTGACGACGTAGTTCAGGATCAGGATCAGGATCGAGGCGGAGACCACCGCGTTGGTGGTCGCGGCGCCCACACCCTGGGCGCCACCCCGGGAATAGTACCCGTGATAGCAGCCCATCAAGGCGATGACGAAGCCGAACACCGCCGCCTTCACCAAGCCGGAGACCACGTCGGTGACCTCCAGGAACTCGACCGTTCGCTCGATGTAGATGGCCGGGTTGAAGCCCAGCTTGGTGGTGCCGATCAGGTAGCCGCCGAACACGCCAATGATGTCGCCGACCAGCACCAGCACGGGCAGCATGGTGACCCCGGCGATCAGGCGGGGCGCGACCAGGTACTTGAACGGGTTGGTCGACAGGGTGGTCAGGGCGTCGATCTGCTCGGTCACCCGCATGGTGCCGATCTCGGCGGCCATGGCGGCGCCGATGCGCCCGGCGACCATCAGCCCGGCCAGCACCGGCCCCAGCTCGCGGGTGATGGAGATGACCACCACCGTGGCCACCGCGCCCTCGGCCGAGAAGCGCGCGAACCCGACATGGGTTTGCAGGGCCAACACCATACCCGAGAAAAACGTCGTCAGCCCGACCACCGGCAGGGAGTAGTAGCCGATTTCCACCATCTGACGGGCGATCAGGCGCGGAAAGAACGGCGGGCGCACCATGTGGCCCACCGAACGGCCGGTGAAGATGGCGAACCGGCCGACCTGCTGGACGAAGGCAAGGAAGACGCGCCCGACGATGGCCAGGAAGTTCACGGCGTCATGTCCTTTCGGTTCCTCCGCCCGGCGCGTCCCCACCGAGAGACCGGCGGGCATACCGGAACCCCAGCGCGGTCAGGATCTCGTAGCCTATGGTCCCGGCGCGGGCGGCCAGATCGTCAACCGGGTTGTGGGGTCCGATCAGATCGATCAGGTCGCCCGGCCGCACCGGTCGTGTCTCCGGAACGGCACTGACATCAAAGGTGACAAGGTCCATCGAGACTCGGCCGACCAGCGGGACCGGCGTCTCCCCGATGTATCCCGTGATCCGGCCACTACAGGCGCGCGGCAGCCCGTCGGCATACCCGACCCCCGCCGTGGCGATGCGACTCCCGGCCGCGCTCCGATGGCTCGCACCATAGCCAACGGCCACGGGAGCGTCAACGTGACGCACCTGAAGGATGCGCGCCTGCAGGCGAACCACGGCGGCCATGGGGTTGGGGCGGCCGGGCGTCGGATTGACGCCGTACAACGCCACCCCCGGGCGGGCCAGGTCATGATGGGCGTCCGACCCCAGGAAGACTCCGGACGAGTTGGCGAGGCTGCCGGGCACGCCCGGGAAGGCCTCTCGCACGGCGGCGAAGGCCTTGAGCTGTTGGGCGTTCATGGGATGGCCCGGCATGTCGGCACACGCCAAGTGGCTCATCACCAGCACGGGGGTGAACGGCTCCAGCGCCCGCCGGTCGCGCCGCAAGGCCTCCAGCTCGGCCGGCGTCAGGCCCAGGCGCGTCATGCCGGTGTCGACGTGGATCGCGGCCGGCGCGCCCGGCACGTGGGCGCGCGCGTGCGCGGCCCAGCCGTCGATCTGCTCGCGGCTGTTCAGCACCGGGATCAGGCCGGCGTCGGTGAACGCGGCCTCCGTACCCGGGGTCGGGCCGGACAGCACGAACAGCCGGCAATCGCGCGGCAGGGTGGGGGCGACCCGTAGGCCCTCGTCCAACTGGGCGACGAAGAACGTGCGGCAACCCGCGCCAACCAGCGCCCGCGCCACGGTCGTATCGCCCAGGCCGTATCCATTGGCCTTGATGACGCCGGCGCACGCTGCGCCCGGGCGCAGGCGATCCCGCAGCCAGCGCCAGTTGCCGGCCAGCGCGTCCAGATCGATGGTCAGGATGCCGTTCGCATGGGGCGCGGCCCCCGCGTCAGCGGACGGAATGGGGGCGGACGGGATGGGAGCGAATGGCGGACCGGCGGACATCAGAACGCCGGCCCGTCCGGCGCGTCGGAGGCTTCCAGGTTGCCGAACCGGGTATAGGTGCCGTCGAAGAACAGCCGCACCGCGCCGATGGGGCCGTGCCGCTGCTTGGCGACGATCACCTCCGCCACGTTGTGCGCCTTTTCGCACCGTTCCAGCCACTTCTGATGCCGCTCGGCGTACTTGTCACCGCTTTCCTCGGCGCGCTGCGTGGGTTCCGCCCGCTCCAGGTAGTACTGTTCGCGGAACACGAACATGACCACGTCGGCGTCCTGCTCGATGGACCCGGATTCACGCAGATCGGCAAGCTGGGGCCGCTTGTCCTCGCGCTGCTCGACGGCGCGGGAAAGCTGCGACAGGGCGATGACGGGCACGTTCAGTTCCTTGGCCAGCGCCTTCAGGCCGCGCGTGATGGCCGAGACCTCCTGCACGCGCGAATCCGAATTGCCCATCTTGCCCGGACTCATGAGCTGCAGGTAGTCCACGACCACCAGGGCCAGCCCCTTCTGCCGCGCCAGCCGGCGGCAGCGGGTGCGCATGGCCGACACGGTCAGGGCCGGCGTGTCGTCGATATGCAGCGGGATGCGGTGCAGGTCGGTGCTTTCCACCACCAGCCGTTCGAAATCCTCGTTCGACAGCTCGCCGGTGCGGATCTTGTGCGACGACACCTCGATCCGCTCGGCCAGGATACGGGTGGCGAGCTGCTCGGCGCTCATTTCCAGCGAGAAGAAGGCGACCGCCTTGCCCTGGTGTTCCTCGTCGGCCTCGTCCGTGCAGTACTTCGCCGCGTTGAAGGCGATGTTGGTGGCCAGGGCCGTCTTGCCCATGGACGGGCGCCCGGCCAGGATCAGCAGGTCGGAGGCATGGAGGCCGCCCAGCTTGCGGTCCAGGTCCAGAAGGCCGGTGGTGATGCCGGCCAGACGCCCTTCCCGCCGGTGCGCCGCCTCGGCCATGTCGATGGCCGTGACCAGCGCCGACTTGAACTCGTGCAGCCCACCGTCGTACTGGCCGTGCGTGGCGAGGTCATACAGCCGCTGCTCGCCAGCCTCGATCAGATCGGTGGCGCTGATGTCGATGTCGTTGTCGTGCGCCTCGTTGACCATGTCGGTGCCCAGCCCTATGAGCTGGCGCCGCAGGTAGTAGTCGTGGATCAGGCGCGCGTAGTCATGCGCGTTGATGATGGTGACCACCGACCCCATCAACGCGGCCAGATAGCGCGCGCCGCCCAGGTCGGAAAGCTCGTCGGCCGAGTCGACGAACGGCTTGACCGTCACCGGATTTGCGACCTGGCCCCGTTCAATCAGCCGCTGGCAGACATCGTAGATGAGCGCGTGCCCGGGGTGGGTGAAATGCTCCGGGCGCAGAAACTCGCCGGCCTTTTCCAGCACCCGGTTGTTGGACAACAGGGCGCCCAGGAAGGCCTGTTCCGCCTCCAGGCTGGCGGGGGGCGCGCGAAAGCCGGCGTGCGCCGCGCCGTCCGCGTCGGACTCGGCGTCCGGGGGGAGAGTGCTTGTCGTGTCCATGCCTCAGCATAGCGCGTCAGCGATGCGAGGCCGAGATCCAGCGCGCCTGTGGAAAAGGGGGATATCGGGGACAGGACGGGGCCGGTCCGCTCAGAGCCCGTCCGGAAAGTCTTGAAGACCGCAATATGTGGGGTGCGGGTCCCCAGAACGAACACCGTCCGTGGTGCCCATAAGGGCTTTCCGGACAGACACTCAGACAGTGGCGGCCGGGCTTTGCGCGTCGAGCGCCTGACGCACGACGCAGGTGACAAGGCGCTCCGCCGTGAACAGCGAGGTGGTCGGGTGCCGTTCCAGGAACGCGCCGACGGCGGCCCGCCAGGCGCGCCGTTCGCACTCGCCGTGGTCCAGCGCCGCGTTCAGGGCCTCAACCACCGCCTCCCGGTCGGACGAACTCAATAGGTTACCGGTCGAGTCGGACACTCCATTCCGGGATGGATCAAACTTAAACAGAATCCGCTCATCCTGTTGCATCGAGGGTCTCCTACCCTTCCCATAAACGCGGCGCGATGGTCCTTCCATCGCCTGTTCTGCCGCCCGAGACGCCGCATCTGATGCGCAAGGGACGCATGGCACGGTCGCATGTCCCGGTTCAAGTCACGTTCAATATATATCACACCCGACCGAGCGGTTCTATGGCACCCGTCACATTTCGTCAGCACAGTGACACGCCAAGGTTTTGATTATTCGTTGATTTTGCCAAAATGTAACAATTCCGGGTGTTTCGCGCCCTGAATATTGCGGGCTACCGCTCCACTTGATACAAGGGCTTGAGGTCGGGCCATTCGACCGTGGGCCGATTCGGCTCCGGTTCCGGCAGCGGATCGGCGAGCCGCAAGCCGGTCCGGCAGCGCTGGGCCAATGCCTGATATTGCCGCGTGGCCTCCATCTTCCACGCGAACTCGGTGTCGGTGACCTGTCGGACCACCTTTCCCGGGATCCCGGCCACCAGCGAGCGGGCCGGGAACCGGCTTCCGGCCTTGACGAAACATTGAGCCGCCACAAGGCTTTCCGGTCCGATGACCGCCCCGTCCATGACGACGCTGTTCATGCCCACCAGGGCGGCGCGCCCGATTCGCGCGCTGTGCAGCACGGCGCCGTGGCCGATGTGCCCGTCCGCCTCAACCACCGTGTCCGTGCCCTGAAAGCCGTGCATGGTACAGTTGTCCTGGATGTTACTGCCCTCCTCCAGGATGATGCGGCCGAAGTCCCCCCGCAGCGAGGCCGATGGCCCGACATAGACCCCCGCCCCGATGATCACATCGCCGATCAGGATGGCGGTCGGATGAACGAAGGCCGTGGGGTGGACAACGGGAACGACATCCTCGAAGGCATAGATGGGCATCGGCGGGGCTCCTGGCGGGGGCGGAGGTCAAGACCGGCGGCTTTCCATACGCCACCGTCTGGACGCCATCGTGACCACGCCCGCGCCCCCAGGCAAGGAGGAACCCGATGCCGACGGACTCGTGGCGGCCTGATGCCTACCTGACCTTACCTTCGCCAGGGCTGTTCAGTTCTGGCGGCCTTGCGCGAGAGTCCTGATCCCCGGCGTGCCCAGGGCAAGCGGTATCCGCTGCCGTACCTGCTGCTGTTCACGGTGCTGGCCCTGTTGAGCGGGGCGCGATCCGACCGGGGGATCATCACCCGCCAGGAACAGCGGCGGGTCGAGACCTTCGACGTCGCCGGCTGCCTCGGCGGGGACTGGGACCGGCTGATCGCCGCCGCCGCCCGTGTCACCCGCCTGACCTGGTACAAGAACACCAGATCCGGCCTTTGGGACAAAACGGAAGAAACGTCCCTCTACGTCTCCCAGATCAGCCTGTCCGCCGCCGCCTTCGGCGCCGCGATCCGCCAGCACTGGGGGATCGAAAACCGAAACAACTACGTCCGCGACGTCTCCTTCTTCGAAGACCACAGCCGTATCCGCACCAAGCCCGGGCATTTCGCCCGCCTTTGCTCCTTCGCCCTCACCATCTCCTCCAGTCCAACGGCGCCGACACCATCAGCCGCGAACTCTACATCAACGCCCTGAACCCAACCGCGCCTTGGCCTGCTCCATCACGGTCGGAGACCTGAACAGCCCTGGGACCAGCCCTGGGTCACGGATATGTCCGGATGGTCGGCCCGCGTTTCGGCGGCTCCGGCGAGTGGGGCCCGGGGTCGGCCGTTGGTTGCTCATCGGGCAGCTCCTCTGCCGCGATGCCGGGCATTGCGTCCGTCGGCGCTTCGTCGTGCGGTTTCGGTATCTCCTGTCCCGCTTTGATGCGCGGGCGACCAGCCTGCGCCGCATAAAACCATGCCCCCATTCCGCAGAAGAACAAGAACAGGGGATCAATGGAGCCAAAGAAGTCAACCGTTCCGCCAGCAAGGCAGAAGGCGACCAACGATATGGCATAGCCGCGCCGCACTTCGGCAGCGTGGCTCCCACGCGGGAGATCGACCCTGAGCAGGGACCAGAGGTAAATCACCAGGGCAATCACCAGGAACGTCACCCCCGGCAACCCAAACCTCATGGCTCGCAACAGCCAGTAGTTATCAACGCTTGAGACCATCCACGCCGGCCTTACCCAGTCGCGAAATCCGAGGCCGAAGATCGGATTGTTCGCCACATTGGCCGTGCCGTGCTCCCAAATAAGAATTCGGTTGTACGCCGAGGTAGAGTTAAAGCTTAGGTAAGTCGTTGCCACATGAAAGGGTGTTCTATTTGAAAGAATATCGATAGAAATATACATGGCAATCGCAACCATAACGAGCATTTGCCAACGTTTCCGCAGGAACGGAATCGAACCCTGTAGGAACTGAGTAAGATAGTACCAAGAAATAAGCAGAATTTGCAAAGCCAACACGATAAGCGCCCCACTCGAAAGTGAAGCGAACGTCGAATAAGCAATTAGGGGCACGAAAAGCGGCCTCATTCGTTTGAAAGCAAACCAAACCGCTCCAAGCGCGAATGCGGAAAAAACCCCGAAAAGAATTGGATGAGCGAAGCCGGCCGCGACCCGTGTTAGCTCAAGCCTTTTATCAATAACACCGGAACCAATTGGAAACAATATTTTAAATACCTCACGGATTGGCGAAATCTCAGTCAGGTTTTCTATGATAACAAACGGGAGCATCAGGGTTAGGGCGTACATGATGTGGCGCAGTATTCTCTTAAACTGAGCCATTGTGCGACATCCCGCCTTGGCGAGCAGAAAAGCCCCACATGTCTGTAGGAAAATCACACCAATTGGCTCGACACTGTTGCCCAGCCCGTGATTGTATGAAAAGCAAACCGCCGCCCATACACAATACAGAAAAAGGAAAAGTTCAATGGCACCCAAACGAATGGTGGGCGAACCAATACAGGTGACGAGGGCCGGAACAAGAGCGATCAGCAGAACAACTTTGTAGAAATTCAGAGCGACCGGTCCGATCACGATCAATGCCGGCATTGTTGTCGTCCAAACGAACACGATGGCGAGCACATGCATTGCCAACCCCTTTTGCGCACAGAGGACCCCGTGTAGCCAACGTGCTGCCGACCGCGATCCGACACGCGACCGGCACCACCGCCAACGCCAACGCCAAGGCTACCATGTCGCCCGGGCGGCGGCGCCCCCCCCCCCC